>Ga0213820_1001517_pt1 | contig 10472 bp, 24 predicted proteins | sample MC6MC0910MG_FD_179889 | JGI IMG/M metagenome (GOLD analysis project Ga0213820, IMG submission 179889) | Enriched soil aggregate microbial communities from Iowa State University, Ames, United States - MC6-MC0910-MG | ecosystem: Environmental > Terrestrial > Soil > Unclassified | place: USA: Iowa... | reverse complement strand
GGAGTTGCTTCCCGTCGTCCCACCAACCACGGACTGGCCTACGCAGTAAAGCTCCAGGGCATGCGCACTGGAGCCTGCGCCCATAAGTGCCGCTGTGGCGATTACTTGGAGGAGTCGCACGGCGAGAGCCTATGGATTGCGCCAAGAATGGCGCTGGGGGTGTCCACCTTGGGGGCCGGGCTACCGGCGAAGGCCTGACGGTCTTCCCCAATCATCTCCCGCATCTCGTCCAGCACCATGTCGGTTGTCACCGTATCGGCCACGCAGACCCTAGTGCTCCCGACCACATACGTTGGCGTAGAGGCGATTGTAGTAGCCACGGCCTGCACCATCCCCTTGCAAAACTCTACCGTTATGTCGGCGATGGCCCGCTCCTCGGGCGACGCGCCCTTCAGATGCTGCGGGGCCTCCCGCATGGACTGACACACGTCCACGAAGGCGATGGCACTGGTCACCGCCCCGAGGTCCTCCGGTGGCGTCTCAGGGGCCGTAGCGGCCGCCAGATACATCACTACTCCTGCGAAGCTCATGTTCTCTGTCCTTGATGGTTAGGGGTACTGCGACTTGATTAGCCCGGCATCCTCCAGCGGAATGCCTTCTGCAATGCAATCTCTTGCGCGCTCCATATCCCTGTGTAGGTCAATCAGCGCCTCGTCACCAAGGTGTTCAGCACCGGGAAGCCCGAATGTGTGCTGCCTCACCAAGAAGTGAAGCTTGTAGGTCCGCTGCAACCAGCGGATACGGTCAAGGCGACAGGTGCGGCTCACCGGATCATTTTCGAAGTCGTCGCGACGTGCTGCCAGTGCCTTGGCAGCCCTCCCCTTGCCGGGGGAGCCGCCGTCCATGGCCTTACTGAGCTTTTCGGCCAGTTCGGTTATGCGCTTGTCGTTCAACACCATCTTCAACCCCCTTTCCTCGGCGCTCTACATACTTCGTCATGAAGTCCAAAACATTGGAGGAGCTGTACGCCTCTTCGGCTTCCTCAATGATCTGGATGGCCACCAGTAGCGCCTGAATGTCGACTTGAGGGAGCGGCTCCTGGCGGATCCGGGAGACTTCAGTCAACAACTTCAGCGCCGAGGCAAGAGTAGAGGGGTTCAGTCCCACAGGCTGAGAACCTACGGGCGAGGGGGTGATCGTAAGGTCTTCATTGACAAGACTGTCCATGCTCACTCCAAAGAATCTGGCGATTTTCTGAACCGTTTGGTATCCGGGGTCTGTCGTCTTGCCAGCCATGATGCGACTCAGGGTGGACTGGTCCACACCCGTAGCCCGGCCGAGCTCGGTCTGTTTGATGTTCTCGCTGGCTGCTAGGGCCCTGATGTTGGCGATCAATTTGCTCATCTAGGAATGGTCCGCCCTACCGTCCGTCGGGTCGAATGCAAATGTTCATTGATTTGCACCGGGAGCCGTTGACGAAGCTATGTAAGTATGCATAATTCGGGCTCATGGACCCTTCAACAGCCATTGACCGCCTCCGGAGTGCGGGCCTCACCGACCAGGCCATTGGCTCTGCGGTGGGTGCGCACCAGTCGACCATCAACAGGATTCGCAACGGCGATACCAAGCAGCCCAACTACGAGGTTGGTAGGGCGCTGGTCCAGCTCGCCGAATCCATGGCTGGCGATGCGCCAGCGCGTGCCGCCTAAGTAATTCATCTCTCTCAACGCTCGCGTCCTTGTGGCCGGGCGTTCTTTTTCACCCAATCGAGTTTGTAAAGACCAGTCAAGCCATGAAAAAGGACGTCAATCAGCGAGAAATCCCAATGCTTTCGGGGCTTCCCGCGCCAAGGCAGGCAAATGAAAAGACCGTGCGTATGTGTGAAACGGACGGCGATGCGATCTCTGTAGCAATCGTGCTTAGCGGGCTGCATCAAGCAGAGATCGCAAGCCGAATGGGGATCACGGGCGGCTACCTGACCTTGCTCAAGCAGGAGAAGCGGTACATGAACTCAAAGATGGCTCGCCGTTTTGCTGCCGCAACCGGTTGGGATCTTGTTCGTCAATTTCGCGACTTCCAGATGGCCCTTCGCGTTGCTTCTGGCACGCCTCGCCACATTGACCGTATTGGGCAGATCGCCGCGCACACGATGGGTAGGGCGGCATGAGAACCATCGTGACCGGCCATGTCCCCGGCTTTCTGATCCTTGTCGACGATGAGGACTACAGGCCGCTCAACAAGCACGTATGGAACGCGCTGGGAAGTCCAAAGCGGTACGCCTACACACAGATTGATGGCGTAAGGACTCCGATGCACCGACTGCTGCTGCCGGGACGCCACTACGCCGTTGACCACATCAATGGCGACACCCTGGATAACAGGAAGTGCAACTTACGGCCAGCCTCGCGCTCACTCAACGCCCTCAATTGCAACACTCCGCCTCGCAGCAACACCGGAATTAGAGGGGTCCATATGAACGTTCGTGGACGTTACGTAGCTCGGGTTCAGGGAGTTTACCTCGGGCAATTTTTAACTATTCAAGAGGCCGAGTCGGCAGCTGGTGCTGCTAGAGCGGCAGCAGTGGAGAACAGCAAGTGAGCGACGACACCGACATTGCCAGCGAGCGCGAGCAGCTGGTGCGAGACATTTCGATCCTGGCCCACAAGAACCGTCGGCTTGCGCCAATACCTCTTTGTGAAGAGTGCGAAGAGAGCCGATGCCACGTGACGAGCATTGGTGTGGTTTGGCGCTTTTGTTCCGACTGCGCCGAGATTCGAATTCGGAGGAGCTAATGAAGCACATCGCCAGGGCCATGGAGGGCCTGCCCATTCCTGACATTGAGGAACTGCTGGCTGCCCCTCCGCTCACCGAGTGGGAACTGGCGCATTTCAACTCTCTGCGTGCTGCCGAAATGGCGCGTGCTGAGAAGCGGCGGACGCCTTCGCCGCAGCTTGACCTTGGGGAGGTCGCGTAATGGCTCGTATCCGGACTATCAAGCCTGAATTCTGGACAGATGAGCGACTCACTGAGTGCTCACTGAGTGCTCGTCTGCTTTTCATCGGCATGTTGAACTTTGCAGACGACTCAGGGAATCAGCCGTACTCGGCGAAGCGCTTGAAGATGCAGGTCTTCCCTGCAGACAACGTAGACACCCAACCCCTTATCGACGACCTGATCGCTCATGGACTACTCATGGAGTACTCAGTGAGTGGTGAGAAGTACTTGAATATTAAGGGTTTTGCGAAGCATCAGGTCATTAATCGTCCTACAAAATCCGCAATTCCCGCACCCGATAGCACTGAGGACTCATTGAGGACTCATGGAGTGCTCACTGACGGAAAGGAAGGGAATGGAAGGGAAGAGGAAAGAGCTAAAGGAGCTAAAGCTCCTTTGTCGGCTGACGCCGCCACTCCGTGCCCGCATCAGGAAATCATCGAGCTGTATCACGCCAATCTTCCCGCTAATCCCCGGATCAAGGTTTGGGATGGGACGCGCTCGGAAGCTTTGCGCACTCGGTGGCGTGAGGACACAAAGCGCCAGAGCCTGGACTACTGGACTAGGTTCTTCCGCCATTGCGCAGCGTCGAAGTTCCTGACGGGCCAGGTAGAGGGCCACAACGGCAGGCCATTCACCCCGGGCCTTGATTGGCTGGTCAAGGCGTCGAACTTCGCCAAGATCATTGAAGGTCGCTATCACGACAAGGTGGCCCAATGAGCATCGCGGCAGAAAGCGTGCTGGCTGGGATCATCATCGGCGGGCGCGAAGCCTACTGGCGAGTGGCAGACGTTGTGAGTGCTGAGGACTTCAGCGCTCCCTTCCACGCCAACCTGTTCGCGCTCATCAAGGAAATGGCAGAGGGCAACGGCGAGCTGGACGTAATCACCATCGGAGAGGAAGCCGAGCGCCGTGGGTTTGCTGCTAGCTACGACGTAAGCGCGCTGACCAGTGGGACGGCGAGCTTTGCAAACATCCGAGGGCACGCTGAGCTGATACGCCAAGAGGCTACCTCTCGCCGATTCCGCGCCATCTGTGCCGATGGCGCACGTACTGGCGATATGGCCTCAACCCAGGCCGCCATTTCCGATCTGCTGCAATCCAAGCCTGCCAGCGTGGTTCCGCTTAAGACTGCCATGCAGCGCATGTGGACCGGGGTCATGGCGCGGTACGAGGCGGGTGACGAGATCACTGGCCTGCGCACTGGCTTCCCCGAGATTGACGAGAAGACGGGTGGCCTGCAGCCGGCACGAGTCTATGGCATCGGTGCTCGGGCGAAGATGGGTAAGACTGTGCTAGCGATGAACATCTGCGCCAACGTCGCTTGTCCGCCGTTGGGCAGGGACGGTGAATACCTGTGGACTCCTCGCAACGTCGCAGTGTGGTCGCTGGAGATGAGCGAGGACGAACTGGCGCAGCGCATGGCTTCTGCGGAAGCGGGCGTTTCATCCTCGATCCTGCAGCGCCCGAAGTTGATGGACAAGGAGCCGGAAGCAACTGCGCGCCTCGGAGCAGCCATTGCCCGACTCAACCATGCGCCCTTGGTGGTCAGTGACCGGATGGATGTGTCGATTGAGGACATCGAGGCTCAGGCTCGTCAGCTCAAGTCAGAAGGAAAGCTGGACCTTCTGTGCATCGACCACCTCGGCTTGGTCCGGCTTCCGGACAAGGGCCGCCACGACTTGGCTGTTGCTCATATCACCCGCCGTGCCAAGAACATCGCCAAGGATCTGCACATTCCGGTTCTGCTGGTCTTCCAGCTGAACCGTGGTAGTGAAACTGGCGTCCAGGTTCGGCCGCCGCGCCCGTCCGATGCTCGTGACTCCGGCTCTATTGAGCAGGACTTGGACGTGATGCTCTTGCTTCATCGCCCGAGCTACTACGACCAGAACGCGAAGAGGGGATTGCGGCTTGACCTGGCGCTTAACCGTAGCGGCCCGACTGGCGTCATGGAGCTTCGCGACGAATTGGACTACTGCCGCTTTGTCTCAACCGGGCGCCAGTGGGTTGACGGTAAGGGCGCGACTGGAGGAATCGACCATGACCTTTAGTGACGAACTCCGAGCAGCCCACCAGTCAGGGCGCTATATGCGAGACGCACACAAGGAACGGAGACCTCCGTTCTACGCGATGGGCGAGGACGGGCTGGAGCTACGCAAGGCGTGGCTGGCCGGGTACGACGAGCAAGACGAGCTAATCAAGAGGAAGCGGTGATGGCTAAGTTCTTCGTGGGGCAGAGGGTGCGGGTGGATTGCCCATCCTCAAAACATCATGGAGCCGAGACTGTTGTTACTTCCACGTCGGTGCGCGGAAGGGGCAAATCAGGATATGACTTTACGGGGGTTGAGGTCTCCCTTCCGTGTTCCGATCCGAAGTGGAGCCTTTGCGTGTATGAGACTCACGAGCTTGAACCCATCCTCCCCGAAGGCGCTGCCCCGAGCGAGTTCACTTTCCAGCAGCTGATGGACAGCCTGCAGGAGGCGACGGCGTGAACCAGATCGTCACCCTTCCGCCGAACGCTCGCGAATCGGCGATCAAGACCCTATCGGAAATGCTGCGCTTCGCCCACTCCGGTAAGCCGGTGAACGTGAAGATCAGCATCGCGCGGCCGGAGCGTACGCCGCCGCAGTGCGCGTACCTGTGGGCTGTCGTGTACCCGCTGCTGGCCGACGCCAAGGGGTACGAGCGCGACGACGTGCACGAGTACCTGCTGGGCTGCCACTTCGGCTGGCGCGAGAAGCGGCTGCCTGGTGGTCGCGTTGAACAGGTGCCGATCCGCACCACGACCACCGACGAACACGGAAGCCGTGACGTGCTGGAAGGCCGCCCCTTCTGGGACTACGTCGAATTTTGCCAACGAGTCGGCGCCCGCGCTGGGGTGTTCATCCCTGATCCGGACCCGTCCTACAACCTGCAGAGGGCAGCAGCATGAAAGTACTGGCGAAGAATTGGCCGGACCACCCGGCAGTTGGTAGGCACATCTCTGTCAACTCGGAGATGGTCGAAATTCTGGACGTGAAGGCTGGTCCGATGACATTCGACAGCTCGGATAGGTCGGCGAATGACATCGTTCTTCATGGGACGTTGAAGCTGCGAGTCTTGTTCCCGGATGGCCGTGCTCAGTGGCTGCCTCCCATTGATGGAGAAGGGTTGCTTGCCCATTTGGACATCGCCGACTACGCCAAGGCTGTGCAGGAGGGAGTCGCATGAACCTCGAACAGATCGACACCAGCACTACGGCGGGGAAGGCTGGATATGTGATCGCAACCGGCGAATCTTGCGTTGAGCTAGAGCGAGAGGTGGCTGATCTCTTGGCGAGCGGCTACGAGCCTCAGGGCGGCGTGTCTTTCATTCAGAAGCCGCATAACTCCTATGAGCGTCCAGAATATTGGCTGATGCAGGCCATGTTTAAGCGCGCCGACCTCGCCGGGGAGGGCAAGTGATGGACGCTCTTGGATGGTTCCTTGCCGGTGCCGTGACTGGAATTCTGGCGTGCGCAATGGGCGTTTGGATCTACATGATATTCGCATGGGAGAAGGGCTGATGGACTTCTCCGACTACAAGACGAAAGCCGAGTACGCCTATCCGTTCAATCAAGGGTACTCCGCAAGGCTGTCCGGCAAGCCGATTTCCGAGAACCCGTACATCGGAGCTACTGGGGTCGCATGGGCGGCTGGCTGGAACAAGGCTGACGAATCCGAGAAGAGGAGCGTGTCATGAGGCGCGCAATTGGCAAGCCGAACAAGCTGGAACAGGCATATCAAGATGCGGCCCGTTCGCTGGGCTGCATCGTCTGCCGGTGGCGTGCGGATCACGGCATGCAGCGGGAGAAGGCGGGGCAGTGTGGGCATACCCGCATCCATCATCGCAACCTCGGAGACCTCCACGGCCAGAAGCAAATCGGCCAGTGGGCAGTAGTGGCGCTGGGCGACTGGCACCACGACGGGATCCCGGTGATGTTCTGGGGCGACGACGAGATGCGCGAGGTCTACGGCCCGTCGTTCAAGTTTGCCAAGGACTTCCGCTGCTGGACCGCCGACGTACTGCCCGACATCCAGTCGCGCGGCACAGAGGCATGGCAGGAGGTGCAGGACGAGTACCTGCGCGAGGCGGGCTTCGGCGAGCTGGTTGACGCACTCCACGCTGAGTGCAGGGAGGCGGCGTGAGCGGCTCCTACTCGCGCAACCGTGGCGCCCGAGCCGAGCGGGAACTGTGTGGCCTGCTGCGGGAGTACCTGGGCGTCGAGGCAACCCGCCAGCTGAAGCAGTACCAGCAGGCCCAGCACGGAGATATCGAGGAACTGATCGGCCCCTACCTGATCGAGTGCAAGAACCAGGCGCGCATCACGTTGGGCCCATGGTGGGAACAGGCGAGGGTTGCGGCAATCGTGCGGGGCGCAATCCCATGCTTGGCCTACCGCCTACCCAACCGAACCCTGTATGACCGCTGGCGTTTCGTTGTTCCGCTGAACGAGGCATGGACTGCCGGACAAGAGTGGAAGGACTCCTTCCGATACACGGCAGACATTGGCCTAGAGGCCTTCGCGCTGCTCGTCCGTGAATTCCTATCAGGGGTAAAGAGCGATGGACGTTCGTGAGAAGTTGGCACAACTGAACCCGTCATCCGTGCAGTACGACACCTGCCCGAGCGGTGCCGGTAGCACCGAGAACCCGTATGCCATGGCTTTGGGGTTCGTCCCCGCTGGCATGGGGCGTGATCTGCTGGAATACCTGTACTGGCCGGATGGGGCCATTCTGCGCGGCGCGGCCATCTACCAGGGGATTGTCCGCGTTGCCATGAAGGAGTGGGCCACACGGATGCAGGCCCACACCGATGCCCGCTGCAATTATGGGCTGGCCGACTCACTGGCGAAGTTTGCCCGAGACCGCAGTGAGGCCACGACGCGTAACCTCGCCATTCTGCAGGCCCGCGTAGCAATGGCCCGGGACAACCTCTGGCCGGAGAAGCTGGAGGACAAGCTGCCAATGCTGATCCCGATCTTGCTGCGCACGATGAAGGGTGAGAAGCACAGCAACGTGGAGCGTGCCAAGGCAATGGGCATGGACGAGTCGAGCTACCGGGAGCGCTGGGTAAAGGTCTATGACTGGATGTTGACCAAGATGATTGATGAGGAGCAGGCCGCAGCCCGTGCGATGGAGCAAGCACTGCGTAACGAGGCGGCATAGCTCGGGGTTGCGGCCCCCGAGAAAAATCCGGATTCTTCGTATCATGAAGCGAATCCCACGCCCCGGCACAAGCTGGGGCGTTTTCGTTGGAGCAAGCCATGACTGTTTCCCTGCCGGATGACGCCGAGTCCCGGAATGGGATCCCAATGGCGGATGGGCTGCTGTACTACTTCCCGAACGCCCTTGCCGAGGTGGCTAAGGTCAGTCGGATCGGGAACGAGCAGCATAACCCCGGCCAGCCGATGCACTGGGACCGGAGCAAGTCCACGGACCACGCGAACAAGATCCTGCGCCACTTGGTGGATGCAGGGCAGCTGGATGGGTCCGGGGTAAGGCATAGCGCCTACATGGCGTGGCGAGCCCTGGCGCTCCTGCAGGAAGAGATTGAGCGGGACGAGGGTGTCCCCTTGCCCCGCAATGCTCGGGCAGCAAAACAGCTGTTAAACCTCCCACGAACCGACACGGGTGACTAATGCGCATCTTGACGGTCGACATCGAGACCAGGCCCGCTGAGGCTTACGTGTGGGGGCTCTGGGACCAGAACATCGGCATCAACCAGATCAAGGTCCCGCCGACCCTGCTTTGCTTCGCTGCCAAGTTCCACGGCGAGCGGAAGACCCACTTCTACTCAGAGTGGGAGCATGGCCGAAAGGCTATGGCTAAGGCGCTGCACCGGCTCTTTGATGAGGCTGATGCAGTAGTTGGGTGGAACAGCGACAAGTTCGATATCCGCTGGATCCAGACTCAATTCCTTGAGTTTGGGATGACCAAGTCGTCTCCTTTCGCTAAGGTGGATTTGCTGAAGTCGGTTCGAAGGCAGGTGATGCTTCCGAGCTACAAGCTTGACTACGTGGCCCAGTGGCTTGGCCTGGGAAAGAAAGTCACCACTGGCGGCTTCGACTTGTGGCGCGATGTTATGCAGGGTTGCCCGAAGGCCCAGAGCCTTATGCGGCGCTACAACATCATGGACGTGAAGCTCACTGAGCAGGTTCTTGACCGCCTGAGTGAGAAGGGCTGGGTACTTGGCCTGCCTAACGCCTCCATTGACGGCGGGTTGTGCTGCACGAACCCCATGTGCCAGAGCGAGCGGCTGATCTGCCGAGGGTTCAATCAGAGCAAGACGCGGCGTTATCAGCGCTATCAGTGCAAAGACTGCGGCACCTGGATGTCGGACACCAAGTCCCAGCCCGGAGGCGCCCACCTGAGGCCAGCAGCATAGGGTTAACCATGAGCGACTATAACGAGCGGCAGCGCGAATATCGCCGCCGCAATGGCAATGCCAATACGTTGCGCTATGAAAAGACCAAGGCTGGGAAGCTGATGCGCATGTACCGCAACATGCTCTCCCGGGTAACGGGGATCCAGGCAGCAAAGTTCCACCTGTATCGCGGGAAGTCGCTTCTTCCCAAGAGTGAATTCATGGAGTGGGCGATCAATTCACCCGAGTTTCATGCTCTTTTCGCTGCGTGGGAGGCATCCGGCTATGACCGGAAGCTGGCCCCATCGGTTGATCGAGTCAACTCTTCGCTTGGGTACGAGATCGGCAACATGGAGTGGGTGACCCACTCTGAGAACTCGCGCAGGGGCGCATCTAGCAACCAACGCTTGCGTTCCGGGGGCCAGCAGATGCTGGAGGCAGCATGACGACCGTCGCAGTCAAGGATGGGGTCATGGCGGCGGACACCCAGCTGTCGTCTGGGACCATCCACCGGGCGCAGAAGATTTTCGAGCTGCCGGGCGGCGGTTGTGTAGGCGGCTGCGGATCGTGGTCGAAAGCCTATGCGGCGATTGCTTGGCTGCTCGGCGGCCGACAGGGCGATGCGCCGGAGTTCGAAGACGCTGAGCTGGTCATCCTCAAGCCGGACGGCACCGTTTGGATTGCATGTGAGCGATTCCCGGAGTTTCCGATTCTGGACGATGTGGCGTCGGTTGGCTGCGGTAGCGCGGCGGCAATGGCGCTGATGCATCAGGGGTTCAGTGCCAAGGATGCGGTCCGGGCCACGTGCAAGACGGATCCCGGCTCAAGCGAGCCTATCCAGGTCTACAAGCTTCCGAAGAAGCGGAAGAAATAACAGTTTTGCGGTGAATGCGCAGGCTGATGCGCTGACGTGTTGGGCCACGCTGCCCGTGGGGCAGGCTGAATCGGTTGTCAGTCACACACCCAAGCGAACCGTATGCCGGAGACCAGCACCGGCCACCGCAACCTTTTCCATGCCCAGCCCCGGACCATAGAGCCGCGGATGCCTGCCCTGCGCAGCGCTGGGCGCCTATTTGAGGAGTCCGCATGGCGGATCTTGACCACATTCTTTCTCGCGTGGTCGGTCCCGGCCTTGCACTGCTCCCGTCCACGAT
>Ga0213820_1001515_pt1 | contig 10476 bp, 10 predicted proteins | sample MC6MC0910MG_FD_179889 | JGI IMG/M metagenome (GOLD analysis project Ga0213820, IMG submission 179889) | Enriched soil aggregate microbial communities from Iowa State University, Ames, United States - MC6-MC0910-MG | ecosystem: Environmental > Terrestrial > Soil > Unclassified | place: USA: Iowa... | reverse complement strand
CTTTTGGGCGCATTTAAGCGGTTTCAAAGGCCAACTTGGTACTATAGCGCGCCGAATCCTCTCGCGTTCAAGGCCGTTCATCCGGTTGGACTGGCCCGAGGCCGGCGCCGCACCGCAAGCATCAGACCGTGAGCGTATGACATGAGAAGCATGCGCGCCGCCCTAGTCATCGTTGAAATTTCCGCATGCCGGCAGATAAAAAACTGAAATTGACCCCTTCCGAGCGCCGCGCCAGCGTGGCCCTGGCCGGCCTGTTCGCCGCGCGGATGCTGGGCCTGTTCCTGTTGCTGCCGGTCTTTGCCGTCGCCGCAAGCGGCATGCCGGGGGGCGACGATCCCGTCCGCGTGGGGCTTGCGCTGGGCATGTACGGCCTGACCCAGGCGTTCATGCAGATTCCCTTCGGTCTGGCGTCCGACCGCTGGGGGCGCCGTCCGGTGGTGATCTTCGGGTTGTTGCTTTTTATCGCCGGCAGCATTGTCTGTGCGCAGGCGACGGACGTCTTCTGGATCACCATAGGCCGGGCCATCCAGGGCGCCGGCGCCATTTCCGCCGCCGTCACCGCCTGGCTGGCCGATGCCACCCGCGACGAGGTGCGCACGCGCGCCATGGCGATGGTGGGCGCATCGATCGGGCTGTCGTTCGCCGTGTCGCTGGTGCTGTCGCCGGTGCTGGTGGGCTGGTGGGGGCTGTCGGGCCTGTTCTGGACCATCGCGTGCCTGGGCGTCGTCTGCCTGGCCGTGGCGCGCTTTGTGGTGCCCGTGGTGCCCCGCACGCAGGCCCGCACGATGCAGGCGGCCAAGCCGCGCGAGGTCCTGACCCATCGCGACCTGCTGCGCCTGAATTTCGGCGTCTTCGTGCTCCATCTGATCCAGGTGTCGCTGTTTGTCGTGGTGCCGGCGCTGCTGGCCAAGGTCGGCGGGCTGGACGCGCGCGACCTGTGGAAGGTCTACCTGCCGGTCATTCTGGTCTCGTTCGTGCTGATGGTGCCGGTGGTCTTCGTGGCCGAAAGGCGCCGGGCGCACCGCGGCGCGCTGCGCGCATCGGTTGCCGGCCTGGTGCTGGTGTGCGCGCTGCTGCCGGCCGCCAGCCATGGCTTTTACACGCTGGCCATCGCGCTGACCGGATTCTTCGTCGCCTTCAATGTGCTCGAGGCGCTGCAACCGTCACTGGTCTCGCGCGTGGCGCCGCAGGCCTACAAGGGATTGGCGCTGGGCTTCTACAACACCGCGCAGGCAGCGGGCCTGTTCGCGGGGGGCGCGCTGGGCGGCTGGCTGGCAGGGCATTCGGGCGCCAGCGCGGTGTTCATCGGCGCGGCGGTCCTGTCGGCCGTGTGGCTGGCGGTCACCTGGGCGCTGCGGCCGCTGGCCTGACCGCTGGGGCTTTCCCGCAGGCTTTTGAAAGTCGCGGATCTGGCCCCGAACAGCGTCCAACAGCGCCGAAATGGTTTGCCCGCGGTGATCGATTTGTCACCGATCCCGTTTGGCGCGGCGGACGCTTTCGTCGATAATACGCATCAACACAGGCTTCACCTGGACATCGCCGGTCATCGCTTCGAGGACCGGCGAGTTTCATGAAGCCGGTCTTCAACATCGCTTTTTTATGTTGTTGCCGGCTCGCTCGCGGCAACGCAAGTCGCAGGCTGTCAACAACAGAGGGACATCGGCATGGCATCGGTTAACAAAGTCATACTCGTGGGCAATCTGGGTCGCGACCCGGAAGTCCGCTACAGCCCCGACGGGGCGGCAATCTGCAACATGTCGATCGCCACGACCTCGTCCTGGAAGGACAAGGCCAGCGGCGAAAAGCGCGAAGAAACGGAATGGCACCGCGTCGTCATGTACAACCGCCTGGCTGAAATCGCCGGCGAATACCTGAAGAAGGGCCGCTCGGTCTACATCGAAGGCCGCCTCAAGACGCGCAAGTGGCAAGACAAGGACACCGGCGCCGACCGCTACAGCACCGAAGTCGTCGCTGACCAGATGCAAATGCTGGGCGGCCGCGAAGACGGCGGCGGCGGCGGTGGCGGTGGCGGCAACTACGGTGGCGGCGGCTACGACGACGCGCCGCGCCAGCAGCGCGCCGCCCCGGCCCAACGCCCGGCGCCCCAGCAGCGCCCGGCTCCCGCAGCGGCCCCGGCCAGCAGCGGCGCCAACCTGGCGGACATGGACGACGATATTCCGTTCTAAATCCGATCGCGCTGACAAAAGCCCACCCATTCGGTGGGTTTTTTTTGTGCTTTCGACTCATCACCGTACGTGGCAGCGGGGCTGGGTTCGCGTGTTCACAGGCGCCGCAATGGCACGGTTCCCGTGGCATGGCGCGCGCATTTTGCTCGGCTAAGGCAGGTTTGGCCTCCTGTTCTTAATGAAGTCATCCAGCAGAACAGGCTAAGATCCGATCCGTCACAATTTTTTTGCATCGGGGCCGCTTCAGGCCTCGTCCGTTGAAATGGTGCGTTCCATCCTGGGGGCGGCCGGCCCCAAAGTCGCGCTCGACACGCAAGTGAGCGTCAATACCGCAGCGCGTTCCCGCCTGAATCCTCTTGAGCTGCAGGCGCGTTTGCGGCAGAAGCGCACAACCGCCTATGTCGAGGCCATGACCCGACTGGATGCCGGCGGCCACGTGCACGGTAAAGCCGCCACCGACGCGCTGATGGCGGCGATTCGGGCCGAGTTTCCGGATGTGCAGATCGACGCCTGGCCCGTCGGGATCATCGCCAAGTGTTTTTTGGGGGCGCCGTATGAGGTGCATACCCTGGAGGCGACCGGGGGGATCATTCAGCACTTCAAGGGGGGCGAATCCTTGCCGCAAGGCATGGAGCGGGCCAGATCGTTGGCTCGCAGCGGCCACTACGCCTTTATCGAGGTCTATACCGACAAATTGATCGCCGTGGGCGTCAATGGTCAGACCGCCATCATCGAAAACTGAGCAATCACACATGGCAGAGCGCATTATTCAAGCGGCGGACCTGAGCAACATCCTTGGTTCGCTGCGCAATTTGCAAGGCGATATCGGCACGGTGTCTGGGCAGGTGGACTCGGTCGGCCGGGAGTTGAACCAGACGCGGGCCGAACTATCACGGCTCGAACAGGCGTTCGCCGATTTCGTGGCGTCGGATCTCAAGGCCAAAGAGCTCGCGCTGGCCGAAACCCGCCAAGTGAAGGTGCGCCAGGAATTGGACACGACGTACGAGTTCTACGGGATCGTGCGGCGCCAGGCCACCGGTATTCTTCAGGCCTCCGATATCCAGCTCGTACGCACTGAAACGTTGCGCAGCGCCACCGAAGAACTCATGATCTCGGCGCCGCGCTACTGGCTGGCTCCAGCGCTGGTGGCGCTGTCCGCCTGGCTGGGCGACAACCGCGAACTCGCGGAACGAGCGCTTGCCGAAGCCATCCGCCGTGACGATGAAAAGACATCGCTTTTCTTTGCGCTGATTGCGCGCCGGGCTGGCCGCAACGAGCTCAACCGCACGTGGCTGGACCGCTATTTCGGTCTGCAAGACCCATTCAAGCTTGATCGCCAGACGGTCATCATGGTGGACGCGCTAGCGAACGGCGTGTTCGGCGCTGAAGTCGCCCTGCATTGCACCAAGCGCATCGCCGACTGGATCGACGAGTTGTCGGCCCGGGCTGGCTTTGTCGAAGCGCAGCGCAATCAATGGGGACGTGCGCTGTTGTCGAAGGCGCCGAATGAGGATCACGGCAACCGCTATTCGCATCTGAAGCGCATGAGCCCGACCTGGCCGGAGCTGAACCGGGCGATCAACGGCGTGGCCATGCATGCGGCCGTGCTGGCGCATTTCGAAGGCGTCTTCCAGGGCGAAATCCGGCCGGCCGCCAGCGTGCTGGTTGCGGTCGATGATCTGTTGAGCAAGCTGGTCACGCGCTTCGATGACGAAGAGTTGCCGCTGCGTCGCCAGGAGGAGCTGTGCCGCCTGATCATCGAGGAGGGCGGCGACCGCCGCGAGGCGCAGAAGCGCTTCGATCTTCAGAGCGCCGCGCTGGACGAGGAGGTTGATTTCACGCAGCTCCTTACCAATGCCGCGATGCATCCTGAAGTGTCCCACGTGACGCGCGCAACGCAACGCTTTGCAGTGGCTCACTCGCGCGACTGGATTCTGGATGGCCATGCCGATGTCACCGCCAAGGCCCGCATGGCGGTGCCGGCAGACGTGCACCTCGAGATTGAGGGTTGGCAAGGCGTTACGCAGGATGGCAGCAACGAAACCGACCTGCTGCGCAGTCTGGAAGATGAAATTGCCGCCCGCGAGGCCCGGGATCTTGCAGCCATCAAGTTCAGCGCCAAGCATTGGTTGGGCGTGGCGCTGAGTGTCGCACTCATTCTTGGCTCCGTCAGCGCAGGCATTGTGCCCTTGCTGCTGGGCGGCGCGGGGCTTCTCTGGGCGTACCTCACGCATCGCCAGTTGGAGACCAAACGTGCGAACGTCAAGGCCAACTATGCCAAGCTGCGCCAGCAGGCCGGCGATGCGCTGCGGGCCTGCCTGGCCGAGGTCGTTGAACTGCGCCGCGATGTCGCGGCTCGCGACGACGTGTCGGTTCGCGTGACTCAATTGCTCGAGGGCATCAGCCCGGAACAGCACGTACTTTCCTCCCATGATTCGGTACGCCGCGTCATGCTCAAGGCATAAGGAACCACGATGATCCGCCAGATTTCTCCGGGCCCCAGCCTCGTGCCCGACTCCGCACCGGTTGCTGAACCGGTCACCACGCTTCCCGCGAGCCCGGCCCCTGCTGTCGTGCCCGCCGAATCGCGCGACGCGCTGGCAGGCGCGCTACCCGCATGGGATCTCCTGCCCGCATCTCCGTTCATTCGCCGCATCAAGTGAGCGCCCTGTCCGGCCTGATCGAAACGCCGCGCAGTTACGCGCAGTGGTCCGCCTGCCTGGATCGCCTGGCCGAGGGAATCCAGGACGAGGCCTGCCTGAATGCCATGCGCGCGGGCGACCTCAATGCCGGCGGCGCGGTGGTCACGCTGTTTTCACAGCGCCTGGCTGATGAGTTCAACGCCCGACTGACTCGGTGCTCAGAACATCTGACTCGCGATCTACGTGCCGGCGGCGACGAAAGTCTGGTCGTGCGCGCCATCCTGAATGCGCGAACCCATCTGGCCTTTCTGCATCGGCTGGCGCAGGTCGAAATATTCCCCGCCACACTTCGCACTCACCTCACCGACGAGGTGCGCAAGTTTGCACAGCGCGCGCAGCAGTCGTTGGAAGATAGCGCGAAGGCGGACCGGAGTGGCCGCCTGGGCGTCGTGCTGCGCAACAATCCGTTGATGCGCTACGAGCCGGTCACGCCGGCGTCGTCGTCAGGGCTGCCCCCGGCCCAGGCGGTGGTCGCGACGGCGCAAGCCCCTATTACGCAAGCCGGCGTGCGCCGGCGCAACATCATTCTCTGATACCGATCCATGAGCGATACGACTGAGTTCAAAGCCACGCTGACGCGCTACCTCAAGGCCCGCATCCCCTTCATTTCGATCCGCAGCGCCGAGCGCAGCCGGGTGCTGGAACTGCTGCGTGAAGTGGTGGCGCCGCTCAATGCTCCCGTGTTCGTTCATACCCTGTCGCAGGGCACGCGCGAACTTGCGACGGGCCGTAGCGTGAACGAGGACCGCTCGGTCACCGGCGCCGTCGATTTTGCGAGCCAGCAGTTCGCGCAGCGTCAGAACCTGTCGTGCGTGCTGACCGAAATCTCGGACATCGAAGACGACACCGCCTCCGCGCGCCATCTGCTCGACGTCGTGATGCTGGCCGCCGAGCATAGCGGCGTGGTCGTCGTCATCACGACGAAGCCTGTGTGGGGGCAACTGCAGCGCGCGGGCATGGCGCTGACGCTGTCCGCGCCGAGCGAGGACGAGATGTACGCCATCATCCATGACACGCTCGAAGCCTATCGCGGCCATTTCGAGATCGAGTGGGACAGCGAGGACGAGCGCCGCGCAGCAGCGATCCTCGCGGGCATTTCGCGCATCGAGGCCGAGAACATCATCGCCACGTTGCTGGCCAACGGCCGCATCGCAAAGAGCGACATGGTCGAGCTCATGCACGCCAAGGACCGCATCTTTGCCGACATCAGCGGCATTGAACGGGTGTCGGTGCGGGGCAATGAATTGAGCGTGGGCGGGCTGGGTGGACTCAAGGCCTGGCTCGACAAGGAGAGGCCGCTCCTGACCGCCGATCTGCGCGAGCGTGGCATCCGGCCGCCGCGTGGGGTGTTGCTGGTGGGCGTGCCGGGCTGCGGCAAATCGCTGTCCGCCAAGGCCATTGCCGCAAGCTGGAGTCTGCCGCTGTATCGGTTGGACCTGTCCACAATTCATGGTCAGTACCTCGGACAGAGCGAGTCGCGGTTGAAGGACGCGCTTGCTACCGCCGACCACGTATCGCCCTGCATTCTCTGGATCGACGAGATCGAGAAAGGGCTGGCGGGTGCGCAAGGCTCCGGCGATGGCGGCACGTCGACGCGGCTGGTCGGGCAGTTCCTTTATTGGCTGCAGGAAGCGCGTGCGCGCGTTTTCGTGGTTGCCACCGCCAACGACGTGTCCAAGCTGCCGCCAGAACTGTTGCGCCGCGGCCGCTTTGACGAGCTGTTCTTCGTGGATCTGCCGACGCCTCAGGAACGCCACGAGATCATCGACATCTACGTCAAGCGCGGCCTGAAGGAAACGCAGCCGCCGGCCTTGATGGAAGAGTTGGTGGAGCTGTCCGACGGCTTTGCCGGCTCCGACCTGGAAGCTGCCGTGCGCGAGGTCGTGAAAGAGGCCTATCTCAATGGCGATGCCGCCGCCACGCCCGATCTGTTTCGCGACAGTTTCCGCAACGTGGTGCCGCTTTCAAAGACAGCGCCCGAGCAGATCGAGAGCATTCGCGCCTGGGGGCGCGAGCGCGCGGTGCCTGCATCCGGCCAACCCATCGGCGCAGCCATTGCGCCATCCCGGCCCCGGCGTCAGGTGCTGGGCTGATCGCGAGGCAACGCTGGTGTCCCGCGCTCAGGTGGCCGGGACAAAAGCCTCAACCAGAAAATCGATAAACGCCCGCGCGCGGGCCGTCTGGTTGCGGCGCTGCGGGTAGTAAACGAATAGATCCGCCGACGGCAGCGCGAAGTCGGGCAGCACCACCCGCAGCCTGCCGCTTTCCAGATATTTGGCCAGATCCCATTCCGACCGGATGAGGATGCCGTGGCCGTCCAGGGCCCAGCCCAGAACGATGTCGCCATCGTTGCTGGATAGCCCGCCTTCCACCTTCACCACTTCGACGCGGCCTTTATGCGTAAACCGCCAGACGCCGTGCGCCTCGTCGTTTTGCCGGTGAAGAATGCACTGGTGATGCGCGAGGTCGGCCAATGTCGCCGGTGTGCCGTGCGCCTTCAGGTAGCGGGGCGACGCGCACAGAAAGCGGCGGTTGGTCATGATGCGCCGGGCGGCGAGGCGCTTGTCGGGCAGTTCGCCGAAGCGGATGGCCAGATCGAAGCCGCCTTCCACCAGGTCGACGGGCCGGTCCGTTACCTCCAGTTCAACCTGCACCTGCGGATAGCGCTTCGCAAAGTCGGAGACCAGCGGCGCGATGGTCGTGCGGCCGAACCCCAGCGTGGTATTGACGCGGATGAGGCCGCGCGGCTGGGCGCTGCTGCTGGACACCACGTCTTCCATCTCGCGCAGGTCCGCCAGGATTCGCGTCGCATAGGCCAGGTAGGTCTCGCCTTCGTTGGTCAGGCTGATGCTGCGCGTGGTGCGGTTGACCAGCCGCACGCCCAGGCGCTTTTCCATCAGGGCCAGGCGCTTAGTGGCCGCCGGTGGCGTCAGATCCAGTTGCCGCGCCGCGGCGGACAGGCTGCCCAGCCGGGCGATCAGCACGAAGAACTGCAGCTCGGAGGCGAGGTCGGCTTTCACTTAGAGTAAATAATCAAATGAACTAGGGTGAATTCTAGGGCAGGGATGCGCCACTAACCTATCGATTCCCGACGCGATCCAACCGGAGACAAACCATGAGAATCGTCGACATCCGCGAGCAGACGCTGCCCATCAGTTCGCCCATCCGCAACGCCTATATCGACTTCAGCAAGATGACGCTGAGCCTGGTCGCCGTGATCACCGACGTGATCCGCGACGGCAAGCCGGTGGTCGGATATGGCTTCAATTCGAATGGCCGCTATGGACAGGGCAAGCTCATGCGCGAGCGCTTCATCCCGCGCGTGCTGGAAGCGGACCCGGACACGCTGGTGGACGGCACGGGGCGCAACCTGGATCCGCACAAGGTCTGGGACGCGATGTTCAAGAACGAGAAGCCCGGCGGACACGGCGAGCGGTCGGTGGCGATCGGCACCATCGACATGGCCGTGTGGGATGCGGTCGCGAAGATCGAAGGCAAGCCGCTTTTCCAGCTGCTCGCCGAACGCTACGGCAGTGGCCAGCCGGACCGGCGGGTGTTCGTGTATGCGGCAGGCGGCTACTACCATCCGGGTCAGGACCACGCCGCGCTCAAGGACGAAATGCGCAGCTATCTCGACCGCGGCTATACGGTCGTGAAAAAGAAGATCGGCGGCGCGTCGCTGGACGAGGACCTGCGCCGGATCGACTCGGTGCTGAGCGTGCTGCAGGATGGTCAGAAGCTGGCTGTGGATGCGAACGGGCGGTTCGACCTGGACACGGCGATTGCCTACGCCAAGGCGCTGTCGCAATACGACCTCTTCTGGTACGAGGAGCCGGGCGATCCGCTCGACTTCGAGCTGCAGGCGACGCTGCGCAATTACTACGACAAGCCCATGGCGACGGGCGAAAACCTGTTTTCGATGCAGGATGCGCGCAACCTGATCCGCTATGGCGGCATGCGCGCCGATCGCGATTATCTGCAGTTCGATTGCGCGCTCAGCTACGGGCTGGTGGAGTACCTGCGCACGCTCGCGATGCTGCGTCAGCACGGCTGGTCCGCAAGCCGTTGCGTGCCGCATGGCGGGCATCAGATGTCGCTGAACATCGCGGCGGGCCTAGGTCTGGGCGGTAACGAGAGCTACCCGGATCTGTTCCAGCCCTTTGGCGGCTTTCCGGATGGGGTGAAGGTGGAAGCCGGCTACGTCACGATGCCGGACCTGCCGGGCATCGGCTTCGAGGGCAAGTCCGATCTGTACGCCGTGATGCGGGCGCTGTCGGCCTGATTGCCGGCGATGGCGGTCCCGTTGGCGGTGCCCGCGGGACGCCGTATGGGCTCATTACAAGACTGCCGCAGCGCATTCGCTGTTGCCGACCCGCATCACGACATAAATTGTTTCACTTTACCCGCTTGCGTCATCTATCTAGTAGTAGGTAAGATTCATCCCATCGACGCAGCGCACACAACAAACCGCCCGGCGCCGAAATCAGAAATACAGTAGGACCGCTTTTTTATTTCCCTCGACGTCTACCTACAAGTAGATAGCTAACTGAAACGCATACTGCATCAAAAACTGGAGATTGACCATGAAGACCCTCGTATCCGCCCTGATTCTTTCCGCTTCCTTCATCGGCGCCGCCCAAGCTGGCGAACTGGACTATCCGCCCGAACTGAACACCCAAAGCACGGTGACCCGCGCTCAAGTGCAGCAAGAACTGGCCGCCGCCCGCGCCAACGGTGAACTGGTGTTCGGTGAAGAAGGCTACGCCGCCGCCCCCATCGCCTTCACCAGCGACAAGACCCGCGCTCAGGTCACGCAAGAACTGGCTGCCGCCCGCGCCCAAGGTCTGACCGACGGTGGCGAACTGGACTACCCGCCCGTTCAAGGCTGATTTTTTCGACCAAACATCTATCTATAGATAGATAGCTTCAACCCAACAACGCAACACTGCAATCCAAACCAAACTGACTGGAGATTTCTCATGAAGACCCTCGTATCCGCCCTGATCCTTTCCGCTTCCTTCATCGGCGCTGCCCAAGCTGGCGAACTGGACTATCCGCCCGAACTGAACACCCAAAGCACGGTGACCCGCGCTCAAGTGCAGCAAGAACTGGCCGCCGCCCGCGCCAATGGCGAATTGGTGTCCGGTGAAGAAGGCTACGCCGCTACCGCCTTTGCCCACGCTGGCGACAAGACGCGCGCCCAGGTCAAGCAAGAACTGGCTGCCGCCCGCGCCCAAGGCCTGACCGATGGCGGCGAACTCGACTACCCGCCCGTGCAAGGCTGAAGCAGATGGCAATCAAAGCGGACCCCGGGGACGGGATTCTTGTCCCGGCCGGAGTCCGCTGGCACGGTCGGTGACATGGAATGGCCCGCTCGGTGACAGCCGATAAGGGACCCTCCCAATGACGAACCGATCTATTAGTAGGTAATATGCCGCCATGGATACCCCGACTTCCAATACCACTCGCGAACTGCTTCTGGCACACGCCGAGAAGCTGATCCGCATGCGCGGATGCAACGGCTTCAGCTACCGCGACCTGGCTGAGCATGTGGGCGTCAAGACGTCCAGCATCCATTACTACTTTCC
>Ga0213820_1001510_pt1 | contig 10501 bp, 6 predicted proteins | sample MC6MC0910MG_FD_179889 | JGI IMG/M metagenome (GOLD analysis project Ga0213820, IMG submission 179889) | Enriched soil aggregate microbial communities from Iowa State University, Ames, United States - MC6-MC0910-MG | ecosystem: Environmental > Terrestrial > Soil > Unclassified | place: USA: Iowa... | reverse complement strand
GGATCAACCAGGCGTATGCCTGGAGCAAGCGCTTCAGCAACAAGATCAGCACCCGCGTGAAACAGTTCAAACGCGCCAACCCCAAGGCCTACCGCATCCTGCGGCCGGTGCTGGCGGTGGTGGTGGCATACCTGCTGTATCACTGGTTGTTCTGAGTCGGGCCTCAGGGGCGTGGTGCCCCGTTGTTCCAGCTGAGCGTTCAACGAGTAAGCCTGGGACGGTCTCCTGCTGGCCGGTGCGCATTCATCGGCGCCGGCCAGCCAGCATGCTTCAGTTTATGCCCGCTACCTGCCGCAGGGTGCCCGTGGCGGTCGATTCGCCCGTGATCACGGCGGTATGTGGGTGGAAGGTCCATGCGGTGGTAGCACCGATTGCCTGCCCCCAGATGGCCAGATCAGGTAGCCACTGCCTCATTTGGCTGCCGTACGTGCTTTTGAACAACGCCAAGTCGGACTGACTCGGTACACGCATACCCAGCCCCCTGCACAGCCTCTCAGCACCGCTGAAGGTCGCACTGCTAGCGAGCATTTCAAGCCCCACAAGGCCGGCTACGCTCAACGCGTACTGCCTCGTGGCGCCACCCGCCAGGATTGCGGTGATGGTGGTGTTCCCATTGCGCAACACGCTGACATTGCCCGTGCTGTCTACCGTCGCGACGCTCGCGTTACTGCTCGTGTAGCCAGTGGCACCCGTCAGCGGCCGGGCAAAATGCATTTGCGCGGGAAGGTTCTGGGGCAGTTTGATCACGCCATTGTGATAGAAAACCGGCAAACGCCGGGCTGACAGATCCACCACGTGGACACCGGAAAAGCCGTCACTGATGTCGAGGTTCAAGGGCGCGCTTGGGCCATCCTCGCCTACCGTGTAATAGACCTGCCGCCGACCGCTGCCCCGGGTGAAATACTGGTTGGCAAAGCGCAGGGTGATGGCCTGGTCGTTATGGTTGACCGGCAGGCTTTTGCTTGCCAGTTGCGTCCCATCAGCTTTGGCCAACACTACGGTGAGCTCCTGGCCTGCATACGCAGCTTCGAGCTGGATGTCGATCGCAGCGCCCTGCGGCGGCAACCGGTCAGGGTCCAGCCAGCCGGCGACGGTGTGTCGGGAACTTGGCGCGTTGAGGTTGCTCATGCGGTTGTCTCCTTTTGAGGCCGCGGCGCTTTCTTTGAAGCGCCGGCCTTGTTGTTGGCCCTGTTACCTACGTTGAGCGCGCAGCTTGTGCACCAGCTGGGCCTGTAAAGGCAGGCTGTTGCCGCCATAACGGCTGTCGCCCCAGGTCACAACCCTGCCATCGTCGGTCAGGGCGATGAACGCGTAGTAGGTGGAATAGATAGCCCTGACGCTGATCAACTGCCCCGTGACAGCGCTTGAGTTGCCACCTGTCGCTGCATCGCCCCAGCTTTTGACCGAGCCGTCGGCAAACAGCGCCGCGAATGCCTTACCGCTAGCGGCGACCTGAATCACATCTGCACGCCTGGCGATATCGGCTGGAAGGGTGCCCCCGCTGGACGCGAGCCCCCACGCTACGATGTGGCCATTTTTACGGCGAGCACAGAAGGCGGACGATGTGCCCGTCACTTCTACGATGTCGGTTAGCCTGGCTATTTCGACAGGTACCGTACCGCCGCGGCCTGCGTTTCCGAACGCCAGGACCTGCCCCTGACTGGTCAACAGGCAGTATGCATAATCGCCATGCGCTTCGATCGATTCGATATCCTCCCGCTGCTGGATGGCGGCGGGCATATTGCCAGTGCTGGATACGTCACCCCAAGAAAACACTTTCTTGCGCCCATTCGCTGTCACTCGCCGGGCTATGAAACCACTGCGACTGCCTTGGACTTCGACCACATCGTCAAATGCCTCGTAGGCTTGGGGAAGAACAGCGCCATAACCCGCATGCCCCCAGCAAGCCACACGGCCATTACTGCGTAATGCTGCGAAAGCATGGAAACTCGCGGCTACGTCAGTCACATCGCGCAGGTCGAGAATGTGTTGCGGAATCCTCCCGCCGTGCGTCGGCGCACCCCAGCCGGTCAGGCGACGTTCGCCAGTATCACTGCCATACAACGCGACGAAAGCATCGTAGTTGGAGCGCACCTTGAGGAAGTCCCGCCTGGCGATGTCCTCAGGCCTCATGGTGCCGCCGTAGCCGGCGTGTCCCCAGCAAGTAATCGCACCGTTGAGCCGCCTGGCTGCCCTCGCCAAGATAGTGACGGATAGATCGACTACGTCATCGAGCACCGGTGCAACACCTATGCTCCCCCAGGAACGGGCGCTGTAGGCACCCGGGGTCGATGTGTCGACCAGGGCCGTGACGCCCTCTCTATTGCCTATCACGTTCGCGACGTTAAGCACTACACTGTTGGCGCGGGTGCGGACCTCGAGCAGCCGTTCAGGCTGCGTATCGCGCCAAGTCTGCCCAGGCGTCCAATCGGCATCTCCGCTGTAGCGCCATTCGGCAAGGACCGGCACCGATGTCGACGCATTGACCGCAGTCAGCCGGCGTGGGGGTGTAATATCTGCCCTTCCATCGACGTTGTAGCGCGCGCCCATGACCCGCAACGGTACAGCGCTGATCTCCTGGTTGACCGAGTACAGTTGCTCGGCTGATTCCTCCTCCCGACCATCCAGGGAGCGTATGATGCGGTAACTGAGTTTCAAACCTTGATTGACGTTGGCGGTGATGACGGCGGTCGGGACCATCACATGCAAGGCTCGATCTTCCTCGCCACTTTGCACGGGGTGAGTGAAGTGTTCCACATGATTGGAAACCAGCCCTACCAGCTGCACTACCACTCTATCGCCAATGGCCAGCCTGGCAGCTGCGGCAATGACCACCGTCGCCTGGCCGTGGAGGTCGAATGGGTTGATAGTGTCTTGCACCGCCTCATTGATCACGGGCAACGGCAAAGGACCGCGTTGTACCCGGAAGGTGACCACGCCCGACCAGTCCGAAGGGCGCCTGCGATCGAAGCGGAGGATTTCATATTGAACATCCACTTCGCCATTTTCACTGGCAAGTACATAACTCAGGTCAATCGGCAATGTGCGCGGCTGGCCTTCCTCTCCGCGGGCGACCGAGTCATGTACCTCGGTCACACTGTTCGCGTGATCGCCATCCCAGTAGACCACCACCTTGTCACCGGCAGCGAGGCCCGCGGACGCCGGGATGGTCACTGTCGCGCCATGGGTGAGGGTGGAAGGGTCGAGCGTGCTCTGTTGCAGCTCATTGACAGTAGGCAGCGCCAGGTCCAACTGCGGTTGTGCGCCCAGCACCAGTTCGAGATCGTACGAGATCTGGTCGGGTTGGTTGGGCCGTACGATGCGGTAGTAGGCTGTCACGTCCTCGGCCTGGGTCAGGCCACCCACGAGCTGCGCCCGCGGAATCCGAAACCTTATGCTAGTGGCGTTCGCGTCACTCACGGGTTGCGTGTCGTGGTAGACCTCGCCGTTGGTGGTGCTCCATTCGATTTCCACATCATAGGGTACGGCGACTGTACCGGGTAGCGTCACCACCAGATCGACGCCTGCGGCATATTCCGGCAGTGACGGGTCGAGCACGCCATTTTCGGGGACTGGATCGAGTGATGGCGGCGCCAGGGTTTCTGGCGTTTCACCGACATCCAGTAAAGCCGACTCGGACGGGAGTCGCGCGTTGCCTCGGGTCACGGTATAGGAAATGTCCAGCGTACCGCCATCCAGCGGCAGCAGCGCCCTTGCCCTGTCGAGCCGGAACTCTGCATCCTCCCCGGCCTGGCGGATAGGCAACGCAGTGGGCTGTATCAGCAGCAATGTGGTGTCTGGCCGCCTACCGCGCCATGTCAGGGTGACTATATCGTTGGGCTGCAGTTGCGCGGCTGCTGGAATCACCACGATGACCGGGTCCAGGTCGGCGTCCACATAGCCTTGGCTGATGCCGTTGAGCTGTGGCGGCGGCAAGCGGAGTGGGGCGCCGACGAAGTTGACCCGGGTGCGCCTGGAGCCCTCCACCTGGCCGTCCTGAATGACTTCGTAGCTGGCCGTCCCACGCCCGCCCCATAACGGCTGCAGGTGCTCGGCAGGCAGGTCGAACACCAACGTACGGTTGCGCCGCACCACCCACTGTGTGCCCAGGTCGACCACGGTGATCACGCCTTGTGCGGTCTCTGCCGTCCAGGTCATGTTGACCTGCGCACCCGGCTCAAAACCCTCCGCTGGTGGGTCTATCTCCACACTCAGCCCGCTACTGCCAGGCTCGCCCGGCCTCAGGCGCAGGACGTCTCTTCCCGTTTGCGGATTGATCACGAAGGGCGCTGGCAACCCTGTTACCTGACCGTTCGGGATGACCGTATCGGCCGACCAGTCAGCGGACTCGTTACCCACCTCGTCAACTACGTAATAGCTGATTTGCACGTTTGCATCCGAGGCTCCCTCGACCGCATCCTGGGGAATGTCGATCACAACCGCTCTGCCAACTTCGTTGGGCTTGACCTCGTGCTCAAGCTCGTGCCCCGACCAGCTCAGGTGTATGCGGTCGTATCGACGCATCTTGGCGTAGGGCGCAATAGTTACTTTTACGTTTCTGCTATCCAACTCGATCGTGGTATGGGACACCTGGGGCGCCGCCAGCTCATCCGAATTGGCGGCATCTTCACCTGGATAATTGAACCGCACCAGCACGTTAAGGCGTGCGGACTGTTCTTCGCTATCAGTGCCGGTGCGCGTCAGGCCGTAGTACAGTTCGTTGATGCCCTCTGGGATATTTTCTGGCGGGATGTTCAGCGTTAGTGGAGAGCCGGGCTCACTGACCGTGTCAGTCCCGACCAGATCGTCACCCCAGTAGACCTTGATGACATCGCGCACCTGCATGTTCGGATACGCCTGGACAACCACCGGCAGGCCGGCACTGCCTTCGTTTATCAGATCACCACTGACACCCACTTCTGCGCCCCTCGTCTTGAGCGGTCGCACAGCGTCCGGAATGTAGATATGGCTCAGCGTTCCTGCAGTCACGTTGTTGGGATCAAGCCCTCTCAGGTACTCGATGAAATCATCGATATCAGTTTGGAGGCCATTTTCGGTAGTCCTGTCAGTCATTACCCTATTCCTCAGTCGATGCATGAGACATGTAATGTAGGGGTGGCGTCGATATGAAAGTTTGCAAGGGATCGACGCCTTTGTACTCACTGTTCAACATTGAATTGGCTAAGCGCTATAGACTGGAGGCTGTTATTCGAAGTGCTGATCTTCAGGTCGATAGGTCACCAACTGCCCATTTGGAGCCGCCGGGTCAAAACGTAGCAGTGGCAGATACCCAGTGCCGGTATCTGCATGGTAGTCGCGCTGAAAGCGCCTTCCGCCTGCCAGGCCCTGACCCGATACATCATAAGTGAGGGAGTAGATAAAGGCTTCCAGTGGAAGGCTGGCAGGAACATTACTGGGCCAGGCTGCCATCATTGATTCATTCCAGGCTAAACGCCCAGTCACGTTGGTCGACCTGATATCGCTGATGAGTTGGAATGAGGAAGCGTCTGTTCCGAAAGCACACGATTCGTTTGGGGTGCTACGATACCTGTTCAGCCATTGTTGAGCAGTTACAATTCCCAGGGCAGCGCAAGTACCTTTAAATGTACATATATTTGGCGGGCCACTAGTGCCGTTATCAAATGGATAAATACAGCGTAACGAAAGCCGTTGTTGCGTTGGAGTACCAGAGGGTAACATTATGAAACCCTGGGCTTTATAGGTGCGAGTGACCTTCATATCGGCGGCAAAGAAGCTAAAAGATACCCCGTTTGCCCTGATCGAAGAAGGGCTCGGATTCCATGCCCTGAAATTCCCCACGTCGGTCGTCCGAACCCACACCCCATTGCAGTGATAACGGCTCGTACCATCATCACAGGTGGGGGCTGTATCAGCGAAGCGCGCATTGATGCGTGACGCCACTGCATAGCCTTCAAATAACTGCTCTTGTTGTGCAAAGCCGAACGGCGTCAGTGTGTCGTCCGGCAAATAGCGAAGAAGCGGTAGCCATTCCCCTGTTGCCCGGTACCAGGCCAGTTGGTGCCTTTGCCCACGCCCTAATGCGCCCGGTGCACCCAACCGGTAATACAACGCCTGGATAGCTACTTTCCCTGGCACCGTAGCATCCCAGTTACTCACCTCTACGGTGTCCGGTTGCGGTCTTGCATGCACGTCATATTCTTTTTCCTGAGCCATCGCTTCAAAACGATTCATCAGGATAAAGCCGGTTTTCTCCTGCAGCGATGCAGCGGGGAGATCACTACGCAGGTAGTTGAATGTTTCGCTGCCCCGCTGGCTGGCTGCCGCATCGTGTTCCCAGAAGTTTTGCGCATGAGTTTGCGCCAAAGGCCGGGCCAGTACCCCGCTGCAGGCATAATCGGGTTGATTGGCCGCGCATTGCTCGGGTGTATCGGCCAGGCGTAAATTGAGCGCATCAGCGGTTTCGGCACCACTCATGGCCCAGGTATCAAGAGTGAACAGGCAGAGCAAGGCTAAGCCGCAAGTTCGCAGCAATACAGGACTCATCTTCGACTCCTTGGCGTGTGTAGTGAGATGTTCGTTAGCGGCTTGATGCCTTGCTACGGCATTTTTTACAGGTAGGGGACTGCCGGCCAAGCATTGCACCCTTCAGCTATAGATTGCTGATGGCTGGCATCGGGTCGCACCGGCTCCAGGTTGAATGTTGGTTTATTTCGTATTTGTCGACCGTTGTTAGTACCGGCCAAATGACAGACCAGTTGCCTACGCATGCCGCCACCATACTTGTCACCGCTCCAACGTGGATCATCACCATATCTTCTCAGCAGTTCTGCATACATGGCTTCGGTTTCATCCGCTCCTATGGTTCGTGCATGCGCCGTGGGGGTAACCGATAGCGTCCAGACGCCATTACCCAAATGAGGATCGCCATCACGCTGGATCCATGTTGCGCTCTGAATGTAGCCTGCGGGAGAAGTCTTGTTGATCGGTCGCGGCAGGTCTCGATGCTGCGCGTCAGCCTCGCAGGAGAACCTCGCTCTGCTGTTTGCGTCCTGCGGGAAGTCCATTTTGATTACCGGCACCCATTGCCCGGTCTGCTGGTAATAGTCAAACTGGTTTTTCATGGCTTGCTTCTTCCCAGTTCGAATGCTGTAGAAAAATGCTGCTACTGGAGCTTTGTCCTTTTCCCAGGTGACAACGCGCAACTCTGTCTGTATCTCCTTCGCCTCTGTGGTGTCGGCGATTGCTTGGCGGGCAGCAATGAAATTTTCAAACGCCTGCGTGCGCTGTGCACGGGTCAGGTTCTTGTGCAGGCTGAAGCCGCATTGTTTTCTGTGCCGCGAATTGCGGCTACTCGCGTTTAATGAATTGTAGTGTTGGGTCCAACTCGTAGCATTGTTGACCCCCAGCGCTTGGCAGCTATCCTCCACTTCTACAGTGCTCGAACTATCCAGGCATCCTCTTCCACTGCGAAAGTCTGTCCAGGCGTCGATTGGAAACGCACAGACTACATTCAATTTTTTTTCCCTATCGTTAACGAATTGCCGTGGCGTAAATATGATCCCGTTATTTGCGCTCAAGCCCGGGTCTTTATAGGCGATACGGTCACTCCGCATCCAGGACACCGATACGCCTCCGGATTGCACCGATGCGGGGCTGGGATTCCACACGTAGTATTTAAGTGGATCCGTGGGCGCGGGGATTTTTTCAGGGTTACCTGACCTTTCATCCCATCGATGAGTAGCCCTTAACATGACGCCACTGCAGTCGACTGCCGGATCTGCACCGCACGTCGATCTTGTGTCGGAATACCAGTTAGTAATTTCCCTGGCAACACCTTCGCATGTCGCAGCGTCAGCAATTGTGGTAAAGAAAAACAGAGGTACTATAACGGCCGAGGCAAACCCGGTTTTCATGTCTTTCATGGCGGTTTCCATCCCGTTTTTTGAAACTGAGGCCCATGCTAGGACTGCGCTGAATCTGCGCCAACTGGCAAAACTGCTAGTTTTTTGCGCTATTTGATTGCACTTGATTAATTAACTTGGCGTTCAGAGGTGAAGGTCACTCAATCGATGACATAAGGCTCGGCGAGCAAAGCCTGGGTCTCAGGCTGCTTCGCTATTCACTGTGGAAGGAAGGGGAGGAGTACCGCGCGTTCTACGAAAGATCAGGCATCAATTGTCAGCCGCTAAGCGCCGGGCTATAGTCCAGTTCGTCAATGTCTTTTGAAGATCCGGTAATGCCAGCCACCCCTTCCACCACAAGCTTTGCCTTCGCGCCAGTCGCGGGCACGGTCGTGCGTGGCAGCCAGCAGCCGGCCATGATCAGTCATTACCCACCACCTGTCAGTGGCGTCGTAGGCGGCGTAGCTCCGCCTCCTTGCGTGGTCGTGCTGGGCTGATCGGCTTTTAGCCGCATCCCTTCACACGCGCAACCTACTGAACACGGTCGGCTACTTCCCCTGCTGAAGTTCACGCCCACCGTTCGGCTTCTTTGCCCGAATACAGGTGCAACCATGTCTGTCTTTTCCAAAGCTAGCGTGGCCTCTGCGGCCACTACCAGCCTGTTCGTCCTGCTGTGGAGCAGTGGCGCCATCGTTTCCAAACTCGGCCTGGCCCATGCCAGCCCGTTCGCCTTCCTGCTGTTGCGCTCGGCGCTGGCCCTGGCCGGGTTGTTGCTGATCGGCCCGTTGCTGGGCCTGCGCTGGCCGCGTACCGGGGGGGCGATGTTGCGGGCCCTGGGCACCGGCTGCGTGCTGCTTGGTGCCTACCAGATCTTCTACCTGCTGGCGCTCAATACCCATGTCACCCCTGGGGTGATGGCCACGGTAATGGGTGTGCAACCGATTCTCACCGTCGTGCTGATGGAGCGCCAGCGCTCGTGGAGCCGGCTGTTTGGCCTGGGCCTTGGGCTTGGCGGGCTGGTGATGGTGGTCTATCAGGGCATCAACCTCGGCGGCGTGTCGCTGGCCGGGATGCTGTTTGCCTTGCTGGCGCTGGCCAGCATGACCTTCGGCTCGATCCTGCAGAAGCGCATCACCGACAACCCCATGGGCACCCTGCCGCTGCAATACCTGGCGGGGTTTGCCATGTGTGCGGTGTTCGCGCCGTTGCAGCCGCTGCACGTTGAGTGGGCCAGCAGTTTCATCGGTGCGCTGCTGTGGATGGGGTTGGTGGTTTCGCTGCTGGCGACCTTGCTGCTGTACCGGCTGATCGCCAAGGGCAACCTGGTCAATGTCACCAGCCTGTTCTACCTGGTGCCGGCGGTTACTGCGGTGATGGATTTCCTGATTTTCGGCAACCGCCTGGCACCGCTCAGCCTGCTGGGCATGGGGCTCATCGTGGTGGGTTTGCTGTTCGTGTTCCGCAAGCCGGCGGCGCGCTTGGCCGAAGCGTAGGGCGTTAGCGGAATTCTTCGGGGATGGCGTGGCGCAGTACGCCTTCCTCGAAGTCCAGGGTGCCGGCTTCGCGTTGGGTCAGCAGGTAGTAGAGCAGGGTGTCGAGTGTACGTGCAGGCGGGACTTCGACGGCCAGCATCTTTACCGCCTGTTCGACTTCGCAGGGACATCCGAAATCTTCCAGTGCAGCGCGGACCTGTTCCAGGTCGCCCGCGGCCTTTACCAGTATGCGGAACACCGAAGCACCACCGCTTTGCTGCAGGGCTTCGAACCAGGACTGCTCGCCGTCTTCACGGATGCTGATGGTGTCACCGGGTGCGATACCGTAGGCGTAAAAGGGGATGCTGTCGACCTGGTAGCCAGCTGCGGTGGGCTTTGCCCAGAGGCCTTCGACCGACGCGGGAGGGTAGCCTTGGGCATCCTGCTCCAGGCGCCAGAGCACGATCTTGTAGGCTGGGGTTTGCTCGGGGGGCATGGGGCGTTACGCGTCAGGAGGGCTGCCCATCGTAATGCGGTTTGGTTGTGTTGTCTGTACCGGCCTCATCGCCGGCGAGCCGGCTCCCACAGGTACTGCACAGTGCTCGAGAAGAGTGATGTATCTGTGGGAGCCGGCTTGCCGGCGATGAGGCCGGGAGAGACAGAATCAAAATTTCAGAAGTAATAGCCGATGTTGATATTGGTCCGGTAATACCAGTCGTTACTGCCCACCGAACCGGTGCTGGTCCACCCCGTGCCATTCTCGGCCCCACCAAACGGGTTGGCATTACGCGCCCAGGTCAGGTCGACCCAGGCCATGATCGGCATGGCCAGGAACTGCGCGCCGACGGTGAACATCTGCGAATCGTCCCAACCGTGCTCATCCTTCATCATGCGGCTGTAGTCGGTATAGAGCTTGATCTTCTTCAACTGCCCAAGCTTCGGGGTGAATACGTCGTAGCCAACGTTGACTGCGGCAATGGTCGCCTTGGCGGCGATCAGGTAGGCCGGGGTCAGGCCGTTGCCGCCCATCAGCACCGCGTCATCGCTGACGCCCGCCGAGTTTTTCGGGTCGTATTCGTAGCGGATTGCCTGGCCGGTCACGGTCCAGGGGCCGGTGTTGAACAGCGCGTGCACGCCGCCCGCCCA
>Ga0213820_1001506_pt1 | contig 10521 bp, 12 predicted proteins | sample MC6MC0910MG_FD_179889 | JGI IMG/M metagenome (GOLD analysis project Ga0213820, IMG submission 179889) | Enriched soil aggregate microbial communities from Iowa State University, Ames, United States - MC6-MC0910-MG | ecosystem: Environmental > Terrestrial > Soil > Unclassified | place: USA: Iowa... | reverse complement strand
TGATGGCCTTGTTGGCGACCTCGTACTGCCGCGTGGTTTCCTCCAAGGCAATACGGATGCGCTCCGGGCTTTGGCCTTCCATTTCGTCCCGCACGTTGCGCTGCAGCTCGTACAGCGTGGGCTTGGCCGGGGCGCCTTGCCCGGCCTCGTACTTCGCGAGGATGCCGCGCACATACGGGATGGTTTCGTCCGGCTTGGGCAGATAGTTCATCCAGTTGGCCCGGTCGCCCGCCTTGTCGGCAGCCGCCAGCGCCTTGTCCACGTTGCCCGGCCCGGCGTTGTACGCGGCCAGCGCCTGCGTCAAGTTGCCGCCGTACCGCTGCAGCTGAGCTTGCAGATAATCACGGCCCACACGGGCGCGCTCTTCCAGGCTGTCGTCGCGCGCCGGCGTAACGCCGAAACCTGGGTCCGCGTTCGTCGCGTCCATGACCTGCATGCGGCCCTTGGCGCCCTTCGGGGACGTCACGACCGTGCCGTCGGGGTTCAGATCGCGATTGCCGCTCTCGGCCGTCGCCACGGTCGTGACGAGATCCGGCGGCAGCTGCGTGCCGCTGCCCGTGACGAGATTCACCAGCCGATCCCCGGGCGTCGGCATCAGTCGCGGCATGGCGCGGTTCACCGTCGCCGTAGCCGCGGCGGCACCCAGGCGCGCGTCCATCTGCTTTGTCAGCATGCCGTTGATGCGCAGCATGTCGTCCGCGTCCATCTGCGGCGCGTACTTACGCATGTAGGCGTCGGCATAGGCGACGTTGTCTTTCTGCAACGCGGAGGACAGCGCGGTCAGGTGGGCGGCGCTGGTCGCCTTGCGCGTCTGGGCTTCGATCAGCGAGGCCGACAGCCCTTTCATGCGGCCCAGGTCTGCAACAGCCGCCTGAATCGACGCGATGTTCTGGTCGATCTTTTGAGGGTCGTTGTAGTACAGGGCGATTTCGTTGGTGCTGTTGGCGATGGTGCCTTCGCGCACGGAGGCCGCATAGGTGCGGAACTGTTCGCCCTCGTATCGGGTCGCCTGCTCCTGGAACTGCAGGCCGATATTCTGCGATGCGCGGCGAAACGCCAGGCGCTGTGCGTCGTTGCCCAGACCCTCGGCAATGCCCTCGAATTGCTGATTCAGCATGTCGCCGTATTCGGTCGCCAGCGGCTGACCGCTATCGCGCTGCAGCGCCTGGATGCCCTTGACGTTCGTGTATCCGGTCTGCGGGTCAAACGTGAGCTTGAGCGCTGCCTCTTTCGCCTGGTTGACGGCATCGTCCACGCGCAGCTGGTTGGCCTGCTGCTGCATGTCGGTGGCGATGTTCGTTGCCGCCACGCTGGCGGTCATCAGGTTTTGCCCGAGCTGCTGCGACTGGCGAGCGCCGATCTCGGCGGCCAACGCGCCCGCGCCGGCCTGTTGGCGCACGCCCGGCAGGCCGGAGGAACTGACGCGTGGGGCGTCTACGGTAGGTACGCGCGGCACGATTCGGCCCTCACTTCGTTGCTTTGGAATTCTGGTACCAGCTGGTGGCCAGCTGGCCCGCACTGCCCAGGAGGCTCAAGCCGGCAGACGATCCGGAACTCACGGCCCCGGCGCCGGCGCGAAGCGATGCCGCGTTGTCGCTGTAGCTCGTCCCTTGCGTGCGGTAGCCCCACGCAGAGCGCGCGGCATTCGCCTGGATGGTGCTGGCGTCCATTTCATCGGCGTAGTCGGTGGACGTCAGGATGTCCACCGCGCTGCCCTCATCGAGCGCCACGCCGTTAGCGGCCAGCGCCGCGCGCTGCTTGCCCTTGGTGGCTGCGTACTGCAGGCGGCTGCTCTGCTCCTGGTCCTGACCCTGGCGGATGGCGTCCTGGGCTTGCCACTCGGCGATCTGCGCATTGTTCGCCGCGACGTCGGCCTGGTAGTTCAGGCCAGCCTGCTGCGCGCTGGCGCTATTGGAGGCGCCGACGGCGGAGGCCGCGGTGGCGGCCAGCATCATGTAAGGGGCAGCGGCGACGCACATGTCAGACCTTTTTGCTGAACGGGTAGAACGGCACACGATCGGGACCGCACAAGATCGGCTGATCGGTGTGGATGGTGAACCCGAGGCGGCGCAGCCATGCGATGCTCACCGTGTTGCGGTGATCGATCATGTTGCGCAGTTCCGGGTAGATCGTGTGCATAAAAGCAACATATCGGCGGCCTGTGCGGGTAAGCGCACCCGGCCGCTTGAACATGACCGAAGAGCCCAGCAACCACGGGCTACCGATGTTGCCTCCGAGCAACGAACCAATCGGCGCGACGCCGCCCACCATGGCGATGTTCGAACCCGCGTAGGCTGTCCACGCGTGGCTGGATAGCGCGATGCTGTGGCGGATGGCTTCGGTCAGGTCCACTGCGGCACCGCGCATTGCCCGGATCTCTGCCGCATCCTGCGGCCGCAGGTCCGCGGCTAGCGCCAGCGCGTCAGCCGGGACCGCTTCGCGGATGACGATCTCAGCCGCCAATTGCCGCCTCGATCGTCATGGATACCAGCGTCACCGGTAGCGGGTCCGTCTGGCGCACGTAGACTTGGCCGCCGTCAGTCCACGCGCCTTTGATCGCGTGCTTGTACTCGCCCGAGATCCAGCGCGGCGGCGTGCCGTAGGGTTCGTCGGTGCGCTGCTTGACCTGCGTCAGCCGGGCGGGGTTTGCCGGCTCCAGCTTGTCGAATGAGGGGCCGGCCAGCACGCCGGACGAATCATTGAGCCGCAGCCACACCACGTTGACGTTCTTCACGCGGCCCTGCCCCATGGCCTGCGTCTCGAAGGCCAGCGGCAGTGTGATGAGGTCGGCCTGGATAGGTAGCCCGATGTGCACCTTGCTGGCGGCGTGCTCGATCGTGATCTTCCCGTCCGTCACGACCTGCGGCGGCATAACCGCGCCGTCGGCCAGGATGTTGACCGTCTCGCCTTCAAGGTGCCCCAGATTGGAGAAATCGGTGGCGGGCGCGCCGATATAGCTCAGCCCCGCGTCGACGAAGAACGCATCGGCCTGATCCGGCATCAGGCGCGTGTGCAGTCGCTCCACATATCGCACCTGGGCGCCGTTGATCGTGCGGCGCACGATGGCGTAGAGGACGTCCTCGTCGCCCTCGGCCACGCAGCAGACCGATTCGAACTTTCCCCCTGCTGTCGTGTGGCGGTGCCACCCCTGGACCTGCTGCTCGGGCACATAGGTCAGCCCCAGCAGTTCGCCAGACGACGAGACGCACCACAGGATCGGATGCGGCGCGCGCGAGAACGCCATGTCGTGCACGGTGCGGTAGTCGAAGAGGTGCGGGGCGAGGATCGAGATGTCGGCGGTCACATAGCCGTTCGCCTGCCAGTTGTAGGACATTTCACGGATACGCCCGCCGCGCGCAGCCGCATACAGCAGATTGTTGTTGACCAGGGCCGGCTGGACGTTGTTGGACCCGTTGTAGGACTGTGGCTTGGGCGACGCGGTCGCCGGCGTCAGCACGTCCGAGTTCGCGGGCGACACGCGCCACTCAGCGCTTGCAGTGAGCACCACCAGGTTGGACAGCGGCACGATGTGCCGGATCGTGTTCACCTCGCGCGCAGCGATTCGGAAAGCGATTGCGTCATCATCCCGGGTAGGTACGGACGATGAGAGGTTCGATTCAGTGCCGGACCGGGTAGCCCAGACGTTTTGTGGTTTGTTCCGAGTGCCAGCGAACCAGCGGCGCTGCTCATAGTAGGAGACGGCGGCCGGGTAGTTGTTGACCCCGTTGAATGGATCGGCCAGCGTGGGCGCCGCCTGCGCGATGTCCGGCGTGATGTTGTTGTCGCGAAACGTCAGGCCACCCGACTGGCCGACGTAGCCCCATAGCCCGTTGCTCAGCTTGTAGATGTTGTAGCGCGTCGCGCCCGAGACAGCCGGCCACGTCAGGTCGTTGTAGGCGCCCTGCAGGAACAGGTCATTGCTGACGGTGTTAGAGGCCGACGAGATCAGCGACTCTTCGAGCGTGTCGACGGCCAGCGACGTCACGGCATACGTGTGGTCCACGTTGTTGGCGGTGCCGGTACCCGCGTGCGCCGTCGCGGCCACGCTCGCCGGCGCGGCGATGTTCGGCACGAATGAGATCGGCGTAAGGGTCCAGTTCAGCGCGCCCAGGCGGCGCAGCTCGCGCGGCGCGTAGTTCGGATGGACGATGGTCAGCACGTCGGCCGACTGCACGTAGTGAAGGTCGAAAAGATCCGCCTCGACGTATGGGGTGGTCACCTCGTAGGGGCCGCCGCCACCGTCCACGAGCGTCGCGCCCAGGGTGTGAAATCGCACGTAGCCGACGCCGAACTCGATGGCAAAGGTTTGTTCGGTGTTGAATGCGAAAGGAATCAGCCGGCTTCGCAGGGCGCTATTCTTGGTGGCCCGAACGAACTCAAAGCCGGCGCGGTTCTGCGCCGGGCCGTGCGGCAGGGTGACGAAGTTCTGGCACGTCGCCAGGCCTGTCTGGTACTGCGGCAGGTCCACCCGGCCGAAGAGTTCGGGGCTGATCTCGCCGCGGGCGAAGGAACGCGAAAGGGTGCGGACATTCGCCATGGTCTAGCGCCCCGAGATCCACGGCACGTTATGGGCGGGCCGGATCTGTCGCTGGTTGCTGTCCGACACGGTGGCCTGCGCCACGATCGCGCGATAAGCCTGGAGCTGCGCCTGCGCGACGCTCACCCCTTCCGTGCCCTTGACCACCGGCCCGGCCAGGTACGAGGCCAGCAAGCGGGAAAGCGCATCAACGAAAAGGGGCGAGAACCGCGTCGTGTCCTCGATGCGCCGCACATAGCGCAGCACGGCGTTCGCTTGATTGGTGTACAGCAGCCGCTTGTTGTTCTCGTTCGTCTCGATTGCGTAGTCCTGCGGGGTGTAGATGGCCCCGTGCGGAACCACCGTAGCCCCGGGGAAGCCCAGGAATTCCGCGCTGCCACCGCCCGGCATGCTGACGCTGTAGTCATCCAGTGCGCCCGGCGGCAGCACGCTGATGGTGCGGATGCACAGCGTCGGCAGTTCGTAGCAGAATGCCCACGTCGGCCACGCCGAGCCCACAAGCGCGAGCTGCCCCCGCGTGGTGGCGAAGTTCCAGTCATGGGCCTCCAGCGCCGTGTCGCGCGCAATCGGGTAGAAGCGCGCGCAGTGTTCGGCCTGGGCGCTTCCTTCCGGCGGGTCGATGCTGGATACGGTTGCCTCGTCGCCCAGATGGCTGAGCGCGAGGTTGCAGATGTCGACGGCGGACGCCATAGGGATGCTCCAAGAACAAGCGGGGGCACAAGGCCCCCGCTCTTTCAACGCTGGTTCAAAGGCCGGGGCGGCTTAGGCCAGGTCGTGACCTGACTGTTGACCGCCGCGCCCGCCTTGTCGGCGGTTGCCACCGGTCGGGGTCGGCTCGTCGTCGACAGGCTCGTACCAGCTGGCCTTGACGCCATCCGGCACTTCGAACTGTTCGCCGATCTCACGCAGGACGTGCTTGTCCTTGCCGCCGTAGCCTTGAGCGATTGCGATAACGCGCATGTCGTTCTCCCCTTAGGCCACGGTGAAGCCGCTGGCGCCGTACTGCAGGGCTTCCACGTCCTTGACGATGTAAGCGCTGGCAGTGCCGCCCGAGGACGTCGCGCCGCTGATGCGGAACACGACGCGCAGATAGCGCTTCAGACCGATCGGCACGCGGATCTTCGCCAGGTTGGCGTTGGCGCCAGCCGAGGCCAAGGCCACCACGGGGCCAGCGGCCGCGTCGGTGTAGCCCGAACCCTCGGCTGCGGACGTCTGCAGCACGACCTGGATCGCGGCACCGGCGCCGGCCAGCGCGGCGTTCATCTTGGCGAGCAGAAAGAAGTTCTCGCCGATGCCGGTATCCGCCGTGGCGCCCGTGTCATAGACGTTGGTGCTGACCACGTCGCCGGCGGCCGAAGCCACCGACTGCGCGACCGCAAAAGTTGCTTGGGTATCGAGAATCATGATGGAGGCTCCTTGCCTTAGACGACCTGGGCTTCGGTGGACAGGATCTGATCGACCGTGCGCACCGGCGTGCCGAAGAAGCGCAGCGTGCCGTTGCCGACGCTGCCCGGGGCCACGGCGCCGAACTGGTTGGTGGCCGGTTCGATCGCCAGAGCGTTCTGCGACTTGTCCAGCGCGGCGATCGACAGCATTTCCTTGATCGTGCGGTTGGCGTAGAACACCGGGCGGCCCATGCCCATGGCCGGAATGCGGGCCTGGGCGCGCAGCATCAGCTTCATGATGGCGGTCGAAGCAGTCGGCGCCTGCGTGCCGGTCTGGTTCACGAGGTCGCTGATGTCGACGTTGGCGATGCGCACCACGTAGCGCCAGTCGCGCAGCGTGAGGCCCGACTTCCACTGCCAGTGGTCAGCGTAGGCGCGGAACCGGTTGTTGTTCGCATCGAACGCATCGATCAGGCCCAGATCCTCGTGGATCAGGCCAGCCTGGGAACCCTTCGGGAAAATACCGTGCGCGGTGTTCTTGCCCCAGACCACCAGCCAGATGGAGGTGTTGTCGGCGCCAGTGCCGCCTGCGTCGATGATGTTGTTGCCGTTGGGGGCAGACTTCAGCGAGAAACGCGGTGCCAGACCCGTGATGCGCTCGGGGTTCACCGCCTGGTCGCCGTAGAACAGCGAGCTGGCCATGGTCTGGTTCATGCCTTCCAGGAACGACTGGGCTTCCGACAGGCGGAACTCGGCCGTGTTGCCGTTCAGTTCGACCACGTCCTTGTCGACCTCGGCTCGCGTTTCCAGCATGCCGCAGGTGTCATCGACCTGCGCACGCACCGACTTCGACGGCGGGACGCCTTGGTACAGTTGGCGCCAGATCGCGGTGGGCAGACCGGTGCGGATCGTGCTGCGGTGGCCGGTGGGAAGGTTGCCTTCCAGCCACATCATGTCCGTCAGGATTTCGTTGGTCTGGCTGAGCAGTTCGACCACGGTTGCGGTCTTGCCGTCCGGGTCGATGGATTTGGCGAAGTCCAACAGGGTGACAGCGCCGGCTTTCGGGAGGGTTGCCATGGTGAAGGCTCCTAGTTTTGATTCGGGTACAGGGTCTTCGCCGGATCCTTGCCCGCTTGCGCGGACCGCTCACCCGCGACGAACGTGTCGCTACTGATCGCTTTGCCGGCGCGGACCATGAACCGGATAACCTCCGGGTGGTTGCCGATGCCGGACTCGTTGAGCAACGTGCGCAGTTCGGGAGTGCCGAACGAATCGAGGGCCTTCTTTGCCGCGCCAAGGTTCTCGGCGAATGCTTCCCCGCCGAATTCCTTGTCAGCCTTCGCCTCATCCGCCCAGGTCTGACGGACCTTGGCGAACGTTTCGGCCTGATGCCCCTGCAGCTTCTGCAGCAACTTGGGGCCGAGATCGGCCACGCGCTGCGCGTCTTTCTGCGACAGGTTCAGTTCCTTGGCGATGGTCTTCAGGTCGCCCACCAGCTCGGCGTCCAGCTGCACCCCTTCGGGTGCGGCAAAGTCCTCGTATTGTTCGGGCGCGCCCTGCGGCTCGCCTTTGGCCTTGTCGCCTTCGGTCTGCGGCTTCTCGCTGTCGGGCTTGGCCTCGGTGGTCGGCTTGTCGCCGACCGTGACATCGCCTTCCTGCGTGGTTTGCGCTTGCTGCTCGGTCGCGGGCGTCTCAGCGGTCAGGACGGTGCTGTCCTGGGTCGCCGGTGCGGCCGCGACTTGTTGCGTGCCGGGATCAGTTGGCGTTGTTCCGGTCGTCGCTTGGGTTTCGGTGGTCATGCTTTGTCTGCTCCTGGAGCATTTCGGCGTACCGTTCCGGGCAGGTTTGAAGCAGCGACGTAATCAGCCGCAACCCCTCGTTCCGGTTGCCCTCGTTGAACGCCATCTGCATGGCATTCGTGCTGAAGGACGTGCGGAAGACACCAGCCCGGGAAAGCAGGCGCCACACAATGCGGCGGCCGCGTCGGTTCCCCATGAGCCACTTCATGTCGTCCGACTCGATCCGCTCGTCGTGCTTGGCGTCTTCACGCTTCGCGTCGCGGCCCGTGTTCGTGGCCGACGGATTGAGAGGGTCGTATGACGTGGTGTTCATGCGCCTGGATTCTGAGAGCCAGCGCACGAGGTATGCGCACCCCTAGCTGCCGTACAGGATCTCGGCTGCCTGCGGACCTTCACCTTCAAGGCCCATTTGTGTGATCTGCAGGGAGACGCACTTGTCGGTGCCCTGCTGATTGGCGTGCTGGCTGGTGCTGCACACCTCGACCACGGCCATGAGGTGCAGTTGCGCGCCCACCTGCGGCAGTTCCGACATGCCGAGCTTCCGCAGCGTCGCGTCGTCGAGCGACACCGTCAGCCCCCAGGGGTATTTCGGACCGCCGTCCGTGGACTCGCCGCCCACGCAGCAGTCCATTTCCTTGGCCTCGTCGGGCGAGAGCTTCATGTCGGTCAGGTTCATGCGCGCCACCTATTGCGGGATGCTGTATCCCTGGAACTGGTTGATGAGGTCGGTGGCGGCGTTGCGCTCGCCCGTGTTGACGGTGCCCAGACGCTGGGCGGCGCCTGCGGCCTGCTCGGCAGTGGCCGCGGCTTGCATGACGGCCTGCTGCTGGGCGCGCTGCTGGCGCACGAGCACGGCCTGGTCGAGCGGCACCACTAGGCGCGGATCGACGCCGAGCTGATCGGCGTAGCTGTCGGCCAGCGCGTCGGCGTCCAGCCGGTCCAGCACTTCGGGCTTGATGGCTGCGACTTGGCCGAGCGTCATCACGTAGCGGTCGGTGCTGTTCACGCCGATGGCGCGCTGCGCCTGCGCGAGCATCGAGACGAATTCGATGTTCAGGTCCACGCCTTCCAGCTCGGGCGGCGGCGGCGGCAGCGCGCCGGCGGCAGCCAGGCGGTGAAACGCCATTTCGACCATCGGGTCCAGCATCTCGTTGTGCAGCCGCTGCAGGACGGGGCCGAGCATGAGCAGCTTTTCCTCGTGCCGCTCGGCCACTTCCGTGGCGGTCATGCGCACGTCGACGTTCGCGAGCATCAGGAACAGGTCGGCGTAGAACGTCGAGCGCAGAATCTCGCGCGTGTCCTGGATGTTGGCCTGCATGCCGCCAAGGTCGAGCTGTACCTGCCAGGCCGGCCGGATGGCGGCGTTGGGGTTGGCGCCATCCACGAAGGTGACGCCGCCCGGCAGCATGTCAATGTCGTGGTTCTTGAGCGACGTGGGCGCCTGCACGGGGGGCTTGGTCGTGTAGTCCAGGCCTTCGGCCAGGCGCAGCTGGCGATGCTGCAGGCCCTTGACCGTACCCAGCGCCAGGCCGCCCGGCCCCACGCCGTAGACGTCGCCGCCCCATACCTGCCAGCGCGGCGCGAGCGCGGGGAACTCTTCGAAGCCAGAGCGGCGCAGACGCTTGTCGGGCGACTGCCCAAGCTCGAAGTAGATCGACGTGAAGGCCATGTTGCGCGCGTCGCGCATGCGCGGGTCGCGGTCCACGTTCGGCTCCACACACTGTACGACCGTTACCCAGGCGTCCAGCGTGCCCACGTCGTACAGGTTCTTGACCGTCGGGCTGACGTTGTCAATGCCGAACTTTTTGACCAGCTGCCCGACCGTCATGTCGAACTCGCGGTACAGCGTGTCGACGTTGCCGCGGTCGTTGGTCGCCAGGTAGAACTCGCCCACAGGTAGCGGCGAGTGGTGCAGCACGTCCTTGAAATCCGGATGCACGAAGCTCACGGCCGTGCCGAACACGCCCAGGTCCTGGTACATGCTCTGCAGGCTGTTGTAGGTGTTCGACCGGGCGAACACGTCGAGCATCAGCTTGGTGACGTCCGACAGCCACACCTTGACGGAGTGGTATTGCATCAGCGCGGGGTCAGGCGTGGCGAGGCGGAACCACGGCCGCGCCGGGCTCGTCATGCCCGCCATCAGGCCGGCCGACAGCGTGTTCGCCGACAGCGTGCCCGTGGGGTCATAGATGTTGTTGAAGCGCCGCGTGCCGCGGTTGCGGTCGGTCGTGAAGAACCGGCCGCTGTACGGCAGGATGAAGTCGGTGAGCTCGCGCCACCAGCCGTCCCAGCTCGAGCGCTCGGTCTGCAGCGCGGAATAGCGGGCCAGGTACTTGTCGCGCGGGACGTTCGGCAGCGCCATGGTCAGAGCCCCAAGAGCGTGCTTTTGGACAGATCCAGATCGCCGGCGGCGACGCCCTGCGTGGTGCCGGATGTGAGCAGCGTGTTGAGCGATGACGCGCCGCCACCGCCGGAGCCGCCCGCGCCTTGCCGCGCGTTCTGCGCGCTTTGCGTGCGCGGCTGCTCGCCGGACGTGGCTTGTTCCTGGGCGCGCAACGCTTCCTGGTAGCGCTCCGGGTTATCGGCCTTCCACTTCTCGAGCGCTGCGGTTCGTTCCTGGCCGCGCTCAGCCACGCCGCCAATGCCGCCCCACGCGAGCAGTTCGGACGTCAGCCCGGGGAGTGCTTCGGTTTCCTCCGGCGTCATGCCAGGAGCGCCGCTCGACCAGAAAGTGTTGCCGCCCGCGCTGGGCATGCTCGGTGCCACGCACATGGTCAGCCTCCCAGCAGAGTGTTCTTGT
>Ga0213820_1001488_pt1 | contig 10599 bp, 9 predicted proteins | sample MC6MC0910MG_FD_179889 | JGI IMG/M metagenome (GOLD analysis project Ga0213820, IMG submission 179889) | Enriched soil aggregate microbial communities from Iowa State University, Ames, United States - MC6-MC0910-MG | ecosystem: Environmental > Terrestrial > Soil > Unclassified | place: USA: Iowa... | reverse complement strand
CCTACGATTTCCGAAATTTCTTTGGTGATCGCGGCCTGTCGGGTCTTGTTGTAGACCAGTTGCAGATCGCCGATGACCTTCTTGGCGTTGTCCGACGCCGCCTTCATGGCGACCATCCGGGCCGACTGCTCCGAAGCCATGTTCTCGGCCACGGCTTGGTACAGCAGGCCTTCAACGTAACGCTGCAGCAGGTCGTCGATCACGCTACGGGCGTCGGGTTCGTAGATGTAATCCCAGCTGTAGTCCGACTTCACTTCTGACGTCTTGGTCAGGCTATCGGCGCCCGTCTGGTACGGATCTTCCAAACCGCTGGCCAGGGGCAGCAGACGCAAGAACAGGGGCTCTTGCTTCATCGTGTTGACGAAGCGGGTCGAGGCCACGTACAGCGCGTCGATACGGCCTTCCAGGTAGGCGTCCAGCTGCACCTTGATCGCGCCCAGCAGGCGGTCGAGTTGCGGCTTGTCGCCCAGTTGCACTTCCTGGGAAACCAGTTTGGCGCCGATACGGGTCAGCACACCCACGCCCTTGTTGCCGAAAGCGGTCGCTTGCACGGCGATGCCGGCTTTCTCGAACTCTTTCAGCTTGCCCAACGTCACACGCGTGATGTTCGTGTTCAAGCCGCCGCACAAACCCTTGTCGGTCGTCACCATGACCACGCCGACCGCCTTGATTTCGCGTTCGACCAGGTACGGGTGGCTGTACTCGGGATTGGCCTGCATCAGGTGCGCAGCAATCTCGCGCACCTTGGTGGCGTACGGACGGCCTGCACGCATCCGCTCCTGCGCCTTGCGCATCTTGGATGCGGCGACCATTTCCATCGCCTTGGTGATCTTGCGCGTGTTTTGCACGCTCTTGATCTTGGTTCGGATTTCCTTAATTCCGGGCATTGCGCTTTCCTGTGAAGACTGGCCGATGGGTTCCGCTCGCGCCTCAACCATCCGGGAAGGATGGGTGAGGCGCCTGGGACGCCTAACCCATCACTTTCTTAAAAAGCACCGTGCTTCTTGAATTCCTGAACGGCGGCGGCCAGTTCGGCCTCGTCGTCCTTGGACAGTTCCTTGGTGTCTTCGATGCGCTGGATCAGAGCAGCGTGCTTGCTCTTGAGCTGATCCTTCAGCGACTTCTCGAACGACAGCACTTGGGCCACGTCCACGTCATCCAGGTAGCCGTTGTTGACCGTGTACAGCGTGACGGCCAGTTCCCACACTTGCAGCGGCTGGTATTGCGGCTGCTTGAGCAGTTCAACGACGCGCTTGCCGCGCTCGAGCTGGCGACGAGTGGCGTCGTCCAGGTCGGAGGCGAACTGCGCGAAGGCGGCCAGTTCACGGTACTGCGCCAAGTCGGTACGGATACCGCCGGACAGCTTCTTGACGACCTTGGTCTGGGCAGCGCCACCGACGCGCGACACCGAGATACCGGCGTTGATTGCGGGGCGGACACCGGCGTTGAACAGGTCGGTTTCCAGGAAGATCTGGCCGTCGGTGATCGAGATCACGTTGGTCGGAACGAAGGCCGACACGTCGCCTGCCTGGGTTTCGATGATCGGCAGCGCGGTCAGCGAGCCGGTCTTGCCCTTGACGGCGCCTTCGGTGAACTTCTCGACGTACTCTTCGTTGACGCGAGCAGCACGCTCCAGCAGGCGCGAGTGCAGGTAGAACACGTCGCCCGGGTAGGCTTCGCGGCCCGGCGGACGGCGCAGCAGCAGCGAGACCTGGCGGTAGGCCCAGGCTTGCTTGGTCAGATCGTCATAAACGATCAGGGCGTCTTCGCCACGATCGCGGAAGTATTCGCCCATCGTGCAGCCGGCGTAAGCGGCCAGGTACTGCATGGCGGCGGAGTCGGAAGCCGAGGCGGCCACGACGATGGTGTATTCCATCGCGCCGTGCTCTTCGAGCTTGCGAACCACGTTGTTGATCGTCGAAGCCTTCTGGCCGATAGCGACGTATACGCAGGTGACGCCCTTGCCCTTCTGGCTGATGATCGTGTCGACGGCCACGGCGGTCTTGCCGGTCTGGCGGTCGCCAATGATCAGTTCGCGCTGGCCACGGCCGATGGGAACCATCGAGTCGATAGCCTTGACGCCGGTTTGCAGCGGCTGCGACACCGAGCGGCGGGCGATAACGCCAGGCGCCACTTTTTCGATGATGTCGGTTTCCTTGGCGTTGACCGGACCCTTGCCATCGATGGGCTCGCCCAGCGTGTTGACCACGCGGCCTTTCAGTTCCGGACCGACCGGAACTTCCAGAATGCGGCCGGTCGTCTTGACCTGGTCGCCTTCGGAAACGCCGGTGTAGTCGCCCAGAATAACGGCGCCGACGGAATCACGCTCGAGGTTGAGCGCCAGACCGAAAACGTTGTTGGGGAATTCGAGCATTTCGCCCTGCATCACGTCGGACAAGCCGTGGATGCGGGTAATACCGTCGGTCACGGACACGACGGTGCCCTGAGTACGGACATCAGCCGAAGCGCCCAGGCCCTCGATGCGGCTCTTGAGCAGTTCGCTGATCTCGGAGGGATTGAGTTGCATATTGACTCCTGGAATCCTGTTAGTAGCCTTAAGCGGCGAGCTGATCGCGCATGCGGACCAATTGGGCTTGTACGGAAGTATCGAGCACCTGGTCGCCGACGGCCACGCGCACGCCGCCGATCAACGACGGGTCGACGGTAACGCTGGGCTTGAGCTTGAGGCCGAATTTTTGTTCGAGCGCGCCGACCAGATCCTTGACCTGGGCATCGCTGAGCTCGAACGCGCTGGTGATTTCCGCCTGCGCCGTGCCTTCGTAACGATTCCGCAGCGCGACGAATTGCGAGGCGATCTCGGGCAGCAGCAGCAACCGGTCGTTTTCGACCAGCAGCTCGATGAAATTACGGGCGGCTTGCGGCAAATCGGCCTTGATCAGGCCGGTAAACAGTTCGACGCGCTGCTTGTCGCCCAGACGCGGGTCGGCCATGGCCTCGCGCACGTCGGGGTTGGAGGCGACCTGAGCCATTACGCTGACCAGGTCGGCCCACGCCGGCAAACCGGCCTTGTCGTCGCGCGCTGCGCTGAAGAGCGCTTCAGCGTAGGGCCGGGCAACAGTGGAAAGTTCAGCCATGACGGTCCCGGATTAGAGCTGCGCGCGGAGCTGGTTCAGCAGCTCGGCGTGTGCGCGGGCGTCAACCTCGCGCTTGAGGATCTGTTCAGCACCCTTGACGGCCAGCGCGGCGACGTCGTCGCGCAACGCTTCACGGGCGCGCTGGACTTCCTGCGCGGCATCCTGGGCAGCCTGCGCCACGATGCGGGCACGTTCGGCTTCCGCTTCGCGGCGGGCCTGCTCGATCAGAGAGGCGGCTTGCTTCTCGGCCTCGATGATGCGTGCGTGGTTTTCGGACTTGGCAGAAGCCTCGATCAGACTGACGCGCGCCTGGGCTTGAGCCAAGTCGGCTTTGCCCTTCTCGGCGGCGGCCAGGCCGTCGGCGATTTTTTGGCGGCGCTCGTCCATCGCCTTCGTCAGGGGAGGCCACACGAATTTCATCGTGAACCAGCCCAGAACGAAGAACACGAGCATCTGGAAAATGATCGTCGCGTTCAGATTCACGGTCGTTCCTTTAACACCTTGCGGCTCCGACCGCACCCGGAAAGGGGCGTCGCGGAGCACTCGATACTTTGCTGATCGGCGATGGAGCCGTTGCTCTCATCGCCGACAGCGTCATGACCCACCTATTTGCCGGCGGGCGGTGCCTTAGCCGACGAACGGGTTGGCGAAGGCGAACAGCATGGCGATACCCACACCGATCAGGAATGCCGCGTCGATCAGGCCAGCCAGCAGGAACATCTTCGTTTGCAGAGCGTTCATCAGTTCAGGCTGACGAGCCGAAGCTTCCAGATACTTGCCGCCCATCAGTGCGATGCCGATGCAAGCGCCGATAGCGCCCAGACCGATGATAAGACCGCAAGCGAGGGCAACGAAAGCGACGTTGGTCATGACAACTCCTTGGTTAGAAATCTGAAGTCAAAAATTGAAAAATAAGAGGTACAGCTCAATGCAAGATAATCTTGCTATCCGATGCCGGCCGGGTGGCCGACACCGGAAATTCGGGGGATCAGTGGCCTTCGTGAGCCTGGCCGAGGTACACCAGCGTCAGCATCATGAAGATGAAGGCCTGGAGCAGAACGATCAGGATGTGGAAGATTGCCCAGATCGAGCCGGCCAGGATGTGGCCGATGCCCAAGCCGATGCTGGCGCCGTTGAAGCCGGTCCAGGCGCCGCCCAGGAGGGCGATCAGCATGAAGATCAGTTCGCCGGCGAACATGTTGCCGAACAACCGCATGCCCAGCGACACGGACTTGGCGGCGTATTCGATCAGGTTCAGCAGCAGGTTGAACGGAGCCAGCACGATGGCGCCCAGGCCATGCGCATGGAACGGCGCGGTGAACAGTTCTTTGACGAAGCCGCCCGGCTGCTTGATCTTGATGCCGTAGTAGAACATCAGGAGCAGCACGCCCAGCGACATGCCCATCGGCACGTTCAGGTCGGCGGTCGGCAGAATGCGGTGGTAATAGAGAGGATCGCCGTGCTCAGCGCCCAGGCCGGTCAGACGCCAGATGGAGGGCAGCAGGTCGACGGGCAGCAGGTCCAGCGCGTTCATCAGGATGATCCAGAGGAACACGGTCAGGGCCAGCGGGGCAATGAAAAGACGGCTCTTGGCGTTGTGGACGATGCCCTTGGCCTGGTCGTCGACCATGTCGACGATCATTTCCACGAAGGCCTGGAAGCGGGAAGGAACGCCGCTGGTGGCGCGGCGCGCGGCGCGCCACAGGAAGAAAATGACGATCAGGCCCATCAGGCCGGACCAGAACAACGAGTCGTAATTGATGATGTCGAACTGAGCAATAGCGCTCTGTTTCTCACCCGTATTGTTCAGATGCACCAAGTGATGCTGAATATACGCGGATTGAGGCGACACGTCGCTGGCAGCAGCCATTTGAACCTATCCTATTTGCTGTATGCCCGGCCCTTGCGAACCGGACGATTCCACGATTTCGTTTGCCGCAACTTACTCGGCGCTAAGACAGCCTGCGGAACATCAGAAGCAGGAGATAGCCTTTCAATGTGAGTATCAGACCGAGCAACGCGGCAGGCCACACAAGCCAGTCCTGCGTCACACGCGAAATCAGCCACAACAGCAACGCCGTTGCGAACAATTTGATCAACTCACCAGAGAGAAAGGTAAAGGGACTGGCCTTACCGGCCCGAACGCTGACAGCCAGGCGCAATGCGAACAACGCATTGGGTATGAAATACGCTCCTGCCCCCGCCAGCGCCGACCAACCTGCCGCCGCCCCTCCGACAACCCCCGCTATTACTGCTGCTGCGAGCCCCATGGCGCCTTGCGCCGCCAATGCCAACAAGAGCCCGCGGCTCGCTTGTGCATTCAGCGCCGCGCGATCCGCGTCACTGAGTACCAGAACTTCCACCACGTCCGGATCGATCGAATCCTGATCCAGATCGGGCCTCAGACCGGGTTGCTTCCCCTGCCCTCGTTGCCCCTGCTCTTGCTGCATGGCGTTCTGCTGCATCAAACATCCCCGCTTAACTTGGCCCTGAGGGAATCGACGCGCTTTTTTAGGCGCATGTTTCTTATCCCGCAAGCGTCAAACCCGCAGAGTATAGCTTGGTTTTTTGCACCCTAGCAAATGAACTTTCGGCCGTTTGTAAGGCGGCAACAACGCCCGCTTGGAAGGCAAAATTGGGGACGAGCGAGGGATCGCCGTTGCGCCCCTACCGGCTTGCACCTGCCATGAAAAAAGCGCGCGGCCCCTAGATGGAGACCGCGCGCCTTCCTTATTTGCGCCTCATGTGCGTCTTATTTGCCTGCCGGACCTCAGTCTTCCTTGACCGGCGGCGGGGCCCACTGCCCGTCCAGGGCGGAGTTCTGCGGCGCGTAGAGGCGCATGCTGAGCACGAACGGACCATCGGCGGCCGGCGTGCTGACCCAGTTGGCGCGCTTGGACTCGCCCGGATCACGGCGCTGGACGTAGATATCGAGCGAGCCGTCGGCGTTGTACTTCAGGCCGTCGGTGCTGCGGATCACGTAGCGGTTGGCCGGGTTTTCGGCAAAGCCGTACTTGCTGTTGTAGACGTGCAGCGACCAGAGCTGTGCCGGGGGCAACTGGCCCTTGTCGAAGTGCAGCACGTAGTCTTCGTTCGAGTCGAGCGGACGGCCCTTCGAATCGGACACGGTGACCGGATACAGCACGTCTTCAGGCGTCGGGGCGCCCAGGCCGGCGTAGGCGATGGCGGCGCGGCGCGTGTAGTCGGTGCCGTAGGTGCCGATGCCGGTCAGCACCGTGTTCCAGCCGTTGATCGGCGTGGCCAGGCGCGTGACGTTGTCGGCAATGCGGCGGCCCGCCAGCGGTTGCGCATCCGTCAGGGCCTGCTGCACGGCCGGACTCAGGCGGCCATACGAGAACGGCTGACGGTCATCCAGGCCGATGCGGCGCATGCGATCAAGCATGGGCGTGTCGTTGGCGTGCGGCGGGTTGTTGCGCAGCGCATCGAAGAACACGGCAAAGAACGAGGCGGCGTCCATGCCCGCAACCTGCTCGGCGGGCGTGCCGTCGGGCACCGTGGTCGCCGGGGCCGGCATGGGCAGCGTGCTGCCGATGGGCGCCGTGCCGACGCCCGCGCCGGTTTGCGGGAAGGCGTTGCCGGCGTTGCGGCCGCGCGGCGTGGTGGCCGGGGTCACGGGCACCAGCAGCGGGCGCGCCGTCATGCCGGACTGGATCTGGTTGACCGCGGCATAGTCCTGCGGACCGCCAGCCTGCGTCCACCCGATGAGCCAGCCGGTCGAGGTCGGGCTGCGGATCACGTCGACGCCCGCGGGCACGGTGCCGTTCCAGTGCGGTCCGACGATGGCGAAGGATTGGGCGCCATGGCCGTTGGTGCGCGTGCCGCGCGAGGCGAAGACGTCGCTCCACATGTCCAGCGCGGACAGCACGGTGTAGCGGCCGCCGGTGTCGGGCAGGCTGATGATGAGCGGGGCGCGCGAGACGTCGAACCACAGGCTGGAATACAGCGCGTCGGCGCTGGGCCATGGGGCATCGGTCGCGCGCGGGTCGGGGAAGGCGGCCTTGTGGCCGAACTGGTTCATCGGCGCCTTGCCGTCCAGCGGGCTCTGCACGGCGGTGGCCTGGCGGCGGGCCAGTTCCATCAGCACCATGGGATACGCATAGACGTAAGCGTCGATGGCGGTGTCGCGCAACTCGGCCTCGCTCATCTGCGGCGCGGCGGCCTGGCCGGCCGGATAAGGCGTCTCGGAGACCAGCCGCAGCGTGGACTGCGGCGCTTGAGCCTGGGCGACGTTGAGAAAGCAGACGCTGAGCGCGCCGGCGAGCGCAGCCGTGGACAGCCGGCGGGTAGCGGTAGGTATACGCATGCAAGGCTCCTTCTTGATTTTGTTTGCAATCGAGCCGCCGCGCGGGACTTGCCAGTGTGGGGCAAGCCGCTCTGGCGCGGCACCTCGGGATGACGCTCAATCAGGATAGGGCCGAAGTCTGCAACAAGGTGCTAGCCAGAAGTTTCAAGGCGAAACCTGGGGATTGCCCGTAGATGGCCATGAAATAGCGCGCCGTCATAGGGCGCGCGGGGCAATCAAGGGCCTGCCGTGGATGCAGGCCCGGGCGTAACAAGGATTAACGGTGTTTGAAGTCGGGTTTGCGCTTTTCGGTGAACGCGGCCATGCCTTCCTTCTGATCTTCGGTAGCGAAGAGCGAGTGGAAGACGCGGCGTTCGAACAGCAGGCCTTCGTTAAGCGAGCCCTCGAACGCGCGGTTGACGCATTCCTTGGCCATCATGACGGACGGCAGCGACATGGAGGCGATGACGGTGGCGGCGTCGATGGCTTCTTCGAGCAGCTTGTCAGCGGCAACGACGCGCGAGACGAGGCCGGCGCGCTCGGCTTCGTCGGCGCCCATCATGCGGGCTGTCAGCGCGAGGTCCATGGCCTTGGCCTTGCCGACGGCGCGCGGCAGGCGCTGCGTGCCGCCGGCGCCGGGGATGACGCCGAGCTTGATTTCAGGCTGGCCGAACTTGGCGGTATCGGCAGCGATGATGACGTCGCACATCATGGCGAGCTCGCAGCCGCCGCCGAGCGCGTAACCGCCGACCGCGGCGATGACGGGCTTGCGGATGCGCTTGAGCGTTTCCCAGTTGCGGGTGATGTATTCGCTGCCGTACACGTCCATGTAGGACCAGTCTTTCATGGCGCCGATGTCAGCGCCGGCGGCAAAGGCCTTTTCGCTGCCGGTGATGACGACGCAGCCGATATCGGGATCGGCCTCGAACGCGAGCAGCGCGGCGCCGAGTTCGTCCATGAGCTGATCGTTCAGCGCATTGAGCGCCTTGGGACGATTCAGCGTCAGCAGGCCGACTCGGCCCCGGGTTTCGACCAGTACAAACGACTCGCTCATGAATGTCTCCGGTAATAAGATATGAGCCATGAAAAAAATTGATGACGTACCGCCCATACTTTACCGCCTTGCGCCGCACGATCCCGCCGGCCACCGCTACCGGATAACCCTTACGATCGCATCGCCCTCGCCCGCGGGCCAGCGCCTGTCGCTGCCGGCGTGGATTCCGGGCAGCTACCTGATCCGCGATTTCTCGCGGCAGATCGAGTCGCTGGCTGCGTATTCGGGAACGCGGCGGGTGAATGTCGACAAAACAGACAACCACACGTGGCAGGTTGCACCTTGCGAGGGGCCGCTGCGCATCGAGTACACGGTGTATGCGTGGGATCTGTCGGTGCGCGGCGCGCATCTGGACGAGACGCATGGGTTCTTCAATGGCACTAGCGTGTTTCTGCGCGTGCAGGGCCAGGATCATGAACCCTGCCTGGTGGACCTGACGCCGCCGCGCGGCATCGACGGCTGGAAGGTGTACACGAGCCTGCCGGAAGCCGCAGACCACAAGGGCGCGGCGCGTCGTCACGGCTTCGGCCTGTATCTGGCGCCGGACTATGACGCGCTGATCGACCACCCCGTGGAGATGGGCACGCCGCAGGTGTCGCGGTTTGTGGCGCACGGGGCGGAGCACGAGCTGGTGTTCACGGGCGTGGCGCCGAATCTGGATCTTGCGCGGATCACGGAAGACGTGAAGAAGATCTGCGAAACGCAGATTGCGTTTTTCGAACCGCGCACGAAGCGGGCGCCGTTCCTGGACAGCGCGGACCGCTATGTGTTCATGACGATGGTGACGGGCGACGGCTACGGCGGACTTGAGCATCGCGCGAGCACGGCGCTGATGACGGCGCGCAAGGACCTGCCGGTGCTGGGCCAGCAAGGCCAGGGCGACGGCTACCGGGGATTCCTGGGGCTGGTGAGCCACGAGTATTTCCATACGTGGAACGTGAAGCGCATCAAGCCGGATGTGTTCGCCCCTTACGATCTTTCGCAACAGGATCTGACGCGGCTGTTGTGGGTATTTGAGGGCTTCACGTCCTATTACGACGATCTGCTGCTGCTGCGCTCTGGCGCGATCACGCGTGCGGATTATCTGCGTCTGCTGGGCAAGACGATCACGAGCGTTGCACGCACGCCGGGGCGGCATAAGCAGTCGGTGGCGGAGAGCTCTTTCGACGCTTGGACGCGGTATTACAAGCAGGATGAAAATTCACCGAACGCGCTGGTGAGCTATTACACGAAGGGCGCGTTGGTGGCGTTGGGGTTGGATCTGCTGATTCGCGAGGAATCTTCTGGCGCGCGTTCGCTGGATGATGTGATGCGGTTGCTATGGAACCGCTATGGACGAGACTTTTATCGAGGCAAGCCGCAGGGGTTGCCGGAAGATGGGTTGCCGGCGCTGATCGAGGAAGCGACGGGCGTCGATACGCGCCAGTTCATCGCTCGACATGCGTATGGGACGGCGGATGTGCCGTTGGCTGCGTTGCTTGAATCGCAGGGTGTGAAGCTGCAATGGAAGGCGTCGGCCAATATTCCGTCACTGGACGTGCGGACGCGCAAGCAAGGGGAGTCGCTGACGCTGGCGACTGTTCTTGAAGGCGGGGCTGGGCATAAGGGTGGCTTGTCTGCCGGGGATGTGTTGGTGGCGATCGATGGATTGCGGGTGGATGCGCCGGCGGGGTTGGAGTTGTTGCTGGCGCAGTACCGGGCTGGGGATCGAGTGAATGTGCATGTGTTTCGGCGGGATGAACTGAGGGAGTTTCGGGTGCGGTTGAGTGGGCCTGAGGCTTCGGAGTGTGTGTTGGTTTGAGGGGTTTGGCTGGTCGGGGTTGAGTTCTTAAGACTTACGGTGCAGTGGCGTCCGGCCCTGTGTTTGAGTTTTTAAGACGTCCGGCACGGTGGCGTCTGGCCCGGTGATTGAGTTCTTGAAGCGTCCGGGGCAGGGGCGTCCGGCACGGTGATTGAGTTCTTAAGGCGTCCGGCACGGTGGCGGCCCGGGGCGCGCGGGGCCACGATTGCGGTCCGGAGCCTTCGCTCCGGACTTGCCTAGGCGGCCCCCCCCGTCGTCATCTTCGTCCGCCTTCGGCTCCCTTCAGATTCCCTCGGGCCTATCGACGCCCCGCGCACCCCGGGCCGCCACCGCACCGGACTTTGGC
>Ga0213820_1001486_pt1 | contig 10599 bp, 7 predicted proteins | sample MC6MC0910MG_FD_179889 | JGI IMG/M metagenome (GOLD analysis project Ga0213820, IMG submission 179889) | Enriched soil aggregate microbial communities from Iowa State University, Ames, United States - MC6-MC0910-MG | ecosystem: Environmental > Terrestrial > Soil > Unclassified | place: USA: Iowa... | reverse complement strand
CTGATTTCATCATTAAAAGTAAAGATGAAACTTATCCTTCTACATTGAATGGCAGCGAAGAAATTGAGATTAAATTCCGTTGCGTATTTCACGAAGCGATTAAATCTCCTATTTTTGGCCTACTTTTGAAGACGCCTGATGGAATAAGTCTGTATGGTGCTAGTTCAAGGGAATTAATGCCCGATTCGATTAGCAGCGTAGACGCCGGTTCGGTGGTTGATTTTACCTTTAAGCTTAAAATGCATTTTAATACCGGACCAATTTTGCTTTCAATAGGACTGACTCACATTGATGAGTCGGGTAATGATGAGCCTCTTGATCGACGTTACGATGCGATAATGATCAATATCGATAATAAGAAAAAATTCATTGGTCTGGTAGATGCTGAAACCGAATGTGTAATAGAGGTAGAGAAATGAACTCCAGTATTCAAGATTTAGTGCATGCATTACCAGAATGTTATCAGCCGATTTATGGTCATCCAGAAATGGTTGTGAGTTCATCTCGTAATTGTAACGATCGATTAAGCAAAATTGAAAATATCTTTGTTCTTTTAAAAGAGCAATTAGGTCGCCCGCTGCGCTTACTCGATCTGGGCTGTGCTCAGGGTTTCTTTTCCTTTAACCTCGCTAAGCACTGTAGCAAAGTCACTGGTATTGATTTTCTCGATAAAAATATTGAACTGTGTAACGCGCTTCGCGATGAGCAAGAGTTAGAACACGTAACGTTCAGAGAAGATAAAATACAAAACGTTGTCGATGCATTAGAACATGATGAATATGATATTATCCTTGGCTTTAGTGTTTTTCATCATATTTGTGATGCAGATGGCTATTATCCAACCAAGGAAAAAATTAATAAATTAGCTAATATTGCACAGATCGTTCTGCTAGAACTGGCAGTGAAAGAGGAAGGTTTGTATTGGGGAAGAAATCTTCCAGACCAACCGCTGGATATTGTTGATGATATTGGCTACTTCGAAATCCTCGGTGAGTACCCAACTCACTTGTCTGATGTTAATCGTCCTCTTTTATTTGCCAGCAGTAAATTCTGGTATCTGAATAATGAGCTTGAAGCCATTATTTCGTGGATGAAGCAATCGCATGAGTTTGCAAGTGATGTGCATCAGGGTTCACGTCGGTACTATTTTTCAGAAACAAAGTTTTTAAAGCGTTATTCCCTGAAAGGCGCACTGTCTGAGCTTAATGCAAAAGATTATAAAAGCGAGATTTCATCTCTTCAGAAGCTAAGCACGCTGCGGATGTCATATCTCACGATACCTGAACTTCTTCATGACGAAATGGATGCTGATCGGGCAATTGTCCTGACATCGAAGATCATTGGTACACGACTGAGTGCATCTTTGGCTAAAAATGAAGCAATAGATGAGTTCAATGTTGTGAAGCAGTTAGTTATGGCACTGGCTGAGCTGGAATCTCATCAGCTATATCATAATGATGTACGAATCTGGAACATTTTGCAGCATGATGGGAAGTTTAATCTGATTGACTTTGGCGCCATCAGTTCCAAAAAGACAGATGTATTATGGCCCTACAATAACTTTTTGAGTTTCATTATATTAATTAATGAGCTCAATATTGGTAATAATTATCAGTTGGTGCCTTCCCGTACGCCTATGTTTTCACCTTTCTGGGCGAAAACCCCTAAACTTGCCAGCTTTCTTTCATTGATTTGGTCAACCGGACACAATGAGTGGAGCTATAAATTGTTTGTGGAGTTACTAAACCGCAGTGAAGCTCAGGATGAAGGGGAGTTTAATGTAAACATACCTGCTGAAAATGTTGCGTTATGGATGTTTACAACTGAGACGCTAATTAATGAATCAAGAACTCGAGAATTATCAAATGTTCTTGAAAAACAGAATGAAATTATAAATATGATTAACCGCTTCTCTGAATGAACTAAATAAAAGAAGAGGGCTGATTCTCTGTTTTTAGCCTGGATGCTGAATAGATAATGAATATTTTTGTAGGATTGTAAAATGAAAAATAATTTCTGGTTTGATTTAACAACTTCTATGCAGTGGACCGGTGGAGTCGTGGGTATCGTCCGTGCTGAGCTTGAAGTTGGTGCAGCGCTGGCAAGATTATATCCAAATGTTAAATTTAGTATGTTTGATCATGGAAGGTTTGTTGAAATTAGCCGCAATGATATTCCATGGATTTATACTGATTCAAACGTTGCTGACATTTATCTCAAAAATAGAAAATATCAACCTGATAACGATAATAGAGCAAATCAACCTGACGAATCAGAAAAGAAAGTTGATCTTTTTCTCAAGTCGCTTGAAAAAGAATTACCAAGCCGGGGGCGTCGTTTTCAGCACTCACTAGCTTTAGCGGTTGAACATTCACCGCCGAAACTTAAAATGCCGATGCGCGTTATTTCATGGCTGCCGGGTAAAGTTGTTGGTGGTTTAATTAATTATAATATCCTGCGCAATCGTAACAAAGTCGCGTATGCATCTTCGGGTGCTGAAGTTAAAGTCCAGAAGGATGCTGGTTTTACGCACCCATACGGTGAAGATGATATTATTTTGAGTGTGGGCTGGTCTGACAGCGGAAAAGAGCAGTATTTCACTAAACTTAAAAACCAGAAGCCTAAAATCAAGATTGGCTATATGGTTTATGACACCATACTGGTGGGTGAAACTACTCATCATCTTTACCGGCAAGATTTAGAAGAGAATTTCAGAAAGTACTTTCACTGGATTTCTGAGAACTGCGATTTTATTGTCTATGGTGGTAACAGTCCTCAGAAGGACGGTATTGCCTATCAGAAGAAAAATGGATGGAATTCACCTCCGAGTATATCTGTGCCCTACGGCGGAACAGATCCAGTTCGTATTAAAGATAGCTCACGTGATGCCGAAATTCTCGCGCGCCTAGGTGTGGAGCGTGATTTCCTTATTACTGTTGGCACAATTGAGGTGCGTAAAAATCACGATGTGCTCTATAAGGCGATGGCGAAATTATCTGAATCAGGCTTCACTCCTTTACCTCAGATAGTCTTTGTTGGTCGTCCGGGCTGGCGTACTGAAGATCTTATTGATTCTATTAAACGCGATCCGCGCATAGGTAATAACATTATTATTACAGCGCCAAGCGATGAAGAATTAGACGTTTTATACCGTAATTGCAAATTCACATTATTACCTTCTCTTTATGAGGGCTGGGCTTTACCGATGCCGGAAAGTTTTAGCTATGGTAAACCTTGCATTGCATCTGATATCGAACCATTGCACGAGATTGGCAAAGACTTCCCTAAGTTTGTTAAGCCTTTTGACGTCAATGCATGGGTTGAAGGAATTAAAGAGTATATTTCTCATCCTACTGCCCTGGCACAGGCTGAAGAGCGTATTCGTCATGAATGGCACTCTACTACCTGGACAGAGTGTGGTCAGAATGTTTTAGCCGCGGTTGAAACGCTGAATGATCAGATTGGCGATAAATCAGAACAGCAAAATATCTGGTACGATCTGACGCTATCCTATGGCATGTGGAGAGGTGGCGTGACTGGTATCATCCGCACGGAACTAATCCTCGCTCATCATCTTTCAAAAATATTCCGTGGTTTACGTTTTTACGCTTTCCATGAAGATGCTTTTTTCGAAGTGCCGAAAGAAAAGTTATTGTGGCTCTTTGATTCTGCGGATGTTACATCGCAGTATGCCGGTTTCCAGCAATTCTGGGGAGAGGCAGAGCAGCAGGGGCGTGGGCACCGCTTGCCTTTCGATGAGATGATCCGAAATCCGCTGGTAACCACAGAAGTTAATAGACAAGAAGTTAAAGCGGCACGGTCACCTTCTTTACTAAGCCATTATTCTAAAGCAGGTGCTTACTTCATTAGTGCTCTGCCCGGATCGTTAAGAAAAAAAGCGATATCTTATGCTGATAAAAAAGGGCTGATTCCGGTTACAGCTTCACCTGCAATGATAGCAACACAGGCTGAGTTGACCATTGAAGAAAGAAATGAAGCCATGATGAAGGCCGTGGCTCAGAAAATTAAAGGGCAGGCTCTTGATCTCCCGTTCCGCAAAGATGACATTGTTTTCTCAGCGGGGATTAACTGGGATGAACGTCCGCTCATCGAAATCATCAAAGCTAAGCAACAAATCGGGTTTATCTATTCGCAGATTATCTACGATATGACACCGCTTATTACGCCACAACTTCACGCACGTGAAGCTTTTGACTGGTATAACCGTTTTTACTATCTCGCTTCATTGGCGAGCAACACCATTATGTACGGTGGTGAAACGGCGAAACGTGATGGTCAGGCGTGGCAGCGTCGCTTTGGCTGGCCGGTGACCAACGGTATTGCGATCAAATTTGGCTCTGACATTGCGCCTGCACAGGATCATTCACAAGATGAAGAGATCCTTAAACGCCTGGGAATAACGGGTAATTATATGCTCTCTGTGGGAACACTGGAGATACGTAAAAACCATGAAGCTATCTACAAAGCTTATCTGGAGTTATTGAAAGATCCAGATTGTGAACTACCACAGATGGTATTCGTGGGTGGCCCGGGCTGGAAAGCGAAAGATCTATTTGAAATCATTCAGCGTGACAGTCGTGTCAGAGGTAAAATTCTGATGCTGAGAACGTCCGACCAGGAACTTGATGTTCTTTATCGTAACTGCTTATTTACCCTGCTTCCTAGTCTGTATGAAGGCTGGAGCTTAACTCTGCCTGAGAGTCTGGGGTATGGTAAATTCTGTCTGACTTCTGCAGTTGACCCATTAATGGAAACCGGCAGAGACCTGGTCGACTATGTTGATCCGTGGGACGTAACAGGCTGGGCAGAAAAAATGCAGCACTATATTCAACACCCTGCAGAGGTGAAGAATTTTGAAAAACGCATTCAGGAAGAGTGGGACACCATAACCTGGCAAAACTGTGCCAATAATGTGTATCAAAACCTTCTCGGTTTAAAAGCGGCAAAAGGAGAATAATGATGGAAAAACAACGTGTGTTGGTAACCGGAGGATCAGGTTTTATCGGCCGTTATCTTATGAGCGAACTGAGAGGTCGTGGTGCTACCGTACTGGGCACCTGTGTCGGACCTGCACCCAGTGAAGACTTTGTGTCAGTGACTCTTTTTGACCGTAAAAAACTAACGGAAATTATCGAAGAGTTTCAGCCAACCTGGATTGTTCATTTGGCCGCCATCGCTCTGGTGACTCATGGAAATGTAGAGCAGATATATGCCGTAAATGTTCTGGGATCAGAAAATCTTATTAACGCAGTCGTTGATGCTCAGATTAAGTCACCGACAATGTTATTAGCCAGTACCGCAGGTGTCTACGGTAATCAGGAAGATGAGTATCTTTCTGAATCATTACCTTATAATCCTAGTAATCATTATTCCTACAGCAAAATGATTATGGAAATGTTGACGCGGAGCTACAATGACAAGCTGAAAATCCACATTGTCCGTCCTTTTAATGTTATCGGAACAGGGCAGGCTGAGTCATTCCTGGTGCCTAAAATCGTTAAACATTTCCGTGAGAAAAAAGAACTGTTGCAGTTAGGGAATATTGACTCTGTTCGCGACTACGTTGAGGCGAAAGGTTGCGCCACAATGATTTCGCAGCTTATTTCACAGGAGCATCGTGATCCTTTCACACTCAACCTTTGTACTGGTCGGGGTTGGAGCGGTCACGACGTACTGGATACTTTGGCTGAAATCAGTGGGTTCCGTCCTCGCGTAGAGATCGTTAACAACTATGTACGGAGTAACGAAGTCTGGCGTCTGGTCGGAAATCCGGATCAGCTTCATAAATACCTGGGTCATACGCCTAATCTTCTCGATTTGAAGCAAATATTGACGTCGATGTATAACGCGAATTAAGTTGAGTGTGACAGGATGCGGCAAGAACTTTTTTATGTTTTTTTGGTTGTTATTTTGTATATCATCGGCTGCCTGTATGTTTCATCGATGGCGCGTCGGGTTGGTGTTGAATCAAAAGAGAATCCCGGATTTTCATATTCGTTAGAGGTATTAAGGGGTATTGCCGCATTCCTTGTTTTTGGCGCTCATTCAACCATGTATTTTGGCTATGCCAAAGCTCAGGTCATTGCTGCTGCAATGGGGGAGATAGGTGTACTGCTCTTTTTTATGCTCACCGGCCACCTCTTTTGGGGACAGATAAGAGCGGGTGCTTTCAAGGCTGACACTTTTTTCTACAAGCGCGCGTGCCGTCTGGTTCCCGCTATGTTCGTCATGATCACCGGTGTCATGTTTCTGGACTGGGCAACAGCGGGCTTTGTATTACCAAATAAAGAACAGTTGCTGGCATTAATCCGCAATTACGGCTTTGGATTTGGTACGGTTATAAATAGCATTGGCAATGTCAACGATGTTTTCCATAAAGATATGTACCTGCGCATTAACAACATCTGGACGCTGCGCTGGGAATGGCTTTTCTATTTTGTATTGCCACTGGTTGCTACACTTAAGCGGTTTGTATGGGTGACGCTGCTTTCAGTCTTCATTATCATACTTTTTATGCAGCCTTTCCAGATAATGACAGGAACTACAGATATCGTCTTTATTATGGCTTTTTGGCTCGGGGCCTTGTGCGTTGAAATAGAAAGGCTTAGGACTGGGGTGCTTAAAGCTATCTTTACCCGCGGAGCAGGGTATTTAGTTCTGCTGGCAGGCGTCATATTGACATTCAGCTATTTATTCCAGATGCCTTTAACTCAAAAAAATGTCCGGGTACCGGTATTGATTGTGACAGTCTTCCCGATATTTCTTTTCTTCGTAATTAATAAATATCACTTCAATAAATTTATTAGCTGGAGTCCAGCCCAGTTGATGGGTAAAATTAGTTACTCGTTTTACCTATGGCATCTTAGTGTTAATTTTTATGTAATCACGTTAGCAAATAAAATTATCAAAAATCCGCAGGCGCTTTTAAGTTTCGGCTTAATCTGTGCGATGATGATGTTTATAGGCTTAACTATATCCATATTTTCTTTCAAATATGTCGAAGAGTACTTCCTGAAGAAGTCTCACCGAAAAGTCATCCAACAGGGATGATTAATTATAAGCAATTAGCTTAGCAATTGTTGAGGTCATAGTATGAAAACTGCAGTAGTAACTGGTATCACAGGTCAGGACGGCGCTTACTTAGCTGAGCTTTTACTTGAAAAAGGGTACAAAGTATTCGGTACTTACCGTCGTACCAGTTCTGTAAATTTTTGGCGTATTGAAGAGTTAGGTATCGCGAAACACCAGAATTTACATCTTGTTGAATACGATCTTACCGATCTTGCAGCGAGTATTCGCTTGCTCAAAGACACTGACGCTTCAGAAGTCTACAACCTGGCTGCCCAAAGCTTTGTTGGCGTATCTTTTGACCAGCCCGTCACCACCGCTGAGATTACCGGTATTGGACCGTTGAATCTGCTTGAAGCTATTCGTATTGTTAATCCTAAAATTCGTTTTTACCAGGCTTCTACTTCAGAAATGTTTGGTAAAGTGCAGGCAATCCCACAGATTGAGAGCACGCCATTTTATCCACGCAGTCCCTATGGTGTGGCTAAACTCTATGCGCACTGGATTACCGTTAACTATCGCGAAAGCTATGATATTTTTGCGTCCAGCGGCATTCTCTTCAACCATGAATCTCCACTGCGTGGCCGCGAATTTGTAACCCGTAAAATTACAGACACCGTTGCAAAAATTAAGTTAGGCTTAACTGACGTATTAGAATTAGGCAATCTTGATGCTAAACGCGATTGGGGCTTTGCAAAAGAATACGTTGAAGGTATGTGGCGCATGTTGCAGGCAGACAAGCCAGAAACCTATGTTTTAGCGACTAATCGTACTGAAACGGTCCGTGATTTCGTTACTATGGCGTTTAAAGCAGCTGGCATCAATATTGTGTTTTCTGGTAAAGATGAAGGTGAAATTGGTAAAGATGCTGACACAGGTAATGTACTGGTCAAGATCAATCCAAAATTCTATCGTCCTGCTGAAGTTGAGTTGCTGATTGGTAATCCTGAAAAAGCTTATGCAGAGTTAGGATGGAAACCTGAAACATCGCTTGAAAAGCTTTGTGAAATGATGGTAGAGGCAGATCTACGTCGCAATAAAGCTGGTTTCTCTTTCTGATATAAAATTTAGCCCCGAAAGGGGCTATTTGGATTTTGGCGTGAAAATAATTATTTCAACCGATTCGATAAAATTCCCTGTCACTGGTATTGGACGTTATGCTCTGGAGCTTATCAATAACCTCAAAGCAAATCCTGAAGTAGATGCAATAAAATATTTATCAGGATTTAAGGTTGTTGATGACCTGCCTGCTTTGGTTAACTCTCCCTCAATCTCAGCCAGTAAATTAAAAAAACAGCTTAGAAATAGCCGTCTTGTTTCCGATATTTATCGACTTACCGTTCCTGTTCTAAAAAGCTATGCGCTAAAATCCTATACAGATTATATTTTTCATAGTCCTAATTACTATATTCCGCCAGGGCATAAAAAATCGTGTACCACTTTTCACGACCTCTCTATTTTTCATTTCCCGGAATATCACCCCAAGGGTCGCGTTCATTTAATGAAAAAGGAGCTTCATAGCTCCGTCAGCCGCGCAAAAATTTTACTTACTGACTCAAATTTTACCAAAAATGAAGTTTCAGACTTTTTTGACTTTGATCCTGAACGAATTGTGGTTGCTCCTTTGGCCAGTAGCGGTGATTTTTTACCTCGTAAAGAGAAGCAGTGTCAGCAGGTGCTTGAGAAATATGGTTTGGCCTATGGGCAGTTCACTTTTTTTGCGGGCACGATTGAACCCCGTAAAAACATAAAAAACCTGTTATTAGCTTATCAAAAATTACCGCTAGAGATGAGTTTGCGCTTTCCACTGGTTATCTCTGGTTATCAGGGGTGGGAAAGTGAAGAGTTGCACCGCCTGTTTGATATAGGTTCTCAGCGAGGCTGGATAAAATACCTTGGATATACTGATCAACAAAGCTTATCAGTTCTTTTCTCCGCTTGTCGTGCGTTCTTATTTCCTTCGAGATATGAAGGCTTTGGTTTACCTGTCCTTGAAGCGATGGCCGCAGGCACTCCTGTTATTACCTCTAACGTCTCATCATTACCAGAAGTTGCAGGCGATGCCGGGTTAATGGTAGATCCAGATGATGTCGATCAACTTACTCAATACATCAGTGAAATCATTCTCAACGATTCACTGCGTACTGAACTTATTGATCGTGGCTTTTTGCAAAATGCAAAATTCTCTTGGGTAAATTGTGCCCGTGAGACTATCAAAGCATATAAATTGGTTAATTTACAAGAATGATAAAAGTCCTGCATTGTTATAAAACGTACTATCCCGACACATTTGGTGGTATTGAGCAAGTCATCTATCAGCTTTCAGAGGGAGGTGTTAAAGAAAATATCGCCTCTACGGTTTATACACATAGCCCTGATCCTGATAAAGCTGATGCGTTTAAACTGGATCATCATAAATGCGTCAGGAGCAAGACGTTTTTCGAAATTGCTTCGACTCCCTTTTCGCTGGACTCATTCCGTTGCTTTAAAGAACTCGCTAAAGACGCAGATATTATCCATTATCATTTTCCCTATCCGTTTATGGATGTGCTGCATTTTTCACTGGCAAAGAAAAAACCTTCTGTTGTGAGCTATCACTCAGACATCGTCAAGCAAAAGTCATTGTTGAAGCTCTACACTCCATTGATGAACCGCTTTCTCTCCAGTGTAGACCGCATCGTTGCCGCGTCGCCAAACTATGTTGAAAGTAGCCCGGTCCTGCAGCAGTTCAAAGATAAAGTTGAAGTTATTCCTTACGGTCTTGATAAACAGTTTTATCAAAATAACGATCCTGCCGTTCTGCAAAAATGGCAGGCAAGATTTCCGGATGGCTTCTTTCTCTTTATTGGAACGTTTCGCTATTACAAAGGCCTGCATATCTTAATCGAGGCGGCAAAGAACAGCCATTATCCAATCGTTGTGGTTGGTGCAGGACCTATTGAGGCTGAGCTGAAATCGCAGGCGCAGCAGTTAGGCGTGAACAATATCCATTTCCTGGGTGCGCTGGAAGACAGCGAAAAATCTGCCTTGCTACAGTTATGTACCTGTCTGGTTTTCCCGTCTCATTTACGTTCAGAAGCATTCGGTATCTCTTTACTGGAAGGTGCTCTCTATTCAAAACCACTAATCTCCAGCGAGATCGGAACGGGAACAACCTTTATTAATATTGATAGGGTCACTGGATTAGTCGTCCCTCCATCCGATCCCGCAGCATTACGACGGGCGATGGATGAAATCTGGCAGAACCCCGAGCTGGCAACGACCTATGGTGCGGCTGCGCTGGCACGCTTTGAAGCCCTTTTCACAGCAGATAGAATGATTCAAAGCTATACCAAGCTTTATAAATCCTTGTTAAGTGTGTGATTTATTTTCAGATAATTTCATCTGCGCGACCGCACCATTCATTACCTTTAATCCGCTATCCTGAGTTAACATACTGATCACTTACAAAGTGGTGTTACGGGTAACACCATGCGAGACCACAGACAGGAGTATGTAATGTCCAAGCAA
>Ga0213820_1001485_pt1 | contig 10616 bp, 8 predicted proteins | sample MC6MC0910MG_FD_179889 | JGI IMG/M metagenome (GOLD analysis project Ga0213820, IMG submission 179889) | Enriched soil aggregate microbial communities from Iowa State University, Ames, United States - MC6-MC0910-MG | ecosystem: Environmental > Terrestrial > Soil > Unclassified | place: USA: Iowa... | reverse complement strand
GAAACGATATTTTCCGGTTTTCATCAGACTTACCAGTTCAGCAAGGCTTCTATTGCCTGTGTAAAACCAAGCCCGAGAATCCTCAATTCTATCTGCCAAATTTGCTTGTCACTGCAACACAACTCGATTCCAGACTGCCTGCATATTTTGCAGACTCGATTGTGAGCCAGGAACTTTACGATTCCATTGAAAATGGTGACATTGGGATTGTGAACAACGGAAACATGCTCCGGGTGATACTGTCCCGTAGAGCAAACCATAACACTGTCCTTGTCACTGAAAGGTGCAACAACAGTTGCCTGTTTTGTTCTCAGCCTCCTAAAGCTGGAAACGATGACTGGCTTCTAAACCAGTCAGCTCTTGCTATCGCTTCCTTTTCACTCAATGGAGTAGTTGGAGTGAGCGGGGGAGAGCCTTTGCTCTATGGCGAAGACTTCCTGCATTTTCTGGACTTCATAATTGAAAACTCTCCTGACACAGCACTGCATGTTTTAACCAATGGCCGGAAGTTTGCGGATGTCAGCTTTACGCAGCAGATGAAGGAAAGAAGCGATAAGCTCAAAATCACTTTTGGCATTCCACTTTATTCCTCAAGAGCTTCTGTGCATGACTATCTGGTCGGAAGCGAGGGAGCCTTTGATGAAACAGTCAGGGGACTGATCAATGCCGGTAACTCAGGTATCAACATCGAACTTAGAGTCATCCCTACTCAGGCGAACTACACAGAGCTTGATGACATAGTAGAGTTTGCTGGCCGTGTGTTCTCTAACATTAACCAGATCTCCCTGATGGGACTTGAGTCGATTGGGTGGGCCCGTAAGAACTGGTCATCGATCTTCATAGAGCACGACAACTACAGCGAACAAATCCTTTCGGCTGTAGACACTGCACACAGGTCAGGTATCCCTCTTACCATCTTCAATTACCCATTGTGTCACCTTCCTGAAAGGGCATGGGATTTTGCTACACAGTCCATCTCTGACTGGAAAAATTATTACCCCAAAGAATGTGATGAATGCACTCAGAGGTCTTCCTGTGCTGGTTATTTCAGTTCATCAAAAGGCCGTTTTCATCAACCTCCGAGACCAATAATATGAAAAAGTTTAATTTCGCGGCTCTGCTTCCTGGCTTTTTGGCTCTTAATAACTCTGTTTGGGCAAGTGATTCATCTACTGGTGCCAGTGACTTACCTGGTATGACTTTGAACGAACATGATTTAGTGATAGCACCACTCAACACCGAAGTGCCGTTCTACGTTGCAGGACACAGAAGTCACAGTTCTCACCGTAGCCACAGCTCACATCGTTCCTCATCAGGCGGTGGCTATTATGGCGGAAGCACTCCTTACTATCCCAAGACATACAGCTCGCCAAGCACCTCCGACTCATCCAGTTCAGGAACTCGTTCGTCCTCGTCCTCCTCTGTCCGTTCACTTCGCTCTAATGACACAGATAGCACAACCACAACAAACTCAGCAGGAACCACAGGTGCCAATCGAGCGAGTAACGGGTTAACTTCGGATACAGAAAAACGTAAGCGGTTGATCATGAGAGTGCAGTTCGCCTTACTCGATAAAGGTTTTTACAACGGAAATATTGACGGGAGCATGGGACCTGCGACACGAACAGCCATTAAGAATTACAGAGTTGCAAATGGGCTACCCATACCGGCAAGGGAAACCTTGGATACACAGTTGTTAAATTCATTAAGTATTTTAGCTCGTTGAAAAAAAAGTAAATAGTGTTCAAATCGATAATATCATTAATTTTATTTTGGAGGTTGTGATGGCCCTTATAAATAAATCAGATTTAAAATATACATATAGTTGGACTGCCATAGGTGATGACGATCCTAAAAAAACAGGTAAGCCTGACAGCACATTGCTCAACAGGAACGAAGGATATGAAGTTCTTCCGTTCATAAATAGGTTTGCAGAAAAACATTCCTTTAAAAATAAGGAATCAGCACTCAAAACTGAGAAAATGATAAAAGAACATTTACCCAGTGATATCAGGAGTCACAAGAACGTTACTTTGTGGCTTCAAGATAACTGGAATAACTATTGATACTTATCAATAAAATGGCTCATCAATGAGCCATTTTGAATATTATATTTTTGCCCTTTAGGATAAAAGGAATGTATCAATGCCACAGTTAGTAATTAAAAATGTAAGAAGCTACTCTAAAGAACGAAGCATTAACATAGATTTGAGTAAGAAAGTTAATCTTATTTATGGTCAGAATGGAAGTGGTAAATCAACTATTTCAGGGTATTTTTACAGTCCATCTAATGTGGCATACAATGAATGCTCTTTTAGTAGAGAAGGTGACTATAATTATATCGTTTATAATAGTCAGTTCGTAGAAGACTCTTTTTATCATAAATCAGAACAACCGGGAGTTTTTACTCTAAGCCAAAGTAACAAAGAAGTGCTGGAGGAGATAAAACATTCAGATAAAAAAATAGCAAGTTTAAAAGGTAGGCTAACTCGTCTGGATAATGAAGTTAAAGAAAAAGATGAAATGCTTATAAAGCTTGAGAATAGCTGCAAAGAAGCTGTATGGAAAAAAACAGCACACATTAGAACAACTGAACTCACTGAGTTGATGACAAAGAGTTTAAGAAAAGATAGCCTGTATAGTAAAATATGCATACAAGATAAAAAAGATGATGATAGTTCAGATGATGTTTTAAATGAATATAAGAAATTAAAGAATAATAAAACTTCTTCTTTTAGTTCAATTTACCACCCATCCATGCCTATCTTAAATATACAGCAGGAAGAATTGCTCCTAACGCCATTAATCCCATCATCTAATAGTTACCTTTCAAATGTTATTGAAGAGTTAGGCAATGCTGATTGGGTCAAGTTAGGATTAGGTTATGTTAGTAACACGAGATGCCCATTTTGCCAAAGTGATACAGTTAATAATGATTTCTTAAAAGCAATAAGAGATGTCTTTGACGAAACATATGAACAAAAATTAAATGATCTGAAAGATATCCATAATAACTACTCCAGTGCTTGTGATGAATACATAAAAAACTTAGAAGATTCATTGAATGGCTCGGGTTATATTTCTAATGACGATAATATCTGGAGCCTCATCAAACAGATCGGGCAATCACTTGTACTGAACAAAAGCGCACTCAAAGAAAAGATCGAAAAGCCATCAGCAGTAACATCACTTATTGATTCATCAAAAATTTATGATAAGTTAAATGCAAGAATAAAAAGTTTGAATGGCGAAATAAAAGAAATCAATGAAAGATTAAATGAGTATGAAATAAGTGTTTCTAACCTTTCAAATAAACTCTGGATGGTCTTAAGAAATTTATGCGGTGATTTAATTGATAATAATAAAGTCAATATGGATGAGTTGAATGGTGATAAGAGTTTAATGCTCGAAAGAAAGGCAGTGATTGAAAGAGAAGTTCAGCAGGAAAAAGATAGGCTTTCAGAACTTAGAAAACAAGTTTCTAATATGGATGAAACTGTAGATAAAATAAATTCTTCACTCAAAAGATTAGGTCTAAGTGGTTTAGAGATTAAAAAAGCACACGAAAGGAATTTCTTTCAAATACACAGAGGAAATGACAATGTTGAAATTTATAAATCTTTAAGTGAAGGGGAGAAAACTATAATAACCTTCCTGTATTTCTTAGAGTGTTGCGAAGGTCAATTCGAAGAAGGAGATCTTAAAGATAAAATTATTGTCATAGATGATCCTATATCAAGTTTATCACATGATTACATTTACGAAATATCGTCATTAATACATTATCGAATTATTCAAGGTATGCCACCAGATGCTAAAATTCTAATACTCACACATAATTTGTTCTTCTTTCAGGAGCTTCTAAAGTTAGCGCCTCCAAAAGTGAAGAATTTCGAAAAGCACTACAGTTTATTGAGAGTCGTGAAGAATGAGTTTAGTGATGTTATTACTATGTCAAAAGGTGATATAAAAAATGAATATGAATCCTATTGGGAGATATTAAAAAATGTGAAGGATGGTGTTGTAAATCCTGTTATTCTTCCGAATGTAATGCGAAACATCCTTGAGTATTATTTTTCTTTTTCTTGTAAGCTGGATAACCTTAAAACAGCATTGGAACAACTTGCAGAATCAGAAAATGATATTACTTATAAGTCCTTCTGTCGGTATATGCACAGAGGGTCACATTCAGATTCTTCAAATATAAATAACTTAGGCAGGGGAAGTACTGAAAAATATTTCGATATCTTTAAGGATGTCTTTAATAAAACCGATGATTTACCGCATTACAACCGAATGTTTGGAGTGGAAATTGAAAAAGAAATTGCAGAATAAAAAGGGTTACCACTGAGGCACCATCAATCATTAACGGTTAGGTAGGGAACGGAGGTGCTGACACACCGTTTCCCACCGTCCAAACCGAAAACGTTGATACTGGCATACCAGCACACATTTGTTATTCATGGTTTTTACTCAATCTTATCTCAGTCAGCTACTGATAGCCTTTACACCCCATGTGCAAAGCAAGCATACTATGGGAGTTGGCAGGAAAGAGTGCCTCAGTGGTAGACTGCATTTTAATAAAATAAATTATGAAAGCAAGCATTTTCGATTCGAACTAACTAAACTGAATGATCAAGCTTTTTTAAGCTAATTTCTCAATATCAGAAATCTTGGTCAATTCGCTAAGATAATCTTGTTTATTCCTAAGAAGCCAATGGAAAACCTTGGGATTTTCGAGTATTTTTTTAATGTGAGAGATAACAATCGTTAGCTTCAAACTATTGGAACCGTAGTTTTCTTTTATCTTTTGTGTATCGAAATGGACCTGAGCCATCTCTTTTTCAAGTCTTTCAATTGCTTTTCTATTACCAGATCTCTCATCAGTGTTAGGTTTACCTTTATCGTTTATAAGTTCAGGTGATGAACTGTGATAAAGCGATTGAGCAAAAATCTTTGAATAATTATCAAATTTTATCATTAGGTTTGCACATTCAATTTGCCTAAAAGGGATCATTCTTTTTAAGATCATAAATGTGTTTTTAGGTATATCTCTATCATTAAATAATTCTATAACCTCAGGGCATATGCCTTTAAGAACGGATAGATTACTTTTTAATGAATCGGAGCTTATATTCAAGGCTGAACACAGCATGTCTTCAGGAACCCCTACTCGAACAGCTTCTTTTAACATTTTCTGAATTTGGATGATTGTTATTCTATTAACTTTTTTGTTCGGAGTATAAGTGTCGTAAACAGTTGAAACGAGACAAGCAACTCTTTCTTCTCCAATATCATTTAATGCCTCAACTCTCAGATGACCATCAAGGATTTTTGCAGTGCCATCAGCCCCATCAATGTAAATAAGTATAGGTTCGACTAATCCAAGAGCAGATATCGTGCTCTTTATTTGTATGTATTTTTGGCTGCTTTTGTAGTTGGTAGGAAGTTTCTTAGTATAAATAAGATCACATAATCTAAAGCTGACTGTTTTTTCACTAAAGCAGTATTTAATCATTTTGACCTCCGTAAGAAGTATTTTTCATTATAACTTTTACTACTTCATTTAAATGCTCTTCGTCTAAGATTTTACTGAACTCTTCGTTATCAGATAACTCTTTGAATATTTGACTGGCTATAAGTAAGTTTCTCTCGACATATTCAGCTTTGTTTTTAATTTTTCTATGCTGCGAAATATTATCTTGATATATCTGTTTTAGCTCATCAGTAGTGAGTTTTTTCTTTTTCTTTGCAACTCCGAAACTATTGTTCAGAAATCCTTTCAAACCTTCATCTCTGGAGTCCAATATATCTCTGATTTTACCAACATCTTTATGTTTTATTAAACCTTCATCAAAAGCTTTAATTAGTAATTCTTGCCCACCTTCGAAGTCTACTCTGGCAATTTCAACTGCAAGCGAGATTGGAATGCTTCCTGATTCTACAGCAGATAATAGTTTGTTTTCTCCTTTGTTAATTAGCATAGTCAGGCTGGTAATCCAGTGCAATGATAGGCCAGTAGAATAGGATATTTCTTTGTTAGATAAACCTTGCTCATTCATTTCTTTTATTCGCTGGAACTGCTCGCCCGCTCTTGGTATTACGCGAGCCATATTTTCAACCAAACTCATTATGTATGCTTTGTTTTCATCAATGTCCAGTATGAAAGCAGGTATTAGCTTTTCTCCCAAAGCTGTGAGTGATTCAAGTCTACCCTGACCACAAATTAAGGCGAATTCATATTTTCTATCCGAAATTCTTCTTACTGTTATTGGCTTTCTTAATCCACTGGTGTCGATACTATCTGTTATCTCAGCATGTTTGAATTTGTTCCGAGAACGAGGGATTACAACTTTTATTTTTGATATTTCAAGCATATGAATTTGATCGTCGTTCATTTAGGCTACCTCTATTTCCGCAGTTGAAAGCATATCAAAGAATGTCCTGATGTTATCAAATCTATACATTTCGAATAGAAGCTTATTATTCTCTTTTAGACACAACTCATTTTCAAAACTTTCAATTGAAGGTAGGATGTAATAATCTACAGGTTCGGTATTAAGGCTGTTCATTCTTGCAATTACATTAACTTCAGGATTTAAGCTCCTGTCTAATCTAACTATCCATCTACATTTTCCAGAACCCATTTTTCGACATCGAGACAGTATTATGGAAAAGGTTAAACTTTTGTTTATGGTGATTAGTTTGTTATCTAATATAGATACATCGCTATTATTAATTTCTTGGTGTATTTTATTCACAATGTTGTCATGTTTAATTCGTAAGGCTGAGTTTATTTCTAAATAGCGGTAATCCCGTTCGGGTGTGTAATTTATCAGCTTATATGCTGGAAGAAGTCCTCCAAAGCGGCTTGCTACTACACTGCTTGATGGGCCATAATCCTCTTCATCAATGATAAAGCCTGATATTTTTCCATGAGTCGAAAGGATCTTTTTTAAAAAATTAAGAATCTCTTCATTGCTCATTTTTATTGAGCGGTTATCGATAATATCTTTCGCTAACCTGAATTTTTCTTCTGAAATTATTGGTTTGAAAAAGGAATTATACTCAATCCAATCCTCTTCAGGATTGTGAACTCTTTTCGTTTTAAGTTTCTGAGATGTTCGATTATATGTATACTTACCAGTATAGCGATTATTTATAAGCACAGAATGTATCCGGCTTCGTGTCCAATCCGACCTGTCGCTGTATTTATATCCTTCTTGGTTTAATTTTGAAGCGATGAGATACTCATTTAATCCTTCAAAGATGAACATGTTAAATATTTTCTTTACTAAGTCTGTTTCCTTTTTACTGCCTGGCACTAAAACTATCCTATCTGTTTGCAGACTCTTTCTCTCACCATTGTTGAGTATCATTTTTGCTTTGTTATTATTATCAAGTAGTTTTCTTTTAAGTCCGTATCCAGGCACTCCACCTTGATAGTATCCTCGCTTAACAAGATTTACATGTCCGGCGAATACTTTTATTGAAAGGTTTTTACTAAATGCTCCCGCAGCATACATAAGTGATGAGAGTATGAATGTCTCAGTATCACTATTCGCAGGAAGATTTTCAGCACAGTAGATAACATCTACCTTATTCATTTTTAATAGATATTTATAGTAAATGCCTTCTTGTGGATCTTTAAAGCGACCAAAACGACTAACATCATATACAAGTACAGCTTCAATATTAATTTCCTTGGTGAGTATGTCATTGATTAACTTGTTAAAATCATGCCTCCCTGACGTTGATACACCGCTTTTTCCTGCATCATCGTAAGTATGCAAGATTTCCATATTGTGGTCGTCAGCATACTTTTTTATGAACTGAGCTTGGTTATCTAACGAAAACTCCTGAAGATTTGTAGACATCCGTAGATACTGTGCTACTTTAACTTTCTGTTTTTGCTCTATTTTATTATCCATTGCAGTGCCTTGGTGCAACTGTGTAATACTGATTTGTATAAAAATTGATCAATTCTTTGTCAGTTGCAACTCTTTTTTCTTTTCTCATGGCATAATTTCAAATTGTCCATCTATCAACTTGTCTGTGAGAGTAAGCGCTTAAGTTTGCGGGGATTTAGGACAGTATAAAACAAGAGGAATTCATAGAAATTCACCTCTAAAGTGTGAATTAATGGTAGGGCGATTTAAAAATGAGAGAGCCATATTGTGAAAGAGTCTGGAGAAACATATTTTTTGGATAATATTGCCTGGTTGATATTGAGGGTAAAACTTATTGAATAAATCAAAAACAAATACATCAATCTTTTTCTTCAATGATATTGTCTATAAGAATTAAGCAAAAATATCAGAAGTTGATTTCTCTTTGGTTATAAATTAATTGTTTTGGTTTGACTTTTATAAAAAATAATATTAATAGTTTATATGATTTTCGATTAAAGAGGAGATTTACTATGGATAAGGAAGAAATAACAGATGATGATATAAAAGAAGTCGTGGTTAGGCTTGGAGAGACTACATCACAATTACTTATTGAAAGAGGAGTATATGACCACTTCACAAAATTCCCAGGGGGGAATATAGTATTCGATATTTTTTGGAAATATTTTGAACTTGAGTTTGCTGAAAAAGCACTGTTCATAATAAATAACTTTGATTTATCAGGTCATTATACCGAAGAAAATGGTGAGGTTGAGCATTGGATCGTAGAAGAATTGTTTGATAATAATTTTGAGAACAGCCTTGAGGACATGCTGGTCAGAAGAAGGGTTAAAGAAGAAAAAGTTAAGGTAAATAGTATATTAAGTCCTGATAATGATGAGTATGATGATTTTAGAAAAAGATTATAAACTATATGTAAATTTTTTTCTTTAAAATATAAAAGCCAGGTATTGATTGCTGGCTTTTATTCGGTTTGAATTTATTGGTCTAAATCGCTAAGTTACTTACCACAAACATCACATTTATTAAGATATGCTCATGATTAACCTCTTTGAATTAACTTACAAAGGGAAGCTTTAAATTCTTAATAGATATTCGCAGCCCACATTGAGTTATCAATTATAAATTATTAAATACGTATCGTTTGCTATTCACTGTTCTGAATGCTGAATAGAGAAGGAAAAAGGTGTCTGTGCTTCTTCTTTACAAGCTTCCACGTAGTCAGCCCACCATTGCAACATGAGTCTCCGTTCTTCCAAATGCTCCGCTTTATGTATGTAAGCAGCCCGGACACTGTTGCGTTCCTGGTGGCTCATTTGTCTTTCCACAGCATCTCTCGACCATAATCCCGATTCGATTAATGCACTACATGCCATAGTCCTGAAACCATGCCCGCAGACTTCAGCTTTCGTATCGTAGCCCATCGCCCTGAGTGCTTTGTTGACAGTGTTTTCACTGATAGGTTTGTCGTCCCCGGTAAAACCAATGAACATAAGTTCTTTGTTACCACTGATCGTATGAAGCTCTTCCATAAGTGCTTTGGCTTGTGAGCTTAATGGAACCAAATGAGGCGTTTTCATCTTTGCCCCTCTTGCAGAATATTTTACCCCTTCCATAGGTTGTCGCTTTCCGGGGATAGTCCACAGTGAATTTTTGAGATCGACTTCTGACCAGCGAGCAAATCGCAGTTCACTCGAACGGACAAAGGTCAGGAGTGTTAACTGCACTGCAATTTGGGTAATGCCTCTTCCTTTATATGCTTCCAAACGATTCATAAGCTCTGGCAATCGTTCCAGAGAAAGGGCAGGGCGATGAACACTTTTAGTGGAAACAACAGCACCAGCGAGGTCGTTTGCAGGATTCTGTTCAATCAAAGCATTGTGAACGGCATACCTCATTACCGCCGTAATGCGCTGTTGTAAGCGGGAAGCCAGTTCATGGTGTCCTGAAGCTTCTGCTTTTTTCAAAGGAACCAACAAATCACGAGTTTTTAGCTCGCTGATATTACGTTTGCCGATGACAGGGAACACATGGGAAACAAGGCTGTTCAAAACAGTTGTTCTATGACTTTCTGACCAGGTTCTGTTACTGGTATGCCATTGTCGTGCAACTTGCTCAAATGTTAGCAAGCCCTTGCTCTCAATCTTTTGCGCTTTTCGCTTCTCACTTGGGTCTACATGGTTTGCAACGAGCTGACGAGCTTCATCTCTTCGTCGTCTGGCTTCGGACAATGAAACCTCAGGATAGACACCCAGTGCGAGTATTTTCTGTTTGCCAGCGAAGCGATACTGGAAACGCCAGTATTTGGAACCACTTGTGGTGATCAAAAGATGCATACCATTACCGTCTGTCAATTTGACAGGTTTATCAGAAGGCTTTGTATTTCTTACTGTTAACTCAGTTAGCGCCATACTAAAAACCCTCTTCTGATGGTATCTGCATTATCGAACTTAAAATACCAACATATGTACCAACAAAACAGCGTGGATTTTGAAATATGACGGTGTACGTTAACGGGCTACAAAAGGAAGGTAAGTGTTTGAAGTTGAAGAGTTGACTAGACTTTAAAATACTTAGGTGGGCTAACATATGGTGTCCCCTGCAGGAATCGAACCTGCAACTAGCCCTTAGGAGGGGCTCGTTATATCCATTTAACTAAGAGGACAGCGGCGCGCAGTATAGCGCAAACAGGCCGTGAGATTCACT
>Ga0213820_1001479_pt1 | contig 10629 bp, 9 predicted proteins | sample MC6MC0910MG_FD_179889 | JGI IMG/M metagenome (GOLD analysis project Ga0213820, IMG submission 179889) | Enriched soil aggregate microbial communities from Iowa State University, Ames, United States - MC6-MC0910-MG | ecosystem: Environmental > Terrestrial > Soil > Unclassified | place: USA: Iowa... | reverse complement strand
CTGGTGCCGGTGATCGCGATCATTACCGGGATCGGCGTCTACGCGGTCCACGCCACCACGTTCGACCTGTTCCTGATGGTCGGCATCGGCATCTTCGGCTACATCCTGCGCAAGCTGGACTTCCCGCTGTCGCCGATCCTGCTGGGCTTCATTCTCGGCGGTTTGATGGAACAGAACCTGCGTCGCGCGCTGTCGATCTCCAACGGCTCGCTGGAGATCCTGTGGTCCAGCCCGATCACCCTCGGTGTGTGGGTAGTGACCGCGTTCATGCTGGTGCTGCCGCTGATCCGCATCTGGCGCAAGCGCAGTGTTCAGCGTCGCGCCCTGGCCGATGTCTGACCGGGCCTTCAAGACGTGGTGGGGCACACCGCTGGTCGGCCTGCTGGGGGGATACCTCGCCAGCCAGGTCGGCTGGCCATTGCCCTGGATGGTCGGCTCGCTTCTGGCGATCATCCTGGTCCGCTGCCTCACCCCGTGGCAGCTGGCTGAAATCCCCGGCGGCCGCAAATGCGGCCAATGGGTGGTCGGCATCGGTATCGGCCTGCACTTCACCCCTGTCGTCATCGAACAAGTCCTCTCGCATTTCGGCCTGATCTTCATCGGCGCACTGGTGACCAGCGTTTCCAGCGTGGTCGGCGTGTGGCTGATGCTGCGCACCGGCGAAGACCGCGCCACGGCGTTCTTCTCCAGCATGCCCGGCGGCTCGGGAGAGATGGTCAACCTCGGCGCGCGCAATGGCGCAATCCTCAGCAACGTCGCGGCGGGCCAGAGCCTGCGGGTGCTGGCGGTGGTGCTGTGCGTGCCGGCGATCTTCAAATACCTGATGGGCAACGGCGGCCCACCTGCCCATGCAGCGGTGGTGGACTGGACGTGGCTGGCGCTGCTGTTTCCGCTGGGGGCGCTGGTGGCCTGGGGCTGGCAGCGCTTGAAGCAGCCCAACCCGTGGCTGTTCGGGCCGTTGCTGGTAAGCGCGATCATCAGCGTCAGCTTTGATCTGCACATCGGCCTGCCCAATGGCGGCAGCCAGATCGGCCAATGGTTGATTGGCAGCGGTCTGGGTTGTCACTTCAACCGCGCGTTCTTTCGCCGCGCCCCTTCCTTTATAGGGCGCACGCTGGTGGGAACGGCGTTGACCATGAGCATTGCAGCGCTGTGTGCCTGGGCACTGAGCGCGGCGACGCATCTGGACTTGCGCTCGCTGACCCTGGGTATGATGCCCGGCGGGATCGCGGAAATGAGCCTGACCGCCGAAGTGTTGCAGCTGTCGGTACCACTGGTGACCGCGATGCAGGTGATGCGGTTGTTGTTTGTGCTGTTTCTGGCGGAGCCGTTGTTCCGGTATTGGAACAAGCAGCTGATTCCGTGAAGCGCTCCTACAGATCTGCGAACACCTAAACCACCGCAGGCAGCCGCCACTCAATGGGCGCCAAGCCATTTTGCTGCAAATACTTGTTGGCCATGCCGAAATGCCCGCAACCGAGGAAGCCTTTATAGGCCGACAGCGGCGAGGGGTGGACGGAGGTCAGGATCAGATGTTTGGACGCGTCGATCAGCTTCTTCTTGCTCTGGGCGTGGGAGCCCCACAGCAGGAATACGAGATGCGGCTGATGAGCGCTGACAGTTTCGATGATCTTGTCGGTGAAGTGCTGCCAACCCTTGCCCGCATGGGACGCCGCGTTGGCGCGTTCGACGGTCAGGGTGGTGTTGAGCATCAGCACGCCCTGATCGGCCCACGACTGCAGGTAGCCGTGGTTGGGGATGTCGACGTTCAGGTCGCGCTTGAGTTCTTTATAGATGTTGACCAGCGACGGCGGCGCAGGCACGCCCGGCTGCACCGAGAAGCACAGGCCATGGGCCTGGTTCGGGCCGTGGTACGGGTCCTGGCCGAGGATGACCACCTTGACGTTGTCCAGTGGCGTCGAGTTCAGCGCGTTGAAGATCAGCGGGCCCGGCGGGTAAATCTCTTTACCGGCCGCGTGCTCCCGGCGCAGGAATTCACGCAGCTCGCCCATGTAGGGCTTTTCAAACTCCTCGCGAAGGGCCTGTTTCCAGCTGGGCTCAAGTTTGATGCGGTCGTCGTCAGTCATGGTCATATCCGGAAAAACAATGCGCGGACTTTAGGGGCTGTGGGCAATTATTTCCAGCGCAGCGCGGTCTGGCTTTCCTACACTCCACTGCATCGCCTGCTGCAACTTCCCGGCATCCGGGCGCTCACAGCCCTGAAGATGCCCCGTCCCATGAACACGAGGTCACGATGAATCTGCAATTCGAAGAGCTCACCGGAACCGACGGTGCCCGCCTGGGCATCGCCACGCTGGATGCGGAAAAATCACTGAACGCGCTGTCCCTGCCCATGATTCTGGCCCTGCAGGATCGCCTCGATGCCTGGGCCAGTGACCCGCAGATCGTCTGCGTGCTGCTGCGTGGCAATGGCGAGAAGGCCTTTTGCGCCGGGGGTGACGTGCGCGCCTTGGTGGAAGCGGCTCGCGGCAAGCCCGGAAAGGTCCCACCTCTGGCCGCGCAATTTTTCGCCGCGGAATATCGCCTGGACTACAAACTGCACACCTACCCCAAGCCGCTGATCTGCTGGGGCCATGGCTATGTGCTCGGCGGCGGCATGGGGCTGCTGCAAGGCGCGAGCATTCGCGTGGTCACACCGAGCAGTCGGCTGGCGATGCCCGAAATCAATATCGGGTTGTACCCGGATGTCGGCGCCAGCTGGTTTCTGTCGCGACTGCCGGGCAAGTTGGGGTTGTTCCTCGGTTTGACCGGCTCGCACATCAACGGGCGCGATGCACTGGATCTGGACCTGGCCGACCGCTTTCTGCTCGATGATCAACAGGAAGAAATGATCGATCGTCTGCTGCAATTGAATTGGCAGGAACAGACCGGGGTGCAACTCAACAGCCTGTTCAAGGCGCTGCAACAGGAAGCGCTTGGGCAACTGCCAGCGGCGCAATGGTTGCCCCGTCGTCAGCAGATCGACGAACTGCTGGACGTTGCCGATGCAGCCTGTGTGTGGAATGCGCTCAAGCATCAGTTGCACGCGCAGGATGCGCTGCTGGCCAAAGCGGCCAAGACGCTGATCGAGGGCTGCCCGATGACCGCCCTGTTGGTGTGGGAGCAGATCCAGCGGGCGCGGCATATGTCCTTGGCCGAGGTGTTCCAGATGGAATACTGCATGAGCCTCAATTGCTGCCGTCACCCCGAGTTTGGCGAGGGCGTGCGAGCGCGGTTGATCGACAAGGATCACACGCCCCACTGGCATTGGCAGGACATCGCCAAGATTCCGCCGGCGGTTGTGGATGCGCATTTCGAGAAGGCGTGGGAAGGACGGCATCCGCTGGCAGATTTGTCAGGTTATTGAACTGACACCCATCCGGTAGGAGTGAGCTTGCTCGCGACGGGGGGTACATCTGCGACATCATCCTCTCAGACGGACCGCCATCGCGAAAAGCTCACTTCTACAGGTTCGGGGTAATAAAAAACGGCGCTCCTGAGAGCGCCGTTTCCAGTTGGTTTAGCGATTCCCGCCACCCGGTCCACCATGACCGCCGCGACCGAAGTTACCGTCCTGCCGCATGTTTCCACTCGGTCTGCCCGGTCCAGGGCCGCCACCGTGGTTGCCATTCCAGCCGCCACCTGCGCCCGGCCTTGGGCCTGGAGGTGGAGCGGGCGGACGATAACCGGAGCCGCCACCGTGGTAGCCGCCGCCACCGCCATTCCAGTGGCCACCGCCATAACCGGGACGACCACCACCGTAGCCAGGGCCTGGCCCGTAATAACGAGGAGGCGGCGCGTAGTACCGGGGCGGCGAATAGTAGCGAGGCGCCGAGTAATAACGCGGTGACGAGTAATACACCGACGAGCCCCCGTAATACCCGGTCGGCCCGTACGGGCGATAGCTGTCGTACACGTAACCGCTGCCATAGCCACTGCTATAGACCGGCTGCGTGTACGTCTCTGATTCGTAATAGCCTCCGTAACATCCTGCGAGAGACAACGTCATCAAAACGGTGAGCAAGCTTCGTCGATACATGGCGGCCTCCTGGACCGCGATAGAGCTCGAACCAGCGGCGCTGGTCGGCGTTCCCACAATTGCCGAGAACGTAACTTCAGACCGCGCGATCCCCTTCGAGTGCCCCGAACCAATCCCCAACCGCCGGACGGCGCCCTGCAACGGTGCACGCTTATCGCCTTGAAAAACCGCTGTTTACGCCACAGCCCAGCCTGCGCAAGGGGCGCAACGACTTGGCACGCCTCTCGCTTAACAAACACCGTGCAGGAGTCAACTCAGGTTCGCGGCACCACAATTTGCAATAGCCGACTAGGGTTCCGGCCCGCTTGAAAAAAGCGGGTGGCTGGTCCGAGAGTCGGCGACCTCCAGTAGAGGTTACACGGCGGGATAAAAGCCCGGGAGACAGGACACCAGTGGTGTCGCCGTACTCCTGACCGCCCCTTTTCGCTACTGGAGGTTTCAATGCAAAAGTCCCGTCTATTCGCTCTACTCGCCGCAGGCGCCTTCGCCGCCTTAAGCCTCTCGGTCACCGCCGCCCCGAAAAAGGACTTCAACGTCTGCTGGACGATCTACGCCGGCTGGATGCCGTGGGAGTACGCAGGGACCCAGGGCATCATCGACAAGTGGGCCAAGAAGTACGACATCCATATCAAGGTCACCCAGCTCAACGACTACGTCGAATCGATCAACCAGTACACCGCTGGCCAGTTCGACGGTTGCACCATGACCAACATGGACGCGCTGACCATCCCCGCAGCCGGCGGCGTGGAAAGCACGGCATTGGTGGTCAGCGACTTCTCCAACGGCAACGACGGCATCGTCATCAAGGGTGCGGGCAAGAAAGTCGCCGACCTCAAAGGCATGGACGTCAATCTGGTGGAGCTGTCGGTTTCCCACTACCTGCTGGCCCGCGCGCTGGACTCGGCTGACCTGACCGAGAAAGATCTGAAGGTCGTCAACACCTCCGACGCCGACATCGCCGCAGCCTTCAACACCGATCAGGTCAAGGCCGTGACCACCTGGAACCCGATGCTCTCGGAGATCAAGGCCAAGCCTGGCGTCACCGAAGTGTTCGACTCCAGCAAGATCCCCGGCGAGATCATGGACATGATGGTGGTCAACACCCAGACCCTCAAAGACAACCCCGCGCTGGGCAAAGCGCTGACCGGCGCCTGGTTCGAAGTCGTCGCGCTGATGAACGCCAAGAACGCGCAATCCAAAGAAGCCCTGGAACACATGGCCAAGGCCTCGGGCACGGATCTGGCGGGGTTTCAGTCGCAACTGGACACCACCAAACTGTTCGCCACGCCTAAAGAAGCCCTGGAATTCGCCACCAGCCAACAGCTGCCGAGCACCATGCGCAAGGTCGCCGGCTTCTCCTTCGAGCACGGCCTGCTCGGCGAAGGCGCCAAGGATGCCAGCGCGGTGGGCATGACCTTCGCCAACAGCGTGACCGAAGGCGACAAGGGCAACCTCAAGCTGCATTTCGACCCGAGCTACGTGCAGATGGCCGTTGACGGCAAGTTGTAAGAATCCGCTCCACACAGGTTATTTGCCATGCGCTTGATTAATCGCCGCCCCGATGGCGCCAGCCGCCTGATTCTGGTGATCCTGCCGTTCGCCCTGTTGCTGTTCGCCTACTTCACGGGCTCGGCAACGCGGCTGACGGAAAACCCCAACGACAAGCTGCTGCCCAGCGCGGTGCAGATGACTGACGCGATCAAACGTGTGGCGATCATTCCCGATCAACGCACCGGCGAATACCTGCTCTGGCAGGACAGCGCGTCCAGTCTGCAACGCCTGGCCATCGGCCTTGCGATCAGCGCCATCGTCGGTCTGTGCCTGGGCATCGCGTCGGGGGTGTTGCCGCTGTTCGGCGCCCCGCTGTCGCCGCTGCTCACGGTGCTGTCGATGGTGCCGCCGCTGGCGATCCTGCCGATCCTGTTCATCGTTTTCGGGCTGGGCGAGTTGTCGAAGGTGATGCTGATCGTCATCGGCATCACGCCGGTGCTGGCTCGTGATCTGGAACAGCGCGCCCGGGAGATTCCGGTCGAGCTGCTGATCAAGGCACAGACCTTGGGCGCCTCGACCTGGACGCTGATCCTGCGGGTGGTCCTGCCACAGTTGCTGCCGCGTTTGCTGATTTCACTGCGACTGGTGCTGGGTTCGGCGTGGTTGTTCCTGATCGCCGCCGAAGCCATCGCGTCGACTGACGGCCTGGGTTACCGGATCTTTCTGGTGCGCCGTTATCTGGCGATGGACATGATCCTGCCGTACGTGGTCTGGATCACCCTCCTCGCCTGGCTGATGGACTGGGGCCTCAAAGCCCTGACCCGCAAGGCCTTCCCCTGGTATGAGGGGGCGCGGCCATGAGCTTTATTTCGGTCAATAACGTCTGGCAACAATACGGCGATCAAGTGGTGCTCGAAGGCCTGAACCTGAGCATTGCCGAGGGCGAGTTCTGCACTCTGGTTGGCGCTTCGGGCTGTGGCAAATCGACCTTTCTGCGCCTGCTGCTGGGCCAGGAAGTGCCAAGCAAGGGGACGATCCTGCTCGACGGCCAGCCTCTGGCCAAAGAGCCGGATGCCAGCCGCGGCGTGGTCTTTCAGCGCTATTCGGTGTTCCCGCATCTTTCGGTGCTGGACAACGTCGCCCTGGGTCTGGAGCTACCACGTTCGGCGCTGCTCGGCCGCCTGTTCGGCAAGGCCAAGCGCGACGCTCGGGAGCAGGCCTCGGTGCTGCTGCACAAGGTCGGCCTGGGGCATGCGCTGGACAAATACCCGACGCAGCTGTCCGGCGGCATGCAGCAACGCCTGGCGATTGCCCAGGCGCTGATCATGAAGCCTCGCGTGTTGCTGCTCGACGAGCCGTTCGGCGCCCTCGACCCCGGCATCCGCAAGGACATGCACGCCCTGCTGCTGGAACTGTGGCGCGAGACCAAGCTGACGGTATTCATGGTCACCCACGACCTGTCCGAAGGCTTCAACCTCGGCACACGCCTGATGGTCTTCGACAAGGTTCGCCACGACCCCCACGCCCCCGGTGCCTATGGCGCCCGCATCACTTACGACATTCCCCTGAACAGCGACCGTCGCGCCGCCCGCGCGGCCATTGAATCGCTGCAAACGGCTTGAAGGATTTGAACCATGACTGATTCCACTGCGGTATTCCCGGTATTCGCCGAAGACCTGCTGCCCGGCGGCGGCCACCTCTCGTTCGTGCTCAAGCGCGGCGAGCTGCTGCGCCTGACCGATCTGAACGGCAACGCCAATGTCAGCCTGACGATGTTCAACGCCCATGAAAAAACCGAGCGCCTGAACCTGCCCGACAGCCTCAAATGCCAACACACCGCCAAGCTCACCACAGGCCACTGCCTGTACTCGGACATGGGCCGGGTGCTGGCGGCGATCACCACCGACACCTGCGGCTGGAGCGACAGCATTGGCGGCGTGCTGTGCGCTGACGAAGTCACTGAAAAATACGGCCAGGGCCGCTATCAGGAACTGCGCAACGGCTTCTTTCGCAACGGCGCCGACAACCTGCTGGTGGAAATGGGCAAGTGGGGCCTGGGACTGTCCGACCTGCTGATGACCCTGAACCTGTTCAGCCGGGTCAACGTCGACGATCAAGGCGCCCTGGCCTTCGTGCCCGGCAACTCGAAAGCCGGCGATTACATCGAGCTGTACGCGCCGATGGACACGCTGGTGGTGCTCACCGCGCTGCAACACCCGATGGACCCCACCCCCGAGTACGCCCCGCAGCCGGTCAAGCTGAGCTGGATGAAGGCCGACGCCAGCGTCGCCGAGCACTGCCGCACCTCGCGCGAAGAGAACGTGCGCGGCTTCATCAACACCGATCGCCTGTTCGCCTGAGGACCTTGTGATGACCACCGCAGCCAAGAAAGCCCCCGTTTCCATCACCCACATCCCGGCCGGCGAGCCGTCGCTGACCGAACTCAAGGCCGGGCAGACCCTGCGTCTGCTCGACCTGGAAGGCAATCAGGCCGTCGACACGCTGTTCTACAGCCTGGCCAACCCGCGCGAACGCTACGACGTGCAACGCACGTTGCGCCGACAGAACAACGTCTACCTGAGCAAAGGCAGCGTGCTGTATTCCAACCTCGGCAAGCCGATGCTGACCATCGTCGAAGACACCTGCGGGCGCCATGACACCCTTGGCGGCGCCTGCGCGCAGGAGAGCAATACGGTGCGTTATGCACTGGAGAAAAAGCACATGCACAGCTGCCGCGACAATTACCTGCGCGCCTGTGTGCACGATGGTCGTCTGGGCAAGCGCGACATCAGCCCGAACATCAACTTCTTCATGAACGTGCCGGTCACCGCTGACGGTGGTTTGACCTTTGAAGACGGCATTTCCGGGGCCGGCAAATACGTCGAGCTGCGCGCGGAAATGGACGTGATCGTGCTGATTTCCAACTGCCCGCAACTGAACAACCCGTGCAACGGCTACAACCCGACACCCGCTGAACTGCTGGTCTGGGATTAAGCCGCACCGATTTCACCGAACGTTTTCGGCGCAAAGGACGGCCTTCGCGCAACGCGTACAACAGCGGGACGGCCCGCTACCCGGTTCGGGATCGATGACTGATCCCTGGGGTAAAAAACATGTTCGACACACTCTTGATCGCCAACCGCGGCGCCATTGCCTGCCGCATCCTGCGTACCCTGCGCGCCTTGAAGGTCGAAGGCGTGGCGGTTTATTCCGAAGCCGACGCCGCCAGCCTGCACATTCTCGAAGCCGATCAGGCCCACAGCCTCGGTGAAGGCGGCGCGGCCGGGACGTATCTGGCAGTGGACAAGATCCTCGCCATCGCCCACTCCACCGGCGCCAAGGCAATTCACCCGGGCTACGGCTTTCTCTCCGAAAACGCCGCGTTCGCCCAGGCCTGCGAAGACGCAGGGATCGCCTTTGTCGGCCCGACGCCTGAGCAACTGCGCGTGTTCGGCCTCAAACACACCGCTCGCGCGCTGGCCAAACAGCACGGCGTGCCCATGCTTGAAGGCACCGAGTTGCTCGACAGCCTTGAGGCTGCCTTGAGCGCCGCCGACGCCATCGGCTACCCGGTGATGCTGAAAAGCACGGCGGGCGGCGGCGGCATCGGCATGCGGGTGTGCCGCAGCGCCAGCGAACTGAGCGAGTCGTTCGAGGCCGTCAAACGCCTGGGGCAGAACAATTTCAGCGACGCTGGCGTGTTCATCGAGAAATACATTCAGCGCGCGCGCCATCTGGAAGTGCAGGTGTTCGGCGATGGCCGTGGCGAAGTGATCGCCCTCGGCGTGCGCGATTGTTCGGTGCAGCGGCGCAACCAGAAAGTCCTCGAAGAAACCCCGGCGCCAAACCTGCCTGAAGGCATGGCCGATGAGCTGTGCGCGGCCGCGATCAAACTGGCCAAAGCGGTCAGTTATCGCAGCGCGGGCACTGTAGAGTTCGTCTTTGACAGCGACGATCAGCGCTTCTATTTCCTCGAAGTGAACACCCGCTTGCAGGTCGAGCACGGCGTGACCGAGCAGGTCTGGGGCGTGGATCTGGTGGCGTGGATGGTGCAACTGGCCGCAGGGGATTTGCCGCCGCTGTCTGACCTGCAAGCCGAGCTGAAACCTCAGGGCCATGCGATTCAGGCGCGGCTTTACGCTGAAGATCCAGGGCGCGATTTTCAGCCGAGCCCTGGCCTGCTGACCTCGGTGCACTTCCCGACTGCCGATGGCAAGAACCTGCGCATCGACACCTGGGTTGAAGCGGGTTGCGAGATCCCGCCGTTTTTCGATCCGATGATCGCCAAGGTCATCGCGTGGGCGCCGGATCGCGCGTCGGCAGCCAAAGGGCTGGAACAGGCGCTGGGCGAGACTCGCCTGTATGGCGTCGAAACCAACCGCGATTACCTGCGCCAGATCATCAACGACGCGCCATTCGCCAGCGGCCAGCCCTGGACCCGCTGCCTGGAAGGTCTGGTGTACCGCGCAGACACCTTCGAAGTGCTGAGCGGCGGCACCCAGACCAGCGTGCAGGACTACCCCGGGCGCCTTGGTTATTGGGCCGTGGGCGTACCGCCATCAGGGCCGATGGACAGCCGCGCGCTGCGTCTGGGCAACCAGTTGCTCGGCAACCCGCAAGGTTGCGCTGCGCTGGAAATCACCATGAGCGGCCCGACCCTGCGCTTCAATACGGATGCGGTGGTCGCCGTGACCGGGGCTGTGATTGCGCTCACGCTCAATGGCCAGGCGCAACCGATGAATCAATCGTTGCTGATCCCGGCGGGTTCCATCCTCGCTTTCGGCAGCATCGCGGGTGCAGGCGCGCGCAGCTACCTGTGTCTGCGCGGCGGGCTGGATGTGCCGGATTATCTGGGCAGCAAGAGCACCTTCACCCTAGGCCAGTTTGGCGGCCATGGCGGTCGCGCGTTGCGCGCGGGTGATGTCTTGCATGTTGCGCCGCTGCAGGATCGCAGCGCGGGGCAAACACTGGCTGCCGAGCAGATCGCCGAGCTGCCCGCCGTGCGCCACATCCGGGTGATCTACGGCCCTCACGGCGCGCCGGAATACTTCACTGAAAGCTATATCGAGACCTTTTTTGCCACCGACTGGGAAGTGCAT
>Ga0213820_1001462_pt1 | contig 10783 bp, 10 predicted proteins | sample MC6MC0910MG_FD_179889 | JGI IMG/M metagenome (GOLD analysis project Ga0213820, IMG submission 179889) | Enriched soil aggregate microbial communities from Iowa State University, Ames, United States - MC6-MC0910-MG | ecosystem: Environmental > Terrestrial > Soil > Unclassified | place: USA: Iowa... | reverse complement strand
GAAATCTACATCAATCGAACTATTATTGGTCTGGAGTGCGCTCATAATGGGTGCGCCATAAATTTTGATCGTAGTATGAGAAGTGCCGAAGTGGATGGTTGTTTGAGCTGGTCCAATAGCTTGTAAAAACCCCTCATACTCTTGCGCAACCAGCTTTAAAAAATGTAAATATTGTATACCTACATCGGTAATTTTTAAGCCTTGCGTTGTTCGTTTAAAAACCTCTTGCCCAATTTCCGCCTCCATTTTCTTCACTTTTGATGTTAAAGCAGATTGTGTATAATTCGTCATTTCAGCGGATTTACTTAAATTTTGCCTTTCCAATAGCTCAATTTTTAAGGCGATTTCTTCTATATTCATGTCTGTTGTCACACACCTATTAAATATTTTGATAGCCCCTATCATTTTCCTCCATTTTACGCACGTGAGTGACGAGCGTAAACTCTAGGTAAATAAAATTATACTGCACAAATAAAGCAGTGTAATGCTTTTGGAGGGTTTTATGAATACTTATTATAAATGGGTTATCTTACTAGTGGCTACGCTTTCGCAAACAGCGGCAACATTTGTCACATATGGTATGGGACCAATTGCCACGTTCTATCAAATTGAATGGAATTTATCATCTTTCGAAACAGGGCTGATTGTTTCAGCCGTCAATATAGGTCCCATTTTCTCGATGCTTGTTTTTGGCTACTTCATGGATAAAAAAGGAGAAAAGCATATTATCGGTTGGGGCTCCATTTTATTAGGGCTGTCAGCATTACTACTTGTCTCCGTCAACAATTATACGACATTACTACTTGTATTAGTAGTTGTTGGAATCTGGTATGGCAGTGCACAAACTGGAGGTAGTACAGCCATTGTAAAATGGTTTCCAGACAAGCATCGAGGGCTGGCGATTGGCATTCGTCAAACAGGCATTCCAATCGGTGGTGCCTTAGCATCGGCAGTTCTAACATATATGTACAATCATTTTTCTCTATCCTCGGTTCACATTATGCAAGGAATTGTGGCAATAGCCGGTGGTCTATTATTTTTACTGATATATCAAGAACCTAAAAAACGTATAGAAATGGCAAGCTCAACATATATGTTTAGTGATAAGATCAAGGCTATAAAAAATAATAAAGATTTATATCCGATTTATTTAGTAGGAATCGTAATGATGACCTTACAAATGATTCTTATCGCCCACTACATGGGGTATTTGCATGAGGAAGGGGATTATTCATTAACAGAGGCAGGTTTATATTTAAGCCTTGTTTTGCTTGGTGGGATGGTAGGGAGAGTAGGTCTTGCGTGGATCAGTGACCAATTTGCACAAAAGCGTGAACAATTATTAATTTTGGTGATGCTGAGCACGGTGATATTTGCTATAAGTTTGCCATTTGTTCTTCCTTTTAAAAACTTAATGATTATTTATAGTTTTTTATTCGGGTTTATAGCACTTGGTTGGTATTCTTTGTTCATCACTTTCGTGACAGAGAAATCCAATCCACATTATATTGGCTTAACTGTGAGCACAGCTTTAACCATCAATCAACTATTTATTGTGATTGCACCATCCTTATATGGCTTTTTGGTCACTATTTTATCAAGTCATCAATTAGCAATGGACAGTATAGCAGGAATCGTTGCTCTCGGTGCATTGAATTTATATAGGTCTACCAATAAAACTTGTGATTAATCGGGATAACTTTTATCTGTTATCCATTCCATTAATGGGATAAAATAGTGAGAAGAAGAATGTGCTGTAAATGGAGGCGTCATGAAATGGAAGAAAATAGTTCGATTTGGATTGATGCAAGTATTGATAAGGTTTGGCAAGCTATTACGGATGAACAGCAGTTGTCACAATGGTATGCCCCAGGCTCGACATGGGAGATTCCATCATTGGCAACTGGTGAAAAAATAATCTTTACATTAATGCCAAATGCTCATAATGGACTAACTGAAAAATTGCCGATGATATTAATGATCAAAAATGTAACACAGAATCAGGAATTTTCGTTTTTCTTAGATATAGAAGAAACGTTGATTGCTATTTTATTAGAGGAAGCACAAAAGGGTACTACTGTTGCGTTTAATATGAACGGCTATGAGGCTTCACTCGCCAACTTAAAAGCCTTAGTGGAAGGAAATTAAATAGTAGACTATTCAGGTTTCATGAAATTTTACTTTTCATGAAACTTTTTCGTTAGTCGAGGGTCTAACTATAAATGCTTCTCAAGAAAGTTGAGCGAGGGAGGATGATAAATGTGATAAAAGAGCAAAAGGATGCTCATCTATCTCGTGCTATGACAACTTATGGCGATTATTTATTGCGCATATGTTATACATATGTGAAAAATTGGACCGTGGCGGAGGATTTAGTTCAAGAAACATTCGTTAAATATTACGAAAGAATGGAGCAATTTCGAGAGGAAGCTTCTGTTAAAACCTATTTATATCGTATAGCCATTAATAATTGTCATAGTTGTCTTTCTAGCTGGCGCTATAAAAAAATTCAAGTCATTGATTTTTGGGGCAAATTCATAAGCCTTTCTGGTAATCCGGAGAGGGAAGTACTTGAAAATGAAGCGGAGGCAATACTTGTTGCGTCCATCGAGCAACTGCCAATTAAATATAAAGATGTACTACTATTATTTCATTTTGCCGAGTTTTCACTAAAGGAAATTGCGAATCTGTTAAAGCTACCTGAAAATACCGTTAAGACAAGATTAAGGCGCGCGCGTCAAATGGTAGGACTGACGCTTTTGGAGGAGGGGTTTGAATATGGATCAGATTCGTAGTGCCATGAACAATTTGTATAAGGATGCTACATTTTCTCAGGAGCAACAGCTGAAAACCTTTCAAAAAATCAATGAAAAAACTACTAGAAAGTCGTTCATGCCTCTTATTCTTACAATCTTCATTACTGGATGTCTGTTGTTCGGCTTGAAGACAATGCTTGAACAACATGACAATGTTATACAGTCCGCATCAGCAGTTATTTATCCAGAAAAGTCCGGTGTAGTGAAAGATTATACTGCATTACAACGACCATGGATGGTAGTCGGGTTAATTTCGAGCGTCTTATTATCTATCTTTGCCTTATTGGCAATCATGAAAAAATGGTATTGGCGATTACTACTATGTATCATTATTATTATTGCCATTTTGGGGAATATGTCTGAACGAATTGGTGATCGTGTTTACGTACAAAATGAAGCGGAAATTCAACAGGCAATTCACTGGGGTCCATTCCAGCTGATTAGCAGTAAAATGCTTGATGCGATAACAATTCCTCCATATAGATTGGGTTATTTTTCAAGTGGTGAAATTCGAGAGATTGCCATTTTTAAGCATGATGGAAAAGGATATGCATTAGATCATATTATACAAAGTGGTTTAGAAAATATGAATATTATCTATTTTCCAGAAACCCACTATATTGTTATACCTTTATTGGAAAATCATACTATCGAAAAATTAGTTATTGACACTGGAGCTAAGCGTATGGAGATTGTTATTGATTCAAATAGTGCGCAATTAGTGCCAGTGGAATTAGAAGCGACCGTCACGCCTTCACAGCTAATAATCGATGTATATGATTATGAAGGAAATAAATATTCACCCTACGAATCTTCAGATATTTTCTCGTATTGAATCAATCATTACTAAGTCTCAGGTCTTAGACGAATTTAAAGCGGAGGGTCGTTTTTATTATTTTATATTCCTATATAATGAATTTATTGGTAAATTATATAGCGGGAGGAAATAAAATTGAAAAAAATAATTGGAATTGGTGTAATAATGGGTGCTTCATTAATGCTTTTATCGGGGTGCTACTCAGTTTTCCCAGAAAAGACCAGAGATGAAACGATCCTTGTGGAAAAGGATAAGGCAGAAAAATTAGAGGTTGATATCAATCTTGGTGTTGGAGAATTAATCGTTAAAAAAGGCGCCAAGGATTGGGTTGAAGGTACCGCTCAATATAATATAAAAAAATTGGCGCCACAGATACATTATGATCTACAAGGCAAGACAGGGAATGTAGAGATTGAACATAAAGGCTCAACAAACATTCGTCTTGGAAAAATGAAAAATACATGGGATATCGAACTAAATGAGGATATTCCAATGGATCTCTCTATTGAAACAGGAGCTTCAACAGCAGAGCTTGATTTACGAGGCCTTCAGCTGGAAAAATTAGATATTGAGACGGGCGTCGGTGATTTACTTGTGGATTTAAGTGGCGATTGGAAGAAAAGCTTCGAAACGAACATTGAAACAGGCGTTGGTACAGCTACTGTCATTTTACCATCAACGGTTGGGGTAAAACTAACAACAGAAGAAGGGATAGGTTCTTCGAGCATAGAAGGCTTAATTTCAAAAGGCAAAGGTGTCTATGTCAATGAAGCCTATGGAAATGCTGATGTTATATTAGAGGTCAACTCGGAAATCGGTGTTGGCGATGTAACCTTTAAATTGGATAAATAGAATTTTAGTAGGCTACTTTAGATGAAGTAGTCTACTTTTTTTGCTGTCGGAAAAAAAGAGACGGATAGAAGAGCAAAACTGGTGGATAAAAGCATCAAAATGGTGGATAAAACTGATGAACTGGTGGATAAAAGCATTAAACTGACGGATAGAAAAAAAGAAATTGATGAAAGTGAAACCTTTTGCGTTAGTGAATGACTCTAAGTATTGAAAGGAGGGAAGCAGCATGGAACATGATATTTCTATCGTCAAACAGGCTATTGCAGGGGATAAGGAAGCGTTTGAGCAGCTACTCATTTTAGAGGAAGAAAAGCTATTTTATACCGCGCTTTCTTATGTTGGCCAAAAAGAAGACGCGCTGGATGCGATTCAAGAGGCAGCATGTAAAGCCTATTTAAGTGTACACCAACTAAAGCAACCGGAATTTTTCTCCACATGGCTGTTTCGCATTTTAATCCATGAATGCTACCGCTTACTTAAAAAAGGGCAAAAAATGATTCCTTACGAAGAAAGTGAATTATTAAATCGTTTACAACATGAAGAAAATGTCATTGTGAATCCAATCGACTTATCAGAAGCCATAAAGCAATTAAATCATTCTCAGCAAATGGCCATTATCCTATTTTATTATTACGATTTGCCGATGAAAGAAATTTCAGAAGTAATGGAAAAGCCTGTTAGCACGATTAAAACGTATTTACATCGTGGAAAAAAACAATTGAAGCGAGAATTAGAAAGGAGTGTGACGTTCAATGAAAAAGTTATTTGATGAAAACAAAATCCTAGCTGAATTTCCAAGAGAAGAGGTACGTGCAGTGATTACAAAGGGCATACAACAAGCAGAGGAGCAAGCAAATATGAGACAAACACCTTTACAAATGAAAAGAAAAAGTAAACGTAAACCATTACTATATGTAGCAAGTGCGGCAGCCGCGTTTAGTATTATGGTTGGTTCCGCCGCATATGTGTCACCAACTTTCGCAAATACATTATCACAGCTACCGATTGTTGGGTCGGTATTCAGTAATTCGGGCTTACTTGGGCTGAAGCAAGCAAGTGAACAAGGTCTAGCAAGCACTATTGGAGAAAAACATACAATTAATGGTATTTCTGTAACAGTAGATGAAGTATTATATGATGAATCACGGATAACAGTTGGAATGACAATTGAATCTGAACAAGAATTGAACGAATTCTATTTCGGAGCAGGAATGGATTTTACGATTAATGGAGAACAACCAATTATAGGTGGCGGAGGCTATTCTGAGAAAATTATAAATCCTACAACTCGAACAGCAATTAGTACCTTTGATATTAAACAAATTGACAACATGCCTGACTCCTTTGAAATGGGTCTTACGTTAGAAGGAGAAAAAGGTGAAAAATGGAAGTTTACAACACCAATTAAAAAGATTACTGACATTGTATATGTTCCTGTTAATCATCAGGAGATAGTAGATAACATTCAACTGGATGTATCCAAAATATCAATAAGCCCTACAGGTATTGCACTGGACTATCAAGCTCTTGAAAAGGGAACAATAGATAACCCGCGAGTGAGCTCAGCATTTATAGAATTCCGTATTACAGATGAAAATGGTAAGGAGGTCACTTCATACTCGGGTGCTGGAAAAGGGCAATTCGAAGATGGTAAATGGAAATTTAGTAGCACGAAGAATTTTGATCCAATCTCAATAGACGTTCAAAAATTAATCGTTACTCCATATTTAAGTCTTCCTACAGGCGGAGGTGGTGTACAAATGAATGAAGATGGTACAGAAACAGAAGTTCCATTTGATACGTCATCGCTAAAAGAAGTGAAATTCCAGCCATTTACAGTAGAAGTACCTTCACAATAAAATAATCACAGTAGCGCCCATAGATTCTTTGTATGTGGCGCTTATTTTATGTTAGTTTTAAGGAAGCATTGGTTTTGAAGGAGCGAAAGGATTGAAAATTTATACATATAAACAGCCTGCAGCAATTGAATCAACAGAAAAAGTAGCTATATTTAATGATGCAGGGGAAGTAACCTCTACGGTTCAACGTATTTATACGAATGGATTGAAAAAAGCGTTTGACCGCACAATGGATTATCGTTATTTTGTACGTTACGATGTGAGTGATGGAGCAGGGCAAACTCTTTTTTCCTGTAAAAAAGTATCGCGTCGAGGACGAGTTCATTTTCAGGGCAAGGATGTTATCGCAGGTAAGGACTACATGATTGTCTACGATGGCTGGAAAATAATGCTTCCTGATTTAATCATTACAGATGGCGTCCAAAAGATTAAGCTCAACAAAGAAATGGAAGACTGGTCTGTATTTATATTTGAGGAACAACCCATTGCACGCTGGCAGGCAGTTTTTCAGGAAACGCATTTTAATATTACACTTCAAATTGAAGACAGCAGCCCTATACAGCATGAAGCCTTTTTTATAGCGATTGGACAGGCCGTGTTGTTTGTTGGTGCTTAAGATGTAGATAAAATGAAAAAGTTGAGCGATAAACTGAAAAATAAGCGTGATAAATGAAGCAGACCCTTCAAACAGTTGAGGGTCTGCTTTCATTTTAAATTTCTATCATTTCATTCGCTAATTTTCTGCGACTAATCAAGTAGCCTTGTAAAGTGAACACAACAAATGTTGCTCCTAAAAAGACAAAACTCGTCATACCTAATGTAAAGAAGTCATAATACAATTTTGAGCCCTCATCAATAAAGCCCAGCAATCTCGTCAACACTAAGCCAAGAATGGTGCCAACTGCCAGTCCATAGCATACAAATGACAGCACTTGTGTCAAAATCAGCTTTATCAATCCATTTGGTGAAAGACCAATAAGTCGCTGAATTGCATAGTCACTACGTTTGGCATAAATGGTATGCAGCAATGTCTGTAATACACCAAGACAAGTGGCGGCAATTAAAATCACAAAGACACCAACAAATAGACTCCAGCGCTGGAAGGTCATTTCATCATTCTGCTGAATAATTGACTCTTTATCCGTTAATTTCAAGGCCGGCCAGCGTTCTTGTAAATAGGCAAGATCAGCTAGAGCCTGTTCGGTATTATCAGCTTCTACCATAATAGTTGACACTACAGTTTTATCAATTTCTGTCAAAGTAGACGACCAATCCATCACTAAATTTGCATACTGAATAGGTGAATCAATAATACCGATAATTTGCAATTGACCAGAGGTGATATATTGCTGCAGTGTATAATCAAAATTACCTATTGTTAAACTGTCACCTACAGATAGATGGTGTTGTTTAGCAAATTTCTCAGCTATTAATACCCCATCTTTATAATGACCGTTAATCTTATTAAGCTTCCCCAATTGAGTATATTTTTCGAAATCCACGGTTGTATAGTTTTCTGGTATCCATTCATTCTCGAGTTGCAGTGCAATAAAAGAATTATCACTCTTAGCATAGGCATGGGACACGCTCGGCAATGATTCAATTTCTTTAACCAATTCAGGTTTAAAGGTTGGATCATATAATTCATTATCAATTTTAATGGAAGTTTCATATTGAGAATTAATATATTGATATGAAGATTGTTGAACTGATTTAAATAAAGAGCTACCAAATACCAAAATGACCATTAATCCAATAATACTCAGGACAATTGGCATATTTTTACGCACTTGTGGCATAAGCTGCTGACAAGCTAAGTAAGCTTCTTTGCCAAAGACTGCCCGTATTGGCTTTAATGAAATATTTAACAATGTTGTAAAAAGGTATGGCATGATAAACAGCAATATCCCACATAAAAGAAGTGTGGCAATTAACATCATCAAGGCATTTTTACCGCTACTGTCGCTCGTGGCTTGGGCATTTAAAAATAAAAACAGGGCAACAATTGCAATCACACCGACCAATATTGTTTTCCATTTTGTCCAGCGCAGACTTAAGGTTTCATTCTCAGTCGCAATTTGTAAAGGCAATAAACTTGCACTTTTTCTGACTTGCCACTGCGTAATAAATTGTAGAATTAAAAAACTCGACACCCCTATGATGAGAACAAAAACAATTGGTAGATCTGTTCGTGCGCTTGGTAATTTCATTAAGTTAATCAATTGTGGTAGCCAACTTTTAATAACGAGCAAGCTGACAGTAGTACCGAGCAACACACCAAAAATGACAATGGAAGATAGCTGTAATTGTACAATAGTTCGTATTTGTTTTGTGGAGGCACCGAGTGCTCTTAATACCATTAATTGTTCTTTAATTTTGTAAAATAACAGCTGGAACGTTGACAGCAATAGGACACTTGAAATGAGTAGTATAAAGAATGACAGCACAATCATAAAAATCATTAAAGCCTGGAAATTTCTCTTAAATTCATCATAGTCACTCATAATATCGACGCGTAAAGTTTCATCAAGCAGTTTTAATTCCATACCAACAGAGTTTGCCATATTATTTTCCGTTTTAAATAAGGCAAACTGACCAGCGGTTTGATTGTCACTAAAATCCATCCATGTTTTTAGGACTTCATTTTGCAGAAGAATCATATTAGGACTATCTGTACCTTTCAAAGCTGGAAGAATTTCTTGTATCGTAAAGTTGTCTATATCTGCTTGAATTTCATCTCCAATTGTTTTATTGAAAGTAATGTTTAGCATATCGCCAACCTCTTTCTTAAAGAGACGTGCCATATTTTCAGTAATCACAACATCATTCGGGCCAAGATTAACATTAAAATGATAGCGGCTTTTCACTAAGTCATCGTTTTCAACACCAACCGTATAAAAGCTTGTGCTTTTTTCATTTTCAACGATGGTATGTGCTAGTGACACACTCGACACTTTTGTCACACCATCGATTGCTTCGAAACTTTCAATTTGATTCTTTGTTAAAAGCGTATTTTGCCCAGGATTATAGCCGACCATCAAATCCATTTCACCAAATAGTGCTTGAATTTCTTCCTTCATTTGTGTGTGTGCATTCCATATGTAAACACTCATTGTCATCACAAGACAAATAGAAATCGTGATAATACTAATACTCGTTAATACATTTGACCATGCTGCACGAAATAGCTTCACGGCAATGCTACGCATCGTAAACATTATAGATCACCTCTAGTAATTAGCTTGAACTTTGCTAAAATACAATCCAAATCCTCTGCCATTTGCTGATTCTGATAGGAATCCACAATGGCCCCATCATGGAAAAATAATACACGATTTGCGTAGGTTGCAACATAAGGATCATGTGTGACAAGTAAGATCGTTTGATTCATATTTTTTTGCAAATCTACTAAAAGTTCTAAAATTTCATCCGTCGTATTCACGTCCAATGCACCAGTCGGCTCATCTGCCAGCAGGATTGGGGGATTTGCAATAACAGCGCGGGCTATAGCGACTCGTTGCTTTTGCCCCCCTGACAGCTCACTTGGTCGATGCTTTGCCCACGCGGCAATATTAAGCTTTTCCATCATGTGCTGTACACGCACTTTTATGTCTTTACTTGGTACATCATTGAGGATAAGCGGAAGTGCGATATTATCTTCAACCGATAAATCTTTTAATAGATGAAAGGATTGAAAAATAAAGCCTATATTTTCTTTACGGAATTTGGATGCATTTGGCTCCTGATAAATATCATGTGCCTCCTTGCCAAATAAAAATAGTGCGCCTTCAGTTGGCTCATCAATGGCACTAATCATATTCAATAATGTACTTTTACCAGAACCACTTGTCCCCATAATAGCCACCATTTCGCCTTGATAAATGGTACAATGGATATTTTTCAATGCTTGTACTGTATGATGCTTTTGTCGAAAGACTTTGGACATCCCTTCAACACGTAACACCTCTGTTAATCTTCCCTCAGGTATTGGAATCGCATCAATTACCTCTTTCAACGGATTGAACCCATTCATCTAGATATGCCCCCTTTAATTGTTGTCGTAAAGCCTGTAAACCTCGTCGTATATTTGTTTTCACAGTGCCTTCAGGATATTGTAAAATTGTAGCAATATCTTTTACTGAGTAGTCCTGATAAAAACGGAGTAGCAGAACGGTCTTATATTTTTCCTCAAGCTTACAGAGAGAATGCCAAAGATCCAGCTCTTCTTCGATATATGTAGGTGTTGTACTAGTAAAATCCTCTAAAGTATGTGGTTCGACAAGCTGTACCGAATTTTTCTTTGCTATATAGGTTTTACAAACATTAATAATAATGCGCGTTAGCCAGGTTGAAAAATAGTGTGGCTCCTTTAACTGAGGAAGTCCCTCATAGGCACGAATGATTGTTTGCTGGAAAACCTCTACGGCATCATTTTCATT
>Ga0213820_1001460_pt1 | contig 10795 bp, 6 predicted proteins | sample MC6MC0910MG_FD_179889 | JGI IMG/M metagenome (GOLD analysis project Ga0213820, IMG submission 179889) | Enriched soil aggregate microbial communities from Iowa State University, Ames, United States - MC6-MC0910-MG | ecosystem: Environmental > Terrestrial > Soil > Unclassified | place: USA: Iowa... | reverse complement strand
TTATTGAGATATTAGAGGATGTTCCGCTTACACCACAATTAGTAGAGAGAGTAATCGAGCTGAAATCGAATGGATATAAAATAGCATTAGATGATTTTATATTGGATGAGCATGTACAAATTTATGATGAACTGTTCGCCCATATTGATTATATAAAAGTTGATTTTTTATCGTCACCATTACTCAAGAGAATGGAAATTGAAAATAAAGTGAAGGAAAATTTCCCACATATTAAGCTGCTCGCAGAAAAAGTGGAGACACGTAATCAATTTGAAGTTGCAAAACACTCAGGCTATGAGTTATTCCAAGGCTATTTCTTTGAACAACCCCAAATAATTAAAGCTACAGATATACCAGCGAATACCCTTCAATACTTCTACATTATTACCCTACTAAAGGAAGAGGAACCTAATATACAATTACTAGCTGATAATATTGAGCGAGATCTTTCATTAACGTATAAATTATTGCAAATGATTGACAATTCTTCTAGACGTTCTAAATCCAAAGTGCGCTCTATAAAACAAGCGATAGTACTGATCGGGATATCAAATTTACGCAAGTGGATTTACTTATTAGCTATGCGGGAAATTGATATAAATACTGATACGGATCTTTTTAAAGAGGTCATGCGTACATCATTATTCCGTGCGAAGGTATGTGAAAGATTGGCGAAGCTCTCCAATAAGCAAAACTTCTCAGAATACTTTTTGGTAGGCATGTTTTCATTAATAGATACCTTGCTACAAAGACCGATCGATGTAATTTTACAACAGCTACCATTTTCAGAAGACATAACGAACACTATTTTTGGTCATGAAACTGAGATGACACCATATCTTGAATTCAGTATTGCCTTGGGTAAATTAGATTGGTCAAACCTTGAGAAATTAGCTCCTCAAATAAATATTGATTTGGTAAACATTGATCTTTTATACCTTGAAGCAATGGAATGGGCGGAAAAATCATTTTAATAGCCGTTTCGATGATGAACCTTATATGTTTGTGTGCGACCCATTTTGGCGTAACAATACAACAACAGATCCTCCCAAATAACGAATAGGGCCATCTAACAAAGGGTAGAGTTTGTTATAATGATTCTAACTAAAGGAGGTGTTTGATTTGCAGCAAAACTGGGAGAAAGTAGTTGTAGAAAAGCTAGCATCAGCTGTTAATCCGGCCTTTGTTATTGTTTTTGGTTCGTATGCGCAGGGTTCGGCACGGGAAGATAGTGATTTAGATATTGCGTATTTTGCAGAAAAACAGCTTTCAGCTTATGAACGTTTTCTATTAGCAGGAGAGATTGCACAGTCTTGTGATGTAGATGTTGATTTAGTTGATATTCAAACAGTTGATACAGTGTTTGCAGCACAAATTTTTTCAAGTGGTATTGTCATTGATTGCAAAGATGAGAACACCTTTGTTAAAGAACGTATGAAGGCATTATCAATGTATGTGACGTTAAATGAACAACGTGCAGAAATTCTAAAGGCAATTGAAGAAAGAGGTAGTGTCTATGGTGAATAATGATGTTGTTTTAAATAAGGTTGCAACAATCGAACGATGTGTGAATCGTGTCAGGGAAGTGTATGGCGATAATCCTGAAAATTTAATGGATTTTACCAAGCAGGATAGTATTATTTTAAATATTCAACGAGCATGTGAAGCAAGTATTGATTTGGCCATGCATACTGTTAGTGATTTAAAGCTTGGTTTGCCTAAAACAAGTCGAGAAGCATTCAAGTTGCTTGAGGAAAATAATATTATAAATCATGTATTAGCAAAAACATTAATGAATATGGTTGGATTTCGGAATATTGCTGTACATGATTATCAAACAATTGAATTAAATATACTTCAAGCAATCATCGATAATCATTTAGATGATTTTAAGGTCTATACAGCAGCAATATTGCTTATATAACGTAAAAACAACATGCAGTATAGATCTATGCCTGTTGTTTTGTTTGTAAAATGGATAGAATGACCAAACTGGTGGATAGTAGCTAAAAAGTGACGGATAGAATCGCCAAACTGATGGATAGCCCTTCAAAACCGACGGATAGAGCAGACTTCGCTCTATCCTTATTTTTTAGGAATCGTGAATGAGATGGTTGTGCCTTGTCCAACTACACTTTCAATGGTTAGTTCTGCGTTAAATAATTGCTTTAGTCGTTGTTGGGTATTGACAAGACCAACGCTTGTTTTCTTTTGCGGTGTGGTACTATCAAAGCCAACGCCATTATCGGAAATGGCTATAGTAAAATATTGCTCTGCTTCTGCAATGCGGATTGTCACGTTTCCGCCCCCGCGTTTTGGTAAAATGCCATGCTGGATGGCGTTTTCCACGAGTGTTTGAATGGATAGTGGAGGAACGGACAGCTTCATATTCTCCGGGATATCCCAGATAACTTGAATTCTATCACCAAAGCGAATTTGCTCAATGGCTAGATAAGAGCGCACAAGCTTTAATTCATAGTCAATAGGTACGGTCAAATCGACATTTTGGAAATCGAAGCTCATTTGTAAATAGTCACTAAATGCTAGTAATAGCCTCTCCATTTGCTCATTATCCACACCATGCAAGGAAATAATCGAGCTCAGTGTGTTAAAGAAAAAGTGGGGCTGAATTTGTGCCTGTAGCCAAGCTGCTTCGATTCGTAGGCGCTCCTCACTTGACTGCTTTACGTGAACGAGTGCATGGACCCTTGATTTAAGCTCCACATATTCCATTGGTTTTTTGACATAGTCATTTGCTCCACTTAAAAAGGCGAGCTGTATATCCTCTCTTTGCTGACGAGCTGTTAGGAACAAGATTGGTAATTCAGAAATGGAGAATTGTTCACGGATTTTCTTCGCCAATTCATAGCCTGACATATGTGGCATCATAATATCGGAAATGACCAAATCAAAGCTATTTTTCTGTAGCTTTTCCAGCGCTTCGGGCCCACTTAATGCCGTTTCAATATCATAAGCCTCCGTAGAGAGCACATTGGCAAGTACTTGCAGGTTTACTGCATCATCATCAACAATTAAAATTCTCGAATGACTGGTCACTAGCGTTTCTTTTTCAGTAACCGCTGCTATTTCGTCTTCAAATTTTGAGAGATTATTTAGTAATGAGACATATTTAGAAAGAGAAACATCATTGTCAACGTTTAGCCTCGTAGCATTATCCGCTTGTTCATTCGTTATTGGTAATGAGAAAGTAAATGTAGAGCCTTTGCCAACAGTGGATGCCAGTGACATTTTTCCCCCATGAAGGGTAACTAGCTCATGGCAAATACTTAAGCCAAGTCCAAGTCCACCGCCAATAGATGTCATGCTGGAATCCGCTTGCTCATATGGTTCAAATATTCTTCCCTGTATGTCTTTCTCAATACCGATTCCCGTATCTGTAACTGAAATATACATTTTTTTTCCGACCAATTCAGCATCTATAGTAATAGAACCTTTTTCTGTAAATTTAATAGCATTGTGAATTAAGTTGGTAAAAATTTGAATAAGTCGAGTTTCGTCAGCTAAGACAGGTGGTAAATCTTTTGATATGTTAATAATAAGCTCTATAGGCTTTCCTTTTAGCATGAAAAGGAAAATATTGCTGACGCCACTTGCTAGATTATGCACATTAATGGCCTTTGGATGAAGACGCAGTGTTTTCTCTCTTAATTGCACTAAATCTAGTAAATCATCCAGCATGTAGGACATATGATTGCCAATTGTCAGAAGTAGCTTTACATCATCACTATTTTTTTCAGGAAGATCAGAATTTTGCTTCACCAAAAGTGTTTGGGCAATACTCATCATGCCATGAAGCGGATTGCGGAGCTCATGTGAAGTATTTGCCAGAAAATCGTCCTTTGTATCGATTTCTTTTTGGAGCTTAACAGAAAGCTTTTCGGTTTGCAGCGTTGTTTGGAAGTAACGTGTAAACCAATATGCTGATAATGCTGTGATAGCGATCAAGAGATCGAAGGGATAATGACTGTAAGGTAATGTAGAATTCTGCTTTATTGAAAAAAATAGTGAATTACTGGCAACTGCGGTACCTGTTAATAATAAAAATACAATTCCTTTTTGTCCTTTTATTACTATATATAGTATGAAAATAGTTATAATAATAGGAGAAACAATAAAGATTGTTGTGAAAATAATTTTGGTTTTAAAGATATACTCGATAGGAGATAGTATGATAAATACTAAATAAGCTACACACAGTATTGGAACAACATTTAATATCTTTGGTGGTTTTGAATATTCCTTCACTAATTCTCGTAGAAATAAAACGAAAAATAACATATTAATAATATATGAAAAATAAAATAGTTTATTTGCCCAAATCCAGTTAATGGGTAGATAAATATAAATAATTTTGTTACTTGAGACGAGTACGGTTATACAGGTAAAAATAATAATCATAGCAAAGTAAATAAGAGATTTACTTCGAATGCCTATCCCAACAATTAAAACTGCAAAAAGAAGATAAAATAAAAAAACCAGACATACAGCTATTTGAGTAGCGATGGAAAAGAACTTTGATTTTTCCATCGAGTGCAAATCACCAAAAATAACTTCTTTTGTAAATCCACCCTGGGAATAACGGCTCGTTTGAACGCCTAGTATAATAATCTCACTTTCGTCCGAGTCTAGGGTAAAATAGTAAGTAATAGGTCTACTAATCGGGGCAGTTCGTTCATTGTCTGATTTCAGATTCCCTAGTCCGCCAATTAGTTGCCCATTTACATACAATTCGTAAGGTGCTAATCCTTCAGGTATTGTCAAACCATACATTTGAGGTGCATTGTGTTGTTTTAAAATTGTTAAGCGATAAGAACCGTACTGTACATCACCAAGTTCTTTAAAGTATTTATTCCAGGACTCAGGTTGTTTGGAATAAACTTTTTGTTCATCATGTGCAGATGATTTTTCTGTTGCCAGTAAAGTGTCTGGAAATAACGCCCATTCTCCTTGTAGTTTAATTTTAAAATCATAGCTTGTATCCATAGCTCTTAAATCAACGGATCCTTGTTTTGCAGAGACTCCTTCCGGAACATTTGTTAAATCCAACCAAGCAAAACGGAGTAATGTAAGTAAGCAAAAGAATATACCAGCAATTAGAAAAATCGTTAAATTTTTTGAGAGTATTTTCTTCTTCATCATAAAGAATTAATTTCGACAAAATGTTTAAAACCCCTTCAAAAGTAACGGCTTTTCTATCAATTCTTTCATAAATATAACGATATTAATACTATGACTAGTTTTTAAGGAGGAGATGTCATGAGGATCGTGTTAGTAGATGATGAACATTTACCATTAACGAGACTGAAAACCTTACTTGAAAAGAGTAAAGTCCCGGAAATTGACATAGTTGGAGAATATACAGATTCACTAAATGTTATTACTCAAATAAAAGCGTTGCAACCTGATGTTGCATTTCTAGATATTGTCATGCCAGATATGGATGGACTTGCATTAGGAGAAAAGCTTCAAGAGCTATTGCCAAATGTTGAGATTGTCTTTACTACTGGTTATGACAAATATGCTATAGATGCTTTTAATTTGCATGCAATAGACTATCTATTAAAGCCTGTGCAAGAAATGCGCTTACAAAAAACATTGGAACGGCTCCAAAGGGTAATCGAAAATAATCAGCAAATGGCGACGAAGAAAAAAATGATTCAGCTGCTGGGGGGCATTAAAGTCATAACGCCTGAAGGTAAGGTGCAATTAATGAAATGGCGGACATCGAAAGCGAAAGAGCTATTCGCCTATATGCTTAGCAATCGCAATGAAATGATTTATCGAGATACCATATTAGAGCTATTTTGGCCAGAATCAGATACGGATAAAGCGTCCAAGCAGCTTTATACAGCTATTTATACCATCCGTCAAACATTAAAAAATTATGGATTAGAGGGCGTTCAAATTTCAAGCCCAATGTTAAATTCGGGTTATAAATTACTGGTGGAAAATGTAGTAATTGATGTAGAACAGTGGTTAGATCAATTAAAATCTTTACCCTCCCTACAAGAAAATACAGCAGATAAACATGAACGAGTGTTCCAAGCCTATACAGGAGATTATTTAGGAGATAGCGATTATCTTTGGTCTGAGGGAGAAAGAGAACGGCTCAGACGATTGTGGTTGCGCCACGCACAGCAATTAAGTGAATTTTACATAAGAAACAAAAAATATGCTGCTGCAGTGAGAGTACAGGAGAGAGTCCAAGCATTCTCTCCAGATGAAGAAGAAAGCTATTTCACCTTAATGAAACTATATGATTTGCTCAATAATGCTGCTGCCGTAGAAGAGCAATATTGGCAACTTAAAAAAATGCTGCAAGAGCAATTAGCGGTGGAGCCGAGTGTGGAAATTGAAGGATGGTATAGAAATTGGAGAAAGATTAGTACGATATCACAGGTTGATGTTTTAAATTGAAGTTAAAAAGGGCTCTGCATTAAGCAGAGTCCTTTTTAAGTTTTCAAATACACTTTCATTTAATTAGAACTATTGTAATTCCAAATGGCATTATTTAAATTATTAATAGCATTATTAATTTCGTATTGTGTAGAATTAGCACTATTTACAACAGATTGAGCTGAATAGATAGCTGAAGACAAAGTATTTTTAGCTGCTTGGCTTTTCCAAGAATCGTTCGAGAATAAGCTCCAAGCAGTAGTAATTAGGTTTGATAGTTGAGTTTTATCAACATTATAATATCCATTCGTACTATTTCTTTGAGCATTTTTGTAATTCGTAATAGCGTTATTTAAATTATTAATAGCATTGGAAATATCGTTTTGAGTAGCGTAATAATTATTTACCACTGTTTGTGCAGATGATACTGCTGACTCCATTACAGTTCTCTCTGTTGGAGTTGTCCATGGCGTGTTGTATGACAAATTTGTACCATCCCAAGAAGTTGTAACATACTGAACAGAATTGATTAGTGCTTGTAATGATGTTTTATCTGTACCGTATCCAGCAGTCCTATTTCTTTGAGCATTTGTGTAAGTCGTAATAGCATTATTTAAATTATAGATGGCATTAGAAATATCGTTTTGAGTAGCGTAATAATTATTCACCACTGCTTGTGCAGATGAAACTGCTGACTCCATTGCAGATCTCTCAGTAGGAGTTGTCCAAGGCGTGGTATTTGATAAATTATAACCGTCCCAAGAAGTTGTCACATATTGAACAGAATTGATTAGTGTTTGTAATGATCCTTTATCACTATTTCCATACCCATACTTCGTTCCATTTTTCTGCACAGCTTGATAGTTTGCTAATGCAGTTTTATATTGTGTAAGAGCATTGTTCACTTGCTCCTGTGAAGCACTCGTATTATTAGCTACTGCTTTAGCATTTGTAACGGCTGCTTCAAATGCGTTGCGATCAGTTTGTGTTGTCCATTTTTCAGTTGTTAAAACGTCATTTCCATAAACAGAAACTGAAACATATGGAAGAGAAGTTAGTAATTTATTTAATTCAGTTTTATTTGCTACAGGTAGTGTTACAGAAGCTTTGTTATCATCAACCTGTACTTTAGTAACAATATGTCCTGAATCTAATGCTACCTTTGCACCGCCATTAACCGTTATTTGCTCAATTTTACCTTCTCCATAAAGGCTAAAATCTTTGTCAACATCAATGATTAATTTGTCAACATTCGATGAAACTTCAAATGCAGCCACTTTATCCACGACTTTGATAGTTGAAATTGTTTGGTTAGAGGACACATCCACTTTTGTACGTTCTACGTTTAGTGTTGCTGATTTAACATCATTTAGAGAAACATTGAGCCAATTAATTTTTCTTGCCGTAAGAGGTTTAAAGGTAATTTCATCCCCAATTGTTACTTTATCAAGTGAGAATGATTTTTTTACACGACTTGTAACAATCAGCTCATCCTCGATAGCTACATTTTCAACCTTCACATAATCAGCATCGACAGTTAGACTTCCTTCAATCTTCGCGTCTCCACCATCAAAATACACCGTCTTTTTGTTAGTGCCAGCTTTTTTCAATGTTAGTGATGTGACGCTAGTAATTTCACCCTTTTTTACGACAATTGTAGCTTGCGCATTCGTTAATGCCGTGCTATTTGCAGTTTTAAAGAGTGATTTAAGAGAATCACTAATATTATATTGTCCGTTAGAAGTACGCACCTTATCCTTTGTAATATTAGTAATAGTAACTGCATCTCCTGCTGGAACCTTCGTTTTTGTAGCAGCCAATCGTTCACCAATTTGAATTGACTGGTTTACAGATGAATCACTAGAAGCTGCGTTTACAGGTGCCACTGGCAATACTAAGGTTGCTGTAAGAGCCGTTGCCATAAAAGTTGATAACGCTTTATTTTTCATTTTGGTCACTCCAATCATCGTATTTAGTAGCTAATATATCATATATTTCAATAATTTAGTATCCAAAGGGCATGTTTTACTAGGTTTGATTAAATAAATAAACCAATAGTCCTTTTTTTAGCTTTCTTGTTTTTTGTGATAAAATCCTAATATTTCTCTATAAATATGTAAAATTCTACTTAATTCGCTAAATCTATTGTTGTGATACCATGTTCCATCCATTATTATTATGTATAAAAGAGGGGTGTTGTCATGAAAAAATCTAGAAGTATTGCTTTGAAGCTATCTTCTCTAATAATAGGAATATTTTTACTATTATTTTTTGCTTATACGATAATAACAGGCATTATTTTGAAAAATCAAAGTGTTGATGATGCAGAAAGTGCAACGCTTGAAACTGCTGAATTTTCTGCGGCAAAAATGAGTGAGCGCTTTAAGAAAGCAAATACTACTTTACTAACAACAAAGCGTATTGTTGAAACTATGGAGAAAAAAGGTGAGGTTTCTGCGCAAGCTATTTTGGATATCATGGAAACCAATTTAGTAAATAATGATGATTTGCTTGGCGTAGGGGTTATTTTAGAGCGAAATATTGCAAACGTAAAACCGATAGCTCTTACGACTTTATTAGAACAGAATACTATGAAAATAGATTCAGCTACATATGAGGCATTAATTGATTCAAAAAATCGCTTTATACCTTATTTAAGTAAGGATGGTGGTGGTATTACTGCTGCTGCTATTGAAGGCATAGATGATAAAAGTGTGTCCGAATGGTATTGGGTACCAAAAGACGAGGGACGATCAGTTCTAACAGAGCCCTATGATTATAATGTCAATGGAAAGACAGTCCTAATGACAACTATTTCTGTTCCATTAGTAAATGCTTCAGGGTCATTTTTTGGCATATTAACGGCTGATTTATCCATTGACTATCTAACTGAATTGACAGAGTCGGTCAAGCCAGATGGTGGTTATGCTGCGATTATTACAAATAAAGGGATTTTAACAGCGAATAGTCTTGGTGCCACACTAAATGGATTGGATATGCAGGAACATTTAGATTGGACAAGCATTAAACAAACGATGGATAGTGGCGAAGTAAAAAGCATGTACATGGACTCTGACGAATTGAAAGAAAATTCATTCAATGTCTTTTCACCAATGGTATTAGAGGGAGTTGGTGAAACATGGACTGTCCAAATGGTACTACCTAAATCAAAAATTCTAGAGACTTATAATCAGGTGTTTATTTTTACAATTGTTGCCTCTATTATTATAGTGGTTTTAATGTCTGCTGCTAGTGCCCTATTCATTTATAGACAATTGAAGCCATTAAAGTTTTTACGGGCATCTATTGAAATGGCGGCTGATGGTGATTTAACACAAAAAGTGGATGAGAAATATATTAAAGCTGATGAAATTGGGGCTGTTGCATTGGCTTATAATAATATGCTAGATCAAACGAATAGTGCCATAAAAACAGTGCTAAATTCTACGACATTACTGAATCAATCTTCCCATCATGTTCATGAGACATTTAATGAAATAGTGGCTTCAAGTCAAGAGGTTTCTGTAGCAATTAATGAAATTGCTCAAGGTGCATCTAAGCAGTCTGAGGATACGGAGGAGACAAACTATCGAATGATTGATTTATCCGATCAAATTGATGCTATTACAGCTTTATCGAATGAAATGGATGAGCTGTCAAATAAAACAAAAGCTACTACTGATAAAGGCATGCAAGAGGTTGAAAGCTTACGTGACCGTAATGCGGAGACCAATGCCATGAATGGTCGTATTCAGCAGCAAATGGAGTCTCTGGCATCTAATATCGCCAATATTAACCAAATAATCACATCTATTCAAGGCATTACGGAGCAAACGAATTTATTAGCCTTAAATGCAAGTATAGAAGCAGCACGTGCTGGAGAGCATGGCAAAGGCTTTGCAGTTGTTGCAGAGGAAGTACGAAAGCTAGCAGAGCAATCAAAAAACGAAACAGATATAATTAAGCAAACAGTGGATAGTATACTTGTAAATTCCAAGCAAACCGTTGCTGTTATTGCTTCAAATGCAGAGCTTATGCAGTCACAAAATGAGTCTGTACAAAGCACAGAGGTAGCATTTAAAGACAACAGTGAGCTATCAAACTCTATCGCCTCCTCGATAAATGAGCTAATGGCTAAGCTATCGGATATGTTGGAGCATAAAAATCAAGCAATTATGGCAATCCAAAGTATTTCTGCTATTTCAGAGGAGACAGCTGCATCTGCAGAACAGGTAAGTGCCTCTGCTATCGACCAACAAGCAGAGCTACAAAAGGTGGGAGAATCCATCAATAATATGAATGAGATTTCAAAGGAATTACAAGAGGTTGTTAATCGATTTAAGCTAGCTTAATAATGAAGAACTGTCTAAGAGGTATT
>Ga0213820_1001457_pt1 | contig 10814 bp, 14 predicted proteins | sample MC6MC0910MG_FD_179889 | JGI IMG/M metagenome (GOLD analysis project Ga0213820, IMG submission 179889) | Enriched soil aggregate microbial communities from Iowa State University, Ames, United States - MC6-MC0910-MG | ecosystem: Environmental > Terrestrial > Soil > Unclassified | place: USA: Iowa... | reverse complement strand
ACGCGCACCCTTTTCTTTCAGGACGGAACCGCGCGGCGCATCGAGTTCAGCCTTTCCCTGAAACGGGTGGATGAGGGGCGTGTCGACCTGATGGGGGCCACGGTATCAGCCACATCCAACATTTTGAGGGCGCTCGTGTGAACCAGGACAACCTTGTCGTCTACATCAGGGACACCAGCGATGGCCTGCGCCGCGATGGAGCCAACTCAGTTCCGGCCTTTCGCCTCACGGTAAACGGCACGGACATCGCCAAGATCGTCAATCCGAGACTGATGTCCCTACAGCTCACCGACAACCGAGGTTTGGAGGCGGATCAGTTGAGCATCACCCTCAGCGATCACGACGGCATGCTGGAAATCCCGCCACGCGGTGCCGTCATCAAGCTTTGGCTCGGCTGGAGTGACACCGGGCTGGTCAGTAAGGGCTCATATACCGTCGACGAAACGGAGCACAGTGGCGCTCCCGACGTGCTCAGCATCCGCGCCCGGTCGGCAGATCTGCGAGGTTCGCTCAAGAACAAGCGCGAGCGCAGCTGGAGCGCGGCCACGCTGGGCAAAGTGCTGACAGACATTGCCGGCGCCAACGAACTCACGACCAAAATTGCATCGGCCTTAGCTGAGCGAGCCATTCAGCACCTGGACCAGGCCAACGAATCGGATGCAAACATGCTCACCCGCCTGGCCGAGCTGCATGATGCTGTCATCACGGTGAAGGCGGGCTGCCTGATCTGTATGCCAGCTGGCGGCGGAAAGACGTCTGGCGGAATCGCGTTACCACATATCACCCTGACCAGGGCTGACGGTGACGGCCACCGTTTCCTGCAGGCCGACCGCGACAGCTATGACGCGGTAAAGGCCTATTACTACGACATCGGCAGCACCAAGAAACAGGAAGCCGTTGCCGGCGGAGGCGACAAGGTCAAGGACCTGCGGCACACCTACAGCGACCGAGATTCTGCTTTGCGGGCTGCGCGTTCGGAACTGAACCGCCTGCAGCGCGGCAGCGCCACGTTGAGCTACAACCTGGCGAAAGGCCGGGCAGATCTCATTCCAGAGCTGACCTACAGCTTGCAAGGGATCAAAGGAGAGATAGACGCCATTGTCTGGTACGGCGGCAACGTGCAGCACAGCCTCACGGCCGATGGTGGCTTCACCACCAGTCTGGAGCTGGAGAGCAAACTGCCAGAGGACTCTGTCGATGGGCTGTACGAGGAACCGAAGGACGGCATCTACACTGGGGTGTTGGCGTTTTACCGTGACATAACCTCCGGGAAGGAGACAGCGGTAATCGCAGGTGATGCCTCGAAACCGAAACGCGTTAGGCGGGTGTACAACACTGAAGTGGCCGCCCAGAAGGCGGCCGATCGAGAGTGGAGAAAAATTCAGAGTGAACAATCGGAAACTATGAAGTGAGGATCATGTAAGCCTGTAGGCAAGATCAACTATTTTTCTATAGCTTCGCAGCCGCTCCGGTCCATTGCCATTACAGGTAGCATAATAAATATTTGATCTCCATCCCTGTTCATTGGGGGAAAGCTTAATAAATGACTCATGATCGGCCGTCACCAACTGATGATAAAAGGCAACTATGTTATACACTGACTCCAACGACTTCGTAAACGAAAATTTCATCGAAAGCAGCCGAGAGCGTATTGGTTCAGCAATACTTTCCATGCCCTTACCCCCCAAGAAATCAGCATAACCTTCAAGCTTAGTATTCTTGTAGAACACGAGAAACGCCAACCAGAAGAAATTTATATTTTCACCAATTGTGTCAGCAGCACTCTTTATCTGCTGCGCGTAGTTATTTAGCTCTCGCAAGCCAACATCAAAACACTTAGCCAGCGCAACCAGCACCAGCTCATTCTCTTCGTAATCTTTAATTTTGCAAGTCAAAGTATTACGATCCGGATGCACCACTTGCCCATCATACCTATAACCCCGCCCAACATCACCACTCACATTTATATAAAGAGAGATCGCCGGAATTGACGGAAGAACACTTTGCACCAGAGAAAATATATCTTCATTATCAAGCCTAAACTCGGCATCAAAGAATCGATTCAGGTATCTTTCGGAATTAAAACCTTGCCCGTACACAGCCCTAATGGAATGGGCGAGCTGCGTTGAGTCAGAAGCGATGATAAACCTGCACCCCTCCAACTCGAAGAAATGTTTGATTCTTTCCAGTAGCTCGATGGCATAAGTAGGTCGGCAGCGATCAAGCTCATCAATGAAGATAAACGCAGGCCCAGTAAGATTTCGGTCATTGGCGGCCTGAGAGAGTCGCTTTACTACTTCCTCTTTGAACTCTTTGACATTATGGCGCGTCTCAGCCTGATCTTTGATCAACGCCTCCACTACTCCATCTACAGCATCCTCGCTACCTTTACCTAGGAGTTCGTCAAGCTCCACTCCACTGAACTTCCGCACCAGCCCCTTCAAAATCAAAGGTCCAGCCTTCTGTACCAAAACTGATCCTGTGTTGATCATTACTTTACCTACCGAGGTAGCTGCAAGCTCAACAGGATCTTTCAGTTGCTCTTCTATGCATGCAATAAGCGCAACAAGTGGCTCTGCAGAATAATCAGTCTCCCAGGCATTGAAACGAACACAGACGTGCTTCTCCGACAGCATTTCGGACCAGCGTTCCAAGAAGAATGATTTTCCGGTCCCCCAAGGAGAGTTGACGTTCAAGACCTTTACATTCGAATTATTTAAAATATATGAAGTCAGAAAATCAGCACTAGGCTTTCTGTCCATATAATCGCCAATCCAAGCATCTTCCATAAATACTCCCAATATTAAAAGGGGGCTTAAAACAGCCCCTCCTCACCAATTGACTTCGAATGGCGCCAACCGAGATTTTCCAGCATGGATCTAGCAGCCACGGAAGCTTGGCGGGGCTGCTTGAGCTCTACGAGCGGTCTTGCATCTCAAAGGCTTCAAGAATCATCGTGATTTGCCGGCGCTGTGCGTCAGTCCTACGGCAGAACAGCCACAGCACGCGGATTAGATACTTCAAATTTGGGCACTTGCGATCCAGCATAGAAACTCCATTTCAAGCGCTCGGCACCACCATGGCACCGTACTAAACGCTCGGGAGTCACCTATTTTCTGCATGGCGCCGCGTGCCACCAGCCTACTTGATGGCAAAGTGGCATTATTTTTCTGTAACAAACTTCTGGACGAAGTCTGCACGCGACTGCTTGTTGTCGTGGGGCTGAACAAAGCTCTCACGCCAGTTAGACGGATTGGCCGCTAGTTCGGACAGGCTGATCTCGTAAAATTTCTCCACCTGCGCCCTGGTCACGTCCAAGGTCTGCGCCTTCCCATCTCTGGGGATTGTGATCTTGAGACGCTCCAGATCGGGGACCTCCCGGAAAATTCGCACCGATTCAACGGCAAGGATCTTGTTCGCTTTATCGCCCGACTCGTAATAGTCGGGCGATCGGGTCGGTACCTTCATCACAACGTTGCCGGCCTTTCCCGATTCGCTCACTGAGTCAATCGTCGACGACGACAGCACCCGCTCTACTTTGTCGCTGAACTCACTCGCGTAAGCATTCCCTATCGACAGCGCGACCAGCAGCGCACCAGCGCCGCGCACTACAGCACGTCCGAAACCATTCATTCCTTGAATTCCATACTGTCGCAGCCGCCGGACTGCGAACGCGTGAGATGCGAGGGCCGGCGCCCGCCGATCCTGCTCAACTACTTACTGAAGGTCGCCAGCGCCTCGCTGACTGAGTTGATGGTGTTGCGTGCTTCGGTAGACATGAGGCGGTATCGCTCAACTAATTGCGCCTCTTCGGCAGAGAGGCTGCCGGGCGCCTGTGGCTTGCGTTCACCGGTGACGACATAGAGAACGTCCACCCCTTTCCCGGCCACCGCTGCCAGGTAGCCCGCATCGGGACTTCTTTCGCCCTTTTCGTAGTTGATCTGCGTGGTTTTTCCCACGCCACCAACCCCTGCTAGGTCCGTCTGGCTAAAGCCGAGACGCGACCTTTCTTCCTTCAGCCGATCGCCGATGGCCATTTTTTTAAACCTTAGGCATTGACTGGTTCAAATTATTGAACCATCATCACCGCTACATGAACACGTTTGAACACAGATGAACACTATGCCCGCCCCCCTAACGCTGGATCAAGCACGCGAGAAGCTCGATCGAGCCGGCATCTCCATCGCCGAGTTCAGTCGCAAGCACAACCTCAATAAAAACTTGGTTAGCGACCTGCTCAACGGCCGCAAGAAAGGCCGATTTGGTGAAGCCCACCGGGCAGCCGTGCTACTCGGTATCAAGCTCGGCGAAATCGAAAACTAGTCACCCTGGCCCAAGGAAGAAACCAGAACATGAAATCCCCCGTTCTAGAAACCCTGCGCCAGGTCATGAGCGTCGTTGTATGCGCTTACCCAGGCGGCCGCGAGTGCGCATCAACGCGCCTCGGCCTCAGCCTCAAACAGTTCGACAACCGCGTCTACGAGAACGCCGGCAGCCGCCCCCTGAGCTATGAGCAGATCCAACTGCTCGAGCAAGACATCAACACCACCCACCTGCCCGAGTTCATTGCCCGGCTGTACGGCGGCATGTTCGTGCCGCTGACCAAGACCGAGGACCTGGACAACGTCGAGCTGTACCTGCGTTCGTTGAAGAGTGATGCGAAGTTGGGACTAATCGATCAGTTGATCCATGCCGCGATCGAGGACGGAGAAATCGACCCGTCCGAGGCCATGAGAATCATCCAGGCGCTTACCTGCTACATGGCCGCGCGCACTGCCGAGGTGGCAGCCACGATCCAGCTATACAGCCCCGCCAATGTAAGGGGGCAACAGTGAGCAGCGCCTACAAACTCGTTTGCCCCCACTGCAACGGAAAGATGCGTATCCGCACCAGCGAAGGCACACACATTTTCCTGCGGATTGCCTACTTGCAATGCGTGAACGAGGCCTGCGGCTGGTCCGTGCGCGCCCAGTTTGAAATGACTCATGAAATGAGCCCGAGCGGAATGCCGAACCCTTCTGTTCGACTGCCCGTGGCGCCCGTAGCCCTTCGGCGCCAGGCCATGAAGTCCGCTGCTGCTGATGATCAACCCGACCTGCTGGACCAACTGGACATGGAGCAAGCCACCGCATGAACGCAATCGCCCTGACCACCAACCCAGAAACCGATTACCGCTCCGCCATGCAACAAGCCGCCGTGGCCTTCTTGTTCCGACGCGAAGGCTTGCACCTGGCCGGCGACCACCAGGTATTGGACAACTGCCGTACCTTCCTGGCCATTTCGCTCGAAGTGCCTGCCCACCTGGTGCAGCGCATCGCTGAGCTGGCTGTTGCGGAGTTCGAGAGCAAGACAACCAAGCGCCTGCAGCTTGTAGGAGTGTGCGTTACCAGCGGCATCTACCGCCCGCGGCTGGTGCTGCTGGATACCGTCACCCAGCACCGATACCCAGTGCCAGCGCGCTACCTACCACGCCGGATGCTGCAACACCGCGACACCTCGAAGTAACCCAGAACCAACCCCTTTCCCGATGCCCCGTACTGCGTGGGTAAGGGGAAACTGCATTCAACTGGTGGCAAACATGAGCAAAATCATCATCCGGCTGGAGCTGGAGGAGCAGCAGGCAGAGCGGTATCTGCAATGGCTGAACTCCCAGTACAGCACCACCATGGCCGAGGTCTGGCACTCCGACCGTTATCGCCATGTCCCCAGCGGCGAGCGTGGGCCCAAAGTACTTCGCGATGTACCTCATCTTGTCGGAATTGGCCGCACCCGCCGCGAGCTTAAGAAGCAACTCAAAAGCTCCGGGGAGCGTGCACAGTGAGCCGACAGCCAATGGAACACAGCCTGCGCGCCGAAGTCCTTCGCCGCCTGCAGGACAACTACGGCCTCAAGCCGATCGCGAACACCCACTACATGCGAAAGGGCAAGTGCCCAACCTGCGGCAAGCTGGAGCTCTACTCGCGGCAGGACGAGCCTTGGTTCATCAAGTGCGGCCGTGGGAAGTGCGGGGATCAGTGGCATGTCAAAGAACTGTTCAACGACCTTTTCGACGACTACAGCAAGCGCTACCCAACTTCTCAGGAAGCACCGCGTGCTTCGGCCGATGCCTACATGCAGTACGCTCGTGGCTTCGATCTGGGCATCATCAAGGGCTGGTACAGCCAGGACAACTACTGGGACCGCATCCTCGGGATCGGCAGCGCCACTGTGCGTTTCAAGCTGGAACACGGCGAATACTGGGAGCGCCTGATCGATCAGCCTCACCGCTTCGGCAAGAAGAAAGCGCGCTTTGCCCCTGGCCAGTCGCCGCGCGGTTACTGGTGGCGCCCGCCCTCTGTTGATCTGACCAAAGTTGAAGAGCTGTGGATCGTCGAAGGCATCTTCGATGCCACCGCGCTGGTGCACAACCAGGTCGACGCCGTCTCCGCCATGAGCTCAGGTGCCTTCCCGTTCGAATCCCTCAAGCAGCTGGCCAAGCAGCGCAACGAGGCGGGTCAAAAGCTGCCACGGCTGGTGTGGGCGCTGGATAACGAGCCTGGGGCACACCGCTACACCCGAAAGCATGCCGCGATGGCGCGTGACCTCGGCTACACCTGCCAGGCAGCGCAAATCCCGCAGCAGGGGCGCAAAGTCGACTGGAACGATCTGCACCAGCGCTGGCACTTCATCGACGAAGACAAGCGCCAAGAACAGATCGACAAGGACCTGCGCGAAGCCCGCTATCACGGCAGCCTGCTGCTGGCCGACAGCGCGGCAGAGAAAGGCGTGCTGATGTACGACTGGCGCGAGCGGCAGGAATTTCACTTCTCGTTCGAGAACCGCCTGTACTGGTTCAAGATGGATGTGGAGAAGTTCAACAAGGCACAGCAGCAGCTGGATGAGTCCGAGCGTCAGGAGGATCTGATACTCACGGATCGCCAACGCCGAGACAAGGCACTGCGTCAGTGCGGTGCGGTGATCGAGATCGCCAACTGTTTCCCACAGGCACTGTACTTCCAGCGCAACGAAGTGACGGACGAGTCCTGGTACTACTTCCGTGTTGACTTCCCACACGACGAGCCGAGCGTGCTGAACACCTTCACCGGTGGCCAGGTTGCAGCGGCGAGCGAGTTCAAGAAGCGCCTACTGGGCATGGCGGCCGGTGCCGTGTTCACCGGTACCGGCTCCCAGCTCGATCGCATCATGCAACATCAGCTGTTCGGCCTGAAGACCGTCAAGACCATCGACTATATCGGCTATAGCAAGGAACACGGCTGCTATGTGTTCGGCGACCTGGCCGTGCGCGGTGGCGTGCTGGAAAGGGTCAACACCGAGGACTACTTCGAGTTCAAAGGCCTGCGCCTGAAGACGCTTCAGAAGTCGATCCGCCTGGAGATCAGCCAGGAAGCTACGAGCCATCGCCCAAACTGGTTCAACTGGCTGTGGACCTGCTTCAACACCCAAGGAACTATCGCCCTCGCCTTCTGGTTTGGCTCGCTGTTTGCCGAACAGATCCGCGCCGAGTTTCAATCGTTCCCGTTCCTGGAAGTGACCGGCGAAGCCGGCGCTGGTAAGTCCACGCTTCTGATGTTCCTGTGGAAACTGCTGGGCCGCCAGGATGAAGAAGGCGATGACCCGATCAAGATGACCAAGGCAGGCCTGCGCCGCTGGCTGAGCCAGACATCGGGCATGCCGGTGGTGATGCTGGAGGCCGACCGCAGCGATGCAGAGACTGGCGCCGCCAAGTCCTTCGACTTCGACCAGTTCAAGCCGCTGTTCAACGGTCGCGGCCTTGGCCTGACCGGGGTCAAGAACGGTGGCAACGACACCAATGCCCCGCCCTTCCGCGCCACGCTGGTGTTCAGCCAGAACGCCCCGGTGGTTGCATCGGAAGCCATCCTCACCCGGATCGTGAAGCTGCACTTCGTGCGCCCGGAGGTGACCAGCGAGAGCCGCTCGGCCGCCGACAACCTCAACCACCTGCAGGCCAGCGAAGTGAGCCACTTCCTGCTGATGGCTGCCAAGGCGGAACAGAAGGTCATGGAGACTTTCCGCACCCAGGTGAAGCTACACGAACAGGCCCTGCGCGAGCAACGAGAGATCCGCATCGAGCGGATTATCAAGAACCACGCCCAGATGATGGCCCTGGTCGACGCCTTGCGTTTGGTGGTGCCCATGAGCGACCGCCAGTACGAAGCCACCCAGCGCGAACTGCGTGCCATGGCCGTGGGTCGCCAGCACGCGGTGAACGCCGACCCGAAAGAGGTCGCCGAGTTCTGGGAAGTGTTCGATTACCTACAGTCGCTCAGCGAAGAGCCGATTGTGGACCACAGCAAGAATGCCGAGCTGATCGCGGTCCACCTCAACGAATTCTGCGAGCGCGCAGCTGAGCACAAACAGAAGCTGGCCGATGCCACCATGCTGCGCACCCTCCTGCGCAACAGCAAGTCTCGCCCCTTTGTCAGCAACAACCACGCGGTTGACAGCGCCGTGCGGGCTGCATTCAACAGCCGCACCACGGCCGCGAACCTGCGGCCGACCACGGTGAAGTGCTGGACCTTCAAGGCCGTCAAGGCCGGATAACCCGAAGCCCGGTGCTGCAACACCGGGATTAATCCCAAGGAGAAACGACATGCCGCAATCCCAGCTGAGCATTGAAATGATGTTGGCCTTCGAAGAGTGGGCAACTGAGCGAGGAATGGACGTAACCAGTGCCAAGGGGACCGATGGCCCAGCCTTCAAAAACGTGGAAACCCACGCGGCATGGCTTGGTTTTGAGGCCGCCCACGGTGACGCCGGCGTTATCCGCTCAGGCCAACAGCTGCATGCGTACATCAAGAGGAAAAGCGAATACGCGCACCAGTCGAAAGCGCTGTTTCCAGTTCGCGTCGGGAAGGCTCCTCACGGTGATTACATCGTTCACGGGGGGCCAGGCGGTGTTTATCGGATGAGCGACGTGGAGTTCTACGTCATCGAAGACGGTAAGCAGTACCGCCTCAAGTAACCAGATGGCGCCGAGGAGCTGCAACTCCCCGGCGCCGACCAACCCCAAGGAGAAACGACATGCAAGTAGAAACCCGCGAAGTTGGCGCCGTGAAGGCTACCACAGGGGCGCGCCCAAGGCTGGCCAGCCACTCGCTTGACCTACCGAACCACTGCGATATCTGCAATACCGCCCGCTCGACCAGGAAGCACCAGCGCTGCAGCCAGATCCGCCACCAGCGAAAGTCTGAGGTATGGGAAGCCTATATGGCTAACGTCGAGGCCAAGAAGGCAAAGCAGGGGCGCCGTTATGTTCGCTAAGCGCGAGCTGTAGCACTGACGTCAAGAACAGACGCTCCGAAATTCTAGTCCTGGAAGCAGGCCTTGCCCCCTTTACGGCCCATAAACTGGGCCGTATCTTCGTTATCGAGTGATAAAAATGGCAGCTGGAGTCGAAGTACGCGGCAACCACGTCCGCGTGTATTTCCGTTACCAGGGCGAACTGTGCCGGGAAGCCATCCCCGGGGACGCCTCGCCCGCAAACCTTGCCAATGCCGAGCGCTTGGTCGGAATCATCAACTATGAGATCGAGGCCGGCACGTTCAACTATGCCCGGCACTTTCCCGATTCGCCGAGAGTGAAGACCAACACCCTCGGCCACTACATCGACCTGTGGCTTGAAATAAAGCGCAACCAGATGGCAGCCAGCGGCTTCAAGATGTATCTCAGCCGCACCAATAAGCACATTCGTCCGCGCTGGGGCGACCAGCAGGCTGATCGGATAGATCACCTGGACGTTCAGCACTGGGTGCAGACCGTGCTTATGTCCGAGCTGCAGAACAAGACCGTGCGCGAGGTCGTCAGCCACATGCGGCAGATCTACCAGCTGTATCGCACGCAGAACCGCTTCGCATTCGACCCAACCGATGGAATCACGATCTCACTGCCTGACGCTGAAGACCCCGACCCGTTCACGCGGCAAGAAATCAGTGCGATCCTGGGCCAGGAGACTGAGCGGGAACAGGAAATCAACCTGACAGAGTTCATGATCTGGACTGGCCCACGGGTCAGCGAAGCGATGGCACTCGCCTGGGAGGACGTCGACCTGGTGGCCGGCACCGTGGAGATTCGTCGTGCACGGGTAGCCGGCCAGTACAAAGTGACCAAGACCAGGCGCTCTACGCGAAAGGTCAAACTGCTCGCCCCGGCCCTGCGCGCCCTCCAGGCACAAGCGAGGTTCACCCAGAACCTGCCGCCGGAGCTGATCGAGGTTGTCGATCGGGACAACCGCACGGTGCGGCAGCAGCGCGTGCGTTTTGTATTCCACAACAGCGCCACTGGAGAACCGTACCGATCTTCGGACGTGCTGCGGCATGGCTGGTGGATCACGCACCTGGAAAAAGCCGGAGTACGCCAGCGCGGGCCGAACACCTGTCGCCATACCTTCGCCAGCCAGATGCTGAGCAGCGGCATCGCCACGCCAGAGTGGATTGCAGATCAGATGGGGCACACGTCGACGGCGATGATCTTCAAGCACTACGCGAAGTGGATCAGCGAGGACGGCCCGGATGTGGTGGGGTTGTTAAATCAGGCGCTCAGGTTGACCTGAACGCACAAAAAAGGGGCCGCAAGGGCCCCTTTCTTCTGCCTGTTATTCCCAAAGTGTTCCCAAAACGCTCCCATTTGAGGGTCAAGCGGTGGCGAACATCAATGAAATCAAGCACTTGTATGGCGGAAGCGTAGAGATTCGAACTCTAGGATAGTTGCCCATCGACGGTTTTCAAGACCGTTGCCTTAAACCACTCGGCCACGCTTCCAGCTCGTTTTGCGGCCGCCATAATACCGTAATGAAA
>Ga0213820_1001454_pt1 | contig 10834 bp, 3 predicted proteins | sample MC6MC0910MG_FD_179889 | JGI IMG/M metagenome (GOLD analysis project Ga0213820, IMG submission 179889) | Enriched soil aggregate microbial communities from Iowa State University, Ames, United States - MC6-MC0910-MG | ecosystem: Environmental > Terrestrial > Soil > Unclassified | place: USA: Iowa... | reverse complement strand
AGCCGTAGTTGTGACCGACGTAACTGCTGGGCAGACGCCAGTTGCTGGCGGCCACCGCGAGGCCGGTGCGATCGAGCAGTTCAAGGGTCGAGGACTGCGCCGCGCCGTTGATCTTTTCCAGTTTCAGGTTGAGCGCCGCTTGCTGTTCGGCGTCGACCGGACCGGCCAGCGCCGCACGCAATTGCGGGTCCAGCGCCAGCACGGCGGGCAGGGCGCGATAGCGATCGATCAGGGTATGCAGCGAGTTGGCGTACAGCGCCAGCTGTTGATTGGCCCGGGCTGCGTCTTCTTCCAGCGCCTGGCGCTCGGCGTGGCGGATCGCAAGCGTTGCAGCAAGGGCGGCACCGGCGATGATCAGCAGGGTATACAACGACAGACGCAGGGTACGGGAAGTCGGCAGCATGCTGGGACGAATGGGTGGCAGGACGGGGTGGCACGATAACATGCCTCCCTGTGGCGGCAGGGTTATCGAGGCGTAAATTATGTGCGTTCAGGCCGCGACTTTTGGGCTGGCTCTGTGGGTTCGAACCGTGTTGGCCAGACCACGGAGCATGTTCGTGATTTTCCCCGTTTGCCGATCCAGGTCATCCAGGTCAATCCCGCCGATACTTGTCGTGGATAGTGCATTGGCAAATTCATGAATCGTGGCGTTGCTCGATTCGATCTCATCAACGAGCCCAAGAATCTGACGTTCGAACTCCAGCATCTTCCCGGCTGTTTTGTCCGAGAGCGCTCCCAGGGTTTCATCCACAATCTCTGGCAATCCCAGCAGCACAGCAACGCCGGTGCTAATAGCGCTGACCGCTTCGGAAGGCATGGAGGTCAGCGTCGACTTCAAAATAAACCCGGACGCCTGAGTGGCAGCCTCCTTGGAAAACTTCAGCTGGGATTTCTGGCTGCCCAGATTCATGTTCTGGTATTTAGCCTTCAGATATTCAAGCGGCTCCATCTGCTTGTATTCGGCTTTCTGAATGATCTTGCTCGCCGTCAGTTTGCCGGTTTTCAAGTTGACTGGCGCGCTCAGGCCCGTTCGTTCGGCCACATAGTCAATCAGGCCGCTGACCGCAATTTTTGCGCCGATGCCCAAGCCAGCCCCGACCACATTACCCACACCGGGCGCTACGACTCCCAAGGCCTGTGCGCCGATCCCGACGCCGATTCCCACGCCATAGCTGATGCCTTTTCCGATGACCAGCGTCAGGGTTCTGCGGGTCGCGGCAAGAGCAACGTCACTGCCTGAACCCATTCTGTCGAGTTGTTGTGCAGCGTCCCTTGCGCGGCCTTGGGTAAGCCCGAGTATTTCAATATGGCGCGTCACCTGTTTGCTTATCTGGTCTTTCATGTGACGCGTTGCGATGGCTTGCCGGTTTTTGGCGTAGCTGGCGTTTTCCGAGGCAATGATCCGGTCTAAGCCTGCATTGAAGTCTGCCCCGGTGGGCCATTTGACTCTACCTTCGCCGTTGATATCGACGTGACCAATCGGATCGTTGCCCACGAAGGCATAGAGATTAAGCCCGTCGATATCCATCGCCGGATCGGCACTGATCCATCGCCCCAGCCAAGATGCAAAGTAGCGGGCGCCGTAATGATACAAGCCGCTGACGTCCATTTCTTTACCCGAATAGCGCAGGGTCTTGTAATTGACCTCGACAGCGGAGCGTGCGGTCAGCGTGGCGGTGGCGCCGAACGGCAGATAGGTCTCGTGGCTGATCAATTGTGCCTGCCCATCCAGCTCTTTCACGGTTGAGCCCAGAGGGTCCTCCAGGAGGTAGCGCAGTTGATCGGCTGCAATGCCCGGCGGTTTGCCAGCCACCCAGTGCAGGCAGACCACGCGGCCCAGGGCGCTGGCAAGGCTGATACGGTGCAATTCTTCGCCATCGTCCCGAGTACGGATTTCCAGCCCGGGCAGGTAACGGACATCGTGGAAGTGGGTCAATGTCGTCGTGTGGGTCTCGTGACGTTTGTAGACCCGCTCGCCCTGGCTGTAGCGGTAGTACTCTTCGTCGTTGGCACTGCTGCCGTTGCGATCGACCAGGGTTACAGTTTGCAGTTCTCCCCGGCTGTTCCAGTGCAAGGGCATGCCCGGCTGCAGGGTAAGCAGATCGCCGGCAGGACTGTACAACCGATTGAAATCGGGAGTCGGATCTCCCGGTTTCCAGCGCACGCCGCGGTTGCTGGCAGGGTCGATGAAAACCTCGCGGGTATGATTGGCGCCTTCGCGTGCATGGATGGTTTTGATCAGATTGTTGCCGTCGTCGTATGCGTACGTTTCGGTGTACGGGCGTCGGTCTTTCGGGTCCGTGGGCTGTGGTCTTGCGGGATTGTCCGAGGGTGGCGCGTCGGCATGGCCGCTGGCGCTGTGCAGGCGATACAGCGAATCATAAGTGAATGCCCGATCGTTCGTGATGCGTCGATTGGCGAAAAAACGGGGTGTAAAGGCGTGGTCGAGGATGGCAGTTATGTTGCCCACTCGGTCGTATCGGTATTCGAGATCCTGATGCACCGTCGCCGGGTCTGTTTGTGCGATCTGCCGGTGCAGACGCCCGACGGCCGGATCGTACAGCCAGCGGCTGACGACGCCATTACCGGCGAGTTGCTCGATGATCTGTCCAGCGGCGTTGTACCGGGCATCCTTGAGCACAGGCTGCCAGTCGGGGTGGTCATTGAGCTGGAGCTGAGTGTGAATGAGCTGGCCGGCAACGTCGTAAGTCGACTGCTGCGTGTGACCGCCGGCGTCGTTCTGTTCCAGCAGCGCACCTGTGGGCCCGAACACCCAGCGGGTGATGAAGGATTTGTTGTCGTGGAAGATCCGGGTTTCTCGCAGCACCGGGCCGGTCAGGCTGTAACTGTGAAACACAACGTGACCCGAAGGGTCTTTCACTTCAGTGATCTTGCCGCGCAGGTTGAGCGTGGAGTCGGCCGTAGCGTCGGCGTAGGTCAAGGTTTCGACGGCTGGTACCGAATCTTCGTCGATGCTGATCGGGCGCAACTGGTTGTCATAGTTCGTTTGCCAGTGACTGCCCATTGCATTCCAGCGCTGCCGCTCCTCACCGGCCACGCCCGGTAGCACCAGGCTTGATCCACTGTCGACGCTGTCGACTTTCAGCGGTTGAGCGCTCAGTCCGAACACATTGATGAGGTTGGGCGCAGACAGCCGGGGATCGTATTGTTCGGTCGGATGCCCGGCTGCATCGTGGTGCACGCGTGTAATCAACCTTTGCACTGGGCCATCGGACACCGTGCGCAGGTAGGCGACTTGCCTGACCGGCAGGCCCCGGCCGTCGAAAACCGATAGCGAGGGCGTGCGCCAGTGGATTGCACTATCCACCGGTCCACCAGTTGTAAAGCCTGGAGTGCTGGACCGGATGTGCTTGTTGCTTCAATTGCTGCTGCCTCGAATACACGTTATCGGTGGTTCTCATCTCCTTGTAGTGCCCGACAGCTTCTTTGGCAAAACGAATGTTCTCGAGTGTATCGCGGGTCTGTTGTTGCAGGTCTGACCGGCTGATCGAAGTATTGCTGTCAGGGTCCAGAACATCGATGCCCATCGCATCGAATGCGCTCTCGGCTTCGGAGGAATAATGTTCGACGGCTGTTTGCCAGTCAGAGATCATCGTCATGATCTTGCCAACCTTCACCGGGTCGAGCCCGTTTTTGATGTCTTCGGCCTCCACGGCTCGGGCGAACATATCGATAGTAGCGGGAATGATCGAAATCCATGACCCCATCACTCGCTTCATGAAGAATTCAATCGGAGGTTTTTTCAGGTTGCTCACGACAACCTCTCGAAATGAGCGTTGTGTGTATCCGGGAGGTTTTTCAAGCAATCCGCGGTTGATTTTAGTGACCGACAATTTCGATGTCTGGGGGATCTGGGGGCCGAGAATGATCCCTGTTCTGGATGCAATATCATTTGTGATCGGGTCAATCATCGCGCCGACTATGTCACCGCCGACGTTGCCCCCCAGCAGCCCGCCAGTGGTCAGGTAGGGAATAGAGCTCTGCGGAATCGGAATCACAGAGTCGACAAATCCTGCCCCGAGTAAGCCGCCTTCGTAGCCCGCAAAACCTTTTACCGTCTCGACGGCGAGGTTCCCCATCATATTGCGGTTGATGTTCTTCTGATGAATGATGTTGTGGATTTGCAGGAGAACATGCTCGGAATGGCCGGCGGCGGCGGAAATGAACTCTGAATAATGTCGGATAGCGCTTTCCGACCTTGAGGATCCGACGGAGTCTACGTAACGCAGCGGGTTGTTCCCGACAAATGCATACCGGTTCAGCCCGTCCACATCCCCGGCCGGGTCGGCGCTCACCCAGCGACACAACCACGGCGCGTAATACCGTGCGCCGTAGTAATAAAGCCCGGTGACATCCATTTCCTTGCCCGAATAGCGGGTGAACTTGTAGTCCGCTTCGATTTGCGAGCGAGCGGTCATCCAGGCCGTGCCGCCGTAGGCAAAATAGCCCTCGGCATTGATCAACAGTGCCTGCTGATCGAGTGTTTTTGTGATTGATCCCAGGTGGTCACTCAGCGAGTACTGCAATTGATCAGCGTCGATACCTGGCGGTTTGCCGGCGACCCAATGCAGACACGTCACCTCGCCGACACCGATTGCGACGGTGATGCGGTGCAATTCCTCTCCGTTGTTGCTGGTGCGGACTTCCAGACTCCCTGCGTAATGCACTTCATCGACGTGGCTGACTTTACGGGTGTGGGTTTCGTGACGTTTGTAGACCCTTGTGCCCTGGCTGTATTGGTACAGCTCCTGATCCGATGGCCCGCTGTCATGTTCGACGAGGGTCAGCGATTGCAGTTGGTTGCGACTGTTCCAGTCGAGCGGCTGGCCGGTCTGCAGGTGCCTGAGATTGCCGGCAGGGTCGAAACGAGTGCCAAAGTCAGGATCCGGGTCGCCACTTTTCCAGCGCACGCCGCGATTGCTGGCAAGGTCGATGTACATCTCGCGGGTGTAGGTGTTGCCGTCGCGAACGTGGGTCAGTTTTTTCAGATTGTTGCCGTCGTCGTATTCGAAAGACTCGACATAGTTGAGTCGGTCATCGGGATCGGCGGGTATCGGCCACCCGGGGTTGTCCTTGGGCGGGGCATCGCTGTATCCGGTGGCACCGGTCAACCGGTACATCGAATCGTAGAGAAATGTGCGGTCACCGTTGACCCGCTGGTTGCGGAAAAACGTCGTTTTGTAGATGGGGTCGACAATGTGAATGACGTTTCCCGCCGCGTCGTAGTCATACACGAAATCCTGAATTGCCGGTGCCGAACCCTTATGCGCGTACTGCCGCAACAGACGTCCATCGGCTGCCCGGTAGTGCCAATGATTGGTCACGCCGTTACCGAGTCGCTGTTCGGTGATCTGGCCGGCGGCGTTGTAATCCGCGCCGTTCAAAATATCCTGGAAGGCTTGCCCGCTGAGTTGCAGTTGCACCCGGACAAGTTGTCCGGCGATGTCGTAAGTCGATTGTTGTACATGCCCGCCGGCGTCGGTGGTTTGCAGCAGCACACCGACGGCGCTGAAGCGCTGGCGGCTGGTGCAGATCTTGCCGTCCTTGAAGGTGCGGGTTTCTTCCAGTGACGGGCCGCTCATGGCGAAACTGTTGATTTGTAACGTGCTCGATGGATCGCTCAGCGCTGTCATCTGGCCGCGCAGGTTGTGTGTCGGGTCGGCCAGGTTGTTGCCGTAGTGGAAGGTTTCGAAGTCGGTTATCCCGTTTTCCGCGACGCTCCGCAGCCGCAGTTGCGGGTCGTAGCTCATCTCCCGGTGATTGCCGTTTGCATCCCAGCTTTGCAGAAGTTCGCCACCGAGTCCTTGCAGGACAGTGGTTTCCCCGCCGTCGACGTTGAAGGTCCTGACCGTCGTACCGTCGAGTCTGTGCACGGTTATTGTATTGGGCGTGGGCAGGCGCGGATCCAGTTGTGCCACCGGTTGGCCGGCCACGTCATATTGCAGTCGGTTGATGAGTGCTCGCACCTCTTCGCCGGCCACCGAACGCAGGTATTCGGCTTGTCTGACGGTCGCGCCATGCGGGCCGATTGACGACATCTTCGGTGTCAGATGGTGCACGCTGGCGTTCATGACTTGATCCGTTTTGCAGGTTTTGCAGGTGTCGGTTTTTTCGCAGGGCTGGCGGGTGATGGCTCTTGTGTGTCGTTGTAGTCGTAGCTGAGCGTGAACCATGGATGCAAGTGCTCCAAGGCCGTATGGCCCAGCGCATTGATCGTTTTGATCAGCCGGCCCTGGGCGTCGTAGAACATTTGATCGTGATGGCCGTGTTCACGCATGGCGCGGTCATTGATGCAGCGATGGGTATTGAGAAAATACGAGCGATAGACCCGGATCGTCTCGCCCTTTTGGTTGTATTCGACACGTCCCATGACCCGCCAGCGACGCGCGGCGGGCATTTCGATCGGCTTGCCGTCGGCGTCGGTCTCGAGGCCGTCCTCGGGCGTCGCGACAAGGGCATCGCCCGGCGGCACGAGCTGTTTGCTTTGCAGCTCGCGGCCAAAACCGTCGACGTAACGGATGGTCATCTGAATCTGTTGCTGCGGGTCGGTGTGGTAGCGGTCGGCAATCAGGTTGACGCTGTTTACCGGCTGCCTGAGGGCGGTCTGGATGATCTTGAGCAGGGTTTGTTCGCTGGCAGTGCGTTTCTTTTGCTGGTTCAGCCAGCGCAGGGCCGATGCGCGTATGTGGCCGTCGGGCAGGATCAGGCCGTTGGCGATCCATTGCTTTCTTTTGAGCCGCGCCGTTTTGACCGGTAGCAATGGCATCCAACTGAACAGATTGGTGCGCACCACGCCGGCAGCGGATGCCAGCACGGTTTTCGGGTTGGCGAGGGCAAACTCGACGCTCAGATCAGACTGAGGTGGATAAACGGACAGATCTTCGAAACCGGCACGCACGCCTTCCTCGTTACCATGAAAGCTGAAGGCAATCGGTCGACCGCCCGCTTCGTACCGCACTTCGTGAATGTTGTCGTTGTGATCCGTGACACGCTGCACCTGCAAGGTGTGCATGTCGTAGGTCATTGCCGTGACGCAGCCGTCCGGCAGGGTGATGGCAGTGGTCAGCAGATGGTTTGCGTCCCTGGTGATGTGGGTTGCGCCATGGCTGGCGGTCTGCTGAACATCGGTGACGTGGTAGAAACCGCTGGGGTCGGAGTAGGTGAAGAAGCCGCTCTGTGCCGACCACAGGTTTTTCAGAAGATCTTCATCCGTGTCTGGCGGCAAAAACAGGTTCATGGGCTTGTAGCCGATTTTTGTCAGCTCGTCCCGAATGACAATCGGGACGTCGACGTAAGCCGCCAATGCCTTTTTGTCGAACACAGCCCGCTCGGTCGGTCCCTGGCGCGGTGGGTACTCGATCTTGCCGTCCGCCTCCAGATACGTTTGTTGCGAGAGTGACGTCAGTTCACGTTCCGATGTCCACTCTGCGCAGCCCTCATACTTTTCGAAGTTTTCGAAACTGATGTCCGCCGATTGCAGCCCGTCCGGCAGCGCTCCCTTGGGCAGCCTCAGCGCATTGCTGCGCTGGCGCCAGGGCAAACCGAGCAGCCGGTGGTCTTCAGTGATCAGGTGAATCGGCTCGGCAAGGGTTTCCGTCAGATAGAAGTACCGCTGTTGCTCATCGTGACTGTCCAGCCAGGCGAGCTGTTGATCCTTTTGAGCGAAGGGCGGTTCGTCGGTTTCAGTGCGGCGGCGTGCGCAGGCGACCGCGAAGCGGTGAGTCGGATGACCGAACATGTCCCATGCCAGACCGACCGCGTGCTGACAGAGGGGATCATCCATGAAACGTTCGTATTGCTGGCTGCGGTTTTCCAGTTCCAGCACCAGCAGGCTGGACGGGGTTTCATCGACGACCCGAACCAGATAACGGAATTCGCTCAGGGAAATCGGGGGAGCGGGAGCGGGGTCGTCCGCCTGACAGACTTCAATGCGAAGCAGACGACCGGCCAGGGCGTAGGCGACTTCGGGATCGTCGCTCTTGCGCCGTTTGCGAATTCGTTCTCTACCGCGTCTGGCATCTAGCGTTGAAGTGACGATGGGCCCAAAGGGCGTGATTTCATCGTCGAGTTCGCTGATACCTTTCAAAACCAGATCGGCACTTTTGCCGGTATGAATCCATTGAGTGGTGCGCATGGGGGCTGTATGGCCACTTTCGGCCTTGCCCGGTTCCAGTTCGCTGTCGATCTGACAGACCCGGCCGAAGCCGCGAAATTCGCGTTCGCGACCGTCGTAATAACCCTCGAAATACTCATGGAACTGCATCAGGTAATTGCCGGTGATTTCATCTTCCTGACGCAGCCAATGGAGCACCATCTGCGGAAACGGCAGATGGCACACCGGCTTCCTGCGTGCCACTAATTCCTGGCGCTTTTCATCCAGCCAGAATTGCGCACTGCTGCGATATTGCAACGTCGCGTTGTAACCCATGTTGTTGTTGCATCCAGTGAGTTGGTATGGCCGCGCGTCGACCAGGTTATACACATAGTGTCGAGGTGACATGTGCGGAACGGTCAGCAGCAGGCTGGCGCAGCCAATGCCCCTGAGATCAGCAAAGGTCACCTGGCAGTGGTTGTCGTAGCGCACGCCTCTGGGCCATGGAATTCGGACGGGTTCCGATGCCAGGGAGTTGCCACCGTGGTTCAACCAGATTTCGAAGAAGTCCGAATACAGGTAAATGAGAGCCGGAGCACCGGAATTGTCTACGTCGGCGATGCGCACTCGGTCGGGATCGAACTCGCCATATTTGAACGGCAAGTCGCTCATCTTGAAACCCTCGCCAAACCGGCCATGCCCGAGGCTGATCCAGCAGCGGATTTCATCATGGCGGATCCGGCACAGTTCCATACCGCTGGCGCCCATACGGCTGAAAGACACCAGTTCGTTACCGGCGTCACTGAACAGCGGCAACCGGTCCGGGGTATGGGGTACATCCTTGCCGGGAGCAAAGCCTGTTTCCCTCAAATTCGCGTACACCCGCACGCTGTTCGGTCCGATCAGCGCCAGGGAGTTGAGACCGTCACCGCTCAAGTCATCCAATTGGGCCAAATAATGGAAGAACTCCACGGGAAACTGCTTGAACGATTTGAACAGCGACCAGGTGCCATCCGGATTGAGCGTGTAATACCCGCTGCCGCCGGGCTGCGCGACGATCCAGTCCAGGCGTCCGTCGCCGGTGAGGTCCATGAGGATTTGCACCACCGGTTTGTTGCTGTCGGCATTGGGGATCAGCGGCAGCAAGGTCCACGGGCCGTAGATAATTTCGTCAGTGCCGGGTGTGCCGCGCAGAGGCTCACGGTAATACCAGGCGTTGTCGTGCTGGCAGAGAAAACCAGGCAGGCCCTCCCCGTAAAGGTCGACGCAATGATAGGGCTTGCCATCGTTGAGGCCCGGCATATGGTCGAGTGCCAGAAACGCCTGGGGAAAGGGGTTGAGCTTGAGCGGCTCATAGCAGTACTCAAGCGGCGGTAGTTGTTTGACGTGCCCCTCTGCGTCGTAACTCATGTAATGCGCGGCTTTGAGGTGGTTGTATTGACGCGGCGTGGGTTCGTGCTCCAGTAACAGACGTTCGACCAGTACCGGGTCGGGGCCGATGTGGTTGAACAACAGAAACTGCTGGCACAGGCGCCGGGTGCCAATCTCGAAACCGAAGCGATGATTGCGAAACGGATCGCTGCGCAGCAGCCATTTGTTCTCGTTCGGGGCTGAATAGGGGGGAACAGCCTCGCGCCGGGTGACGCGCTCCCCGTAGTCGACTATCAGACGGAACAGCCAGTCCAGCAGTTCTGGCTGCGAATGATCAAGGCAATACAGACCAGTGCTGGCGGTCTTGTTGCAATAACAGACCTGCCGCAGATAGCGCTGGGCCTGATAGTCAAAGCGATCGTCGGCGATCTTGTCATCGGCCTTGTACTCGTAAAAGATGTTTTCCCCCACCGCGTTCCTGGTTTCCACCAGCAGCCACGCGGCGATATGGCTCGGCTCTGCCGGGTCGTAGATGCACGATCCCTGGTTATTGCCATAGCAATGTTGCGAGCCGTCGGCGCGGGAAACGATCCAGTAGGGGGCGCCGTCTGCAGGTGTCCAGAGTTCGTAGCGGTCGAACGTGCTTTCCAGGCGAGGGATGTAACGCACCACCGAAAACTTTCGGGCGCTCTTGCCTTTACCCCGAGTGCGTCGGGTTACCTTGATCTTGCCGCGGGTCGTCAGCTCGGGTCGCAGGTCGGTGCCGTCAGCCTGCATGACGTCGTCGGGTGCGTATTTCGGTACGCCCTTGCTGGTCTTGCGGGAGATGACTGGCAGCGGTAAATCCCAGCCGAGCCCACACTTGCCGTTGCCCGCGTTGCCGTCATAGACCAGTTGCAAGTCAGGATTGAGCGAGCGCGCAGCGATGATCGGCAACGTCAGTGAGTAAGACCGTTGCCCGGTCGCACCGATCTCCCCCCAACTGCGTCCATTGGTGGCAATGGACGCAGTTTTGGCAATGGAGGGCGGGGTGACGAGCGCATCTGCATCAGGAACCATGGCAACGCAACCAGTGAATGCCGAGATTGCACGCTAACAGAGCATTATTTTTTCGACACCTGTCAGATCTGACAGGTGCCAGCGCCTGCACTTTTATGGCAGGCGAAAAAAAGGCCGGGCGGTCATTGCTGACCGCCCGGCCTTTTTGCTGGCAGATGAAGCGCTTACTGCACTTCAACCGCCAGGCTTTCGCTGATCTTCTGTTGCCAGATCGCAGGACCGGTGATGTGCACCGATTCACCTTTGCTGTCCACCGCAACGGTGACCGGCATGTCCTTGACCTCGAACTCG
>Ga0213820_1001453_pt1 | contig 10836 bp, 12 predicted proteins | sample MC6MC0910MG_FD_179889 | JGI IMG/M metagenome (GOLD analysis project Ga0213820, IMG submission 179889) | Enriched soil aggregate microbial communities from Iowa State University, Ames, United States - MC6-MC0910-MG | ecosystem: Environmental > Terrestrial > Soil > Unclassified | place: USA: Iowa... | reverse complement strand
AAAACCGGCACCGTTCGTGCGCTTCAGCAAGCTGACGCCGGACGGGATTACGTTGACGGTGACCGGGTATGTCGCCAGCCCGAGGATTGTCGGGACGACCAAGAGTGATTTGTTGTTCGAGATTCTCAAGCGGCTGGGGGCTGCGGGGATTGAGCTGGCGAAGCCGCCGAGTACCTGAGGGGGTTGCGGTTCATCGCCCGATGGTTTCAGAAGTCAGTCACGGTTGTACCTGCAATGCTCTCGGCAAAGCCGGCACCGAACACGCGGGCCGGCGTTTCAAAACCCGGTCGCCGCTCCCCCTCCATCACTCGACGCGCGGCCGCCACTGCCGCCAACGGGGTGTAGGTATAGCCATTGACCGTTTCAATGACCGACCGCGCGGCGCTGCCATTGGCGCCCGAGACTTCTGCCACCGCACGGGCGCGGTGAGCCGCACGCTGTTCGGCGTTGGGGCCGTCCGGCAACAGCGACAAATCGCCCTCGGGAAACGCATCGCCACTGATGTGCACGTACATGGCGATATCGGGAATGCCGGTGGAATGCCAACCCGTGACCAGATCACCAAACGACAACGGCGCGCACAGCACGGGCCCGTCACCAAAATCGAAAGACCGGGGCTGTGCGTCGGGCGTGGCGATGAGTTGTCCGTTAACCCGGGCCAGCAAACCTGCGTCAATAATCTCGCCGACACTCAGAGCCGATCCACGCGACATGGAGCCTGCTACCTGCAGCGCAATTTTCAGCGAATGTGGTGCCTGCACGCGTCTAGCGACATGCATCGCCAGACAATCGGTCGGCACCACATCCCAGCCGACGCCGGGCAACAACATGACACCGGCCTTCGCGGCCTCGGCGCCCAGCTGCTCGGCCCGTCGATAGACATTGATCTCTGCGGTGATGTCCAGATAGTCCACCCCGGCCCTGATACACGCCTGCATCAACACGTCCGCCGTCTGCGCGAACGGCCCTGCAAAGTTCAGCAATACCGCAATGCCCTCCAGAGACTCCGCTGCAAGGGTCTCAGGTGCGAATACTCGATAAGGCACATCCAGTTGCGCCGCGAGGGATTCGAGTTTTTTTGCCGTACGACCGGCAATGACGACGTCCAGGCCCAGCGACCGGGCATGCTCCGCCGCCATGCGCCCGGTGTACCCCGTCGCCCCATAGATCATTAATGTGCTCATTGGCCGTGCTGCCATTTTTTGTAGACGAATTCGAGGCTGTAGCCGTCCGGATCGAGGACGTTGGCCGCGTAGTAATCGGGGTCGTAGTGCAGGCGTGCGCCCGGGGCGCCGTTGTCGACAGCACCGCTTTCGATGGCCGCTGCGTAGGCAGCGTCGACCTGCGCCGTGTTGCTCGCGACGAAGCCAACATGCACGGCCCGCCCCTCTACTACGCCCTCACGCAACCAGAAAAACATCCGGCCGTTGGCACCGAATCCCTTCAGGTCTGGATGCCCTGGCGGGCCGTCCTTGCCGTCGTAATCGAGCCTTGCGGTGATGCCCAGCGGGGTCAACGCTGCCGTGTAGAAAACAATCGAGCGTTCAATGTCGCTGACCGACAGAAAAATATGATCAAGCATGATGCAACCTCGCATTCGGGTATTGATTCAGATGAAGTAACCGCCCGCGACCTCAATGGATTGAGCATTGATCCAGCCGCTCTCATCAGACAGCAACAGGGCAATCACCCGAGCGACGTCCTGCGGCTCGCCCACCCGACCGAGCGCCGTTTGCGAAGCGAGCAAGGCCTCGAACTCATCATTCAGACCGCCGCCCAATTCAGTGCGGATCGCACCCGGCGAAACTGCGTTGGCCCGAATGCGACGATCCGCGAACTCCTTGGCCATGTAACGCGTCAGCACTTCCAGTCCGCCCTTGGCAGCAGCGTAGGGCGCGACTCCGGGCATGGCGACGCGGGTGGTGGCGCTGGTCAGATTGACGATACTGGCGCCCTCGCTCATCAGGGGCAGCAGGGTCTGCGTGAGAAAAAACGGGCCTTTGAGGTGGGTGTTCAACAGGCCGTCGAACTGTGCCTCGGTTACTGTTTCCAGCGAATTGAACAGGCCGTGGCCGGCGTTGTTGACCAGCCCGGATAGCCTTTTTTCGCCCCAAGTAGCCTGGAGTGCGTGAACGACCTTCTGGCGGAAATCGTCGAACTGACTGACGTCGGCAACGTCCAGTTGAAGCGCCACGGCGGTGCCACCCGAGACTTGAATGCGCTGGACGACCGAAGCTGCCGCCTCGGCATTGCGCTGATAAGTCAGGATGACGCCCATACCGAGTCGTGCACACTCCTCGGCCGCACTGGCGCCGATGCCACGGCTGCCGCCGGTAATAACGATAACGCTCATGCGCTGCTCCACTGTCATTTGAGTTGAAGCACCACAGTAGCCATCGGCCGGGCGGCGAGCGCAGCGGTTCCTCTTCGAAACCTGCCTGTTTCTGCTTTTTGCTTGCGCGGGTGTATCCGTGTGGGGTCAGATGCACGGCATGAACAGCCAACTGACAGAACTTCGCGCCCTGGCCCGAAACGCGCAGAACCGCCGCACGGAAACAGGCATTCCACGGGTTGCCATGGTTCAGGGTGAAATCCCTGAACACTTGCTGGCGGCGGTTTACCAACCGATGATCAACCTGATCCTGCAAGGCAGCAAATCCATGACCATCGCCGACCGTACGCTGCATTACGACCCGGCGACCTACTTTGTCATGTCCATCGATCTGCCGGCCGTCGGCCAGGTTCACCCCTCTCCCGCTGGCGAGCCGTACCTGGCAGTGAGTCTGACGCTTGATCCGGTTGTCTTGACGACGCTGCTGGCCGACCTGCCCAAACCTCTCGGCCAACACGAGCAGGACGCCGGTTTTTCGGTGGCGGCTGTCACCCCGCCCTTGATGGATGCCTGGGTGCGGATGCTGCGTCTGATGGGCCAGCCTGAAGAGATCGCGGCACTGGCGCCGGTCTATGAGCGGGAGATTCTGTACCGTGTCCTGCAAGGCCCCCATGGCTGGATGCTGCGGGACATCGCTGCCCCCGACAGCGCCATGGCGCGCGTCAACCTGGCCATTGCGCACATACGGCAGGACTTTGCCGAACCGATCCGGGTAGACGACCTGGCCCGGCTTGCGTCAATGAGCGTGTCCGCCTTCCACCGACACTTCAAAGCCGTTACGGCGCTGAGTCCATTGCAGTATCAAAAGCGGGTTCGTCTGCTACAGGCCCGGACGCTGATGGTGGCGAGTACCAGGAATGTCACCCAGGCGGCGTTCGAAGTGGGGTATGAAAGCGCTACACAGTTCAGCCGTGACTATGCACGGGTGTTCGGTTTACCACCGTCGCGGGACGCGGCGCGGATACTTGGGGAAACCCGAAACGGTTGAACCCCGCTCAATCAGTCCTCGGTGACAGCACTTGCTTCGGGGGTCGCTTCAGCCGCCATTTTCAGGCGATCCGCCTTGCTGATGTACTTCGGTTTGTTGCTCTTGGGTGCCAGTTTGGCGTTGGCCTTTCTGGATTTTTCCTTGAAGAGCTGTTGCAGTTTTTTCTGACGGTTCATGGTGTTTTGGCCTGCTTGAAAGTTGTTGGATGATATCAGCTTCAATCCGTTACTGATCCCGGAGTGCCCCTTACGCGCAATCGAGCCTGTCACGCAGAAACTCGATGAAACGTTGCGTCTTGGCCGGGAGCAATCGCGTCTCTGTCAATGCGTAGACCGAAACCGGTGGTGCCTGCCATTGCGCCAGCACTCTGCGCAATGTTCCGCTCGCCACATCCTGGACGGCGATACCCTCCGGTAACAGCGCGATCCCCAGATCCAGAGACGCCATGCGCCGGAGCATGCCCACACTGTTGAGTTCAAAACGTCCTCCGACCTCCACCTGTTCGCTCCCTGTTTCACTGATGAGTGTCCAGTGGTCAGAACCGGAGCCACGCATCCTGAGGCATTCATGATTGATGAGTTGGGCAGGTTGCTCCGGTTCCCCGAACAGTTCGAGATACCTGGGCGATGCGTAAAAAGCACGCTTCATACTCGCCAACTTGCGGGCAATCAGGTTTGAGTTCGGCGGTTCGCCCATCCGAATGACGATGTCGACCGGGTCGCTGACCAGATCCACCTGCCGTGGTGTGAGCTCAAGATCGAAGCGGATACCCGGATATTCACGGGCAAACTCGGCAATCAACGGCGCCAGATAGATAGTGGCAAAGTCCACCGGCATCGAAACCCGCAGCAAACCACTGGGCCGGGCAAGCATTTCGCCCAATTGCTCATGGGCCAGTCTCGCCTCTTCCACGATCCGCTTGCAGCGCTCGAAATAAAGTTGCCCGGCCTCCGTCAACTCGATCCGGCGTGTCGTGCGGTGCAACAGACGCAAGCCGATGGCCTTCTCCAGGCCACTGATGCGCCGGGAAAGCGTTGAGTTGGGCATGCCCAGCGATTCAGCCGCCCCACGAAAGCCGCGCATTTTCACAACTTCCACAAACAACGCCATGTCGTTCAGGTATTCCACAAGATTGCTCCACCAGTGGATCAGTCATTTCAATTTCGACGGATTTATCCCGAATTTGAATTGACTGATGATAGCTCCATCACTACTGAGGAGCACCGCGATGAACCCACTTTTTTCTGAAATCCAGGTCGGCCGTCACACCCTCTCCAACCGTATCGTCATGGCACCCATGACGCGTTCGCGCGCCGATGATGACGGTGTACCGACGGATCTGGTCGCGACTTACTACGGTCAGCGCGCCAGTGCCGGGCTGATCATTTCCGAAGGCGTGTTTCCCGTTGCTCTCGGCAAGGGCTACGTCCGAACGCCGGGTATCGCAACTGCCGAACAGATGGCGGCCTGGAAGCAGGTCACGGACGCCGTGCATGCCCGTGGCGGTCGCATCTTCATGCAACTGATGCACTGTGGACGGGTTTCCCACCCTTCATTGCTCGCCAATGGCGCTCAGCCGCAGGCACCTTCTGCCATCAAGGTAGAGGGGCAGACCTACACCGCCAACGGTTTGCAGGATTTCGTCGTCCCGCACGCCTTGACCATCGTCGAAATCGCTGCCGTCGTCGAAGGCTATCGCCAGGCTGCACGCCGCGCGATCGAGGCGGGTTTCGATGGTGTCGAGCTGCATGCGGCATCTGGTTATCTGCCGGAGCAATTCTTGTCCACTGGCAGTAACCAGCGAGATGACGAATATGGCGGCCCGGTTGAAAACCGCGTCCGCTTCGTGCTGGAAGTGCTCGCCGCCATGGCGGATGAGATTGGCGGTGACCGCGTCGGCATCAAGATTTCGCCCGAAATGAACTTCAACGACATCGTCGATGCCAACCCGCAGGAAACCTACACGCACCTGATCGAACAACTGCGCGCTTTCAATCTCGCTTACCTGCATGTCGCGCTGTTCGGCGCCACGTTCGACTACCACGCAGCGCTGCGACCTCTCTTTACCGGGCGCTACCTGATCGGCAGCGCTCTCGACAAAAATACCGCCGAATCCCTGATTTCCAGTGGCCAGGCCGATGCGGCGGTGTTTGGCAGTGCGTTTATCGCTAACCCTGACTTGCCCGAGCGTTTGCGCAGTGGTGCCGAGCTAAACACTGCGGACAAAAACACCTTTTACGCCCCGGGCCCAGAAGGCTACATCGACTACCCGACCCTGTCCGTAGAGGCTTGAGGAACGCCGCCATGCTCACCACCGCACGTTTGCAGCGCATGAACCACGGCAGCCGATTCAGGGCGTTCACCCTGCGAGGCGATCGGCATGCGAAACCGATCGACCCGTTTTTGGGCGTCGATCACGCCTGGATCAGCGGACCGACGTTTCCGGCCCACCCTCATGCAGGGTTCTCGGCGGTGTCTTACCTGTTTATGGATTCGCAAACCGGTATCGATAACCAGGACTCACTGGGCAATCGCAACCTGATCCAGCCCGGTGGTCTGCACTGGACGGCGGCGGGCAATGGCGTCGTGCACGAAGAAGTTCCGGCCGAGCCCGGCAAGACCGTTCACATGCTGCAGATTTTTATCAATCTGCCGGAGGACAAACAGTCGCAAGCACCGTTTGCCTTCAGCGTTGAATCTCAGGAGGTGCCGGTCGTTCATTCGCCGGGCGTGAAGGTTCGAGTGCCTCTGGGCAGCTTCCACAACGTTGTGTCTCCTCTATCGCTGCCAACCGACGTGCGACTGCTGGACATATCACTGGAGGCCGGGCGCGAACTGAGTGTGTCGATTCCCGAAGGTCATGTGGCGTTCGTCATGCCCATAGACGGCGAAGTGTCTGTCGATGGCCACCCCTTCGATCTGTCCGATCCGAAAGTACCGGTCAATCTCCCGCAAGGGGCGGATCGTAGAGTCACCTTGAGTGCGCCGACCGGCAACGCCAAGGCCGTCGTTTTCTCAGGCACGCCCTTGAACCAGCCGGTGCATTGGCAGGGCCCGATGGCGCTCGCTTCTTCAGAAGCCCTGACCGCCGCCGTGGCCCGCTATCAACGGGGTGATTTTGGAAATCTGAATCTTCGCTGACTCCACCACCGGGGGCATTCCCCCCCTTTCAAATGCCAGGAGAACCACCATGACGTACGAAAACTTCAGTGCCGACAATGCTGCCCTTCTGCTGATCGATCACCAGGTCGGGACCATGGGCTGGGCCAAATCGATGGCTTTCGAAGAACTCAAACGCAACGCCCTGATGCTCGCCAAGGCCGCGCGCATTCTGAAAATGCCCGTCGTGTTGACCTCCAGCATGGAAGAGCACGCACAAGGTCCGCTCCTGAGTGAGCTTGAGCAGATCCTGCCGGCTGAGTTTGCGAGCCGCATCAAACGCCTTGGCATCGTCAACGCCATGGACGACGAACACTTCGCCGCCGCAGTGAAGGCGACCGGTCGCCGTAAACTGATCATCGCCGGCGTCACCAACGACGTCTGCACCGTTTACCCGGCGCTCTCGCTGGTGCGTGATGGTTACGAAGTCCAGGTCGTCGCCGATGCCGGTGCGTCACCAACCAAAGCAGCCGATGACATCGCGTTGCGCCGCATGGACAAGGCCGGTGTCACGCTGACCAGCACCAACCAGTTGATTGCCGAACTGGCCGGTAGCTGGGCGACGCCTCAGGGCGGTGAATTGGTGCAGGTTTTGATGGAGTCTTTCGGTAGCTGATCGCGCTGGAATCATTGCCCGGTGTGGCGCTGGCAGGCGCAGCACCGGGCAAACCTGACTTCGGACAGGATCGCCCTCATTAGCATCTCCGAGAGTTTCACCCCAGCACGTCAGTAATCCAGCGCACCTGCTGCTTCAGATCCTGCACCTTTTGCTCGCATACCCCATGCCGCGCTCGAGCGAAGTGGCTCAAAGTCTGCTGCTTGTGCCGCAACCGATGCTGCCACTTGCTGACAAACGCAGGACTGCGCGTCTGCAACTGCAGCGGCCCGAAGTACAGTTCTTCGGCGGTATAAGTCACCGGCTCGCCTCGCTCGGCTACGATGATTTCGTAGTCGAAGCGGTTTTCGTGCAACACGTCTTCGCAGAGGATTCGATAGCCGTTGTCCATCAGCCATTGGCGCAGCGGTTGTTCGCCGCCGTTGGGTTGCAGGATCAGACGTTCGCGGCCGCTCAAGCGCGCCTTGCCGGCTTCAAGGATGTCGCGGATGGTCTCGCCGCCCATGCCGCACACGGTAATTGCCGTGATCCCGTCCGCCGGCTCGACAGCCATCAGGCCATTGGCCAGGCGCACGGTGATCTGCTGCTCAAGATCGTTTTCGCGCATGGTGCGTTGCGCCGAACGGAACGGCGTCTCGGCCATCTCACCCGCCACCGCCGCCGTGATCGCGCCACGGCGCATCAGAGCCACCGGCAGGTAACCGTGATCCGAGCCGATATCGGCCAACCGCGCACCGGCGGGCACATGCGCCGCCACCCGCTCCAGGCGCATGGACAATGTCTGTTCGTTCAACCGCAACCCCTTTCACTCTGAACGCCCGGCACTGGTGACCGGATCGGGGCGCGATTCTGGGGGGCAACGGCGGGGATTTCAAATGCGTGTGGTCGGATTCGTCACTGCGTCCCGAATCAACCCGTTCTACGCGTCAGCCATGCGCCCCAAAACAGACTGCTGAAAAACCGGGTGGCGTCACCGAATCCGGCCTCATGCAACAGCTTTTGAACCGCCGCCTCGGAATGCGGAGGATCGGCGCCCTGAAGGATTTTCCCCAGTTTGGCCTTTACCTCATCGGCGCTGGCACCGTTCTGGCGCCAGCGTTGTCCCCACGCTTCCAGCAGCAACGGCTGGCTGGCATACGCGTAGTGATTGCCGGCCACGATCAGCGGAGCCCCCGGCTTCAAACGCGCCCGAATGGATTGCAAAAGCGCTCGCTTGGCCTCATCGCCTTCCAAATGATGCAGAACGCCGATCACCGTGGCCGCGTCGTAAGACTCATCGGCAGGCAAGTCATCGACCGGCCCGAGATGCAGATCCGTTCGTTCAAGCAAGTCATGCGACCGCAACTGCTCGGTCGCCGCCGCCAGCATCGGCTCGGAAGGATCCACCGCCATGAAGCGCCAGCCAGGCTCCAGACTTCCCATCGCGATGATTTCCTGGGCTGTACCGCCTGCGCCAACCGCCAGAATCCGCGCCGAACCGGCGTTACCGAGGCTGGCCGCCAACATGCACGCGGCAAGGTCATGGCAAGCGTCATAGCCCGCCAGCGCAATGCGGCTTTGCTTGCCATAGTCATTGGCGCGGGAGGTGTCGATTTTTTCAGTAGAGGAAGCTTCAAGGGCATTTCTCCGTGTCCTTGAATCACCCTACGTCACGATGATCGATAATAGAAATTCATTGATTTTATGCGGTGCATTCCTGTCAGGAATGCGGAAGGCATCCCTGTGCCGTGCACGAACGAAATGACAGTTACGCCTGCGACCGCAGAATCAGTAAAGTGGCAACCCTGCACCCGGGCGACTACAGAAAGGATCAATGCGTGACATCTCCAAAGGACTGGTGGGACCGGCTCAGGAACAAACCCGTGACCGAGCACACTTGGGCAGATTATCGGCGTAACGAAGCGCTGGAACTGCTCGCGAATGCCAATGGCAGCGGTACGTGGATAGAACTCAGCACCCACTACAACGGGTTCGTCCGGGAAGTCGCGGTGAGGGAGCTCAGTTGCGATTGCTCGCCGCAGGCACTTGTAGCCCTGATAGAACGGCTCAACGATTGGGTGCCGCAGATTCGCGATCTGGCGTTGTCCGGGCTGAACAACTACCTGAATTCCACCCAGGCGCCCGCGTTGCTGTATGCGCTGGACTCAATCATGGCGCTGGCGGCGCGGCAGCGGGTTGATCACGCTCCCACCTACACCGCCGCACGCACTGTTCTTCAATCACCGGATATCCGCGATGAGGTCTTCGCAAACTTTCTCACGCGGCAAGGCAAAGCCGCGCGCTACCTGTTCAGTTTGCTGCTGGAAACGGATTTCGACCCGGAGAGACTTCTGCGTAGCGCCCTGGCTCATCGGGAGCTGACCGTAAGGTTGGCTGCGGTATCGGTCTGTCAGGATCTGCCGCCAGCACAGGCTTCGCCTTTGCTGCTTGAGGCACTGGCGCGGCCGGGTGCCAAGGTACGAGTCAGCATACTGCGCGCCCTCCTTCCGCTGTCTGACGATCCAGTCCATCTGCTGCGATTGGCTTTGCTCGATCCTTCGCCCGCGATTCGCAGCCTGGCGCGTTGGGCAGCACCTCGTCACGGCGTCGATGCATCTGAGGTACTGGCGCAGCGGCTCAGCCTGGATTTCCCCACCCGCAAACGCGAATGGCTTGGCGTGCTGGGCCTGGCTGCCGAGCTGGAAATCAGACTCCAGAAGCACTGGCTTACTGAAGCGCTGAGCTCGATCTACCCCTCTGTGCGGCAGGCTGCGGTTCGCCTGCTGGGCGATGGAGATCTGCCGCAAATGCTCGGGGCGTTGAGTGATCCTTCGGAAAAAGTGTACCTCGCCGCCTACGCGCTATCGGACAAACAGCCTTGGGCCGTGCTGAACACCGGGGTCGCCGCAAAACTGGAGTGCGAATGGCATGACCTGCCCCCGCAACGCAGCTGGGCGATCTTGCGCTTGATGTCCAATTGGCAGCAGATCGCCTATCTGTTGAAACGGCTGGAGGCAGAACCCGTGGTTGAGACATTCTGGCTGCGGCAGGTGGATCTCTGGTGCGATCGCCAGTATCAGGTTGTCGACCCGGTCACCTCAAAAGACCAGCGCAGCGCGTTGGTGCAACAGCTCAGAGCGCTGGCCGCCAGCGGCCTTATCCAGAGTCCCAAGGTTGCGCTCTTTACCGATTGATGCCTGAACCGATCTAGACCAACACCGTCAACCAGGCTGATAGCAACAACAAAAACGCCAGCCCGGTATTCATGCGCCTTAATGCCCGTGGCGAGCCAAAGAACCGCGCACTGCCCACGCCCAGCAGCGCCCACGCCGTCATGCACGGCAGGCAGACCATTAGAAAAACCGTCGACAACAGCAGCATCCGCGCGCTGTCGTCACCGTTGCCGCCAAACACACTCACCACCGCCACGGCCATCATCCAGACCTTGGGGTTGATCAATTGCAGGCCGGCGGCGCCGAATACGTTGAAGCCGTCATCATTCGACGCTGAGGACTCCAACGATGGCGGCGTGCTGCGAAAGATTTGCCACGCCAGCCAGCTCAACCACAACACCCCGGCCCAGGCCATCGCCTGCTGCACACGGGGATAGCGCAGCAAGGTTTCCCCCACGCCGAGCCCGACCACCAGCACCACCAGCGCCGCCGACACACACGCGCCGAAGATGATCGGCACGGTGGCCGT
>Ga0213820_1001447_pt1 | contig 10864 bp, 9 predicted proteins | sample MC6MC0910MG_FD_179889 | JGI IMG/M metagenome (GOLD analysis project Ga0213820, IMG submission 179889) | Enriched soil aggregate microbial communities from Iowa State University, Ames, United States - MC6-MC0910-MG | ecosystem: Environmental > Terrestrial > Soil > Unclassified | place: USA: Iowa... | reverse complement strand
GCAAATGATTATTGATTCTGAGAAGAAAAAGGGCAAAGGGGGATAGCCGTCAGTAATGGCTTGTTATTGATTATTAAGAGTTTTAATTGATAGGGCGGGTTTAAGTACAGGGCAGGCCTGGTGTCCCCTGCAGAAATCGAACTTGTGATTAAAATGCTGATTTGAAAGGTTTTTATTGGAGTTAAGGTTTTTATACCATCATAGATACCAACACTCAAAAATAACCTTAAAAACTGTTGTGAGACACTGAAAAAAGCGTCTTAATTATACTCAATTTTATCAGCCGTTGTTACTGTTTCACAGCTTGTTGATTGAAGAGCTGGTTCAAGGTGATGATGAGCTGATTTCTACATTGAGCTATAAAAACACAAATGTAAGGCCTCGGTATGGATACGGTTCAGATCTACAAAGAGCTACAGGCTTGGTTCGACTACGACAACTATGTTGATGTGGAGTCTTGCACTTTAAAAGGCTTACATAAGGAGTTACAGGTAAGAAAGAACATCCTCGACTCAATTGAGTTTTTTGGAGAAGGAGATGATTATTTTGACCAGATCCTTGCAGGTAACCCTCTAATCAGTAAAAGAATTGACCTCGACACTCATCTGGCAGAAAGCAAAACGCACATACGACAAGTCACTTTTGGTCATATTGAAAGCCTCAGAAGATCACTTGAAATGTTCTCGCAAGAATCGTTTGTCGAAGGTAGTGATCAACTTAAGAAAGAGGTCAGGGAGAAGCCACTTACTCAAAGTATGAGAGCCGTTGTTCTGGGAACAAACGAAAGCCGTGTGTATACCTTCTTTGACCTCGAAAGCTCATCAGATGAAGAAATCATAGGCTCGCTTCGTGCGCTACTTCCTGTGTGGAGGAAAGAGTATGGAATCAAGGGCAGGAAGCAAGAGGCTTTTGGGCTGGGAAAGATTCTAAAGTTAGCTGACTACCGTATCCTTCCAATGATGGATCTGCTTATGTGGGCTAAGTTAAAGGATGTCACTCTTTCAAACACTCTCCTTTCCAGAGTGCTTTATCCTAAGCTCACAGATGAAGTTCGAGGAGACGAGCAACTAAAGGACACAGATCGTCCAATAGCTGAGAAAGCTATGTCAGGAGAAACCAGTAAAAACATTGAGAGTTTCATAAACAAGAATTGTCATCTGATAGATATACCGTTGTCAAAGCTAAGAGAACTAACTTAGATATATATTTGCTTATCACCAATGGTTAAATTCTGCACATTTTTTACCAAAAACTCAAGTGTTAGAGTAAGTTAGAGCGAAGGCCGTATCGTAGGAGGCTTTAAGTTCTATAGGTAAGCAAAAGATATCTGAAAAATACGTAGTAATTAAGAAAAATCCGAAATACAATCATTTCAGAACCATCGTTAGGCTTCGTAGACCAACAAAAATTTATTACACAGAAATGCCATAGATTATTACGGTAGCTATGATTGTTTTTATCTCATTAATTAAGGAAAATTAAATGGTAAATAAAGCCTCTAATGTATTTGATGCTTTTGATAAGTTTGTTGGTAATGCATATAATAAAGAAACTAATACTTTCGATTCGAAAAAAGCTGAAGACAACGCTTTTAATGGAAAAGATAAATTCAACATAATTCTTTTTGGAGCTACAGGTGTTGGAAAAAGCACTTTAGTAAATTCATTTTTTGGCGAAAATTTAGCAGAAGCAGGGAAAGGTAAGCCTGTAACCCAACATCTCACCAAAATAAAATCTAAAAAGAAAGGCGTCGTTCTATGGGATACAAAAGGAATTGAAGCAAAAGATTACGATCTAACCATTAATCAACTTAAAAAAGATATCAAGAATAGCTTTGAAGAGTATAAACATGTTGATGATGTGCCTCATCTTGGCTGGTTATGTGTGGATTCGTCAAGCTCAAGAATTGAGCCAAGAGATATTGAACTTTTAAAGTTAACGGAAGAATATGAAATTCCAACAATTGTAGTATTTACGAAAGCCTATGGTGAGTCTGAGGATGAGTTTATAGAATGTGCGATTAAAGAAATTACCAGCGCGAAAAATAAAATAAAAAACCTAAATTACGTGAAGGTTCTTTCATCTGACTATAGGATTAACAAAAGTATTACTATACCATCTCATGGTATGGATAAGTTACTTGGCATTAGTTTAAAACTACTCCCAGAGGGAGTTAAAGGGGCAACTAACGCCCTAAAAAAGGCTCAAGTGGTAAAGTCTGAAATTCGACTTGAAGCAATGAAAAGCAGTGCAAGAAAAGTTGTTCATGCGGCATCCGTTGCTGCGGGTGTAGTCGGTGCATCACCTATCCCAGGTTCAGATGCACCACTAATAGCCGCTGCTCAAAGCACTATGATTTATAAGATAAATGCGGAGTTTGAACTTAGCTCTGATATATCAAATGCAACAAGCGTCGTTACTGGAATATTAGGAATAACTGCTATTGCTCAGGTTGGAAAAGCTGTTGTTTCGAATTTATTAAAATTCATTCCAGGTGTGGGCAGTGTCATTGGTGGAGCGATCTCGGCAACAACAGCTATAGCATTGACTGAGGCAGTTGGACACGCTTACATAGCAGTTCTTGAATCATATTTTAATAAAGAAACAGGTGTTGTTGAACTACCAAGCAATACAACAACTATTTTAAACACATTTAAAGAATATTTTTCCTTCAGTAGATAACAATTTGAAATTTATGAAGTAATCATTGGTTTTTGAAAAAGACTCTTTCAAAAAGTCGTAATGATTGAGATTGATCAGATTAACAAAAGTGTGACCTCCTTTCTTTTTAGAATGTCAAGGGGGATTTTTTTAAAAAAAACGTCCCCCAAAACACTAATGTAGTAATGACCCACAAGTAATAATGTCCACGACATCCCTTCAAAGCCTGTTCCCGTCTACTTAGTATCAACTCATCGACAAGACGAGGAGATACAATCATGAACACATCTACTAAACAAACCACACGACTCATTCGCTTACCAGAAGTCATGCATAAAACAGGCTACAAAAAAGCATGGATTTACCGATTGATTTCCGAAAATAGATTCCCTAAACCTATCAAATTAGGTTCGAGAGCTGTGGCCTTTATTGAGATTGAAGTCGATGAGTGGATTTCTAACACCATTAGCAATTCGAGAACAGCTTCATAGTTAGGCTCCAGACGAACAACATCGACAAAGTGAGGACAACGTGGAAATTAAAGAATTCATGAAAATTGGAAACCTTTCAAGGCTTGTGAGTCAAAAAAACTTCGATAAGATTTTCGATGCTGAAGTTATCAGGTTATTACCTGTGAATACATTGAGTAAGAAATCCGCGGAATGTTTAAGCTATTACCTCGAAGATAGCGAATACAATCCATTCCAGGTTTTACCTGAGTTAAATGAAGATAGTCGAAACTATATCTATGAAACCATACTGTCAGTGATCAAATGTAATGAGCTACTCAGAAAGTTATCGAAAAAAATCACACAGAACGAAATTCATATTGCTGTAAAAGAGGCTGGAAAGGGCGAAGACCATATCTTGCTCTGTAGCTTAAGTGTGCAAAAAGGGATGTTAGACCATTATGTGAAAACAATGCCGGATCTTCTCCCAGATGAAGATTCATTTATGACAGATGACATGAATTTTCTTAAGCTAAGCACTGAAGATATAACGAAAATTTTGCTGTGTGACATGTTGGAAAGAGGAGCATTGATGATTCATATGGGAGATGAACTCCGCAGTAAAGCTAAAGTTATTCAAGAGGAATACTGGAAAGAAGTAGAAAATATTTACAACGGACAAACGACAATAAAAATTATTATTTAAAATGTCATCGTTCCAAAAGTGTAAAGTTTTAATATCAAAAACTAGTAAAATTTAACAGAATACTTTCCAAATTATTTTTTGGAGCCGCTGTATTACTTATGCAATAAGGCTTTATTAGTTTTTCTTCTTGAATCGGGTATGACTACGTTTTACTAGCCGTACTGGTTTCTTTCACGTGAAAGAAATTTTTTTAAGTATCTAAATGGATTATAAATAAACCCAAAAATAACAAAATAAAATTGCAAAGTTTAAATCGATAAAATAATGATAAGCCGTAGTGATAACTAAATGTAAAGTTTTCGGAGGGTTATTATAATGTCGTTCAAAATAAAAAAATTTGTCATGAGTAATGGAGAAAGAGGCTGCTTGATTCTCAACAAAGAAACACTGCTACCAGTTTACTATCAGAACCTTTATCTCACAACTAATGTCAGGAACAGAAGTGCGACTGCATCAACGATGGAGATAGTCGCAACGAATCTACTTATCCTTAGCAATTTTATGAAAAGCAGGGACATTAAAATCATTGATAGGATTGAAAGCAAGCGGTTCCTAAGTGTAGCCGAAGTAGATGACCTGATACGGTATGCAAAGCAAAGATTCGATCAACAAAAAATTACGAATGTAAGATTACTAAAAGGAAAGCAGATTGCTACAAGAACTTTTAGTTACAGAATACTCGTTTTTTCAAATTACCTAAAATGGTTGTGCGGATTGATTCATTCTATGAAGGGAATCCATGCCAGATATGAAATCGATACTTTCATAGAAAATTTGAGAGCACATCTCCCACGAAATAAATCACACAGCATGAACGACAGAAAAGACAAATCATTGAATGAAGAACAAATAAAAACTCTGTTTAAGCTGTTGGAAGTCGAAGGGAGCCAAAACCCCTTTCAGAAGGAGGTTCAGGGAAGGAACAGGCTCATTTTTACCTTGCTACTGAATTGTGGGTTGAGAGCAGGTGAATTACTAAATCTTAAAGTAAATGATCTAAATCTTATAAATAACACACTGAGTATCTTCAGAAGACATGACTGCATTGAAGACCGGAGGCTGAATCAACCATTAGTTAAAACTGGCGAAAGGATAATCCCATTATCAGACGAGTTAGTGATGGAGATCTTCGATTACATACAAACTTGTAGAAGTAAAATCACTAAAAAGAAAAAACATGACTTCCTGTTTGTAACTCACAGCGCAGGAAAAACGGCAGGAGAACCATTATCTGTTTCAGCATATGAGAAAATAATTTCAACCATTAAAAAAGCAAGCCCGGAATTAAAGAATTTATCGGGGCATAGATTGAGGCATTCATGGAACTATTTCTATTCAAATGAAATTGATGGTTCAAATTTGGAAATCAGTCGTAAATCAGGATTGAGATGCTATCTCATGGGGTGGTCAAAAGACTCTAAAATGTCTGAAAACTATAATTTCAAACATATATCAGAAAAAGAAAAAGAAGTTATTGGAAGAGTATATGAATCTTTGAAAAAGATAACTGAGGGTCAATATAATGGCAATATGTAATCTAAGAAAAGAGAATCTGGTTTTTGCAACAATGCAGGGGTATAGCTTCAAGCTTTCTGATATCAGATGGCAATTAGATAAAGAGACTTGTATTTTTCCATATAAAATTGCCGACAAAATGCCAGAGTCGATACGTATTGGTTACCTTACTACCTTGGCTTACTTTTCGGCTGAATACAGTGCAGGTTACACAAAAAACATAAACCAGATTTTTAGTCAATGGTTAGGGGTGATAGACATTAAGACGATAGATGCTAATGCCGTTTATCAATTTAATGTTAATTTAGGCCCTGAGAAAAACTACAAACTAAATTCTATAAAGAAGTTTCTAACGAAGTGGAAAAAGCTCGGTTATGTAGGAGTTGAAACCTCAGCTTTAACAATGCTGGAAAAAATAAAGGTTAAAAATAATTTGACAGGAGAAGCCGTCAAACGAAGAGACCCAAATACTGGACCGCTAACTGGAGAAGAGCTGGAAGTCGTTCTTAAGAGTATCAGCAATTTGTTAAAAGAAGATAAAATTCCCAGTTATCTTTATTGCTATGTCATTCTTTTAGCAACAACGGGAAGGAGGCCTTTACAGTTAACTTCTTTAAAAGCGAAAGATCTCATCAGAACGGGAGAAGGTTGGTTTCTAAACATACCGAAAGTAAAACAAAGGAAGGACTTTAGAAGTGAGTTTAGCTTGGTAAGTATCGATGACTGCCTTTATGAGAAACTAACAACCTTGATTGATATGAATCAAAAACATATTGAAGATGGTGTTGGTCAGAGTATTGGTCATATAAAAAATGAATTACCTATATTCATGAATACCAAAAAATCTATATCAATTCAATCTGGCCAAAGTTTAGATACCAGTATGGCAACTGATTTTTTCCATATGAAAAATTCAATTATCTCTAAAGAATTAGATAAAATCACCACTAAATTTAATATACAGTCATCAAGAACCCATAATCCTATAAGGCTGAATGCCAGACGATTCCGGTATACCCTTGGGTCACGTTTAGCAAAGGAAGGAGCCTCAGTTGAAGTGATCGCTATAGCATTAGACCATAAATCTATTAACTCATCAGGGATATACGTAAAAAATAGCCCAGATAATGTTCACGATATTGATATGAAACTTCATTCATTTTTTGAACCTCTATCAAAGATCTTTCTTGGTGGCGATAGCACACAGAACAAGAAGCTCTTTACAGAATATGTTTTAAATTCTTTTGGATTCACTGATTGTAAACACGAATACATAGAGTGTTTTACCTGCAAAAACTTTACAGCCTGGAGTTCTGAATGACCAATGTGATTTTATTCGAGCCAATAAATACAAATAATCCATCATTAAATGTTGAAGGTTTTATTGAGTTTTGTAAGAGTAATATATTCAACTCAAAGTTAGCGATTACATGGGAAAGCCATATATGGAAGGGATGCTACAAATTCAATAAATTTGATATCAACAATAATCGAAATAGCAAAGTAAGATTAGATGACATGTTTATTGATTTTGCTAAGGGTTACATGTTTCATATTCACTCGTTTAACAAGTCAAAATCAAACCAGAATGCTTTGGCAATGTTGAAGATCGTTGAGTTTATGTTATTGAAATCATACGGTGAAGCCAATGTAGTCAAGTGTAATAATAACATTTTTGATGAGTGTGTAAGAGTAGCAACTACTAAATATAAAAAATCACAAGCAGTTGGAATTGGTAAGGAACTTGAGAAACTATGTTTATTTTTGAGTGAAAACAGAATGACAAGTTCATCATACTTTTTTTGGGTAAATCCGTTAAGGCATAAAATAACTCAGAGTTGGCAAGGTTATGAACCTTCGCTGGAAGGGCACTCAAAATTACCAGATATAAAATCCGTCATAGCCATTGCGGAGATTTTCTCAAAAGATGAAAGCCAACTGTCTTTGAGGGACGTCTTCACAACGTCTGTTCTTGCACTCCTGATGTGTGCACCAGGACGAATTTCGGAAATATTAAGCCTTCCTGCGGATTGTGAGATTACAGAGCATGATGAGAACCGCATTGAACGATATGGTTTAAGGTTTTTTTCAGCGAAGGGGTATGCTGGAGACATCAAATGGATTCCTTCAGTAATGGTCCCTGTAGCTAAAAAGGCTATAGCCCGGTTGAGAAAGTTGTCCACCCATCCAAGGTTTGTTGCAAAAACGATGGAAGGGAAGGTCCCTGAGTCATACAGACATGAACTCTTTACTAAAAAGCCTCAAAATTTTCCCTGGTATGATGAAGAAAAGAAAATCAAATATTCGAATGCTTTATGTCTGTTATTTGAAGGGCAATTATGTCAGAAAACAAACAAGCATTTGGCACCTTTGTTCAGACCCACTTCCCAGTTTTTTAGATTGGATATTGATGCTTTTGCAAGTATCAAAGGCACTACCAACCTGTTTAAAAGACACGGTTATATTAACGAAGATGGTAGCCCATATTCGCTAAGAACCCATCTGTTAAGACATCTACTCAATACGTTTTCTCAAATCAATGGCATGGACGAGTTTAGCATCGCCAGATGGTCTGGAAGGAAGTTGGTCTCACAAAATGTTTCCTATGATCACCGATCACACTTACAAATGATCAATCTCATGAAAGATAAAACTTCAATCGGAACCGGTAACAGTCATAGGAAAAAAGAAATAGCTGTAATGGACATAACTGATTTCGATTTATTGAATGATGGAGCTGTGCTCGTCACTAAGCATGGTTACTGCAAGCACTCATATGTTTTTGAGCCTTGTAGTTATTATCCCTTACAAGACTCTGGAACGGATGATGGCCAACTAATGATGATACACACTAAAATTCTTAAAAAAACCAATTATGATAAAAATGATGGGAATGTTAATGCTGATAAATGGTATGAATTTCAAACTAAAATAATAAAAGGAGAATAAATGGCTAAACATATTACTGGTTATGATGAAAAATTGATAATGAAAGTTATTAATACCTGGAATGACGATGAGAAGCTGACCTGGGAGGCTTTATGTGACGAGTTGATAAAGATTATTGGTAAGAGACCTTCAAGGCAATCTTTGAGTAGTCATGTTAAAATTGCGGATTGTTTTAATTCAAAAAAGAAGCTTTTCAAGTCTGGTGTGAAAGAAACATGTGCGGTTAGACCTGCTAATTTAAAAATTGCTTGTCAGAGAATAAAAAGGCTCGAAACTGAAAACGAAGCCTTGATAGCATTGAACAACAAATATTTAGAGCAGTTTAAGATATGGCTATATAATTCTCATTTAAAACAAATGACAGCCGAAGAGCTTAATCGTCCGTTACCTAAAAAAGATATTCAAATGGAAATTGATAGGTTTTAACTATTGACATGATTAAATATTATGATATTTCTTTAAATGTCAGGATGACATTCACAACAGCAAGGATGCTACTATGAATAAATTAAACAGATATTTGCCAGATCAGAAATTTTTGATACTCCTCAATCGCTTCATTCTTAGATACGATGAATCAGACTGTAATAAAGAAAAAATCGTAAAAGATGCCTACCTGTTCTGTGTAGGATACTTTTTGAAGTATCAGCAAGACTATCAGAATCCCTATCTGAAGGGACCAAGCAACATTATTGCAGTTTTGAGTTCGGCTTTACTAAGTCCAAACTTCTATACAATACCTTCAACTGTCAGTCTCGAACGGGTGCTGTATTTCTATAAGTTTATTATTGAATACATTATATGGAATGAGTATGAAGCAGAAAAAATATTTAGAAGCCAAAAACAAAATCTAAATCCTTTAGAAGATCCCAAGGTTAATAATTTAAATATCAAAAATAGAGGGTGATATTCTGAAGTTGAGTTATTAAGCAAAGTTTTTTGATAGGTACTACATTGGTAATGAAAGAAAACTGCATTCTTTCATTACCATTTTACCATTTTACCATTTGAAGAGATCTGATAATTGCTCAAGTTTAAAAAAGTAAGACTCTTGGCTTTTACTGAAGTTCCGCTGACTATTCATCCTTTTTTCGGAATTAATTAAAATACAGCAATTCTCAGCTCTGGTAATGCCGACATAATGTAAATTGGTTTCTTGTTGAAGAGTTGGGTATATGGGAATATCTTTATTTTGGTCATTCCATTCCCTGTAGGGGAACGACCATTCATCCATATCGAAATGCAATACCAATTTAAACTCTAACCCCTTAGACTTATGAAGCGTCATCATCTGAATTTCTTCATCATTAGTAGGCCTAAATTGATTTAATAATATTTCGTCTTCAAATATTTCTAATAAGGCAGTTTTGTCACCTTTTTTTGATTTGAGGCCAATCAACTCAGCGATGGAATTGAATTCATCAACCAAATCTTGAACAGAATCTATGGCTCTTAATTTTTTTATTTTTCTCCTTATTTTGACCAAGTGAGAACCTTCAATTTCTACTTTAAATTTAGTTTTATTGATAACTTCTTGTGTTGTGCTTTTTTGGTCATATTTATATTTAAGTAAGTTTATAAATAATGTTGAGCATTCTGTTTCGATTTTATCAAGTGGCGTGTCAATGTATAGTCTATAATTTACTTTCAAACCTAAAGATAATAATATAAGGGAGTCTTGCTTACGAGTTAGTATAGCAATTTCTTTTGGTTTATTAAGATCCCACATATTTTCATTTAACCAAGTGGTAATCTCTTCAGATATAGTGCTACCAATTTCTTTCAGGTTTCCTGTCATTCTTCTTCTGTAAACATTAATGCTCGGGGTTTTTAATAATTGAAAGTTTTTATCGAGCAATCTGGATGCATAATTTATAATGGATGGGTGACATCTATGATTTAGATTTATTTCAAAATGTTTAAATGCATCTTTATTTGATACTAACTCAATTAAAAGCTCTGAACTACCACCTCTAAACTCATAAATTGACTGCCATATATCACCAACCGCAACAGAAGTTAAACCTAATTCATTCAATTTAAGGAAGAGTTGATGTTGTGACAGAGACACATCTTGATATTCATCTATGAAAATATGACTATATCTTGATTTTAAATATCTTCTTGATGATAGCGAGTTGTTAATAATTTTTAGAGCCAAGCCTGAGAATGTATTCATTACTAAAATACCCTCATCGTACAAACGTTTAAACCCCTGATCACTATCGATCTCTTCAAAAGTTGGACTTGGGTTTTTTGTGTTTCTAATATAGTTAGAATATGGAAGCCCCAACTTTTTAACTATTTTACATTGTGATGGATCTCCACCCCATACTTTTCTTAGAAAAGGTAAAATGATCTCACTTAAACAAAAGCTATCAATTGTGCCAAAAAAGCTGTTTTTAGTATCATGAGCATCTTTTTTACATCGCATTTCTAATTCTTCACTGGCTTTGACAGTAAAGGTTATTGCAATGACTCCTTTATATGAAGGAAGCTCACTTGTGACATTTCTTATTTTTTCTTTGATCACTGTTGTTTTACCGCTCCCAGGACAAGCGGTTATAATCATACTGCGGCCATA
>Ga0213820_1001446_pt1 | contig 10877 bp, 8 predicted proteins | sample MC6MC0910MG_FD_179889 | JGI IMG/M metagenome (GOLD analysis project Ga0213820, IMG submission 179889) | Enriched soil aggregate microbial communities from Iowa State University, Ames, United States - MC6-MC0910-MG | ecosystem: Environmental > Terrestrial > Soil > Unclassified | place: USA: Iowa... | reverse complement strand
TAATTCTTCTTATAAATAATAAAAACGCCTTTTCATTTTTCGCATGAGCTCTGGCTATAAAAATATAGAAGCCCACACCAAATAGAAATGAAAAGATAGTGAAAAATTTTCCTTCAACAAAAAGCATTAGCATATGATAATACGCAATATCTATCGACCTATTAGGTGCTTCAATCCACAGAAGCCCTGGAATATTTACTAGAATAATGCCCAATAATGCAAAGCCTCTTAAATAATCTAATGTATCAATTCGTTTGTTCAAATCAATTGGTTGCAAAATGATCTCCTCCTCTATACAAAGTATAGGGGAACCACGTGCAATGTAGTAATGTTGAATGTTACGTGAATCTTACAAATTCGTCATCTCCAGCTTTACATTTGTGAATACATGGTTAAAATATCATTTGCTTGCTGCCGTAAGTTTTCGATTAATGCTTGCGGCTCTAAAATTTTTGCATGTACACCAAGCCGATAGAAAATGGAGCTAATAAAATGAAGCTCTCCTTTGTCAATTAGAGAATCAATATAGCCTGAGCCATCTTCTTTTATAACAACCAACTCTTCAAAGCTAGGTACACTTTTACATTGTCGGACACCTTCACTGGTTAATTGTACACGTAGACGAATGGGGTGCTTGATCTCATAAGTGCTGTTGAACCATTGCTGCAAATTTAAAAATTCCTTGCTATTGTTTTCACATTCGATGATGGCGTGTATACGGTCTACCCGAAACAGAAGAATTTTTTCCTTTATTAAATCAAAGGCAGGCATATACCATAATCCATCTTGTGCATAGACACCAAGTGGATGAACATATTTCATGGTGGTGCCTGTTTTTGATGCATATTGAAACCGTAAATGTTTATTGTCAATGGCTGCTTCTAAAACATCTTTTAATAAAGGTGTCTCAATTGATCTTTTAGGGCTCCAAAAAGCGACATAGGACTGAAGCTTATCCACCTTTTGCTGTGCATCCTTTTGCAGAGAGCTGTATAATTTGCGCGAAACGGAGTGAATCTCTGTCTCGAAGGGTAAATCTCGATAATAGTTGAAGGCTTGAAACGCAAAGAAAATAGAAACCGCTTCTTCTTCTGTAAATAAAATAGGGGGAATCAGCCTGCTCGATAGCACTGTATAGCCGCCATTTCTTCCTTGTTCCGTATAAATAGGTAAGCCCATATCGCTTAAATCAAGCATATAGCGGTGAACTGTTCGAATGGAAATGTTAAATTCATCAGCAATTTCCTGTGCAGTAAAAGTCTTTTTAGCACTGACAAACACAAGAATATCTAATAATCGTTGGGCTTTAGACATATTTTCACCTTTTTCTTTAATCATGCCAACAGTTGTCATGTTTTACGTTTAGTATAGTGATTGTTAATGATTTTAGCAAAAGAAAAAGGGAGCTGAAGATATGTCAAGAGAAATTATTTTATTTATTGGAACTAGTTTAGATGGATTTATCGCAAAAGAAAATGATGATTTAAGATGGCTAGAGGAAGCAGAAGGGGAAGGTGATAATGGTTACTCGGATATGTATCAATCCATTGATACTATTATTATGGGCAAGAGAACGTATGATTACATTGTGGAGCATATTGAAACTTTTCCGTACCCTGATAAAAAATGTTATGTTTTTACAACGAGTGAAAATGGAGAAAATCAACATGTCGAATTTGTGAAGGGTGATATTGTTGCTTTTACAAAAAAATTGAAGGAGCAGGATGGCTCAAAAATTTGGATGGTGGGAGGAGCAGGTATACTGGATGCGTTTATAAAGGAACAGTTCATTGATGAATTGATCATCACGATTACACCACATCTTTTAGGCTCAGGTATACCATTGTTTAAAGCACATAATCCATATCAAGAGTTACAGCTTATTCATACACAGCGTTACGGTCAAATGGTGCAATTGCATTATAAGGTGAAAAAAGAGGCATGATACCTCTTTTTTGTTAATTCATAAAGGATTGATAGATTTCTCCCATGATTCCCTTCATTTGATGCATTCCTGTATCTGTATTCGTCATAATAATTAATCCTTTTTCTAAATATGGATAAGCCACCAGCAGACATTGAAAACCAACACCCCAGCCAAGTGAGGAAAACTCAAGCATCTCCTCCTGGCCATCTAGAAATACCCCAAGGCCTGTCCACTCTACACATCCCTGTGGCTTAAACAGTTCTTTTATGTATGTAGTAGAAAATCCTATTTTGCTTTGCCCTTTTACAGCATTTAGAATTTCCTGTAATAAAATGGCTAAATCAGAAGCGGAAGTCCATAGACCACAAGCTGCAGGATACGGATAAATTGAATACTTCCCCGAAATAAGAGCACCATTTTGATGATGACCACAAGCAAGGTTGTTCATATTCGACGAAGTTAAATTGTTAGCAAATATGCTGTTTGTCATGTGCAATGGCTTAAAAATAAGCTCATCCATCAGCTTATAAAATGGCTTGCCTGTTGTGTCCTCAATTAATAATTGAATGATACAAAAGCCTGCATCTGAGTAGTGAAATTCACTTTCAGGCTTATAGGTAACCTCTATTGGCGTTGAGCAAAAAGACGTTTTTCCATTTAATAGTTCAAACATCGATGGCATTTTCTGCAAATCTTTTACTGGCAAAAAGCTCTCTTCAGGGTCAACTATACCAGACTGATGACAAAGCAGGCTTCGTAGCGTTACTTTTTTTAGATTGGTGTATTCATTATCAGGTATTTGCCATGACGTAAGCCTGCTATTAACATCTTCATCTAAGTCCAATACCCCTTGCTCCACCAATTTTAGCACTAATATGCTTGTGAAAAATTTACTAATAGAGCAAGCATTGAAAAGCGATTGTTCAGTAATTGGACGATTTGCCCCTTCCTCCATAAAGCCATAGTGCTCCGTCCTAAAGATATGCCCATTGTCAAATGTTACAATACTTAGTCCCGTAATATGATAATGCTCCATACGCTCTTTTATATCGATCATATAAAATGCTCCCAATTTTTTCTTTTATTATAGCATATAGACAAACGTATGTTTCGGTTACTGAAAAAATTCCTCCCGTATGACGAGAGGAGTTTAAGGAATAATTTTAACTTCTTTCAGCAGAAGTCTCCCACTAAAAGCTCCGGCGGATGTCACGGAATCGAAAAGTAGCTTAAATTCGCATTCATCTCACCTTTGTGTAAGCACAAAGCCGATTCCAGACGCAATTATGCCGAGGCATAATTGATACAATGTTATTAAGCATTTTTCTTTGTCCTTGTCGTACGTTTCTTCGGTGCGGGTTTCTTTGTTTTATCTAGTGAGGCCTGAAGTGCTGTCATAAGGTCTGTAACATTATCAGGCACTGGACGTTTATCGCTCGCTGAGATTGTATTCGTTGCTTTTTTCTCCTCTATTAGCTCCATTAAGGCATTTCGATAGTCATCTGTGTATTTATCAGGATTAAACTCTGTAGTTAATTGATCTACTAGCATTAAGGCCGTATCCAGCTCTTTTGGGACAACTGTTTGTTCACTAGGAATATTCGGTACATCGCTTACACTTCTGACCTCATCAGGATAATGGATAGTTTCCATTACTAAGGAATTTTGATAAACACGCACAATGGCCAACTGTTCCTTGGAGCGAATAATAATTTTGGCTACACCAATCTTGCCGGATTGCTCCAATGTTTGACGTAAAAGCGCATAGGCCTTACTGCCAGTAGTGTCAGGCGATAAAAAATACGTGCGTTCAAAATAAATCGGATCAATCTCCGTTAATTTGACAAAATCAATAATTTCTACGGCCTTATCTTCGTTTTCCTTGCGTAAGTTTTCTAACTCTTCTTGATCTAATACGACAAACTTATTTTTGGCATATTCATAGGCCTTGACGATATCTTCTTCTTTTACTTCTTGATTACAGCCTTCACAAACCTTTTTATAGCTGATAGGCGTATGACATTCTTTATGAAGCTGACGTAATTTAATATCTTTATTTTCCGTTGCAGCATGTAGTTTCACCGGTATATTGACAAGACCAAATGAAATGCTGCCTTTCCACACTGTATGCATTAATGTCACCTCGTTTTTCTTACTATGATATATTTTCATTATTTTTATGTATCTTAAATGAAAATCAACAAAAACTGTTGGAAAAAGCAAATGAGGTGTTTGCGTTGAAACCAATGCTATTAACAGAGGCACTTGATATACCTGAGGGAGATGATTGGCTTTATGAAATAAAATATGATGGTTTTAGATGTCTATTAGAATGGGACGAACAGCCAATGCTCATAAGCAGAAATGGCAATAGTTTAAATCATTTATTTCCCGAGATTATTGCTTTTTGTCAGCACATTTCAGACCAAGTGAAGCCTTATTTGCCATTACTATTTGATGGGGAGCTAGTTTTTTTAATCAATAATTATAACAGTGAATTTTCGATTGTCCAAAAAAGAGGGAGGATGCAAAACGCAGAGGTAATTGCTGGACATGCAAACTCGTTTCCTGTTCATTTTATTGTGTTTGATTTACTTACCTATCAAGGCGAGTCACTAACAAATCGCTATTTAAAAACACGAAAACAGCAGCTTACAAACCTTTTTACGACTTTAAAGCTTCCCTTAGCGATTAACTACGAAGATCAGCGTCCATTGCAGGCAATCGCTAGTGCTGAGCAAGGCAACGCTCTTTGGCATGCCATAAAAGTGAACAATGGTGAGGGCATGGTCGCTAAGAAAAAATCGAGTAAATGGTTGGAGGATACACGTTCTTCACATTGGCTAAAAATCAAAAATTGGCATTTTGTGACCGTTATCGTTACACATTATAATCATGGCAATGGTTATTTTCATGGGTCAGTGTATCTACAGCAACAATTAGTAGAGGTTGTCACTTTTAGACATGGCATGATGGAGGATGAACATAAGACCCTCGTTGCTTTTTTTCAAGCAAATGGTCAACGGAATAATGAAATATGGCAGTTAGAGCCTTCAATTTGTGTTGATATCGCTTGTATTGATTTTGATGGCACCAAGCTACGAGAACCAAGATTCTCTAAATTTCGCTTAGAGTTTGCACCAGAGGATTGTCAGTGGCAGCAAATGCTTCGACAGTTGTTTCCAATACCAGAGACAGTGAGTATAACGCATCCAGATAAGCCTGTATGGCCAGTGATTGGGGTTAACAAGGATAATTATTTGTACTATTTACAAATGATTTCTCCACATATTTTACCTTTTCTGCGGAATCGCTCTCTAACATTAATTCGTTTTCCGCATGGGGTTCCTGGTGAAAGCTTCTATCAGAAGAGTAGTCCTGAGAAAATACCTGAATTTGTGTCAACAGGGTGGATGGAGGAAATTAATTATCTAGTATGTAATAATCTTGAAACTTTATTGTGGCTCGGCAATCAGCTTGCATTAGAGTTACACATTCCATTTCAAACATTGCAGACAATACATCCGACTGAGATTGTCTTTGATTTAGATCCTCCTTCAGTGGAGTATTTTTCATTGGCCATTAAGGGAGCACTTGATTTAAAGGAAATCATTGACTATTTTAAGCTACAATCTTTTATTAAAACATCAGGAGGCAAGGGCTTACAGCTTTATATTCCATTACCTGAAAACGTATTTTCCTATGATGAAGTGAGAATATTTACTGAATTTGTCTGTAAGTTTCTATGTGAGCAAAAACCGGATTTATATACGATAGAGCGATTAAAGAAAAATAGACATCAAAAATTGTATTTAGATTATCTACAGCATGCGGAAGGAAAGACGATTATTGCTCCCTATTCCACACGTGGGAATGAAAAGGGGCTAGTAGCAACACCGTTATATTGGGAGGAGGTCCAGCCACAGCTAACACCAGATCTCTTTACAATTCCTGCTGTGTTGGAGCGTATGAAAAAAGTAGGGAACCCTTTTAAGCATTTTCGTCAGATAGGGGAGAATCAGGATTTTCAATCGGTTTTAGAGCATTTAAAAAATTCCTGATTAGAATTTATAACGAAAAGCTTAAAGCATCGGTGGGATATCCGATGCTTTAGCCATTTAAATTCATTTTAGTTGGGATTGTTGTACCTTTATTTTTTCTAGGTAATCCAGAATCCCCATTGATGAAACGATCGTATCAAACGGAATTGTTTCGTAGACTGGGTGACTTGCCGGTATGTCGTTTTCCTGTAAATAGTTAAATAAAAGCTCTTTCAAACGTGCATTTAAATAATGGACTTGTTCTTGGAAAATGCTTGATATCTCACTTGCCTTTTTCCCCTCAGTTAAGAAGAGCGGTGTCCAGTAGCGCACTTGACGATAGGCTTCCTCTGGATTTTTATACGAACCATAGTGTCCGAAATACAATTCACTGGCATTCAGACTTTCATATAGCTGGATGGATTGCTCCATTGTCTCAGGGTTGTACTGATTAGGAGAGGTTGATGGGATAATTAAATCAATCGCCTCACCATCCATTTCAGGATAACGGACTCCAGTTGTGTCGCCTACAAACAGTCCGTTTGTTGCGGAATAAAGCATGGAAACATGATGTTTTGCATGACCCTCTGTATGATAGAAAGTTAGCTTGTGCTGTCCCAATACTAATTCCTGCTCATGTCCAATTTCTACTATTCGATTTGCATCGATTGGGACAATTGGGTCGAAAAGAAGCTCAAATTCCTCCCCATAAACACTCTTTGCACTTGCAATTAGCCGACTAGGATCAACCATATGTGATACACCTCGAGGATGTACAACGAATGTGGCATTTGGACAGCTTTGTAAAAATAACCCCGCTCCGCCAGCATGATCTAAATGGATATGTGTGACGATTACATAGTCGATATCCTCTAATGCTATATTTAATTCATCTAACCCGTCTAATATATATGGTACAGACGGGCTGGCAGATGTTTCAATTAGTGCAATTTTTTCATCAATCAGCAAATAAGAGCTTGTACGCTGTTCACGATTTAAATCATGTGTATCGATACAAAAAAAATTGGGTGCTATCTGTTGGACTCTAGACAATATAATTTCTCCCTCCGAATGCAAATTTGTGCAAAATACTCTCTTATAGGAATTTTTTAGCTACAAAAAGTAGTAGTTATACTATATAATAATAGAAAACTAAACTGAATGTCCATTCATTTTTTAGGGGGATTAATTAATGGAGAAAAGGATTCGCTATGATACAAGAAAGGTTCATCGCGTTAATTTAGCTATAATTTCAATTTTAGCTATTTTAATTTGTGGACCCATGATTTTTTCGAAGGGTATTATGTTCTTATTTATCGGACTTACTGTTATTGCGTTAGCAGTTGGTAATTATTTTTTACCTATTAAAACGTATGTCAAAGGCTTTATTTTTGGCATGATTCCTTCCAGCGTTGTTTTCACATTATTTTTAATCGATAGCTTTTCATTAAATAAACATTATATTTTACTCTGTACTGTAGCCATCATTGCTCTATATTTTAAAAAAGAATTAATTGTATTCTTTGGCGTACTAACAAATATCAGCTTTGTCATCTTGTATATTGCCAATTCTAAATCATTACTAGGACCCTTTGATGATATCATTGTTTTTATTACGCTAATAGCCATTATGAATGGGGTTATCATTGCCTTTTTCTTAATTGCCAAATGGGGCAATGAATTGATTGAACATGCGGCAATTCAGCAAAATGAAGTAAAGGCATCCTTAGAGCAGCTACAAAAAACATTTCAGGAGATTGAAAACAGTAGTCAAGCATTGGATAAGCATGTTACACAATTCCAACATACCATGCAGCGAATATCAACTTCGAGTAAGCAGATACTTTTAGCTACCGAGGATATTTCTGCAAGTATTCAGCAAGAATCCTCTAGCCTACAAATGATTCATGGAACGATGAAAGAATCTGTCCATTTTGTCAACGAAACATTCTCTATTTCTAAGGAAACCGTCTCTAAATCTACAAATCTTCAAGAGGAGGTTTTAGCAGGTTGGGAGAAAATGCAAGATGCAATGGCACAAATGGAGGTCATGAGTCATGCCATCGGTTCTACTGCTGAAACTGTCAATGAGTTACAGCTAAGTCTGCAAACCGTAGACAGCTTGTTACAGGGGATTCAGCATATTGCAGAACAAACAAATCTTTTGGCACTCAATGCAGCAATTGAAGCGGCAAGAGCAGGAGAGCATGGTAAAGGCTTCGCTATCGTTGCAGATGAAGTACGGAAATTGGCAGAAGAAAGTGCAGCCATAACAGTAAGCATTACGAATGTGACAAAAACATTGTTCGCAAAATCTACAGAAGCATATCAACGCTCAGATGCTGGAGAAAAGGCGCTGCAGCATGGAGAGATGCTGTTACAAGATGTCAGCAAATTCTTGAATGTTTTAAAAGATTCATTTGCGATTACCAACACAGATTTAACTAGAGGGATGACTGAATTGAGCAGCGCCATTTCCCAGTTTGATAAAATACAGTCTCAAATAGAAAAACTGAATGAAATGACTGAGCAAAATGCAAATTCTACTGGTGAAATTCTACATTCCGTAGAGGATGAAAACAAAATGCTAGAAATGATGACAAACACTACAAATCATATTCAGGCATTGAGTAATACATTAAAGTTGCTCGTTACAAACAAGGAACAAAGATATTCATAGAATGAAAATACACAGGGGGATAAAGATACCTTGCCTCCTGTGTTTTTATGTGATTTGATTATAGAAAAGAAGGATTTTTATTTCTAGTGGAAAATCAAGTAATTGGCTATTCATTTTGGCAATCACTTGGATTAAAGAAAGAAGATTGAGCAACAATTAAAACGAAGTAACTGAAATCTCCTATTATCATATTAGAATTTTAATCAAGTTTGTGATTCAAGTGTCCCTATTTGTTTAATAATCTGTGAATAAGCCAATCCTGAAAGTAAAAGGAGTGGTTTGTCTGGAAAACAGATTTTTTATAGGTGTTATCAATGGCTGTGTTTTAAGTGCAATTTTGTGGGTTTCTATTTTTGGGTGGATTCGAATAATTAAATATTTATTTTAGAGGTAGACGTAAAATGCCGGATTTACGTACATATATTAATGATAATCATAAAAAATTAAGGTGTGTTCTTTCTCCGTTGAATACGCAGAGAGGAGGGCGTATCGTAAATAGTATAAATTACAAAGTTCTGGAAAAGAATCGAAATTTGTTCAGATTTTGTATAGAGCCATATGGTAATCTATTCATGTCGAGGGATGCGAAAGCAAACTAACACGCACAAAAAGACCAGGCTCTCAATTTTAGTAGAGCCTGGTCTTTCCAATATTTAAATTTTTTAAAGAGACTCAAATCAATTGGAAAGTGATTGGATGGGATTAGTATGAAAGCAGGAAATAGACATAATCGTCTATTTCCTGCTTCATTGCTTTTAATTTAGCTTTATGATTAGCTTTTGGAATCGAGTAATACTGCTCGTATCGACACATTCTACATGAACAGTGAATTTTACCTTTGCTTAATTTGCCGCGTACTGGCATGTAATTACTCTCTAGTAAAAATACATTTTTTAAAATGGCCCATTTTTTTCGAATTATTCGCTCTCTCTGGTGGCGAATATAGGCTTTTGATCGATTTTTCATAAACTATCAGCTCCCTTGAGAAACCCAAGCTTGCAGGAAGAGTCAAGGGATGTCAGCACTCCCTACAAGCTTGGTATTGAGCTGATAGAATGGATTAATTGACGCATATCATCATTCCTTTTATAAAATTATAACATAAGTCAACTACATTGTTTTATGCAAGAATAGTGAATTTAAAAGAGGATGGTTTATAATCAATGTGTTATGAAAAATAGTACATGTACTAGAATCTACGAATTATGACCACGTTCTAATCTTTTCATTTCTTCTGCTATTGCGCATGCGTTCGAATCTTTTTCCTCATATAGTTGATGGATAATATTTGAATAATCTTCTTTATTTCGATTCTGGCTTAATTTATATGCAGCTTGTATTTCTTGTACTTTAATCTTTACGCCTACAATTCCTTTAAGTTCTTGCTCTAATAATTGAGGAGAAAGTGTATCCCATAATATAGGATGCTCACGATGTTTTTCATATTTCTCAAGTAAATTTGATAAATCTTTTTCGAGCTCTTTGCCTTCAAAGATTTCAGCTTTTCCATATATATGTACTGATTGGTAGTTCCATGTTGGAACATTCTCTTGTTCATACCAGGAAGAAGAGATATAGGCATGAGGCCCTTGGAACATAACTAGTACCTCATCTGTCTCTTGAAAAGTTCTCCATTGAGGATTTCCATATGCTAAATGACCTGTGAGGTAATAATCCTCTCCTTGTTTGCTGAGAAGCAATGGTAAATGAGTAGCAATGGGTCTCCCTTTTTTTATTGAAACTATTGTAGCAAAAGCGTTTAAACGAATAAATTTTTTAATTTCCTCTACATCAGTTACTTTGTAATATTTAGGAATAAACATAGAAATCGCCCTCTCTCTAATTTCTTATGAAATGCCTTAAAAACCTTTACTTTTTACATCTCACAATATAGATTTAATTATAGTCATTAACTGGCACCTGTCAAAGTGCCAATAATGATATTTTTAAAGGAGCCAATTAAATGATTGAAATTACGCCTATTTTACATAAAGATGGTCCACTTTATCTTCAACTATATAATTTTATAAAAACTGAAATTCAAGTAGGGAATATTCGTGCAAATAGTAAATTGCCATCTCAGCGAAGTTTAGCTAAACATCTAAATATAAGTCGAAATACAGTTGACACTGCCTATCAGCAACTGATCGCAGAGGGCTATGTTATTAGTAAAGAAAGAGATGGCATATATGTTGTGGAATTAGAAAAGGAGTTCTTTTTAAAGAACAAT
>Ga0213820_1001443_pt1 | contig 10906 bp, 11 predicted proteins | sample MC6MC0910MG_FD_179889 | JGI IMG/M metagenome (GOLD analysis project Ga0213820, IMG submission 179889) | Enriched soil aggregate microbial communities from Iowa State University, Ames, United States - MC6-MC0910-MG | ecosystem: Environmental > Terrestrial > Soil > Unclassified | place: USA: Iowa... | reverse complement strand
TTCAAACTTTAAAGTGATAGAGAATGGCTTCATTCGAATATATGATTCAAGCATCACTCAATTGGATATTTCAAAAGCCTTTATCCTAAATGATGTTGCAGTGGAATCGATAAGTAAGAAAACGAGTTCTTTAGAAGACTACTTTTTGAAGTTGATCAATGGGGGTGCGATCCATGCTTAATATTATAAGATTAGAAATGAAAAAATTTAAAATCAGCAGTTCTATAAAAGGAGCACTTATTGCAGCTGCTTTTATTTTCGGTTGTATGTTTCTATTTCTATTTGGGTCAAAATTTGATGATGAACTTATTATGGAAAGTTACGAATTTATTTTTGTTTTAATTGATACTTTTGTTAGAGCTGTTTTTATTATCTTCGCTTCCACTTTAATTGCTAAACTTATAATTGACGAATATAAAAACAAGACGATTACGATATTATTTATGTACCCAATCAATAGAAAGAAAATCATTATCGCAAAGTTAATACTTATAGTCGTCTTTACATTTACAGCAATTATCTTTGCGAATACGATTATCGCTACTTTGATTTATTTTATTAATGAAAAGATGCACTATATCCCCGATACGCTTTCTATTACAGTTGCAAAAAATCATGCATTGAGGGTTCTAATGAATGCACTATCAGCAACCGGAATGAGCTTAATTCCTCTATTTTTCGGTATGCGAAAATATTCAGTTCCAACAACCATCATCTCCTCGATCATAATTGTTCTCATTGTTTGCTCTAACAATGGTGGAATGACATTAAATGATATTATTATTATCCCTATAACACTTGCAATTATTGGTGTGTTAATTGCCTATTTGGCAATTAAAAATATCGAGAAGGTGGATCTAATCCAATAATAAGAGTTTGATATTATATTATCCCTATTACATTCGCTGTACTTGGCTTAGGTTCTTGTTGCTTTTGATTATTGGAAGCATTCGAAAAAAACTGGCAGAAAGTCATTAATTTTTTTTGAAAAATCATTGATGAGAAATACTAATCAATCGTTTGATTAATTATTAATCATTTATAATCAAACGTTTGATTAAATACGAAATATTTATATGATATACTAATTAATCGTTTGATTAAAAAGTAAAGATAAATAGAAACTCCCAACCATTGGGCTAAATTAAATTTCAATCATTAATACAGTATACTAATCAAACGTTTGGTTAAAATTCAATCAAAAATGTATTATATTAATTAATCGTTTGATTAAATATAATGGGTTAATATCAATTACTATAAAAGGATGTCTCGTAAAGGTATGACCCTTACTTTCGAGACATCCTTTTTCGTTAAATCCATATTTAATCCTTCCCCTACTTTAAGGTGGCGGCAAAACAGATCTTTTCTAACTACCAATCCAAACCTTTATGAACCTGTTGAACGATAGTGCCTGACACCCAATTGCCAGACGAGAAAGCAAGGCAGGATAAATAGGCTCCCCATAACAGGAGTCAACATATGAAATAGGTCACTTCCTCCTGCTTTTCCGAGAATATACTGCAGCGGCAAGTAATTTACTGTTCCAAAAGGGATGACAAAAGTGAAAAAGCGGGCGACCCATTTTTGATAAATATTTAACGGGTATTGTGCCATCTCCCTGCCGCCGTCGGTAAAAATATTCGCTACCTCGAGCCCCTGCACAGTCCAAAAACACATAGTGGCGGCAAGCATATAGATACCGGTGAAAATAAACACACCGCTCGTAATCATCAGCACAAGGGTAATAGCTCTAGGTGCACTCCACTCAATGGGAAGATTGCTTAAGGCCCATATTAAAACAATGACACTCTGGAGCAGTCTGCCAAATCTCGTAAACTCAAACTTTGAGCCGAGAACCTGGATAAAGGTACTGCGAGGCCGGACCAGCAGCCTATCAAAATCTCCCTTAACAATTAAACTAGAAAAAGTATCAAATCCGCGAGCAAAACATTCGCTCAAGCTGAAGGCCATATGGATTACCGCGAAGCAAAGCGCCACCTCAAAAAATTGCCAGCCCTTTATTTGTCCAAACCGCTCAAACAAAAAGTAAAGACCGGCAAAAATGGAAAAAGGAATAAAAAATTGACCAATAGAAAGCAGCCAAAATGAGGTGCGGTATTGCATTTGTGATTTAAAATGGATTAGCAGATATTTAAAATATAGGCTCAACCGGGTCAACCTCCTTGGACCACAACTTTTTTTAGTACACCGTTAAGGGTCGTCCTTCCTAGCAAAACAAGAACAGTGAGATAAGTTAGCTGAATGAGAATACCAATGATCGCATCGTGCACCGGGATATGCCCCGAATAGACCCGAAACGGGAAATCCGCCGTCCAGCGAAATGGAAGCACATAGGCTATTTTTTGCAGCCATACCGGCATCAATGGAACGGGAATAACTAATCCTGCAAAAAATTCACTTAAGACGCCAAATACAAGAAGTGACCCCATGGGCGACAATGTGATGAAGACAGATATATATAAGAACATCGATATGGCGACTAACAGCAGCAAGCCCAATAGCAGTGCGCTTAAAAACAATAAAAATGAGGTTATACTAGTCGGGGGTTCTAAGTTGTATGGTTTAGGCAAAAGACAGGCAACGATTAATATGGGAAAACAGCGTAAAAACGCACTTGACAGCCGCTGGGCGAGGAGCTTGGCATACCAAAATCCGTAAAGTCCGCTCGGCCGGCAAAGCTCATAAGCAATATTCCCACTTGTAATGAGATCAAATAGTTCATTATCGCGAAACCACATCATAACGAAGACAAGAAACGCCTGCTGGAGCCATATGTATTGAATTAATTCTTTTAAAGAAATCGGCGGTGTTTGTACAGCGTGTTGATAGAATGCTTCAAATACCATAATACTGATAAATCCCCAGAAAAATTGCGTCGCCACCCCGGCAAGTGCTGCCGCCCGATACTGCATTCCCATGCTAAGCCGCAGTTTCAAAACCGATATATACACCTTCATATTTGATACTCCTTGTAAAGCTGAACGATAATATCCTCTATCGGTTGTGCCTCAATTGCGACATCTATCAGCTCTACTTGGTTCGATAATTGGGTGATGACATCAGAGGTTTTTAACTGATCTGTATCGATGCTCAGCACTACGCGTTCTGGTGTCCACGATAGTGTAGATGCCCCGGGGATATGGATGGGATTTGCATTTTTTCCGTAATCCGCTGTGATGGTTTTATGTGTGCCAAACCGCTGCCGTAATTCTTCTAAATAACCGTCGTATAATACGCTCCCTTTTCCTATCAGAATAACCCGCTCGGCCAGTGCCTCAATATCATTCATATCGTGGGTTGTAAGGATGACAGTGACTCCTTTTTCCTTATTAATCGTTTTGATAAACTGGCGGACGGCGATTTTCGAAACCGCATCCAGTCCGATGGTCGGTTCGTCTAAAAATAATATTTGGGGATTGTGAATAAGCGAAGCTGCAATCTCGCAGCGCATCCTCTGACCTAAACTTAATTGACGGACGGGTGTACTTACGATTTCTTGCAGTTCTAGCGTTTCGATGAGTAGGTCGATCGTAGATTTATATTCTTGTTGTGGAACCTTATAGATGTCTTTTAGCAGTTCAAAAGAATCCATCACCGGGACATCCCACCATAGCTGGGAACGCTGCCCGAAAACGACTCCGATATTTTTTACATACTGGGTTCTTTCTTTCCAGGGTATGTACCCCATAATGGTGCACTTCCCGGTGTCAGGCACCAAGATTCCACTCATAATCTTAATCGTCGTCGATTTTCCTGCCCCATTCGGGCCGATATAACCAACAATCTCTCCTTGATTAATAGAAAAAGAGATGTTCATTAATGCATCAACAATCGTATGTTCCCGGTAAAAAAGCGCCTTAGCTGCCTGCCGCAGCCCGGTTGAACGCTTGGCAATCTTGTAGGCTTTAGTAATCCCCTCTAAGTGTATCAATTCGATTTCCCCCCCTGCCTTTTTTGAGTCACAGAGGAAAATAATAGCATTCTGCCCTACCCGTGTCAAGAATTTTCTAAATATTTATACCACTATTCGTACTTCTATAGATAGTCAAAAAACATTTCTCGTTCGCTTTGAATTAATCGCTATTTTCCAGCTCTTCCGGCACACTATTTTGTTCATATGAGGGACCGCCATTTAGTTGAGAAATCTCTTTTGCCAATTCATCTAAAAACTCATCCGTTAATAAGGGTTTCTTATGGTTAGACATAGTATCCTCCTATCTTGATATGAAATACCATTATTATTGACTGATCTTCGGATACCATTCATGGAATTACATTGTTTCAATCGTAAAAAATTAATTTTTTCTTAAAAATTTTTATTTACTTTATCTACGCACGGGAGTATGATAAACAACGGTTTCAAATTTCTAAATCGCTGAATCCTTATGGTACGGGGGAACCTTTTTTGTGGGCTGATTTAATAACCCAAGGGGTGAATCCTTCTAGGTAGGGCTACTCAATGGTCCGAATCCGACAGCTAACCTCGTAAGCGTTATATGAGAAGGAAGGTGGAGCTTGTGCGACATAAAAAATAATGTCTGCAGGTCTATTCATTGATGACTTGTGGACTTTTTTAATTTTTTTAAAAAAATCCCAAACTTCCGGGGTTTTTTTAGATGAAAAGAGAACAATATTTTTATAACTATTCGGCGGTGAACAGCTTTGATTACTTCTATAAAGAGGTTTTTAATTGGGCGTCCTTTAAAATCAACGGCTTTAGGGGAACAAAAACTTTCTAAAACAAAAGCATTAGCGATCCTTTCTTCGGATGCATTATCTTCCGTTGCCTATGGTCCGGAACAAATATTGATTGTCCTTGTTACATTGGGTACCGTAGCCTTTTGGTACTCCATTCCAATTGCTATCGGAGTCTTAATCCTACTAGCCGCTTTAATTCTTTCCTATCGCCAGATTATTTTTGCCTATCCACATGGTGGAGGAGCGTATGTGGTTTCAAAAGAAAATTTAGGGGTTAATCCAGGGCTAGTAGCAGGAGGATCATTATTAGTTGACTATATTTTAACGGTCGCAGTGAGTGTCTCTGCTGGCACCGATGCCATTACATCTGCTTTTCCAACATTACATGCACATAATGTAGCCATTGCAATTTTTTTCGTCCTGATTATTACAATCTTGAACTTACGAGGGTTAACCGAGTCTGCCTCGATTTTAGCCTATCCTGTTTATTTATTTGTGTTTGCCCTATTTATATTAATTGGAGTCGGGCTATTCAATGTCTTAACGGGTAAGGTTTCACCTGATTTGCATGCTTCTCTTGGTACACCTGTAGCAGGAATCAGTCTCTTTCTTCTCTTAAAAGCCTTTGCATCTGGTAGCTCAGCACTTACTGGTGTCGAGGCTATATCCAATGCCATTCCAAACTTTAAAGACCCAGCTCCGAAAAACGCGGCCAAAACGTTAATGGCCATGGGAACATTACTAGCTTTACTTTTTTCTGGCATCGTATTTTTAGCCTATTATTATGGGATTTCTCCTAGTGCTAAGGTGACGGTCGTCTCACAAATTGCAGAGGAGACCTTTGGACGGAATCTAATGTATTACTTTATCCAAGGGACAACGGCGTTGATTTTAGTCCTTGCTGCCAATACAGGGTATTCGGCTTTCCCATTGCTGGCTGTGAATTTAGCAAAGGATAAATTTATCCCAAGAATGTTTACCATTAGAGGTGACCGATTAGGATACTCCAATGGAATTATTATCCTTGGAGTTTCCTCGATCATTTTGATTATAGCTTTTAAAGGGAAAACAGAACATCTAATCCCTCTTTATGCAGTTGGAGTTTTCATTCCTTTTACGCTGTCGCAAACAGGAATGATGCTGAAATGGATTCGTGAAAAACCTAGAGGATGGATAGTAAAGCTAATTATTAACACAACAGGGGCATTGATTAGTTTTACTGTTACCATCGTGTTCTTTTTAACCAAATTTACTCAGGTTTGGCCTGTGTTAATTTTCTTACCAATTATCATTTTTGTCTTTCATAGAATAAGGACGCATTATGATGCAGTAGGCGACCAACTGCGGATCACTACTTGTGAGCCTGCTGTCCCGATTGAAGGGAATGTAATCGTTGTACCTGTTGCTGGTATAACGCACGTGGTAGAAAACTCAATCAATTATGCTAAATCTCTTTCACCTGACCAGATAATTGCTGTTTACGTCGCTTTTGAAAGGGAGGATGAAAAAAAGTTTGAAGAGAAATGGAAGAAATGGCAGCCTGATGTGCGACTTGTTACACTTCACTCTCATTATCGAAGTATCATTCAACCATTGACCAAATTTGTCGATACGGTTGAACATAAGGCGAGTGAATCAAATTACCAAGTCACAGTGATCATCCCACAATTTATTCCAAAGAAAGGCTGGCACAATATTCTCCATAACCAATCAAGCTTACTGATACGTGCATTCCTCCTATATCGGAGAAAGGTCATCATCACGACTGTCCCTTATCATTTGAAAAAGTAACATCAAATGTTTATCTGAAAGTTTGTAGGCGGGTCCGTAAAAGATTTTATTCGTAATTGAATTAAAAAAAGCTAACGTAACATTTTATAAAAGTGTTACATTAGCTTTTTTTTATAATGTTTTTAACAAAGTTAAATTGATTTGATCGTTTAAATCCTTCTCTAGCTTTTCCAGGTCTTTATCAAAGAAGTTCATATCGACCTTCTTGACTGTTTGATGCCCTACACCTGCCTTTTCCAGACAAGAAGCGAGGATTACAAGGCAACGATCAGAGTGGAGCATGGCGTTTCTGATTTAATTCTTATATAGCCGCTTTTCCGGATGATCATCTTTTTTCCTCCAACCGCTCACAGCTATTTCAATTTAAAAAATCACTTTGTTAATTTTCTTTTAAACACGAAATAATACATACTAAGAGGCCACCATAATACACAGAAAATCGGGTAAACCGCCCAGATGGTATCTGGTGTTGATATCACATTCACGCAGATAAAAAAGATACTGATGAGCAAACTCGCATGGATGGAGAATTCAAAAAATGTCTTTTTCTTTGTATGAAAAATGGCAAGCGGCCACCACAATACCACAAACGCTGGATAGATCACCCAGGGATATGCTGGTGATAAGAGAACATTAAGAATGGAATAGTATAAAATGATGCTTATACTTCCTGCCAGTGCAACGGTCATTGTTCGTGCACGCTTTTCTAGATGAACAAGGATTGGCCACCAGAAAATTGGATATATGGCATATATCGACCATGGGTACTGCGGTGAATTAATATAATTTTCAACAGTCAAAAATGCTATTATAAGTGCACTATAAGTAAGGGAAAGTTGTTTGTGTTTCCCATTCTTCACACAATACAACCCGATCGGCCATAACAAAAGAACAAAGGTTGGATAAATAAACCAAGGATAATGGGGATTAGTTAAAAAATTGACTAGCATTAAAAAGACAATACTCATTACACTTCCGGCTACAGTAAAACCTATATCAAATTTTTTCATTTGTCTCCCTCCCCCCTTACTTTGAACGTAACCAAGTAAAATACATCGTTAATGGCCACCATAATACCGCAAATGTTGGATACACAAACCAAATTGTATGTGGTGAATATGAAAAATTAATAAAAATAAACAGAGCAATTATAAGCAGACTGCCCCAGATGGAAAACCCTAAATTTAATTTCGTCATGTTTTTTTTCGCTGGCTGCTTTACACCCAGCTCCTTTTTTAAATCTTCAATATCCCCAAAATCTACGATTGCTTTATTAATCGCATCCTCCTCTTCCTTCCCTTGTTCCATTAAATCCAACACTTTTTCTTCAAGGTTTTCCAAAACTTCCTGCTTAACGGCCTTTTTTTGCTCACTTTCCGGTACATCTTTAAATAGATCGTCCACATGATTTTTTAACTTTTTCACTTTAATCCCTCCATAAATAAATCGATTACTTCCTTGGTTTCTATCCATTCATCAATCATTTCTTTTAAATATGCCTTTCCGAGCGTGGTGATCCTGTAATACTTCCTTTTCCCACCTTGAGAAACACTTCCCATATACGATTCAATTAATTCCTTTTTCTCAAGTCGCTGAAATACAGCATATAGTGTTGCCTCTTTTATCTGGAATCGATTGTCTGTTCGTAAGCTAATTTCCTTCGATATTTCATAGCCATACCTGTCTTGTTCAAAAATCAAGCGTAAGATAATCGAATCCAAATGACCACGAATAATATCGCTTCTAATCATGTTTTCACTTCCTTGTTTCATTCACTATTCTACCTGATAGAGTAATCTTACTTGAAATTACTCTATCTGTCAAAGTAATATTCAAAAAACATTTAGATATGTTTGGAAATTTCAGTGAGTAAAAATCAGGGATATTCATTGAAAAACTGGTATGAAGCACCGCATTTGAATAGACAGGCGCCCATCTCTTTTTTTTTACAAAAAAACACCTCTAAATATTAGGGGTGTTTGATCAATATTCACTTCTTATAGATATTCTAAATTGGAGCTAATGCGATCTTTAACATCTGTTATTTCTGCTGTCAACAACGTTATTGCTGGGCTGACTTTTTGTAAATCGATCGATCAGCAGCTAGTGCAATTGTAATTTACAATTTTTATTTCTCAATAACACATTTTACAAATTCTATATTGGCTGAAGTATTTGCTTCCCGATCATTTATCTTTTCTTTCAGATTCTCGAGGGGCATTTGCATTACAGTTATCAAGTATATAATGCATAAATTCTAGAGTGTCAATGATACGTTGTTTCTTAGAATCACAGTAACGGACATTTAACCCTTTTCGAATACTGATCGCTTCATTTATGAGTCCATGCCATTTTTGGGGCATATGGTTAATTGCATATTCGCAGGCCCCAACTTTTGAAATGACTTTATGTTCATTGATTGTATAGAATTGTCGCAACATCCCTGAAACTGACCATTGTATTTCCCAATCTATTATTTTGTTAGGCAGTAGAAATGCAAATTTTTTATACTTTTCATTTTTTTTCATCCTATTTAACCAATAAGTATTCATATTGCTTAAACAATAGTCAAGCAGAATACGATCATCAATCTCAAAATCGAAGGAAGGTATCTCTTGGCCAATGATAGTAATTCCCTTGTTTTTTAGAATCCACCAAGTAATTGGATTCGTAACCTGTTCACTCCACTCCACCTTGCCATCGTTTGTATATAAACGTCTGTGGAGATCTACTTTTCCCATGTCTTCCCACAAAAGATAGCATCCGTCCATACCAGTCTTTTTGTACTTGGCAGCTAGTTCTTGATGGAGTTTGGACAAAGTTTTTACCTCTGCTTCGGTCAATTGACGGTTAATGATCGCAACGAAATCAATATCGCTAGATTCATGAATATAGGCATCAAGAGCAATTGAACCATGTATATAAAGTCCCTCAAGAGTATTGGGGATCCGCTCATGCAAAACAGCAATATAATGACGAAGAATATTTTGAATTGGTATTGGGATTTTCGTATCCATTTGTTCAGCACCTACCCATAACTAATTTTCACTTTAAATAAATCTTAACTAAAAACATGTGAAAAGTAACCAATTTTTAAAAATGGGTTCAGTTACTTACTGCTATTATGCAACAGGGGCTGAACCCGGAATTTTTGGAGCTTTACACAGATTTACAAAAAAGTTAACAAAATATTCATTCCTTTAGGACAACCTCGGCAGTATTTTTTTATAAGATGAACTTGAAGTTTTGAAAATTAAGAAAGGATGTGGCATATGCCGTATAAACCTCGTACTGAATCTGCCGAATTACTCATTTTGAGATTCTTAAACACCCGAATGACTTTGTCAGAAAAAGACAAGCATCATTATTTTAGCCTAAAAAAAGGGTATGAGGGTGAAGTAATGTTTGATTCATTGACAGAAAAGCTTTCATGCGAATGCATGATATTAAACGATTTGCTGCTCAAGGTAAACAACACTACTTTCCAGATCGACTCGCTGATTATTGTTTCAGAAACGATTTATTTTTACGAAGTGAAAAATTATGAAGGTGATTATTTTTACGAGTCAGAGAGATTATACAAGAAACCCAAAACTGAGTATAATAATCCACTGCACCAATTGAATCGAAGCGAATCCCTGCTCCGCCAGTTACTCCAGAATCTTGGGGTTAATTTCCCCATCGAGTCCCAGGTAGTTTTTATCAATCCCGAGTTCACTCTTTACCAAGCACCCCTGAACAAGCCTATTATTTTCCCAACACAGGTAAATAACTATTTAAAAAAATTAGATACGGCACCATCAAAACTAAATGGTAAGCATAAAATGCTGGCTGACAAATTAATTTCCCTTCATATAGGTGAATCTCCTTATACAACCTTGCCTGCTTATGATTATGAGCAGCTGCGAAAAGGGATTACTTGTGCTGCCTGCAACTCGTTTTCGATTTCTGTCAGTGGAAAGAAATGTGTATGTGGTAATTGTGGGCACGAAGAGTTGGTTACATCTGCTGTTTTGCGGAGTGTGAAGGAATACCAGCTTCTTTTTCCTGGTAGAAAAATTACTACGAATGATATTTATGATTGGTGTCGAGTGGTGGGGTTTAAAAAAACGATTAGAAGGGTATTGGAGAGGAATTTTAAAATGGTAGGAGTTCGTCAATGGACTTTTTATGAATGAAAAACAAATGAAGGACTTTTCTTTCTCTTTCCTTCTTAGATTTGTCCTTCATCAGCCTTATGAAAGACTTTTCTTTCTCTTCCTTCTGAGATTTGGCCTTCATCGGCTTTATGAAGGACTTTTCTTTCTCTTTCCTTCTAAGATTTGTCCTTCATCAGCCTTATGAAGGACTTTTCTTTCTCTTCCTTCTGAGATTTGGCCTTCATCGGCTTTAT
>Ga0213820_1001441_pt1 | contig 10907 bp, 7 predicted proteins | sample MC6MC0910MG_FD_179889 | JGI IMG/M metagenome (GOLD analysis project Ga0213820, IMG submission 179889) | Enriched soil aggregate microbial communities from Iowa State University, Ames, United States - MC6-MC0910-MG | ecosystem: Environmental > Terrestrial > Soil > Unclassified | place: USA: Iowa... | reverse complement strand
TCTCCGCCGAGGCCGTCGGCCATTACTGCGGCATGATGCTGCTGGACCATGCGGGACCGAAGGGCCAGATTTTCGTGAAGGGCCGCGCCGCGCCGGTGTGGTTCTCGTCCATCAAGCAGGTCTTCGCCTACACGCTGCTGCCCGAAGAACCCAAGGGCCTGGCCGCCATCTACGTCAACGACATGGCGGCCGCCGGCCCGGATGGCGCGGCGGATCTGAAAGCGTGGGTCGACGCGCGCCAGGCCTTCTACGTCATCAATTCCAGCTTCATTGGCGGCATGGGCGCCGAAGACGCCATGCCGTTCTCGGATCAGGCCCGCGCGCAGGCTTTCGCGCAGACCCACGGCGGCCGCGTCGTGCGCTTTGCCGACGTGCCCGAGGACTACGTGTTTGCTCAATAGCGCCTATGCCGTCGGACTTGCCTCCTGCACTCAAGCCTATCGCGCCTTAATCAGTTGATATCGCCATGAACTCTCCCGCCCGCCGCCGCTTCCTCGGCATCGTTGCCGCGTCTTCCGCGCTGGCCCTCACTCCCGGCTTTCTGCGCCGCGCGCAGGCGGCCATCGCGCCGACGCGCTGGCAAGGCGTGGCGCTGGGCGCAGACGCGGAACTGCGGCTGTACCATCCCGACCGACAGGCCGCCGAACAGCTCATCGAACGGGCATTGCAGGAACTGCGACGGCTCGAGGGCGTGTTCAGCCTGTATCGGGACGACAGTGCGCTGTCGATCCTGAACCGACAGGGATATCTGGCCGATCCGCCCTCGGATCTGGTCCGGTTGCTCAGCGAGAGCCGGCACTACGCTGAATTGACCGGCGGCCTCTTTGACCCGTCCGTGCAGCCGCTGTGGCGCGTGTACGCTGACCACTTCGCGCAAACCGACGCGTCCCCCGGCGGCCCGGCGCAGAACGATATCGCCCAGGCGTTGCAGTCCGTGTCGTACAAGCGCATCGAAATCGACCCCCAGCGCATTCGCCTGCAGCCCGGCATGGCGCTGACGCTCAACGGCATCGCGCAGGGCTACATCACCGACCGCGTGACGGACCTGTTTCGCAACGCCGGCCTGGAACGCGCGCTGGTCGATATGGGCGAGATACGCGGACTGGATTCGTCCGCCAACGCAGAGGGCTGGCGCGTCGGGCTGGCCGATCCCCTGTCGCCGGACCAGATCCTGACGCAGGTGCCGATCAGCAACCAGGCGCTTGCCACCTCCGGCGGCTACGGCACGCCGCTGGATGCCGCGGGTCAGTATTCGCACCTGTTCGATCCGCATACCGGGCGGGCGCGGCCGCTCTACCGCAGCGTGTCAGTCATGGCATCCACGGCGACGGCGGCCGATGCGCTGTCCACGGCGTTTTCCAACATGCCGCTGGAACGCACCGCTGCCCTCGTGCACCGCCTGGGGGTTCGCGCGTGGATGGTGCTGCCTGATGGCCGATTGATTGCGCAGTCCGCCGAGACCTGATCGCGCCGCAGCCGCTGCGTCATGGCCTGAAGGGGCAGATTGGCATCAATTATTCCACCCAGCGTAATAAAGAAGTGCGCACGTAGGCTATTCCTCTAAAAATCGTTCGGTTCCACACTGGCGTCACGGTTCGGGAATTGTCCCGCTCCGACAAACAACCCCAGGAGCCGGACCATGAAAATCCACCACCACCCGCTGTCGGGCCATTCTCACCGAGTCGTCCTTTTTGCATCGCTGCTTGGCTTGAATGCCGACTTGGTCGAAGTCGACCTGAAGTCGGGAGCCCACAAGAAGCCCGAATTTCTCGCCCTCAATCCCTTCGGCCAAGTCCCGGTTCTGGAAGACGACGGCGCTGCCATTGCGGATTCGAATGCCATCCTGGTCTATCTCGCCAAGAAATCCGGTCAACGCGCATGGCTGCCCGAAGACGCGCCTGGCGCAGCGGCCGTTCAGCGCTGGCTGTCCGTCGCGGCCGGCGAAATCGCCTACGGGCCGGCGGCGGCCCGGCTGATCACCGTGTTCGGCGCCGGCTTTAACGCCGAAGAGGTCATCGGGCGCGCGCATGCCGTGCTCAACAAGCTGGAGGCGCACCTAGCCGGCCGCGACTGGCTGGCCGCCGATCATCCGACCATCGCTGACGTCGCCATCTACAGCTACGTCGCCCGCGCGCCCGAAGGGAACGTCGATCTCTCAGCGTACCCCGCGGTCAAGGGCTTTCTTGGCCGTGTCGAGGCCTTGCCGGGCTTTGTCCCCTTCGTCCAGACGCCGGCCGGACTGACCGCCCACGCGTGACGGCAACCTGACCGCGGACCGTTTGCACCGCTGCCCATCCCCAAAGCGAGACACGAAAATGGCCGACACATCCACCAAGTTGCCCACCTGGCACGAGGGCGAGAAATTCATCCAGGAGAAGGTCGGCGTCGCCGAACGAATGGAAGTGGTCGGCCAGCGTGTCGTGCGGGACTACATGCCCGACCAGCACCGAGACTTCTACGCGCAACTGCCGTTCATCGTGCTGGGCAGCGTGGACGCCGAGGGGCATGCCTGGGCGACGTTTCTTGAAGGCAGACCCGGCTTCATGTCGTCGCCGACACCAACGTCGCTCGATATCGCCGCCCGTCCCGATGCCACGGACCCGGCAGGCCGCGGCATGATCGAAGGCGCCCCGGTCGGCCTGTTGGGCATCGAGATGCACACGCGCCGCCGCAACCGCATGAACGGTGTGCTCGAAAGCGGGGTGGACAACGGCCTTCGGGTCGACGTCGATCAGAGCTTCGGAAACTGCCCGCGGTACATCCAGCTTCGCGATTTCACCTTCGTCCGCGATCCCGGCGCGCCCGCGTCGGTGCAGGTCGAGGAACTGGCGGCAATCGACGCGCAGGCGCGGGCGCTGATCGAAAAATCCGACGCCTTTTTCGTCGCGTCCTACGCCGATCGTGAAGATCGCCGTCAGGTCGATGTCTCCCATCGCGGGGGCAAGGCCGGCTTCGTCCGGGTGCATCAGGACGGCACGCTGACCATTCCGGACTTCAACGGCAACCTCTTCTTCGCCACGCTCGGCAACATCCTGCTCAATGGCAAGGCAGGACTCCTGTTCGTCGACTTCGAGACGGGCGACATGCTGCAGATGACGGGCGAGGCCGAGGTCATCCTGGACTCTCCCGACATCGCGGCGTTTCAGGGTGCGGAGCGTCTGTGGACGTTCCGCGCGCACAAGATCGTGCGCAGACGCGGCGCCCTGGCGCTGCGCTGGAAGTTTCAGGAGGGCGGCTGGTCCGAGAGTTCGTTGATGACGGGCGACTGGCCGCAAGCCGATGCGCGGTTGCGCGCGGCGGAATCTGCAACCCGTTGGCGGCCCTTGAAAGTGCGCAGCGTCGTGCAGGAAAGCGAGTCGATCCGCTCGTTTCATCTGGCGCCGGACGACGGCGCGGGACTGTTGCCGCACCTGGCGGGCCAGCATCTGCCCATCCGGGTCAAGCTCCAGGGATTGGATAAGCCGGTCATCCGCACCTACACGCTGTCGGTCGCGCCGTCGGATGGCCATTACCGCATCAGCGTCAAGCGGGATGGCCAGGTCTCCCAATACCTGCATGACCACGTTCATGAGGGCGACTCCATCGAAGTCCGCGCGCCGGCGGGCAGTTTCACGCTGGACGCGCAGACGAATCGCCCTGCGGTCCTGATGGCAGGGGGTGTCGGAATCACGCCCATGCTGGCGATGCTGCGCCATATCGTCTACGAGGGCTTGCGCAAGCAACGCATCCGCCCCACCACGCTGTTTTACGCCGCGCGCGCCAAGCGGGAACGCGCGTTTGATGACGAAATTGCCCAGCTGGTTGCCTCCGCAAAAGGTGCAGTCAAGGTCGTTCGGGTGCTCAGCGATATCGCCGATGCCCAGAAGGGCATTGATTACGAGGCGTCGGGCCGTATCGACATGCCGCTGCTCAGCCAGTTTCTTGCCTTTGGCGATTACGAGTTCTACCTCTGCGGTCCCCCGTCGTTCACGCAGTCCCTCTACGACGGGCTGCGCGGCTACGGCATCGCCGATGAAAGAATCCTCGCCGAGGCGTTCGGACCGGCCTCGTTGAAGCGCACGAGTACGCCCCATGCGGATAAGCCGGTCCGCTTGCCGCCGGCAACGGCGTCCGTGCCCATCGCGTTCATGAATTCGCTGAAGGAGGCACGCTGGACCCCGGCGTCCGGCACGCTGCTTGATCTTGCAGAGACGCGTGGACTGAATCCCGAATTCAGTTGTCGTGAAGGCAATTGCGGAACGTGTCGCACCAAGCTGATCAAAGGCGCGGTGACTTACATCAAGGAACCGACCGCCGACGTTGGTGAGGATGAGGTTCTCATTTGCTGCGCGGTGCCGGCCATGCCACAGGGCGAAGAAGAGAATCGAATCCAGTTGGCGCTCTGACACTTCATCAAACCGAACTCAGGAGCTTGCTCGTCATGGCGGCACACGGACTGGACGAGAAAGGACGATTCTGCATCGTCGTTGCACTCACTACCGGCAGCAGCAACCCTGGGCGCCGTGCACGGCAGGATGCGCAAGGCCGCAGGCTTGGTCTGACGCGAGCCGAGATCGACGCGGCACGGCGCGGCTTCAGTTTTGATTTCTGCACGTCAAAGGCGATCGCCCTTGCACTGGCCCAGGACGAGGCAATACGCATGAGCCGTCGGCGCGACGCGATACGTGCCGGCATCGACAACCAGGCCTGCGCCGAAATCGAGCGGATGGCGGTAAAGCTGCTTGCCCCGCCCATTGCCAAGAGGACACTGAAATGAGGGATCCTTCAATGATGTCAAAGCCCCCGCGTGGGCCTGCGCACACCGGAGCATTGCCGCTATTGCGCAAGTTGCTTCGCAGGCTTGTCGAATGCGCGCCGCCACGTCCCGATTACTATGGTGAAATGCTCCGGCAGTATCCCGGGCTCGACCCGGAGACACTCATGAGGATCCGCTGATACCGGAACAAGGACAAGGGAATGGATCGTTGGCTGGCGATGCGCGTTTTTGTAAAGGTTGCTGAAACGGAGAGTTTTGCCAAGACCGCGCGCCAGATGCACATGAGCGCGCCAGCGGTGACGCGAACCGTGGCGGCGCTGGAAGCGTTGATTGGGGCGCGTCTCTTCGTGCGGACGACCCGGTCGGTGAAGACGACAGAGGCCGGTGGCCGTTATCTGGCGGATTGCCGCCGAATCCTCGGCGACATTGCCGAAGCCGAATCTGCCGCCGCGGGCCTTTACGCCGAACCGTCCGGCACTTTGACCGTCACGGCGTCCTCCATGTTTGGCCAGATGTATGTGCTGCCCATCGTGACGGAATACCTTGATGCCTTCCCCGGCATGCGCGCGCGGACGTTCTTTGTGGATCGTCCCGTGAACATCGTGGATGAGGGCATCGATGTCGCGATCCGTATCGGCCACCTGCCGGATTCGGGTTTCACTGCGATCCAGGTCGGTTCAGTGCGCCGGGTCATCTGCGGATCGCCGGCATACCTGGATTCGCATGGCGCGCCCACCGCGCCAGCGGATCTGCGCAATCACCGCATGGTGGCGTCCAACAGTGCCTGGGCCTCTCCAGAGTGGCGTTTCGCGGACGGACAGAAAGTCGTCATCGATGCCGCCTTGCAATGCAATACCAACGAGGCGGCCATCGCCACTGCCAAGGCCGGCTGGGGCTTGACCCGGGTGCTTCTTTATCAGATCGGCCCCGCATTGCTGGATGGGACGCTGCAAATCGTGCTCAGCGAATTCGAAGAACCTGCCCTGCCCATCCATGTGCTGTATCCGGAGGGCCGACAGGCGCCGGCGAAAGTGCGGGCATTCGTGGACCTGGCGGTTTCCCGGTTGAAGGACAATCCGCTCTTCAGCTGACGCCTCGCCATTACGCGGCATGGCTTGTCACACCGCCTGATTCCGCTTGGCTGAGCCTGCGGGTGCAGTATTTCAACTTGACACACCGATTTACATTTACCATCATCCCCACCTCTATTCTGATTAGTTGAGGGGTTTCTGTTGGTGATGAATCTGTATGTCACGCTCGACGCAAACAGCCAAGATCGGATTAGCAGGACGATTAAAGACATCCAGCGAAGACATCAAGCCTTCAAGAAAATGTGCGACGGCCGTGACGCGGCGCAGGTCCTTCTTGAATTGCTTTTCCCGAACAACATGCCATTTGCCGGCTATGTGTCGAACCGTCAGCGGGAAAAGCAGAATCCACGCTATGCGCAAATGGCGATCCGCCCTCGGACGCAAGTCCGGGACGGGTGGCCTTTTCCGGAGCAATGTGCATTCATAGCCACCGGCAGCTGGAACACGGAGCATCCCGCGTTCTTCGCCATTGGCAACTTCATTGAAGCGGCGGATTTGCCCGCGCGGCCATTTGAGCGCGAGGTTGCCGCATTTGCGGTGCATGACAGCCAAACGCCGGCGCCGGGCACGCAGCGCATTCAACGCACCAACAATCTCCTGACGCCTCAACTGCTGGCTGACCTGCCGCCTGTGTCCCTCGAAGCGGGACGGCAGCTTGGCGAATGGAACGATTTTCTTGGGTGGAAGCAGAGACTGGTCCAGCAAAAGGCCCGCGGCCTACGCTACGTCGGACGGGAATGGCGCGAGGACCAGATTGCCTTCTTCCTGATCGGAGAGAGCGAGGACGCACTTCGCAAGGATCAGCGGGCGCTGGGCAAAGCGGACTTGATTGCCGTTGATTCAGGCTATTCCAAGAATCCTTGGGTGTTTGCGCTGCCCGAAAGAGAGGAACGCCGACGCCTGACCAAACTGGGGCAGGCGGGAAGGTTGACGGCGCCTGGCCAACTGCCCACCGGCAAGGCATTGCCCCGACACGATGAATGTCCCTGGCCGTCGCCAGTCCGCGCAGAACTGCTTGTCGCGCTGTCCGAGGACGACGTCAACGATTTGGCCAACGTCGACGATCAAGAGGCGCTACGCCAGCGGATCCTGGACCGCGTCCCGGAATCCGGCTTTCTGTCCATCTCGATGGCAGGCGACCTCAGCTTGGTCAAGCGCCACCAGCAGTCGCTGCGCCAACTGCAGGAACAAGGCGGCTATGCGCCGTATCTGATCTCCTACCTGTTTGAATCGGCACAGGTTTCCGTGCCTGAGCGTCTGGAGCCGGTGACGGAATGGCATCGCGGCGACCTCAACGCGGCTCAAAAGGAGGCGGTGGTCAAGATTCTTTCCGCGCCGGACTTGTGCCTGGTTCAAGGGCCGCCGGGCACCGGAAAAACGACCGTCATTGCCGAGGCCATCATTCAGCTTGCGCGGCGGGGGCAGCGGGTACTGCTGGCTTCGCAAGCGCATACCGCCGTGGACAACGCGCTCGACAGGCTGGGACATGACGGCGCGTTGCGCGTCGTGCGTTTGGCTCGGTTTCAGGACAAGGTGTCGGAAGACGGCCAGCCTTTCGCGGGCGACGCGGCCTTGCAGCGGTATTACAACGCGCTGGCCGGACAAACTGAAAATCGCCTTTCCGCCTGGCAGCGGACAGAACAAGACCTGCGGATGTTGCAGGCATGGAAGGAGCGCGCGGCCTTTGTGCTTCACGATGAGCGGGAACTGAACGCCAGGCGCGAAGCGTTGGAAGACGACTTGAGCATGGCTCAGCGCCAGGCCAGCCACGCTCAGCAAGAATATGAAGCGGCCTGCCTTGCGCGGGACCAGGACAACGCCCGGCGCCAGCGTCTACAAAGCATCGACGCGCTGCTCAATGGCGAAGTCTCCGGGCTGCCTGGCGGTCTGCAAGAAGTTTCCATGCATGCGCAACGGCTGGCGGAGCAGCTTGTCGGATGCGCCGAACACGGCTTGGCGATGGCATTCACCCTGGATGACTGGCGCTCCCTCGCCTCCAGCCAAGGTGACATTCTGGGGAGTCTGCTCTCGGCCTGGCGGCGCTTCCTGAATGAGCGCCAGGCCATCGAGGCGGATGTCCGCCGCTTGCGTGAAACACAAAGTGGCGCGCTCCTGGACGCCGACACGCGCTTGCGTATTGAAGCGCTCAAGCGCGACACGGAGGATCTGGCCGAGAAGATGGCAATCGATGACGCCTATCTCGAGCCTTGGCGCGCCAAACGCACGGAGCTCAAGGCGCTGGAGCAATCGGGCACGGGGCTGAATCGCCAGCGGTATCAGGGTTTCCGGCACGCTGATGACTGGTGCGCCCCCATCAAGGACGCAAGTGGTCTGGCCGATACGATCAGCGCCAGCCTGACCGCGCTGCGCCAGGTGCAACCCGACATCGAACACGCGCTGGCCGCGATGCAGCAGCAAGTGCAGAGTCAGTTGTCGACGCCCGCGCCCGACATGCCGAGCGATCGCGCCGTGAAAGAGGCCCAATCGCGAACGCGCGGCGTCACGCAGGCGCTTGCGGACCTGCAAGCACAGCAGCAACAGCATGCACGCATTGCCGCTGGCCTTCTGGAGGACGAGGCCGTGGCGCAAGGCAACCGCCTTCCGCCCGCGACCGAGGACACCCTGTCACAACGCGTGGAAGCCGCAACCCAGGTCATCGCCGCCCTGGAGCGACGCGAGTCGGCAGAACGGCAGGATCGCCAGGAGTGGGCGCCATTGCTGGACGATTGGGTGCGTGACTTGCGCCGCCCCAGGGCCGCGCAAGGCGACTGGCAGCACAATTCCGCCGAGTTTCTGGCAAGTTGCAACGTTGTGGCCATTACGTGCAATGAAAACGAGCGGACGCTGGACGACGCCGGGCAGACGAGTTTTGACGTCGCCATCATCGATGAAGTCAGCAAGGCCACGCCTTTGGAATTGCTGATGCCGCTGATGCGCGCGCGCCGCGCCGTGCTGGTGGGCGACCATCGTCAACTGCCGCCACTATTCCAGGAAGGCGATGAGGCGCGCAGCATTCAGGACGAATTGGAAGAAAGCGAGGCGCTGAACGTCGAGACCGAAGGTGCGCCCGTGCAGCCTCTGCTGACGCGAGCCAACCTGCGCCGTTTCGAAAAAATGGTAACCGCCTCGCTTTTCAAGTCGCACTTCGAGACGGCGGACGATGCCATCCGCTCGCGCCTGAACGAGCAGTTCCGCATGCACCCGCAGATCATGGGCATGGTGAACCATTTCTATGAGGGGCAACTGTCGTGCGGCATCGAGGACCCGGATCGCAAGCGCGCCCATGGATTGACGCTGGCCAATGTGGAAGGCGGCTCCGCGCTGCTGACACCGGACGACCACGTGTTGTGGGTGGACACCACCTACAACCTTCAGAGCCGGATTCACCGCGAGGACATGAACGGCAACCAGCCCTTGAGAACCAACCGGCTTGAGGCAGAGCTGATCGCCGAAACGCTGGAACAGATCGACCGGCAATCCGCCGCCCAGGGCTATTCTCCGTCGCACAAGCGCAAAGTGGGCGTGGTGTCCTTCTACGCGAACCAATGCCGGGAAATCCGCAGCGCCATTCGCCGTCGCCTGCCGGCCGATTCGAAGGGCCGATATCGGTGTCTCGATGTCGAAGTCAATACCGTGATTCGCTACCAAGGCAAGGAAAAACCCATCATCCTGGTCAGCCTGGTCCGGCACGACGGACACGATCCGCGGCGCGCCGGCAACGCGCAGCGCCGACGCTCCAGTAAAGCCAACGTGGCCCGATTCGAATTCATCAATGTGGCGTTTTCGCGCGCGCAGGAGTTACTGATCGTCTATGGCGCACGAAGCATGTATGAATCTTATGAAGTGGAACTTCCCCATATGGACAAGACGGGCACTGAAAGACGCGCCGTTTACAAGGACATATTGAGTCAGCTCGAGCGTGACGCCCGGCTTGTGCCCGCAAGGCTGTTGATGACCGAGAAAAATGCGACCGATCCGCAGGCGCCGCCCCGACCGCATGGTCCGCATCAGCGCCGGGCCAATTTCAATGCCGCGCGGGGCAACACGCGATCAGAGCGTGGAGGCAGCCGCCCATGAAGCCCGGTCTCATTTCCGTTGCGCTCCCGGTGTATCACATTGAATCCGATGTGACCTATCACACCGAACGCAAGCCCACGGTCTTCGAACGCATGATATTGCGGCTGTGCGACCCCGGACTGCAACTTCCCGACAGGCGGCGTTTGTCGTTGCTGAACGTATTCCGCGATCAACTGGGCGCGGGGGATGCGAGCGAATTGCTGGAAAGCAGCGTTTCCGAACTCATCGCATTGGGCGCGTTGCCAAGATTGGCTGGACGGGAGGCGCTGGATGCCCCGCTCGCCACCCTTGAGCTGACTGCGGATGGGCTGCATTTCTTGCGCAACGACACACTGCCGGTGCGATCGCGCACGGTCAAGATCCATCATCGCTACGATCCCATCGGCGATGAAATCAAGCCGGCAAGAAAGGACGGCGGACCACTGAACCCACGCGGCTTGAACCTCGCCGATGCCGCGGATCAGGCTTTAAGGCCGAAGAACCCGCTGCCGCAGGTGGAACGCGCCATCGCACAAGAAGCGTATGACTGGAAGAATGCCGCGACCGTGGTGGATCGCATTGCGCCCTCGGTGCAACTGGCGGGAAGCGTCGAACGCGCGCTCGAGATTTCGTGCAGCAACGACGGCGTGTTGTCCGCCACCGCCCCGCGCGATGCCGCGTTGCAGCGTTGGATGGAGCAGGCGCAACCCGAGCTTGCATGGGAAGTGCTGCTTGCAGGTGCGCTGACAGCCGACTCCGAATCCATGCTGCCCGCCATCGACGCAGCCGCCTTGCGAGATGCCCGCGCTGTGCGTACCGGCGCGGCAAGTCATCGGGGCACGGCCAAGACGCAGCTATGCATTGCGGCGCAAGGCGTGGCGGCGTCTGAGGCGGCAACCCCCGTCATTGTCCTGTCGCCTGACGTGACGGCCCCAGAATTGGTCGCAGATGACAGTCTGCCATCCAGGCTCGCCCTGCACGTGCCGCGCCCGGATGAATTGATG
>Ga0213820_1001431_pt1 | contig 10952 bp, 11 predicted proteins | sample MC6MC0910MG_FD_179889 | JGI IMG/M metagenome (GOLD analysis project Ga0213820, IMG submission 179889) | Enriched soil aggregate microbial communities from Iowa State University, Ames, United States - MC6-MC0910-MG | ecosystem: Environmental > Terrestrial > Soil > Unclassified | place: USA: Iowa... | reverse complement strand
GCTCATGGCCACGATGCCCTGCGCGATTTCGGCCGCGTTGCGCGCCACGCCCGCCAGGGCCAGCTTGCGCAGCGACGCGATGCCTTCCAGGATATCCACGTGTTGCTGCTTGAATTTGTCGATGTTCATACGGACCTTCCCTGCTGATGCCGCGGGGCCGGCGGGCCCCGCCCTTCCTTGCCGCGCCCGTCAGGCCGGGGCGCGCGCGCCTGCGTTCTCGAAGAGGATGTTGTTCTCCAGGTGGATGTGCGCCATCAGGTCTTCCTTGAACTGGCGGATGCCCAGATACAGCGCGCGCCAGGTATTGCAGGCGGCGCGCGGCAGCGTCACGTTGTTGGTCAGGGCCATCAGGCGTTCGAGCGCGACGCCGTGGTCGTCGTGTTCCATGCGCATCACCATGATCGGCATGGTCGCCATGGCGCCGTGACCACGGGCCAGCATGGGGAACAGCACCTGTTCCTCTTTCTGCATGTGGCTTTCCAGTTCCTGCTGCATCGTGCGCAGGTGGTCGGCCAGGCCGGTCGGGCAGTCCGGGCTGTCGGCGTGCACCTGTTCGACCTTCAGCGCCAGCCGGATGAGTTCCGGAAACTGCTGGCGGTGCACCTCGTGGTAGCGCGCCAGGATGTGGTCGACCAGTTCGGCCGGCGATGCCAGCCCCCAGTCGGTTTCGTGCGCAGGATTTTGCGCCAGGGCCACCAGGCGGGCCTCGATCTGCGCGGGATCCAGCGAACGCTGGGCGGCCGCCTCGGCCAGGCTCTTCTTGCCGCCACAGCAGAAGTCCAGATCGAACTCGTGAAAAACCTGCGTGGCGCCGGGAATGCTGCGGGCCAACTGGCCCAGGGATTGCTCAACCATGCTCATCGCGTCTCTCCAAAGATCATTGCGGTGCCTCTCTACTTGCGAAAACCGTGCCAGGAAAAACTTGCGATTTATCAATCACCTGCGATTTAAAGGGTAGATATCACCCTTCAATGGGAGGGTTCTATTCACCTTGCAACGGTAGAATTCACCCCATGCAAAATCTCCTGCTTGCGGACCTGGTCGCCGACCTGCCGCCCGCCATCCGGCTTCAGCGCCTGGTCTCCAGCCTTCGCACCCATTTCCGCTGCGGCGCGGTTGCGCTCTTGCAGCTTGAAGAGGACCATCTGCGCCCCATCGCGGTGGACGGCCTGACCCAGGACGCGCTGGGCCGCCGCTTTGCCGTGCAGCAGCACCCGCGGCTGGCAGCCATTCTGGGACGGCGCGGCGTCACCTGCTTTCATCACGACAGCACCCTGCCCGATCCCTACGATGGACTGATCAATGGCATGGCGGGCGAACCGCTGCCGGTGCACGACTGCATGGGCACCAGCCTGCATATCGAGGGCAAGACCTGGGGCGTGCTGACGCTGGACGCGCTGGAGGTCGGCACGTTCGACATGGAGGCGCAGGCCGACCTGCGCGACTACATCGTGCTGCTCGAAGCCGCGCTGCGCACCACCCGCCTGGAGGCCGAGATCCGCGCCCTGCGCGTCGCGCGCGGGCAGGCGCCGGCGGACAGCGCCGCCCCGGCCAGCAGCGACATCCTGGGCCAAAGCGAATCCATCGGCCGGCTGCTGCACGAGATCGAGGTGGTGGCCGATTCAGAACTGCCCATCCTGCTGCTGGGCGAGACCGGTGTGGGCAAGGAGCTGTTCGCACATCGCGTGCACGGGTTGTCGCGCCGCCGCGACCGGCCGCTGGTGCACGTGAACTGCGCCGCGCTGCCCGAATCGCTGGCCGAAAGCGAGTTGTTCGGCCACGCAAAAGGCGCGTTCTCCGGCGCCGTCGCTGACCGCCCCGGGCGCTTCGAAGCGGCCAACGGCGGCACCCTGTTCCTGGACGAAGTCGGCGAACTGCCGTTGCTGGTGCAGGCCAAGCTGCTACGCACCCTGCAGAACGGCGAGATCCAGCGGCTGGGAGACGACCGCCCGCGCACCGTGGACGTGCGCATCGTGGCGGCCACCAACCGCAGCCTGCGCGATCTGGTGCGCGCAGGCGACTTCCGCGCCGACCTCTATCACCGGCTGTCGGTCTATCCCATTCCCATTCCGCCCCTGCGCGACCGCGGCAACGACATCCTGCTGCTGGCCGGACGCTACCTGGAACTGAACCGCGCGCGGCTCGGCCTGCGCAGCCTGCGGCTGTCGCCCGAGGCCGAGGAAATGATGCGGCGCTACCGCTGGCCGGGCAACGTGCGCGAACTGGAACACGTCATCAGCCGCGCCGCCATCAAGGCCGTCAGCCACGGCGCCAGCCGCAACGAGATCGTCACGCTGGGCGCCAAGCTGCTGGACCTGTCCGACAGCGACATGCCGGCGTCGCTGGAAGACAATGCAGCCGAGACGCCCGATGCCAGCGCGCCCGTGCAGTCGCTGCGCGACGCGGTCGACGCCTGCCAGCGTCAGGTCATCCGGCGGGCATTGGATTCGAACCAGGGCAACTGGGCGGTGACCGCCCGGGCGCTAGACGTCGACCCCAGCAACCTGCACAAGCTGGCAAGGCGGCTGGGGCTCAAGCCCTGACGCACCCGCCTACATCGCGTAGCGCACGGTCAGCATGGCGTTGCGGGGCGCGCCGTAGATGTTGTAGAAAATGCCGTAACCCGGGGTGCGCAGGTATTCGCGGTTGAACAGGTTGTTCACCGACAGCGCGGCATCCCAGTTCTTGTTGATCTGGTAGCCCACGCGCGCGGACACCGTCATGTACCCGCCCTGCCGCATGGACGACGTATACACGTCGCTTTGCGCCTGCACCCCGGTGCCCACCCGCCAGCCCACCAGCGCGCCCCCGAAATCGTCGCGGCCGAAGCGGTATTGCGTCCAAAGCTTGAACAGGTGCTTGGGCAGCACGTCGGTAGCGAAACGCTGGCCCACGTTGGCCGGGTTCGAGTCCTGCAGGTACTTGGCGTTGGTGTAGGTGTAGCCCGCCGAAATATCCCAACCCGGCGCCGGACTGCCGCTGACCTCCGCCTCCCAGCCCTGGCTTTGCACCTTGCCGGCGGGTCGGTAGCACGTGCCGTTCACCGTGCCGTCGCAACCGATGTGCGCTTCGTCCGTCATGGCGCGGTTCTGGTCCCGGATGCGGAACACCGCCAGCGACGCATTCAGGCGGCCGTCGAAGAACTCGCCCTTGATGCCCGCCTCGGTCTGCCAGCCCACGCGGGGCTTGAGCGTCTGGCCGGTGTAGTCCTTCTGCGATTGCGGCACGAAGATGTCGGCGTAGCTGGCGTACACGGACACCTGTTTGCTCACGTCCCAGACCACGCCGCCGAAAGGCGTGAATTCATTGCTGACATTGGCCGCGCTGCGCGTGTAGTCCGACGCCACCGGCGACACGTCGCGGCTCTTTTCGGAATAGTCGGTCCAGCGCCCGCCCAGCACCAGGGTCAACGGGTCGGCGAGCTTGAAGCGGCCGGTCGCATACAGGCCCGACTGCGTCGTGATGGAGTTGCTCTTGTTGATGACGGGCTGGTCGTAGATGGCGCCGAAATCGTGGTCGTGCAGCGGATCCCAGTCGGCCAGCGTCGCAAAGCGGCTGCCCGTCGTGGAGTCGTACCGCGCGTAGTTGTAGCCCAGCGTCACAATGTGGTCACGGCCCAGCATGCGCACCGGACCGGATACGTGAATGTCGCCCTGGTCCCACTTGAAGTCGTTGGCGATGCGACCGACGCTCATGCCGCTGCGTCCCGTCTCCACATCCAGCGGCGCGGTGACGAACGCCGAGTAGCCGCGGTAGCGCGTGTCGCGGTGCAGGTACGCCGCCTTCAGCTCCCAGCCGCCGCCGAAGCGGTGCGTCAGGTCGGCGCCCAAGTCGTAGGTGTCCATGTTGGACATCTTGCTGGGCCCGACGTAGTCGTCGCGCGCCGGCAGGCTGTCGTCCGCGTACAGCGGCAGGCCATTGAAATTGCGGAAGCGGCGCTGGTTGTATGCGGCGGTGAGTCCAAGCGTGGTGTTGGGCGTGAAGTCGTACTCCAGCACACCGTAGAGCGTCGTGGGCTCCGATCGGCCGTAGTCGTAGAACTTGTCTTCCGCCTCGTAGGCGCCCACGAGCCGGCCGCGCAGCGTACCGGCGCCGTTAAGGGGGCCGCCGCCATCGGCTTCGATACGGCGGTGGTTCCAGGACCCGACCGATGCGGACGCCGAGAAATGCGCCATGTCCAACGGGCGCTTGCGCACGTAGTTGACGATGCCGCCCGGCTCGCCGGTGCCTGTCAACAGGCCCGACGGCCCGCGCAGAATCTCAACGCGGTCATAAATGGCCAGGTCCATGTGCGGGCTGTAGTCCTGCTGCGGCAGGCCGTCGTACTGGGTGCTGGTGCCGAAGCCGCGCGCGCTGAATTTCTCGGTGCCTTCGTAGTCCGAAGGGGTCATGCCGGTCACGTAGCTCAATGCCTCAGCCACCGTGGTCAGGCCCTGGTCGTCCATCTGCTGGCGCGTCATCACCGACACCGATTGCGGAATCTCGCGAAGCGACTGGGCGCCCTTGGTCAGGGTGACCGCCCTGGCCGCATACGAGCCCGACCCCTCGGTCGTTGCGCTGCGCACGCCGTTGCCATCCACACGGACGGCATCCAGCGTGGTCACGCCATCGCGGCCCGGCGGCGCGGGCACCAGCACGTAGCCCACCGCCGTCTTGCTGGCGCGATAGCCCGTGCCCTGCAGCAGCGCATCAAAGCCTTCGTTCACCCCATAACGCCCGCGCAGCCCCTGCGTGCTGATGCCGTCCAGGGCGCGCACGTCCAGCACGATCTCGGCGCCGGACTGCTGGGCATAGCGGCTGAGCGCGGGCGCCAGCGGACCGGCGGGAATGTCGTACGCCATGGCCGCCGCGGGTGCGGACTGCGCATGCACGGCAGGCGGTTCCAGCACCGCCAGTGCGGCGGCGATGGCCAGCGGCAGATGCCGGGCAAACGGAAGGCGGCGGATGCGGCCGGTGGGATACGCGTTGGCGCGCGGCGCGCCACGGCTAAGGAATGCCATGTCTTCGGGTCCTGTTCGGGTGTTCTCTTTCCTTGACGAGCGAGAATCCGGAACTGGAACCAGCATCACCAATTTTTTTGAAACGAGGTCAGTGCGCCGCCGGCAGGTCCACGCGCACGAGATAGGGCGTATAGGTGCGGATGCGCAGGCCGGGCAGGTTCGCGGCCAGCAACTGCAGGGCGCGATCGGTGTCGTCCAGCGGCAGCACCGCCGAAATACGCAGGTGGCCGATGGCGGCGGCGTCGTACTGGATATGGCCGCTGCGGTGGCGGTTCAGCGTGTCCAGCACCTCGGCCAGCGGCCGGTCCTCCACGAACAGCCGATGCTGCGCCCAGGCGTCCTCGACGCTGCGCGGATCGATCGGCGTGACCGGCCCCAGACCATCGGGGCGGATACGCACGGACTGCCCGGCCTCGATCAGCGCCGATTCAGCGCTGCGCGTCCGGCGCTGGTCTGCGGTCTGCACCGTGACCTTGGATTCCAGCACCTGCAGCACCGTCGAATCCTCCTCGCGGCTGACCACGAAGCGCGTTCCCACCGCCCGCATGGCGCCGTCGCGCGTCTCGATCACGAAGGGGCGGGCCGCGTCCTTGGCCACGTCGACCAGGATCTCGCCCTGCAGCAGCTCGATTGTGCGGCGAGCGGGGTCGTAGCGCAGGTTGACGGCGCTGGCGCTGTTCAAGGTGATGCGCGTGCCATCCGCCAGCGTCTGCGTCTTCCATTGCCCGGTTCCCGCGCGCACGTCTGCCAGCAGATAGGACGGCGGGTAGGCTTGAAGCGCCAGCCACACAGGCACGGCCAGCGTGCACGCCAAGGCCAGTGCCGCCACATAGGTCTTGATCCGGCGGGGCTTGCCCTGCATGGCCAGCACCGCCGCGACCGCGGCGTTGCCCGCGCCGCCCGTGCCCGTGACGCGTACGTCGCTCACTTGTCCCAACAGCCGTTCCATGCCGGCTGCCGCGGCGGCATGGCAAGGATCGGCCCGCTTCCATGCCTCGAACTGCGTGCGCGCGCGCTCGCGCTCGATGTCGTCGTCGGCCGAAAGCGCGACGATCCATTGCGCCGCCTGGGCGGCCAATGCGTCATTGTCGGAGACGGTCGCTGACATCTGCGGCTTTCCGTGTCAGGCGAGCAGACGGCCGCAGTGCAGCAGGACCTGCACCAGATACTTCTGCACCATCTTCGTGGACACGCCCAGGTGGCCGGCGACCGCGGCATGCGTCTGCCCGTCCAGGTAGTGCAGCAGAAACGCCGCTCGCGCCTTGGCCGACACGCCTTCCAGCACGCGGCAGATCTGGTCCAGTGCCTGCATGGCAATCAGCAATTGTTCGGGGGAAGGATATTGCGGAAGGTCCTCGGCCATCAGCTCGAGTTCGGCCAGGTAGGCGCGTTCAAGCTGCTCACGGCGAGCGCGGTCGATCAGCAATCGTTTCGCGGTCGTGGTCAGGTAGGCGCGCGGCTCGTTGATCTGCAGGCGCTGACCCAACAGGACGTCACGCGAGGCGAGGAGGCGTTCGAACGTGTCTTGCGCCACGTCCGCGGCATTGTGCGCACAACCCATGCGTTTGCGCAGCCAGCCAAACAGCCAGGAATGATGGTCGCGGTACAGCGTGTGCAACTGCTGCTGTACGCCCGATTCTGCGGCCAACACTCCTCCCGGCGATCAAATCTAAATGAGAATTTTTCCGAAATTTAAACCAAAAGAATGGCGCGCGCAAACTGGCGGGCGTTCGCCCAAAAAGCAAATGGGCCGCCCCGCGTAACGCGGGCGGCCCTGTCAGAGCTATTGTGCCGTTCATGGGCAGCGATTCGCGCTGCCAGGCGGCTCGCATCTCGCCGTCACTCTACCCGGGAATGCGCATCCACCATCAAGCGACCATGCGTGATCGCGGCGTCGACCGCCATGCCGGGCGTGGCGACGAATCCGCCGGCGTCGAACAGCGGCACGGCATGCGGCTCCCCAAACCGGTCCCGATCACCCGCCAATTCGACGGCCACGGTTGCGGTAAAGGCCGGCCGGCGTACGTTGCCGCTCGCAATCCGGGACACACTCGCCGTAAGCCGGTAGCCCTTGTAGACCATATTGTTATGAAACATGGGACCTCCAATATCTGACCGGAAGACCTTTCGGCCGCCAGTCACAATGCGCGGATCTGCGTCGCGTGCGGGCCCTTGGCGCCTTGCGCGGTCACGTAGCTGACACGTTGATTTTCAAGAAGCACCTTGTGGCCGTCGCTGACGATCTCCGAGAAGTGCGCGAACAGATCCTTGCCGCCATCCTCGGGCATGATGAAGCCAAAACCCTTGGCATCGTTAAACCACTTCACAATTCCGGTTTCCATTGACGCTCTCCTTTGAATGCGGGGTATACCCGCGAAATGAGGCCAGTCAAGGAAAGGATCGCGAACAATTAGGCGCCCCTGGGAGGGTGCAAGACCGGACGAAAATCACGATGCTCGAAAAGACTCAAGGTCACTATGGGCGGCGTGCGTGGGGAAGTCAACGCGCTTTGTGCTTAATGAGTAACCAATCAACTCAGCGCGCAAGCCGGCTGTCTAAAGCGCGTATGCTGGCCCCGTGGTGCTTGAACGCGCGTCGCCTCGCCGTATCGCCATATGAGGAACAACCCGTGGTCATTCAGCGCCAGCCCCTGCCGCCAGCCCCCCGCCCCGTCGATTTTCCCGCGATAGCGGCGGGCGCTACGTGAGCGTTTTCAGCAGATCCATCGCCCGATTCGCCAACGCGTGCATCAAGCGCCTTCCCTCGAAGCCACCGACGCCCGGCGGCCATGGCGACATCCGTCGCGATCCGGGTTGCGATCCGGGGTGCGATCCATATCCCATGCACGCCGCCATCTCGTCGCCCTGGCGCATTTACCGCATCTATGCCCGCCCCGGCCATTTGCTGTTGCGCAACGAGCAAGGCCACATCCTGAATCTGGGTGTGATGAAAGGCGCTGAACCCAATCTGCGTTACCGGCTGTTCGCGCGCGATCTGCAGGGCCGGGGATTCGCCACGCGCACGCAATTGCTGGACGACATTGCGCGGCGCATCGAAGCGGGCGAAGTCAGCCAGGAACTGCAGACCCTGCCCGCATGGGACAGGCCGCTTGGCGCGGATCTGGACCGCGGCACGCATACGGACGTGTCGACAAAGCTGGCACGCTAGCGCGTACCCGGCACAGATCGCGCCTGGATCCGGCCCCAGCCTGCGTCACCGGTCCGCGGCAAAGCACGCCATCGGATATCCTCCCGGCTCGATCAATTCTGGACCGGCCGATGAAAACCGCCACCGAGATTCTTGACGCCTACGAGCGCCTGGGCTGGAAGAACAACGACCCCATGGCGCAGATGCTGCAATTGCGGCGAGATGCGCCCGCGGCGCTGGCCGATCTGGTGCTGCAGGCGCTGGACAGGCCGCCGAAGCACGCCACCTTCATCGACGCCGCGCTGGATCTGATGGACGACACAGCCTATGTGGCGACGGTTCGCGAGGTCTGGCGGCGCGGCGCGGATTCCGAACTGGCGCGGGGGATCCTGGATTCCGCGGCGGTCCAGCATCCCGAAGCCTTCGCCCCGGAATGGGAGCGGCTGCTGACCGCCGTGCAAGACGACGATGGCGGCCCGGAATACGCGGCCGATCTCGCATGGCGCGCATGGCGCGCCCTTGACGACGCCACGCTGCACGGCTGGCTGCGCGGGCTGGACGAAGACCTTTCCGAAGGCGGTCCAGGCCACGCGCGCGCCGTCGCATTGCTGCGGTCGCGCCGGCCTCAGGCGGTGTACGCGGCCTGGCGCCGCCTGTTTCCTGAAGCCGGCCCCGACGCCGCATCGTGGTTGCATCAGGCGGGCTATACGGAACACGAAGGCGCCCTGCGCGCCTTGCACGGGGAACAGCCGCTGCACATCGGCTTCGGCGCCGCGCAACGCAAGTCCATGCTGGCGCAACAGCCGGCGTGGCGGCGCGAGGTGCAGCGCGCGCATCCAACCTGGAACCCCGAATCGACGGACGGCGTGCAGGCGCGCATGGGCGGCACGTCGGCGGGCCGCTGCGGCCTGTGCCACGGCCCTCTGCACCGGCTGCTGGCCATTCAAGATCCCGCCGCGGCCGGCATCGATAGCCCCAGCGCCATTGAATTCGCCACCTGCCTGTCGTGCCAGGGCTGGGAAACCGACGGCGCCCTGCTCTTTCGTCACGCCGAGGACGGCGCGCCGCAGACGCATCCCAGCCAGGAGCGCGATGCTCCCTTGACGCCGGACTTCGTCGCGAATCCGCTGCAGGACGCCGACGTGACGCTGTTCAAGGCGCCGGCGCGCTGGCATTGGCAGGACTGGGGCGAGTCCAATGGCCGCCAGAACCTCAGCCGGGTCGGCGGCGCACCGAGCTGGGTGCAATCCGCCGACTATCCGGCGTGTCCCGACTGCGGCAAGGACATGCCGCTGGCCATGCAGTTGGACTCCGGCCTGCCGCAAGCGGACGGCGGCGAATGGCTGTGGGGCAGCGGCGGCTGCAACTACACCTTCTGGTGCGCCGCCTGCCGCGTCAGCGGACACATTTGGCAGTGCACCTGACGCGACGCCGGCCTGGTCGGTGTTTCGCTGAAGCGGCCGCGCCAGCGTGCGGCGAGCGCCACGTTGACGCAGCCGCGCGGGTCAGCCCTTGGGCATCTCGCGCTTCAGGCAGGCGTTGACCACGTCGGACACGCCCTTGCCCAGCCTTTCCATGTCCGGCGTCGAGCTCTTGGTGGACAGAAGCTGGTCCAGTTGCTTGAACTCCTCGTACGGCACGGACTTCTGCAACCCATCGACCACGCAGTTGCAGTAGCTGGCGGCGACCGTTTCAGCCTTGGGCGTGACCGGGACCTTGGACTTGAAGCCCGCCACGCAAGAACTGTAGGTCTCGCGCTGAACCTCGGGCGGATACACGTCCTTCTTGCCGCAGGCGGCAAGCACCGCCAGCGACATCAGCCCCAACCCGGCCGCGACATACAAAGACTTCCTTGCCATGGACTCTCGCTCCTCATGCGATGAAACCGGCACATTGTGGCACGGCAGGCGCCACGAAACTGCGATAAGGTGTCGGCCCTGCCTACCTGCCCCACGCAGAACAATCGGAGCCCGCAGCACCATGACACCCGGCATATCTTCCGCCCACCCCATCGCCATCGATCCGGATCAGATCGGCGAATACCCCGCCATGACCAAGTCGGGCGGCGGGTACTTTTACGACGACGTCCTGGAATATCGCGTGTGGGTGCACCCGCATGCGGGCGGCGAAGACCTGCATGAAGGCGACGATTACTACTACGCCTTTGTCACCTTCGAAGACGCCGCGGCGTTTTCGAAGGACACGCCGGGCGCGGAACAACCGCTGGTGCTGGTGCGGCAGCTGGAGTCCATCAACGAGCCGACCCCAGGCGTTTTTGAACACTACACCGCAGAGCGCATCACGGAGTGGCGCGTGGAATGGCTGGCGGACAGCAAGCGCACCGAGACCTCCATCGCCGATTTCCTGAAAAGCCGCGGCCACTGACCTGCGCGGGCCTGACGCCCCCGCATCAGCTCATGTACACGCCGCCGTTGATGGCGTAATTGGCGCCCGTGACAAACGCGGCCTCGTCCGAGGCCAGCCACACGCACAGGCCGGCCAGATCCTGCGCCGTGCCCAGCCTGCCTACCGGCACGCTTTCCACGATGCGGTCCAGCAGCGCCGGCGGGAAGGCGCGGACCGTGTCGTCGGCGATGAAGCCCGGCGACACCAGGTTCACCGTCACGCCGCGCGCCGCCACTTCCTGCGCGAGCGAGCGCGTGAAGCCGATGACCGCGCCCTTGGCGGTCGCGAAGTTGATCTGGCCGATCTGGCCTTTCTCGGCCGCCACCGATCCGATATTGATGATGCGCCCCCAGCCGCGGTCCGCCATGCTGTCGACGACCTGCTTGGTGCTGTTGAAGA
>Ga0213820_1001426_pt1 | contig 10987 bp, 15 predicted proteins | sample MC6MC0910MG_FD_179889 | JGI IMG/M metagenome (GOLD analysis project Ga0213820, IMG submission 179889) | Enriched soil aggregate microbial communities from Iowa State University, Ames, United States - MC6-MC0910-MG | ecosystem: Environmental > Terrestrial > Soil > Unclassified | place: USA: Iowa... | reverse complement strand
GATATCAACCAGGGTAACTATCTGGTAGCTAACGACGTAGCCAAGATCCATACCGGTATGACACAGCAACAGGTGGCTTACACCCTCGGTACGCCGATGATGAAAGACCCGTTTGGCAGCAACGTGTGGTATTACGTGTTCCGTCAGGAGCCAGGTCATGAGCGCGTGAAGCAGCAGACGCTGACACTGAACTTTGATGGTAACGGTGTTCTGACTAACATCGACAATAAGCAGAATCTGACCAGAAATAGCGACTGATTAAACGTAAGACCGTTTAAACAACAGACAGCAAAAAGGCGCACTGAGCGCCTTTTTTTATGCCCGCTATCCACTGAGCCTGACAGGATAGCGACTTATTTTTTGCTTTCTGCCGCTCGCTCTGCGCGCTGACGGCGCAGCTCTTTGGGATCGGCAATCAGCGGACGATAGATCTCAATACGATCGCCCTCATTAACCTCATCACCCAGCTTCACTGGCCGACTGTAGATGCCGACTTTGTTACTGGTGAGGTCAATCTCCCTACGCAGTTCCAGTAGCCCTGACTTTTCGATGGCCTGCTCTACCGTGCTGCCCTGCTCCACTTTCACGTAAAGCTGATACTGTTTTTCAGGTAAGGCGTAGACCACCTCAACGGAGATCTCAGGCACTGTAGACCTCTTTGGCACGCTGAGTGAAAGCCTGCACCATGCTGTTGGCAAGCTCTTTGAAGATACGTCCAAAGGCCATCTCTACCAGCATGTTGGTGAATTCAAACTCCAGGCTTAATTCAACCTTGCAGGCGTCATCGCCCAGCGAGACGAACTTCCAGCCGCCGGTCAGCTTGCGGAACGGTCCATCAACCAGTTGCATATGGATGCTCTGGTTATCTGTCAGGGTATTGCGGGTGGTAAATGTCTTGCTGATGCCCGCTTTCGACACATCCACGGACGCAGTCATCTGATTCTCTGACGCATCCAGCACGCGGCTTCCGGTGCAACCCGGCAGGAATTGCGGATAGGCATCCACATCATTTACAAGTTTGTACATCTGCCCGGCACTAAACGGGACCAGCGCCGAACGACTAATCTGAGCCATAATGGTTCCTGTTCATCACGAAACCGCTGAATAATAGCATTTTCAGCGATTAAACAAAAATGTCCCCGAGTGAGGGTGTGCTAGAATATCCCGTTTCCTGCCGCCCCGCTGGACTGGGGATGCGATAACCGACTAAGTGATGTAAAATACGCCGCACTATGACAAAGAAAAAAGCACACAAACCCGGTTCTGCCACTGTTGCCATGAACAAACGCGCCCGTCACGAGTACTTCATTGAAGAGGAGTACGAAGCGGGATTGTCGTTACAAGGATGGGAAGTTAAGTCACTTCGTGCTGGTAAAGCCAACATCAGCGACAGCTATATTCTGCTGCGCGATGGCGAAGCCTTTCTGTTCGGTTCAACCTTTCAACCCTTAGCCGTTGCCTCCAGCCACGTGGTCTGTGACCCAACGCGCAGCCGTAAGCTGCTGCTGAAGCAACGTGAACTCGACTCCCTGTATGGCCGCGTCAACCGCGAAGGCTACACCATCGTGGCACTGTCGTTGTACTGGAAGAACGCCTGGTGCAAACTGAAGATTGGTGTTGCACGCGGTAAAAAAGAGCACGACAAGCGCGATGATATCAAAGACCGCGAATGGCAATTAGACAAAGCACGTATCATGAAGAATTCAAAGCGTTAAGCACTGGATTTTTAGTTGTTTTGTTGTTAGTATTTGAAGTTCTGGGGCTGATTCTGGACTCGACGGGATTGTGAAGCCTTAGGAGCATGCCGAGGGGCGGTTTGCCTCGTAAAAAGCCGCAAAAAAATAGTCGCAAACGACGAAAACTACGCACTAGCAGCTTAATAACCTGCTTAGAGCCTTCTCTCCCTAGCTTCCGCTCTTAAGACGGGGATCAAGAGAAGTCAAACCCAAAAGAGATCGCGTGGATGCCTTGCCTGGGGTTGAAGCGTTAAATCCAATCAGGCTAGTCTGTTAGTGGCGTGTCTGTTCGCAGCTAACCGGCGAATGTAAAAACTGACTAAGCATGTAGTGCCGACGGTGTAGTAATTTCGGACGCGGGTTCAACTCCCGCCAGCTCCACCAAATTCTTGGTTGATGGTTACCAGAACCATCATCGAAGTCCTGAGAGCCCGCAAGGTGAAAGCCTTGCGGGCTTTTTTGTGTTTGTGATTTGTCCTGTTAAGTCTGAATGACCTGCCGCCAGTATTAGATACAAGGCTCAGTTAGTAATGTTGGATCCTTCACTCTCAGAATTACCCTTTCTCCAGCCCGCTGCAAATTCAGACGGCGTCTGATAATTCAGCGTTGAGTGTGGGCGACATTAGTTATAATCCTGACGCCATTCACTGATGGTTTTCCTGGCATGGCTGATGTCGCTAAACCAGTGTTCATTCAGGCATTCATCGCGAAAGCGTCCGTTAAAACTCTCAATAAATCCGTTCTGTGTCGGTTTAGCGGGCTGAATAAGCCGCAGCTCCACGCAATGCTCAAAGGCCCACTGGTCAAGTGCTCTACAGGTAAACTCCGGCCCCTGGTCAGTTCTTATCGTAGCCGGATAGCCGCGAAACAGCGCAATACTGTCCAGAATACGCGTCACCTGCACGCCTGAAATCCCAAAGGCAACAGTGACAGTCAGGCATTCCTTTGTGAAGTCATCGACGCAGGTAAGGCACTTGATCCTGCGACCGGTGGCCAGTGCATCCATGACGAAATCCATTGACCAGGTCAGATTGGGCGAATCCGGGCGAAGCAGCGTAAGCCGCTCAGTCGCCAGACCCTTACGACGTCGTCTGCGCTTTACACTCAGGCCGTTAAGGTGATAAATGCGGTATACCCGCTTGTGGTTGACGTGAAGGCCCTCACGACGCAATAACTGCCATATCCACCGATAACCAAAGCGACGGCGTTCAGGCGCCAGCTCTGTGATGCGCAGAGACAGCTGCGCGTCAGCAGCCGGACGCTGAGCTGAATAACGGCAGGTTGAAAGAGACAGACCTGCCAGCCTGCAGGCACGACGTTGCGACAGACCGGCGACCTCACACATGACTTCCACGACTTCCCGCTTCTGGTCTGTCCTCAGAACTTTCGACCCAGAGCCACCTGAAGCGCCTCCTTATCCAGCATGGCTTCGGCGAGCAGCGTCTTAAGGCGGGCGCTTTCCTCTTCAGGTGACTTAAGTCGCTTTACCTCAGGGACTTCCATGCCGCCAAACTTCTTGCGCCAGGTGTAGAAAGTAGCGACTGAAATAGCATGCTTACGGCAGTTCCCGGCAGAAACCCCCGCTTCGGCCTCGCGGAGGATACTGATGATCTGTTCGTCGGAAAAACGCTTCTTCATAGGGATGTCCTCATGTGGCTTATGAAGACATTACTAACATTGGTATGTATTAATCAACGGGGAGCAGGTCACTCTAGATATGTTAAGAATCGAAGAGAAAACTAAGTTATATCTCACACACAAATTCAGCTCCCGATTTGGGAGTTGAATTCGCCAGGCAGTAGCAGCAATAAAGCGACAAAGATCACAATTTATAACAATACAGAAAAATCCTCTATTCAAATCATTTAAAGTAGGAATCCACACATATCACTCATAAGCATTAATTACTAATCATGAGGCTTCTTATGGCCACTTGCCAAGATGCACACCGCTATAATTCTCTTTTTAATGCCCTTCCAGAAGATCAAAGCTACCCTTTTCGCCATAAATGTGCAGGTTGTGCATACGAGCTAGGATTTAGCGCTGGCTTGACCAATCAATTACCAAACGAGTCCGCTGCGATTGAATCGATCCTAAAGAGCCAAGCAGCTGAAGTCCGTCATAGAAGCCCAAGAGTTGCTTATTACCAAGGTTTTACTGATGGATTGAATGAGTATTACAACCAAAACCCTCGAGGTTAAAAAAACCGGCTTCAAAACACCCCCATTTATTAGCTGCTAAGGAGTTTTAAATGATTGTTTATGCTTCTGAATTCTCTGAAATACCTCAGGCTTTACGTAATAATCCAGCAGTTAAAGAACGTATGTTGGCTATCATTTCCGTTAATAGAATTTCAGGCAAAGTTACCGAAGGTGGCGACCGCTTAGCGAAGTTGAGACAGGCTCTGTCTCTGCTATCAGACGATCAACTATCATTTAATGAAGCAATAAGAGAAGTTGAACATCAACTCCCTCGACACACCTCAATTCATTCAGGAAGTAATCAAGTGTTCGCCAGTAACTGGGCTGAACGATTAGTTAGAACGCAATTTAGCCGTTTTTACAACCAAGCCGTATTAGAAGAGCAGCTAGCCAAAGGTAGGAGCGAATGCTATGTACCCCCATCCTCACAGGAAAATGCTGATTCTCAATGCTCGCAAACTCTTGCTGGGCGTTCTCACGACATTAGCTATTTACTGAAGCTTCTAGTCAATTCTTATGAAGAAGGCAAGTGGGACAAAACCCCTAAAATTCCAGATCATCCCCACTGCACGCATGTTGTTAAGCCCATTTCTTGATTAAGTATTTAGGCATGTGACATACTGCAGTGACATTGATTCCCGCTATATTGTTCAAAGAATTAGTCAGTTATTATTTGGTGTAGCTCTAGCCAGCCCACCAAAATTCTTGGTTGATGGTTACCAGAACCATCATCGAAGTCCTGAAAGCCTTGCGGGCTTTTTTGTGTCTGTGATTAGCCGAAGTCATCCAAATCAACTCGGTAATTTTGTAGCAGTGACGGTGCGCATCAAAGCCATCAACGACGGCGATACTTTGTCCTTAGATCCGAAGTACAGCGAGGCGTACTCAACGCACATTCCGGCGGTGATTCTGGCAGTGAACAACAACCCGATGCGCTTTACCGACCGCAGCGGGGGCGTGTCACGCCGCCGGGTGATACTCCACTTCCCGGAAATCATACCTGCAGACGAGCGCGACCCGCAGCTGAAGCAAAAAATCAGCGGTGAACTGGCCGTTATCGTGCGGCAGCTTATGCAGCGGTTCAGCCAGCCACAGCAGGCCCGGTCGCTGCTTCAGTCGCAGCAGAACTCTGACGAGGCGATGCGCATCAAGCGCGATGCGGATCCGATGGTGGATTTCTGTGGCTACCTGTTCACCACGGCGGAGCCAAACGCGCTTTATATAGGGAACGCCAGCATCAGGCCGCTTCAGCCCAGGCGTTACCTTTATCACGCCTATCTGGCTTATATGGAGACCAACAGCTACAAGAATCCGCTCAGCATGAAGATGTTTGGCCTGTCGCTGGAGAGCATCATGCGGGAGTACGGACAGCACTACATGAAGCGCCGGACAAAGCTGGGTATGCAGACGAATCTAGACCTGACGGAAGAAAGCAGCACCGACTGGCTGCCGAAGTGCGAAAATCCGACAGCAGCATAATTATCAGAACCGGCGAAAGCCGGTTTTATTAATAGTAACGCTAAGCAACAATTGACACTTAAGAATAATCTTATAAATTTAATATTAAAATTCATAAAATTAAGGATTTTAAGTGAATACTTGGGTCATTTATGTAGCTGGAATTTCTAAAAAAAATTACGACATTGGCAAGCAATACGAAACATGGGGGATAAAAAAGCTAGTTAAAAACTCTTTATTTGTGAATGTAAAGGTTGGTGATGATATTATTTTCATACATAACATTACACGCCCAAAAAATATTTTTCCAGACAAAATCCCTGGATTCCCAAGAGTAAACCTTAATAATTTTAAAAAATTTGAAGGATTAGTTAATGAAATTACATTAGCTAAAGTCACTAATAATTATAGCCACAGTAATGAAACTATATGGCCAGATGACACATACCCACATAGATTTAATTTCAAAATAAAAGAAACACAAAAGAATGTGCTATTTACTATTGAGGAAGTAGGTGAACCTTTAATAAAATCAGCTTTATTATCATTCCATTTAAAAGGTGATATTGCTCTAACTCAAGTAGAAGCATCCTCAGTCAGTGCAAAAATTCATATAGTGAATGATTCACACTACGCTATTGAAGGTGGAGCATCATATAAAATTCATAAAAAAATAGAACGTAATAAAAAAATAATTGAAAGTAAGAAAGAAGAATTTATCAAACAGCATGGCAAGTTATTTTGTGAAATCTGTAGCTTCTCATTTGAAGATATTTATGGAGCAGCCCTTAAAAGATCATCTATTGAATGCCATCACGTTAACCCATTGGCTGAGAATGGAAAAAAAGAAACGCGGCTTTCTGATTTAGTTCTACTTTGTCCTAATTGCCATAGGGTTTTGCATCAGCACAATCCATGCCTAGATGTTAAAAAATTAATTGAAAGCATGAAAATGATAACTCATGTTAAATGATTAAATTTATTACCATTAGCAAAGTTTTAAATTATCACTTAAGTCATATTTTCTTTACACCAGTCTGAGATGTATTTAAAAGATGAAGATGAGAGCAAGCCAATCTCAAACTTAGTGTTGGCTGCCAAAGTGCAATGGTTCCATCTTAATCTGACTGTCTGAACCGGCGAAAGCCGGTTTTTTTTCGGCCATACTTCATCGATGGTGAATGGTATACTTCATCCTACATTTACCCATTAGCGCTTAAGCCTTTGTTTATTATTAATAAAAACAAAAGGTGAACAGTGTGAAGGATAAATTCAAAAAAAAGTTTTTTTCTGTAATATGGGGCATCAATTTCACATTAGGATTATCAGTGGACGCCACCAAAATTTTCATTCTGGACGGACTTGCAAACTTTGGCCTGAGCGACTTACCAGGTAGACCCTACGATAGTGCGTTTGAACTATTGGCCTCACCACCTGCTCGAAAGCGCCTCATCATGATGGGACTGAATGGTTCATCAGTAGACGCCCATATGACTAACTACCTATCCGTCATCAATGATTATGAGTTCCCTCATGTTTCAAATGTCCAGAGTGGAACCAAAGGCGCATGGGGAATAACTCATCTGGCTAAACGATTGCAACAGATTCCAGCTGAGCTTGGTTATAACTGGCAAGATGTCGTTTATACGAATGCCTTAATGATGTGCTCTGTAAACGCTGCATCATTCAAAAATGAAGCGTTCAAAATCAATCAAACACTCGAAGATCTGGTAAAAAATTCGATGGGCTTCTTTGAGAACGTAACACTCCCTCTATGCAATCCAGATATGATTATCGCTTACAGTAATGGGCTATCTTCACTTTCCGCAGCAAGCCTTTTGCTTAAACATTTCGGGGATAAAAACACGCTGAAATATTCGCATCCAACAGGCTATTACACCACGTTCGCCTTTCTCGCTAAGTTCAAAGATCGGAGCATTCCGGTAATCTGCATTCGGCATATGTCGAGGTTTAAACCCCAACAGGATTACATCAAAACAGCGATTTCTCTGATGGAGCATTGAGACAAAATTCATAAGTCGTTTTGCTAACGTTTTCTAAGATTGGTATACGCTTAGGTATATCATAAAAATAATAATTATATAAAAATTATAAAATACAACAAGTTACACAACAAAAGCAGATTCCGCCAGCTCATGAGAACCTACAAGATGCATATCTTGCTGACTTTTGTGTCTGCGATCCTACTTAAAACATACCCCTCGACTGACGCAATGCCCGCTTCATCGTCTGACTAACTCCATAAACTAACGAAACTGGCTAGCGCCCTGCTGTGTGAGTTAATCCCTATAGTTAGCGACCTAAGTATATTATTTTAAAAATAAATAATGAATAATTCAGATAACGAAGCTTTAAAGAAACAGTATTTATTTAAGGCAGATCTGAGCAAGGTACGTACCTGCCTGATTTAAAAAGGATGTCATTCACACAGATGGAGTTGAATCATGGATGATGGGTTAAAAATAGTATTGTCTCCTGTCCAGCTGGCTGCTGCCCTTTCTGACAAGTCAGTCACCGAATCAGAGACAATATCTAACCGTCTCATGGGCGGGCTGGGGCTGGTAATGGGAACGCTGGAGCTGGCCGGGGCAACTGCGCTTTGTATTGCACCCGAGCCTACAGGCTTGACAAAGGCGGCTTGCGTCGTTGTTGGCACGCACAGCATGGACAGTATCAATACCGCAGCAAATCAGGTTCTGAGTGGCAAGAATGTTCGTAGTGCAACATATCGCGCCGCCATTGAGATGGCGAAACAGTTTGGCGCCGATGAAGATACAGCGTGGAAAGTAGGCCTGACCATAGATGTGGGCGTGCCAATAGCTTTTTCTCTTGGACTTGGCGCGGCGAGAATTGCTGCCGTTCGTGTTGGGCGAATCAAATTAATTGAGCATGAATCTGTCTCTGGATTAAAACCGGGCGGGCATACGCTTTTAAAGCATATTGGAAAATCACCCCAGGAACTTCATGAAAGAATTATCCAATCCAATGGGGTATTGGATCTATCTGGTTCGTTCTCGTCGCTTGAGATTGCCGAAGCAGCCATATCAAAGGCACTTCATAATAATCGGGAATGGATAAAACTATGGGCTGCAAGTAAACCACGACATAACATGACGATAAGTTACGATGTGGGTAAAACCGTTGGCTATGTTGTTCAGAAAGGGAGCAACACTGCGTATAAAGCAACTAAAATCAGAGTTGCGCTGAAGTATCAGACTTACAATAACAAACCTTATTATATAATTACTTCTTTTCCAGATAAGTGAGTTGATCATGAGCCGTGCACCTCTTGCCCCAAACTTAGATTTATGCATTATTGGAACACTGAATCAGGACTTCGACGTTATCACTGGCGCTGATACGATGGACGGTGCCATTGATGTAGTCGTTGACGACGCTTCTCCAGAAGAAAGATGTGATTTACGTAAAGAAATTACTGACTTTCTCAAGTTGTCGGAAGAAGAGATAAAGGAAGAGTTTTCTCAGCGCTGGCAAGATATTTCACCTGATTACGCCAGCAGTTTTTTGCTCTATTTCCTTGAAAGTATCAAAAGATACGATGAAAGATGATGTTGCGTGCGCGCCCATTCGTGAACTGATTGGTAGGTTTGCTGGTGGTGCACTTGCTGCCTTTTAAATGGGACGTTTATGGTGACAGGAATGGAACAAATAGCCTCGGTTAAGCTCATTGAGAAAAGCAAAGCCTCTGATTTCAAACAGGCAACCTCTGAAGTTATTGTTGGGGATAAACCGACAGGTTTCACCATTGACGGACAGGTGCTGGAAGCGGCTGTTAAGGTGGATAGTGACAGATATATTCTGTTCACGACTGATGATGTCATTTTCGATGAATCCCTTACCGTCACGCTCATCAGTTTAAGTCAGGGAAAACTTGAAAGCCTGCAGATTGGCAATGAATACTCATCCGGTTCTTTTGAAGAGCTGTCTGTGCATGACGAATATATCCGCTTCAATTTCATCGGCCATTCTGCATGGGTGATAAAAGTGAATGGCAGCCCAAAGCTCCGTCTTCCTTTTGTTTCGGATACGCGTGGAGTTAAGCGTGCCTCGGGTCTCAAAACATACCTTTCGATTGATGCAAAGCCCTGCCCCTCTATCTGACTGAACGCCTTAGTGGATGAGATAGCTATACGTCTGGTGATACCCATAATCTCTGTATCAGGCGTTTCGCTGGCAACAGATAACGCGCAGGCACTTTCCCAATCTGAAAGACCGGCCCTTCTTACACTTCCTTCCGCCCTCCCCACTCCCCCTTTACAGCCCCAACCCAAACACGAAATAATACCCCTCTACGCCGGGCCACAACGCCCTGCCAACGCTTAAACCCAAACTCAACTCTGCGGACAATTTATGAATAACGAAATCTCTCTCAAATACTATGATGTCGCAGATGAGTATGCGACGGAGTCCGCTAAGCCGGTGAGCGAAGCTGAACGTACCCCACTGGCGCATTACTTCCAGCTGCTGATCACCCGTCTGATGAACAACGAAGAGATCAGTGAAGAGTCGCAGCAGGATATGGCGCGTGAAGCGGGTATCGATGAGCAGCGTATTGATGAAATTGCCGAGTTCCTGAACCGCTGGGGCAACGAGTAACAGACACTCACCGGCAGACGAGCTTTGCGCAGTCCGCCGGTTAATCTGCCTGACTCAACAACCTGATTCGACACAGCGCCGGTATCCCCGCAACAACGCCCAGTGCTGACAGCCACGTGTCTCACGTGGCTGATGTCCGTTCCCTGCCCTGCCGACCCATCTTCGTTTTTATCTGCCGCTACACACACTCCATCACACTCGCCTTCATCCGCCACAAAGCCCCCTTCCGCCGCTCACCCTCTGGCGCACCTGAAAATTATCATCCAGACTTATATAGTCTGCGCAGGCATTGTGTTTTACACTGCGCGCTGTAAAAAACTGAGTAGATTAAGCAGGCAAAAATGGCGATGAACGGAACGATCACAACCTGGTTTGAAGATAAAGGTTTTGGCTTTATCAAAGATGAAAACGGTGATAACCGCTATTTTCATGTGATTAAGGTCGCCAATCCTGATCTGATCAAGAAAGATGCGGCGGTGACGTTTGAACCCACCACCAACAACAAGGGCTTATCCGCCTATGCGGTGAAGGTCGCGCCGACAAGCAAATACATCTATATCGCAGGCGAGCGGATCAAGATCACCTCGATTAAGTCTTATCTGGTCTACAACGAAGAAGTCCCGGTCGATGCCGGTGTCGATAAAGAGAACGCGGTGTTGTCAGTGGGTCTGTTGCTGAATAATATCCGGCCGAAAACTGACCCGAACGCCAATGAGATGCGCTCGCTGAAAAAGCTGGCGGTCACCACCTTCCAGGGTACGACACTGATCTTCTCCGAAGATGAGATCGACATTGAAAGCACGGTTAAAGTGCTTAAAGGCCTGAAGTAATCCCGAAGGCAGGCCGAAATTCTGTTGGCAGGATTTCGGCCTTCAGCCTCCTGCCAGCCTGCTATTCAGGCACATTTCTCTGACACGAAATCCCCGCCCACAGGGCTGATACATGACAAAGCGC
>Ga0213820_1001421_pt1 | contig 11041 bp, 5 predicted proteins | sample MC6MC0910MG_FD_179889 | JGI IMG/M metagenome (GOLD analysis project Ga0213820, IMG submission 179889) | Enriched soil aggregate microbial communities from Iowa State University, Ames, United States - MC6-MC0910-MG | ecosystem: Environmental > Terrestrial > Soil > Unclassified | place: USA: Iowa... | reverse complement strand
ACGGCGCGGCAGTTGCGCAATACCTTGTCCCAGTACGCCGTGTCCATCGTCGATGGACCCGATGCGGACGGGCGATACGTCCTGGCTGCTGCGCGTGAGTCGTCGCTGCGCGATGCCGCGACGGCGTTGGGCGCGCTGTCGGCCACGGATGCGCCGGCTGGCGCGTGTCCGAAACCTTGAGGCCCGGCGCAAGCTCGGAATAACGTCCACCGCAAAGCCCAATCAAAAGTCAGACCACGAGTTCCCTATGAAGCCCATCAAAGAACCAGCCGGCGCCAGCATGCCGGACGCGCGGCCGCAACCCCTCATGCGGCGCCGCCTACTGGCCGCGCTGATCGGCGCGGGGCTTTGCGGCGGGCGCGCTGGCGCCGTGTTCGCGGCGGGCGCCAATGCCCGAGGGCTGAACAACCGGAACATGATGGACGAGGCGCCGGCCCGCTCTGGCGCGCCAACACCCCAGCCGACCACGCCTGCGCCCGCGCCCGCGCCCGCGCCGGACGACGGTCCCTCCGCCAATGCGTCGGATCCCAAGACCGCATCGGACGCCAAAACCGAACTCCAGGCCGACCCCGAAGCCAAATCCCAACCCACACCCGCCAAGCGCCGCTACGCGCTCGTGATCGGCAACGCGCACTACGCCGTTCCCGCGAACGTGCTGGTCAACCCGGTCAACGACGCCCGCCTCATCGCTGACTCACTGCGTCAGCGTCAGGTCGACGTGACCTTGCTCACGGACCTGACCACGGCGCAGATGGAAGCCGCCGTCGACGACTTTGCCCTTCGCGCCGAAGGCGGAGACCTGGCGCTGATGTACTTCGCCGGACACGCCGTCGCGGTGGACGACGTGAACTATCTGTTTGGCGTGGACCTGCCCCTGCCGCTGGGTGAAGTGCGCATCCGCTCGGCGCAGCAAAGCTCGCTGAGCCTCAAGCGCGTGTCGCAGGCGCTACGTCGCGCAAACGTGCGCGCCCGCCTGATGGTGCTGGACGCCTGCCGCACCAACCTGACCCGGGGTACGCCCGGCGCGGGCCTCGTGCATGCCGTGCCGGCGGGCGGCGAACTCATCGCCTTCTCCACGCAGCCGGGGGCCACCGCCGAAGATGGCTTCGGCAACGACGGCCCCCGCCACAGCCCCTACGCCTACTACTTCGCGCAAGGGCTGCGCGCGCTGCCCGGAACCGCGCCGGTGGAGACCTTCTTCAAGCAATTGACCGCCGACGTGCAGGTGGCCACCGCCTACCGGCAGATTCCGCACTACGCCAGCAGCCTGGTCGGCACCGTCACGTTCACCACGCTGGCGGATGGCCAGACGCCCGCGACGCCGGGGGCATCCGGCGGCCAGACGGCCCAGGGCCGAGGCCCGTCGCCCACGCTGGGCCGCGATCTGATCAAGGCCCGCATGAGCGCCTGGGAATACGAGATCGAGCGGGGCGCGCAGTACGTGGACGAGCCCCGGCTGGCGTCCTTGCAGGCGCGCGCCAAAGCAGGCGACGTGGTCGCCATGACCACCTTGGGCCTCATTGCCGAAAACGGCGAGCACGTGCAACAGAACTACGCCGTGGCCGCCCGCTGGTATCAGCGCGCCGCAGATCAGGGCTTCGCGCCCGCGCAAACCTATCTGGGCGAGCTGACCGGCATGGGCCGGGGCGTGCCCAAGAACTACGCCGTGGCCGAACGCCTGTTCCGCGACGCGGCCGAGGCCGGACACCGGCGCGCGGCGATGGACCTGCTGGACGTGCGCGCACGCATGGGCGAGCCGATCGACCCGCGCGAATGGGCCAAGGTGCTGCAAGACGCCGCGCTCAATCCTGTCGGTTTCCCCATGCCCGGCATGGCGCCCATTCAGGGCCTGCCGGACAACCCGTGGATGCGCGCGCTGGGCGTGCGCCCGCCCGGCCAGCCTTGAGTCCCGCGGCGGCGCGCACAAGGCGTGTCGTGCGCGTCAGGCAGGCCGGTGGTACACGGCCTCGACGTTGTAGCCGTCGGGATCCAGGATGAAGGCGCCGTAGTAGTTCGGATGATATTTCGGGCGTAACCCCGGCGCGCCGTTGTCGCGGCCGCCGGCCGCCAACGCCGCGCGGTGAAAGGCGTCGACTTCGTCACGGCTGCGCGCGCGGAACGCCACATGCACGCGCGGCGTGCTGGGCGTGCCCTGGTGAATCCAGAACTCGCCGCCCGGATCGCCCGCGTCATCGGGCTCGCCGATGCCAAAGCCCATGCCCGTCGCCAGCGCCTTGCGCGGCACATAACCCACCGCCGCAAGCGCGCTCAGGTAAAACGCCCGGCTGCGCTCGAAGTCGCTGACGTGAATCTCGATGTGGTCCAACATACGCTGCTCCTTGGAAAGGCGGCCGCGTGGGCCGGAAGGACCAGCATAGGTGAGCGGGCAGCGCGAGGTCGCTTCGATTTGCAACGTGGACCTGGCGTTGGAAATCTTCGCTACTCCGATGCGTTCCTGAAACTGAAGCGAAAGCGCGCGGGTGGTGGGGAAACACCAACGTCGTGAGTCGCTAACGCGCTGGAGACGCCCGGAATTTTTTCCGCAAGCACCGAAAAATGTCGCCTTTGACTCCAGGCTTGCCTGTCGCCCACGACATACAGGCGGCTTTTGGCTCGGCTGACCGCGACGTTGAGCAGGTTGGGCTTTTGCGCAGCCCAATCCTTGGCGCCATGGCGCTGCGGATTGCCACCCAAGACCAGGATGACCACGTCAGCTTCCTTGCCTTGAGTTGTGTGGATGGTGCCGGTCTTTTTGGAATCGAGGCCGAATTTGGTAGCTAGTTCAGACAGCTTTCTTGCGCAGTCCTTGAAGGGGGAAATCAAAAAGATGTCGCCCGCAGGAACGCTTTCCTGCTCCGTCAATTGGCGCACCAGCTCGGTTGCCGCGCTCCCTTCGTTCGGAATCCAGTTGCCTTCACTTGTGTCAGAACGCACGTCGATCCAGTGGCATGCCGGATAGGGCTTTTGCTTAACGGCCTTTCCCTGCACCATCAGGCCGTCGTAGGCGATCTGGTTGCTGATCGAGAACATGGGATCGTCGCAGCGGCGGTGTACGCGCAGCGGGGAGCCAACCCAGATTTTCTCCATGGCTTCGTCGGGCAGCCAAGTGCCCATGGACATGGTCTGATCGGCCAGGCGCTGGGCAGAGCTGTCGCTGGGCCACCAGGTCTTATTTACGCCGAAGTGCTTGGCGAGCGCGCCTTCCAGCCCAACGGGCAGCGCGAGCACGGGTTCAAGCTGGTTGGGATCTCCCACGACCACGATGCGCCGCGCGCGCCAGATCGCGCCCGCCGCCTGCTGGGGAAGCGCTTGGCCGGCTTCATCGATCAGCAGCCAGCCAATGGCTTCGCTGGATACCTGCTTGAACATGCGAGGCATGGACGCGAACGTGGTTGAAAGCACGGGGACGACTAGGCAGAGACTGTCCAGCGCCTGTTGCGCCATTGCTTCGGGCATGTGCTTGCCCGCCAGCCAATCCGAAGCCAGCCCCAAATTGGCAAGCATCTGGGTGGGGTGCCGTTCGATGAAGGCCCGGTGTACCGCCAATGCGGCGAGGAACAATTCCTGGCGCGCTTGCCGCCAGTCAGTCGTCGACCATGGCGAGGAAAGTTCGCGGACGGCGTCGTCCGCGTGATACATGGGCCAGGCAGTGCCGAGCGCTTGCTGCGCCTGTTCCAGCCGGCGCTGCGCCTGGTCGGCGTCTGAAACCGCTTGGGCGTGCGCACCGCGTGCCTGAGCTACCTCGCTTTCCGCTTTGCTGATGCGGGCATCGGCCGCCTTGTGTTTGGCCGTCACACTGCGCAGGTCGCCATTGGCACGGGTGTGGGTGGTCTCCGCCTTGGCATGGATGTCCGCGAGGATCAGGCGCTGGTTCCACCACTGCCGATGCGCTCGGCCCAAAGTGGAAAGCCAAATCAGAAATCCCGGCTTGGCGGCATCGTGCCGTTCGAGGTTTCGGCTGGCGGCGTCAAGGTGGCCGGAAAGCTCACCGAGCTCCTGTTTCTTGCCGGTTTGAGCTTGTTCGATGTTCTCAAGCTCGCGCCGGATTGGCTCCAGCGCTTCCGTACCACGGCTTGCGGTATCGCTCAGTTGCGCTGCAAGCGCCTTCAGGTCGTCGGCATTCGCGCGCAAGGAGCTGGCGTCAATCAACGCCTGCCGAAGCCGGTTCTCTTTGGTCTGCGCGGAGCGAAAGCCGGCTACCGCGGATTCCCAGCTCAGCACCGGCATGCGGCGTTGGTCTCGGATGCGTTCGAGGTGATAGCGCAGTCCTTCGTCATCATAGGAAAAGGGGAGCTCGTCGGCATTCGAGCGCGGGGCGTCCTTGGTAGGGTCTGGCTTTTTCCACCAGAACCGGGTCATGAACTGTGAGCGGTTGTTTTTCGACCCCATTCGGGCCGCGAGCAGTCCCCAGGCGCTTTTACCCAGTACGCTCGTGGCCAGCCTGGCGTAGTAGTCCGGATAGGCTTGGGTGGGTGTGGATAAGGTGTCGGCAACGCTTTGGGGGACTGCGTTGATGCCGGGCAGTTCGAGAGAGATGTTCTCGACGGCGCCATTGTTTGCCGACGCCACCACGATGGCGTGGCCGCACAACGATGGGTGCAGGGTGTAGTGGCTAAGCGAGGTGTTGCCAAGCTTGGTGGTCTGCTTGACGCCAAACGCGGTCTCGCCAGCTGCAACTAGGCTCGCCGCGCGGGCGGTGACGACGGCGGCAACGACGTCGCGCAGCAACGTCGTCTTTCCAGTTCCCGGTGGTCCATTGACCGCGAAAATTCCGGAAGCGTTCCCGAGTTTTCGCCATAACTCGTTGACGGCCAACTGTTGGCTGAAGGCGAGCGGAAACTCGGAGGGCCAGCTACCTTGCGGCATGCAAGCGGGGCGTAGCGCGTCAAACGCGGCCTGTACGCCCGTCTCGCTGCGGACATCCACCCTTGCGCTCTGATCGCGCGCGGCGTTACCGATGTATTCGCGCAGGCCCGGGCCATAGCGTCCCTGTTCCCAAGCGTCAGACAGGGTCTTGAGGTCGCCCACGAAGAAACTGTTGAGCAATCCGTCGGGCTGGGCGGCGGCATTATCGGGCGTGTTTGGGTTTTCGTCTTTTTTGGGGCGCTTGATCTGGCTGCACCTCGCGACATAAGTGGGCTGGATCAAGTCCTGCGGGAGCAGGCAGTAGTTCGCCACCCACAGTGTCAACGCATCGAACCACGATTGGCCGGGTGGCGTTTCCTCCTGACGCAGTCGGCTCGCCTCGTTCATGAGCCATTGCGTGAGACGCCCGCTAAGCACGTCGAACGCGTGGAATCCCGTTTGCGGAACCGGCGTGCCTTCTTCGGGGGGAGGCAGGGTGCTGGGATCGGTCAGCCCTCCGCTTTCCAACACGGCGATGCCGTCGCGGTAGTGCAGAATTTGACCGGCGGACCAACACGCAAGCGACAACGTGAAGCTCTGTGCGAGCGGGTAGCCGTCTTCGTCGAAGCTCAGATCGAAGAGCCGGCCTTCTCCGGCGGGGCGGCTTTCGCCGAAGACGTCTTCATGCGCGCCGATCCTTTCCTCGATCTGTTGGCATAGCTTGCTGATGTCGTACAGCCCGCACTCCAGCGTGTAGCGCCACATCTTGTCGCGGTCGATGCGCTTGGTCAGATGGCGCGGATAAGCCCATGGGAATTGAGCGACGACTTGAGGAATCTTGTAGGACGGCCTCGCTGGGTGGCAAGCGTCGGTTCGCTCAATTTTTTGTGGAATGCACGCTTCGATGGCGCGCCAGAATCGAAAAATGGTATCGGTCTGCACGGATCTTCAGTAAGGCTTGGCTGCTGGCCGGAATGACGGCGGCCAATGAACAAAGAGCGAGCGCCCCTGCCAGAGCGTTCGAAAGGATGGTTGTTGCCAATAGTAACTGCAGTACCCTCATCTCGCCGGACTCCAGGGGGAATGCGCGATTGCTAGGAGACCCAAACGCAAATCGGGCCTGCCATCCCAATGGATGACAGGCCCGATCTGCCTGTGAAAGCGCAGGCGGCTCGTGCCGATGCTGCGCGCGGTGTCACCGTCTATCGATCAGAAGCTTTCCCAATCATCATTCGACTGCGCGGGCTTGTGGTCGCCCGGAACGCGCAGCGGACCCCTGGCTTGCGGGGCGGGCTTGGCTTCGGCGCGGCGCCCGTCCGCCGGCTTGCCTGCAGCCGCACGGGAAGACGCCGGCTTGGCCAGCGCGCGTTGCGGCTTTGCGGGCTGGGCGGCGACAGACTGCACTTCCCGCACCTGAGCCACTTGCGGCTGTGCCATCAAACGCGGCGCTTCATCTTCCGCAAGGCGGAAGACGCTGACCAGCTTCACCAGCGTCGCCGCCTGCGAATTCAAACTATGCGCGGCGGCGGCCGATTCTTCCACCAGCGCGGCGTTTTGCTGGGTGGTCTGGTCGAGCTGGTTGATGGCATCGCCCACTTGCGAGATGCCTTGTCCCTGCTCGTGCGCGGCGGCGCCGATTTCGGCGATCAGGTCGGCAACGCGGCGCACCTGCGTCACGATGTCGTTCATGGTGCTTCCAGCTTCGCCCACCAGATTCGAACCGGCTTCGACGTTGCCGACGCTATCGCTGATCAGTTGCTTGATCTCCTTGGCGGCGCTGGCGCTGCGTTGAGCCAGTGCGCGCACTTCGCTGGCCACGACGGCAAAGCCGCGGCCCTGTTCGCCCGCGCGGGCCGCTTCGACGGCGGCGTTCAGGGCGAGGATGTTGGTCTGGAAGGCGATGGAGTCGATGACGGCAATGATGTCGACGATCTTGCGCGAGCTGGCCGAGATGGCGTCCATGGTGCTGACCACGTTGCCGACCACTTCGCCGCCGCGCGCGGCGGCTTCGCTGGCCGAGCCGGCCAGGCTGCCGGCCATCTGCACGGACTCCAGATTCTGCTTCACCGCGGAATTCATCTCTTCCATCGAGGCCGCGGTCTCTTCGACGTTGGCGGCCTGTTCTTCGGTGCGCTGGCTGAGGTCGGCGTTGCCGGACGAGATCTGCGTGGCGCCCGTGGCGATGGATTCACTGGACTGGCGCACCTGGCTCACGAGTTGCGCCAGGTTGGCGCGCATGGCGTCCATGTTGGCCAGCACGCTGGTCTGGTCGCCTTCGCGGCGCTGTACGCGCACGGCCAGGTTGCCCTTCGCGACTTCCTGGGCGATCTGCGCGGCGTAGACGGGCTCCCCGCCCAGACGACGCATGACGGACCGCACGAGGCCCAGACCCAGGATGCTGCCGATCAGCGCGCACAGCACGATCAGCGCGGTCAGCGTCCAGAACGTGCGTTCGACTGCCGCGGCGGCGTCTTCGGTATCGAGGCGGGCCAATTCTTCCTGGCGCTTGGCCGCCTCCATCAAGATGTTGCGCGCCGCAACGTGCAGCTCGGCCGAATCCTTGTGCAGGACTGTCATCGCGGTCGGGTCGTTGCGGTCGGCCAGGCCTTTGACGTCGTTGACCGCCGCCTTGTAGCGCGTCCAGGTGTCGGCCAGCTTGCCGCCGAGCGCGCGCAGGGCTGGATCCTGCTCTTGCTGCAGACGGTCACGTGCCTGCAACACGGACTTTTCGGATTCTTCGTTCAGGCGCAGTTCGTTCTGGCGGCCTTGCGGATCGGTGTTCCAGATATAGACATACATGCGCCGGAAGTGCGTGGCGCCTTGGCGGGCGGCGTCGACGACGACGCGCAGCGGCATGACGGTTTCCGTGTACATGGCGCGCTGCTTCTGGCTGATGCTCCAGAGCTGCTGCATGGCGATGGCGCCAACGGCCACCAGCATCACGATGAAGAACAGCACCAGTGCGGTCAGGCTGCTCCGGAGAGAGAGATTTCTGAGTTTGGACATGATGGGCACGCGACGGGGGCGCGGAATGCGCCCTCCACCCGGGCACTACAGCACATCATGTTGCGGTGCAATACGGGGAATTGCGGGCGAAAAAGCCGGATTGGCCTCGGCGCTCGGCCGCCAGTTCCGATATGCGGGATTTTTTGTAGTCGGCGGGTCGAAACGGCCGCGTCCGCACGAGGCGCTATGAGGCCAACTGCACGTGTTCTATGCGGTTGCGTCCGTTGGCCTTGGCCAGATACAGCTGTTGGTCCACGGCCTTGATGAAGTCCGCGCGCGTGGCATTGCCTGCCGGAACCACGGTGCCCGCGCCGACGCTGACCGTGATGCGCCTTCCGTGCGGCGACAGCGCATGCACGATGGCTTTTTTCTGAAGCTGGCGCTGGCAGCGTTCGGCCACCTTCCGCGCCACCTCGGCATCGGCTTCGGGCAGCAGCACGACGAATTCCTCACCGCCGTAGCGCGCGACAAAATCGCGCGGACCATCCAGCGCCAGGCTCAGCGTTTCGGCGATTTCGATCAGGCACTTGTCGCCCTGGGTGTGGCCATACAGGTCGTTGTACTGCTTGAAGAAGTCGACGTCGAAAAGCAATACCGACAAGGGCTGGCCCTCGCTGCGGGCGCGTTCCCATTCCAGATCGAAACTGCTGTCGAAGCGCCGCCGGTTGGCGATGTTGGTCAGGCCGTCCTTGAAGGACAGCACCTCCAGTTCCTTCTGCAGGCTTAGCAGCTTTTCTTCGGTTTTCTTGCGTTCGGTGATGTCGAACATGAAACCGATCAGGGCCTCGGGCTCGCCGCTTTCCGTGCGCACCACATGCACCACGTCGCGGATCCACACATAGCCGTTGTCCTTGGTCAGCGCGCGGTAGTCGGCCTCGTGGTCGACGCCGGCCTGGGATTGCGAGACGCAGAAATTCACCACGTACTCGCGATCCTCGGGATGCATGCGCATCGCCCAGTCCTCGACGGTGACCCAGCTATCGGTGCTCCAGCCCAGCAGCGCCTCGATCTGGGGGCCGATGTAGGCGAATTTCATCGTGGCCCAGTCGATCTTCCAGGGAATCGCCTTGGTCGATTCCAGCAAAGTCCTGTACACCGCGCTGTCGTTGAGAAGCGTACTGTCGTCAGCCATGCTCAATCCTTCCGGGATTCCGAGGAACGAGCACTGTAGCCCGAAGCGGGCGGCGACGGGAACCTGCTCGATGACAGTTTGCGGTCAGGTTGACTAGAACGGCACCGCCAGCTTCAACGACCCAGAGTGGCTGGAGCCGCGCGACGCGAACTCGCCGTCGTACTGAAGGCGGAAGTCCACCTTGCCGGCGCTGGCCACCTGCAAGCCCGCCCCGACGCGGCCGATGACGTTGTCGGTGGGCATGCGGGTGGTGAATTTGCCGGCGCTGGACGACGCGCCTTGCAGGCGGGCGGTGGTCTCCCAGCCGTCTTCCGACAGGAACGAGACGCCCGCGTAGGCAAACGGCCGCATCATCGCGCCCTGCGGCAGGTCGACGCGACCGCCGATTTCCAGGGTGGGCGCCAGGCCAAGGACGAATTGGTCGCTGCTGTCCACCTTCAGGCGCAATGCATCGCCCGATTCGCTGTAGCCGGGCATGCGCGAGTAGCTGGCGGTCAGGTCGGCGTACGGCTTGAGGTAGAAGTTGCCCTGGTCGAACGTACGGGCCGCGCGCAGGCGGGCGCCGAAGCTGTAGACATTGGGGGAGCTTGTCGCTTCGTTGTCGAAGTTGGCGATGGCCAGGTTGCGGGTCAGGTCGTACGAACCATAACCGCCGCCCAGCGCGCCCGAGAACGTCCACGGGCCGGCCTGCCGCTTGAGCACGACGCCCGCGTAGCCCGAATCGCCCGAGCCGCTGACCCGGCGGTCGTCGCCCCGGACACGGGTGTTCTGGTAGGCCATCGAGCCGCCCAGATACCAGTTGGGAGCCACTTCGCGCTGTCCGCCGAACTGGTAGGTCTGGCTGTCGTAAGAGAAGCCGGACGAGCCGTTTGCAGCGTCCTGGTTGGTGCGGCGGGCGGTGACTTCGCCCCACAGGCAGTTCTGCTCGCGGGTCAGCGAGCCGCTGCCGGCGAAGGTCGGGCACGACATCATGGCGTTGGAGAAGCGCGCCATGCCGAACTGCATCTGCGCGGCGGGCGCCAGCGCCACGCCTGGAGACAGATCCGACACCCGGTCCTGATAGGCGCGCGCGCCGTTGCGGGAGGCGGTATCCAGCACCGCGTACAGGCCGGACAGCGCGGCCGCGCCGCCTTGGTCCCACGTGCGCTGCAGGTGCGTGGCGATGCCGGATTGATTGCGCTTGAGCTGCATCGAGCCGGCATTGAAATCGGCGCCTGCGACATGGATGCGGGTGGTATTGCCGAACTGCCGGGTTTCGTAGTCGAAGACAGGCGAATCGACGCCGGTCAGGGTGCCCGTGCGTGGGCCGTTGACGGTCAGGACCGACAGTTCGCGATTGGGCATGAGGGCGCGCGGCGCGATCATCATGCCGCCAGCCAGCGTCGCGGGACCGTTGACGGTCAGCGTGTCCACGTCCATCACGTTGAAATCGGCGCCCGCCTGCAGCACGCCCGTGGCGGTCTGCGTCAGCGTACCGATCAGCGTGGTGCCGGCAAAGCGCGTGCGGGCGGTGCCCAGCGACGCGCCTTGCGTGCCGCCCAGCGCGATCAGGCCGGTGTTGGTCAGTGAATCGCCCACGAACTGAGCGCCGGCGATGTAGCTGCCGTTGTTGTTCATGGCGCCGCCGTTCAGGTTGACGGATCCGGCGACCGTGCCGTTGTTGGTCACGCCCAGCGTGGCGCCGGTGGCCTGGATGGCGGTGCCGCCATTGCCGGACACGGAGCCAGTCGCGTCGACCACCATTGTGCCGGCCTGATTGCCGTCGATCCATACGCCGGCGCCGTTGGTGGCGGTGCCGCCGCTGACCTGGCCGGCGACCGTGACGGTCGCGCCGGTGTCGGCGTTGGCGCTCTGCGCGAAGATGCCGAAGCCGTTGGCGCCCGTTGCCGAGACGACGCCGCCTTGGCCGACCGTGACGTGGACCGTGCCGCTGTCCAGGTTGTTGCCGTAGGGGGCGACGCTGCCGCCCGCGTAGACCGATTGGCCGTCCGCGGTCAGCACCAGGCCGCCCGCGCCGTTCACGCTTTGCGCCAGGATGCCGATGGCGCCCGGGCCGCT
>Ga0213820_1001419_pt1 | contig 11054 bp, 7 predicted proteins | sample MC6MC0910MG_FD_179889 | JGI IMG/M metagenome (GOLD analysis project Ga0213820, IMG submission 179889) | Enriched soil aggregate microbial communities from Iowa State University, Ames, United States - MC6-MC0910-MG | ecosystem: Environmental > Terrestrial > Soil > Unclassified | place: USA: Iowa... | reverse complement strand
CATCGCCAGCAGGCCGACACCGGCACCAAGATGATCCACGTCGGCAAGCGCACCAAGAGCAAGATCATCAGCAAGGGCATCAGCGCCGGCCGCGGCCAGAACACCTATCGCGGCCTGGTGAAGGTGGACCGCAACGCAGACGGCGCGCGCAACTACACCCAGTGCGATTCGCTGCTGATCGGCAAGCAGTGCGGCGCCCACACCTTCCCCTACATCGAGGTGAAGAACCCGGGCGCCACCGTCGAGCACGAGGCCACCACCTCGAAGATCTCCGACGACCAGCTGTTCTACTGCCGCGCCCGTGGCATCAGCCAGGAAGACGCGGTGTCGATGATCGTCGACGGCTTCTGCAAGCAGGTGTTCCGCGAACTGCCGATGGAATTCGCGGTGGAAGCCAAGAAGCTGCTGGAAGTCTCGCTGGAAGGTTCGGTGGGCTGATCGCCCGCCCTGCGCCCTCGCACAACGCATTCTCTTTACCGGCGGGCCCCGGCCCGCACCACGGAAACCCCCATCATGCTGAAGATCGAAAACCTCCACGCCCGCATCGGCGACAAGGAAATCCTCAAGGGCCTGTCCCTGGAAGTGAAGCCCGGCCAGGTGCACGCCATCATGGGCCCCAACGGCGCCGGCAAGTCCACCCTGGGCAATGTCCTGGCTGGCCGCGACGGCTATGAGGTCAGCGAAGGCAGCGTGCAGTTCGAAGGCGTCGACCTGCTCGATCAGGACCCGGAAGCGCGCGCCGCTGCCGGCCTGTTCCTGGCATTCCAGTACCCGGTGGAAATCCCCGGCGTGAACAACACCTACTTCCTGCGCGCCGCGCTGAATGCACAACGCAAGGCGCGCGGCGAGGAAGAACTGGATTCCATGCAGTTCCTCAAGCTGGTGCGGCAGAAGCTGGCCGTGCTGCACCTGAAGGACGAACTGCTGCACCGTGGCGTCAACGAAGGCTTCTCCGGTGGCGAGAAGAAGCGCAACGAGATCTTCCAGCTGGCCGTGCTCGAGCCGAAGCTGGCGATCCTGGACGAAACCGATTCGGGCCTGGACATCGATGCACTGAAGAGCGTGGCCGACGGCGTCAACGCGCTGCGCAGCGCCGACCGCTCGTTCCTGGTCATCACCCACTACCAGCGCCTGCTGGACTACATCAAGCCGGACGTCGTGCACGTGCTGGCCGATGGCCGCATCGTCAAGAGCGGCGGCCCGGAACTGGCGCTGGAACTGGAAGCGCACGGCTATGACTTCCTGAAGGACCGGGTCGTGCCCGAGGCGGCGGTCTGATGAGCGCCCTGCTCGACTCCATGGCCCAAGCCTTCTGCGGCAGCGATGCGCGCCGCGAAGTGCTCGACAGCGTGCTGCGCGACGGCCTGCCCGGCGCACGCAGCGAAACCTGGAAGTACACCTCGCTGCGCCAGCTGGAGCGTCGCAGCTTTGCGGCCGCACCGTTGGCCCCGGCGCTGCTGGATGCCGCCGCGCTGGAGGACATCCCGGCACCGCGCCTGGTGTTCGTCAATGGCCGCCTCAACGACGCGCTGAGCGATGTGCAGGGCCTGCCGGCCGGCGTGCAGCTGGAGACGTTGTCTTCTGCACTGGCCGCTGGCGAGGACGCCGTGCGCTTCCTCGGCCGCCGCTACGATCGCAGCGACGATGTGTTCGCCCGCCTCAACGCCGCCCTCGCCGATGAAGGCGTGGTGCTGCGCGTGGACGACGGCGTGCAGGTCGAGGTGCCGCTGCAGCTGGTATTCGCCAGCGTGGCCGGCGACACCGACCTGGCCTGGCACCACCGCCACCTGATCGAACTGCGTGCCGGCGCCAGCCTGGGCGTGGTCGAGCACCGCTTCAGCGTCGGTGATTCGGCGCATCTGGACAACACGGTACTGCACGCCCACGTCGCCCGCGATGCGGTGCTCAAGCACGCCCGCGTGCAGGCCGGCAGCGCGCGCCAGACCAGCTTCCTGCGTACCGACGCGGTGCTGGCCAAGGACGCGCAGTACCACCGCGTGGACCTGGAGCTGGGTGCCGCGCTCAGCCGCCATGAGCTGAACGTGCGCCTGGAAGGCGACAACGCCCAGCTGACCGCCAATGGCGTGCTGCTCGGCAACGGTCGCCGCCACGTCGATACCCGCCTGGGCATCGACCACATCGCCCGCGACACCAGCGCCGAGCTGCAGTGGCGTGGCGTGGCCGCCAACCGCAGTCGCGTGGTGTTCCATGGCGGCATCCAGATCCGTGCCGGTGCCGATGGCACCGACGCCAACCTGTCCAACAAGAACCTGCTGCTGTCGGCCGACGCCGAGATCGATACCCAGCCGACGCTGGTGATCGACGCCGACGAAGTGAAGGCCGCACACGGTGCCACCGTCGGCCAGCTCGACGCCAACGCGCTGTTCTACCTGCGCTCGCGCGGCCTGCCGCAGGCCCAGGCGCAGGCGCTGCTGAGCGCCGCGTTCTGCCACGAGCCGCTGAGGGTGCTGCCCGAAGCGCTGCGCGAACAGCTGGCACGCCGGCTGGACAAGGCGCTGGCCGAGGCGGGCGTGGCATGAACCTGTCCACCCCGCGACCGATCGAAGCACCCGCCGACGCCCCCGACTGGGCGCGCGTGCGCCTGGACTTCCCGCTGCTGATGCGCGAAGTGCACGGCAAGCCGCTGGTCTATTTCGACAACGCCAACACCGGCCAGAAGCCGGTGCAGGTGATCGGCGCGGTGGACGAGTTCTACCGTCGCTACAACGCCAACGTCAGCCGTGCCGTGCATGCGCTGGGTACCGAGGCCACCGACGCCTACGAAGGCGCACGCAACAAGCTGGCCCGTTTCCTCAATGTGCGCAGCAACGACCTGGTGCTGTGCAGCGGCACCACGTTCGCGATCAATCTGGTTGCCTACTCCTGGGCCCTGCCCCGGCTGAAGGCCGGCGACGTGATCCTGGTGTCGCGCATGGAACACCACGCCAACATCGTGCCGTGGCAGCTGGTCGCCCAGCGCACCGGCGCGACCATCCGCGTGGCCGAGATCACCCCCGACGGCGCGCTGGACCTGGACGCGCTGCGCGCGGCGATGACCGCCGAGGTCAAGCTGCTGGCCGTGGCCCATGTCTCCAACGTACTCGGCACCATCAACCCGGTGCGCGAGATCTGCCGCGAAGCGCGCAAGCGCGGCATCGTCACCGTGGTCGACGGCTCGCAGGCCGCCCCGCACCGCAAGGTCGACGTCACCGCGATCGGCTGCGACTTCTACGCCATCACCGGCCACAAGATGTGCGGCCCGACCGGCACCGGTGCGCTGTGGGCGCGTCGCGAGCATCTGGACGCGATGCCGCCGTTCCTGGGCGGCGGCGAGATGATCAAGGAAGTCAGCTTCGACGGCACCGTATTCAACGACGCCCCGCACAAGTTTGAAGCCGGCACCCCCAACATCGCCGGTTTCATCGGCCTCGGCGTGGCGGCGGACTATCTGCAGAACGTCGGCCTGGACCACGTGGAAGCGCGCGAAGCCGAGCTGCTGGCGCACTTCACCGAAGAGCTGCGCCGGGTTGACGGCCTGCGCATCATCGGCGAAGCGCCGGAAAAGGCCGCGGTGGTGTCATTCCTGATCGACGGCGCCCATGCGCACGATCTGGCTACCCTGCTGGATCTGGAAGGTGTGGCCGTGCGCTCGGGCCAGCACTGCGCGCATCCGCTGCTGCAGTACTACGGCGTGGCGGCGACCTGCCGTGCGTCGCTGGCGTTCTACAACACGCATGAAGAGATCGAGCGGTTCATGACTGCGTTGACGAAGGTGCGGAAGTTGCTGGGGTGAGGCTTCAGTAACAGATGGGAAGATGCGAACGCCACGGGAGACCGCGGCGTTTCTGTTTTCATGCAATGCCAATCGCTGGATAAGCATCGCCGACATTGATGCCTGATTCCCCACGCTAAGTACGCGCATCGTCATCCCACGACAATTCCACGTAGCGGATGGGACTCTACCTCCGCGTTCGCAGGGATGTAGACAGACGCTAGAAGACGAGCACTTCAGCGAGTGCAACCGTGAAGCCAGCCCCCCCCCCCTGTCTCGCATTTCATCACGATCCAGAGCATCGAGCGCAACGTCGATAATCCAGATCAGCAGCCGTCAAAACTGATACTGAGATTTTTTCCCGACGAGCACTGCAATGGCTGGACCGAGCAGTACGCGAATGCAATCAACTGCAAATGCCCTACCACGCTCACCCAGCTTTCGCGCAACCCGTGAATAACCAAAGAATCCAGCAAACCTACCCTTACATGCTGCCCGAATGTATAGCCGCTTCGCCGCCTCCCCATCGAAGGGAGAAGACTCTTCATGGAACAATGCTAACCCTAGTATGACCTCAGGGGTCATTTCAAATTCAGCAGCAATTCCCAAGTATTTAGCAGCCCTCGAAAAATCCTTGAGCTTCATGGACACTCTCGCCAGATTTGAAAACGCCACCGAGGATGGAGCAATCAGTGAGACACGCCGATAGCTATCGAGAGCGACGTGAAGATCCACACAGACTCCTTCCCCGCCGTCCTCATACACCAGCCCTCGACATAGAAATCCATCCAATCGTCTGGACTCATCTTCCGATTCAATCAAGGCCTCTGCCCAAGCAAGAGCCTCCCTCGCCTTGCCCTTGGAAAGCAGGTCCATGGCGACATTGAAATCCTTGCCCTTGTAGTTCAAGGATTCCTGCTCTCTTTCATGTTGACCTTGCTCTCACGCATCATGCCATCTCCAACTTACTGCAGCACGGCAGGCGTAACTCTCCACAAACCGTGCAGGCAAGGTCGAAAGTCACTTGATGTCCTCAAGATTAAGCAGCACGTCTCCGAACGTCGCACGCTCCACTTCCACCGGCCACCTCAACGACTGCACTTCAAGAGGTGCGAAGATCTCCCCGAGCAATAGATCTTCGGTCGTTCCAGTCTTCTCTCTATCCTTGAAGGTCCCAGCCACCGACACCCACGAGTAAGCGTGCTTCTGGAAGATGCGCTCCTGGACATCCATCGGACCTCTGATCCGGATGGATGTCTCGTCAGTCACCCCTGCCTCGAAAAGCTCCTTGCTTGAGCTCAGGACAAACAACTCCCTCGATACCCCGAGATAACCCTCGACACGAATTCTGCGCCCATCGAATCGGGCTGGGCCCTGCGCAAGCGCTCTGAATGACACCCTGCACATCTGCTGGCCCTCCTTCCCGCAGACGGGCGCAGCGAACGGCGGGCTCGCCGCCGGCGGTTGGCAGCCAGACGACAAAGCAAAAAACACGATCCAGGCCGACAGTCCTGCCCAGGGTCCTTTGCCGAAATTAGAAGGCATACCGGGCTCGCATACCGAGGACAAGCATCAATAGTGGCCCGAGCAGCAAACGCGCGAAGTCCGCCGATAAGATCCTGCCGGTCCGGCTCATCTTCCAAGCAACCCTTGAGTATCCGAAGAATCCCGCAGATCTTCGCTGAATCGCGGCCTGCAGATGGAACCACTTTGCTTCGCCTCCCTCCATGAGCATGAATTTCTCATGGAGCTTGGCAAGCCCCAGGCTCAGTTCAGGCGTCACCTCACACTCGGCAGCATTCCACTGATGACGAAGTGCAGCGGGAAGACCATTACGCGTCATCGGCACCTCTGGCAGATTTCGGAAGCAATTGAACAATGGGGCGATCAATGACAGGTGCCGCTAGCTGCATGCTGCAGCAGGTACTTCCGGATCGAAGCCCCGCCCACGGTCTCATGACATCTACAAAAAAGTGCGTCAATGGCTTGTCCGTCAGCGAGCAGCGTGATGGTGCACCTGAACGGGTGGGACGCGCTTGCGGACATCCGGCCGGACCTGCCATGCCCTCTCACTGATTACCCAGCTCACGAAGGACCACCTTACACCCTGTATCGAGATCCACTCTCCACATCTGCATGGACGGCAGGATTGTCAGCGATGTAGTCAACTCAGACGACTCGTCCACCCGCTCTCAGGCGATGCTCTGTTGGTCCACTACAAAAGTCTCATAATCGAGGGCTGCAGCTTCAGCAATCGACATCTTCCCCTGCAAGCGAAGGATGCCGGCGTAGGCCGCCTTTGCCTGCAAGGAGACCGTAGAGCCCTGTTTGAGAATGACCCGCAACGAAGCCTCAATGGCAGCACGCTCCAGCTTTCCGCGTAACGCGGCAGATACAACGCTTTCGATCATGAGCCTCCGATTGTCATCAACAGGCTCCGACCCCAGGGTCAGCACGCCTGTAATGCACGACAACATCACCGGGTCGGACCAACGCAGCGCTCCAATGAAGATGGCGCGTTCCCGCACCTCGGCATCGGAATCGAACATTGACTTGGCAACCAGTGCGTAGCTTGCAGGATCAGGGCGATGAGTGAGCATGCCGGCTATGCGATACAGCTGATCGAGCAGCTGCTCCTTCTTCAACATTTTAAGACCCCTCGCTGCATCCATGTCCTCTCTCCTCAGCGTCCAGGAAAGCCGTCTGCGCAGGCAACCCAGGTGCGCCAGCGCAGATACCTCCGATGTCTCCACTTACAGAGCCCCTTTCCGCGGCTCGCTTCATCCGCGAAAGCGATTACAACAACGTACTGAATCGTCTCATCTGCGCCTGGAAGGCTGGTAGCAGGAATGCCCGCGCGCGCAACAAGGCCAGAAATGATCTCGATGCTGCGCTACAGGGCAACCCTCTTCTGCCCCTGTGGACTGCCCTGGCCAAAGGTTCCAATGGATTGCTGCCATCGATTCTGTTTGCAGGCTGGCATCGGCGTCAACGCGCCCGGGAGGACTCACATTCTGCTGCCCTGGCTGCCCCGCCCGGCCTCCCCGGAACGGCTTCTGGGGCCTAGAATGCCCCCATGAGCACTCTGACCTTCCGCGCCGCCACGTCGGCCGACATCCCCGCCCTGATCACCCTGGTCACCTCGGCCTACCGCGGCGACGCCAGCCGCGTCGGCTGGACCACCGAAGCCGACCTGCTGGACGGCGCCCGCGTCGATGCCGAAGGCATCCAGGGCGACCTGGACCGCCCGCGCTCGACCATCCTGCTGGCCGAACGCGACGGCCAGCTCGTGGCCTGCGCCCATGTCGCCGACGTCGACGGCAAGGGCTACTTCGGGATGTTCTCGGTCGACCCGGCCCAGCAGGGTGGCGGTGTCGGCAAGCAGTTGATGGACGCGGCCGAAGCCCACGCGGCGCGTGAGTGGGCGGTGCCGGTGATGCAGATGACGGTGATCGACGTACGCGACGAACTGATCGCCTTCTACCAACGCCGCGGCTACAGCCGCACCGGCATCAAGAAGCCGTTCCCGTATGGCGATGAACGCTTCGGCATCCCCAAGCGCGACGACCTGCGCTTCGAGATCCTGGAAAAGCCGCTGGCCGGGGCCGTCGCGTGAGCGAGGCCTGGACCTTCGTCTGTGCCGGCGCCGAACTGCTGCCGGGTGAAATGAAGAGCGTGTTCGACGAAGTCACGGGCACCCCGATCGTGGTGTTCAACCTCGACGGCGAGCTGTACGCCCTGGAAGACCAGTGCACGCATGAGGAGTTCGAGCTGTCCTCGGGCGAGTTCAACACCGCCGAGGGCAGCGTCGAGTGCGTGCTGCACGGCGCGCGATTCGATGTGCGCGATGGCCGCGCCCTGTGCGCCCCGGCCTACACTGCGGTGCCCAAGTTCCCGGTGAAGCGCGAGCACGACGCCATCTGGACCCGCGACGACCGCGACTGAGATCTGCAGCACCCACCCACGGGGCGGATCTACCGGCTGGCCCCGTAGGGCCATACAGGGCTCCGAAGGCCCGCTCGGAACTGCCCACCCGCGCCGTAGATGCGAATCATTATCGTTGGTGTTATGCTAAGTAACATCTTCGTCACGATTCCGCCTGCGCCATGGCTTCGCCCGCGCCCATCGCCACGCTGTGCCAGCTCGCCCGCCAAGGGTGGCCGCTGCTCGTGGCTGCGCTGCTGACGCTGCTGCTGGGCTGGTCAGCCTTGCAGGAAGGCCGGAGCACGCCGACAGGTGGTGCGCCCGGAACCTACGCCCAGGACGCAGCCCCGTTTTCGCCCCCCTACGCGCCGCCGCACGAACACGCGATGCAGCGCGCGGAATCCGAGCCGGAAGGAAGTCGGGGCGACAAGCCACCGGCACCGCGGCGGCTGTGCCTGCAGCCCCCAGAGCATTCCCCCGTAAACGCTCCTGCGCCGACCATGCTTGGTCCGCCGGTGCCCGCGCCCGGTCGTCGCCAACCGCCTTCGCACGCACCGCCTGCGCAGCTGGCCTGACGCTTTTCTGCGCGCTGCGCAGCCGCTGAACCGCATTCCGCTTTCCCGTCCTGTTGCCGCGCTACCCAGCGCTGGCGGCTCCTTCCTGTTCCTTCTCTGCAGATGCCCATGAACCCGATCAAGAGCCGCAAGCACGCTTCGCCGCTTCGTACCCTGCCGCTGGCCACCGCCAGCCTCGCTGCCGGTCTCGGCCTGGCCGCCCTGCCTGCGCTGGCCCACGCCGAAGCCACCGACAACGCCCGCACGCTGGACAAGGTCGACGTCCATGCAGTTCGCGGCTACAAGGCTGACAAGGTTGCCTCGCCCAAGTTCACACAGCGCCTGCAGGACACCCCGCAGACCATCCAGATCATCACCAGCGACCTGTTCAACCAGCAGGGTGCCACCACCCTGACCGAGGCACTGCGCAACAGCCCCGGCGTGGGCACCTTCTATGCCGGTGAAAACGGCAACACCACCACCGGCGACGCACTGTTCATGCGTGGCTTCGACACCTCCAACAGCCTGTTCGTCGACGGCGTGCGCGACCTTGGCTCGATCTCACGCGATGTGTTCAACATCGAACAGGTGGAAGTGACGAAGGGCCCGGCCGGCACCGACAATGGCCGCTCCGCACCGACCGGTGCGATCAATCTGGTCAGCAAGCAGGCCAATCTGCAGGACGCGACGTCGGCCAGCGTGTCGCTGGGCAGCGACCAGCAGCGACGCACCACCGGCGACTGGAACCAGACGCTGGGTGCGACCAGCGCGCTGCGCGTCAATGCGATGTGGCAGGACAGCGACCAGCCGGGCCGCGACCATGTGCAGAACAAGCGCTGGGGTATTGCGCCATCGCTGGCCTTCGGCCTGGGCACCGCTACCCGCTACTACCTCAACCTGCTGTACGTGAAGCAGGACAACGTGCCCGATGGCGGCGTGCCGACCCTGGGCCTGCCTGGCTGGACCGCGCAGCCGACCCTGGAAGCGCTGGCCGGTCATCCGGTGAACCCGGAGAACTTCTACGGTACGCGTGCAGACCATGATGACGTGACCGCGAAGATGGCCACGTTCCGCTTCGAACACGACTTCAGCGACACGCTGCGCCTGACCAACACCACGCGTTGGGGCCGCACAGAACAGGACTACCTGCTGACGGCCTTCATGGGTACCGGCGTTCGCGGTGCGAATGGCCGCCCGACCGGCAACATCAGCTACACCAATCCGGCCGATCTATCGACCTACGCGATCGCGCGCAGCCTGCCGACCTTCAAGGACCAGCGCAACACCATCCTCACCGATCAGTTGAACCTGCGCGCCGACTTCAACACCGGCAGCGTCGGTCATGCGCTGAGCACCGGCCTGGAATTCACCCGCGAAGAGCTGGACAGCTACGGGCAGGCCGCCACCGGCGGCACCACCTGGCCGGCAGCGAATCTGTACAACCCCGACTGGAACGTGGGCGGGCTGACCTGGGCGCACAATGGCGCCGATGCCCACGGCAAGACCACAACCTCCTCGGCCTATCTGTTCGATACCCTGTCCTTCGGCGAGAGCTTCCTGCTGACCGCGGGCGTGCGCGCCGACCACTACAAGACCGAGTACGCGAGCGCATCGGTGTGCGGTGGTCGCGGTGGCCCGGCATGCGGCAGCAATCCAACCGGCACCGTGCTGCGCAACCCGACCCTGGAAGCGTCCGACACGCTGCTGAACTGGAAGCTCGGTGCACTGTACAAAGTGGGCGAGACGGTCAGCATCTATGCCAACTATGCCGTCTCACAGCAGCCTCCTGGCGGCGCGAACTTCCAGCTGAGCAGCTCGGCCAGCAGTGCCGACAACCCCAAGCTCGACCCGCAGAAGGCCAAAACCTTCGAAGTGGGCAGCAAGTGGGCGTTCCTGGATGACGCGCTTGCAGTGAATCTGGCGCTGTTCCAGACCGACGTTGACAACGAGATCAACACCACCGTGCTCGACGATGCCGGCAACCCGACCCAGACCGGCAGCAAGCGGGTCAAGGGCGTGGAGCTCTCTGCAGTCGGTCGCCTGACCGACAACTGGTCGGTCACCGCCGGCTACAGCCACCTCGACACCGAGGTGAAGGAAGGTGCCAAGGTAGCCGCCGATGGCACCACCAACCTGACCTACACCCCGGCCGACACGTTTACCGGCTGGACCAGTTACACCCTGCCCTTCGGCCTGACCATCGGTGGCGGCGTGCGCTATGCCGGTGGCATGCACCGTGGCACCGACGGTGCGGTGGGTACCCCATCGTTCACCAAGTCCTACGTTGTCTATGACGCCGTCGTGTCCTGGGCGATCAATGACTCCATCTCGCTGCGCTTGAACGGTTACAACCTGTTCGACAAGCAGTACGTGGCCAGCATCAACAAGAGCGGCTACCGTTATACCCCGGGCGCCCCGCGCACCTTCCTGCTCAGCGCGGACGTCCGCTTCTGATGTCATGGCGCGGGGGAGCCCGTCTCCCCCGCGCATCGATGAGGAACCGCCATGCTGCTGCACATCCCCAACGTGCTTGCACCTGAAGAAGTGGCGCAGATCCGCCAGCGGCTGGACGCTGCCGACTGGACCGACGGACGCGAGACGGTCGGCTCACAGGGTGCGCAGGTCAAACACAACGAGCAGTTGCCCGATGCCTCACCGCTGAAGGCTGCGCTGGCCTCCGTGGTGCTGGCCGCGCTCAAGCGCAGCCCGCTGTTCTTTGCCGCCGCGCTGCCCTTGAAGTACCTGCCACCGCGCTTCAACCGCTACAGCGGCGGCGGCACCTACGGCTTCCACGTCGATGGCGC
>Ga0213820_1001417_pt1 | contig 11077 bp, 10 predicted proteins | sample MC6MC0910MG_FD_179889 | JGI IMG/M metagenome (GOLD analysis project Ga0213820, IMG submission 179889) | Enriched soil aggregate microbial communities from Iowa State University, Ames, United States - MC6-MC0910-MG | ecosystem: Environmental > Terrestrial > Soil > Unclassified | place: USA: Iowa... | reverse complement strand
AGGTTGAAACAGCAGGTGATGGTACAATGATATTCCCAATGTTTAATGTTCCATTAATTTGTAAAGCAGTCTGAATTAGATTTTTATAGTCTTCATTTTGTTGTTGCAGCTTTCTTGACGCTTCTTGTATCTGTCGTATTCTTTCTTCCATTTGTTTTGTTTGTTCGACTGAAGGGATAAATCCTGGCAAATTGGGTATCCCTGCTGGGTTATTGCTAGGTTGCGGCTGGTTTGATTGTACTCTTAGAGAAAGTAGCTCATTTTCTATTTGTTGCAATTTTTGTCTTAATAGCGTTAATTGATTATCTTGTACTGGTGTTCTTTTTACCTTTGTTAAATCATTAATTTGCTGTTGCAAGCCTACTGTTTGAGTGGTTAAATCACTAATTCTAGTCAATATTGCTTTTTTCGCCTGCTCCTGCAGTTGTTGCTGTTCTCGTAAAATGGCTTGACTGGCTTCGAGTTGCTGTTGCATTTGTTGTAACCTAAAATCATACTCAGCACCAATGATGACCGTTCCAATATTCGCTGTTCCACTTAATTGTGAACCTTCAGGTGGAGACTCCCAATTAAGTAGGCTCACACTAGGTGCAATAATCTGTAAATCATTTCCTAGATGAGTTACGACTGGTAACGGTGAATCTGAATTAATAAATGCCCTTCCTTTTACAATTAAAGCTACTAATTCACTTCTAGTCATTTCTACCGAAATAGCATTTTCATTAATAACGGCTAATTTAGTAAGTGATGCCGTTCTTGATGCTTCAGCTTCTTCTAGTAGTAGCTCCCCTTTTACCTTTAGCTGATTCAGTGCTATAGAAGTCGTTCGCCCTAAGACACGAATATCCCCTGTGACGGTCATATTTTTCAGCTCAACAAAATCTGCATGAACCGCGATATTTCCGATAGAGGTATTGCCACCATCTAGCACAACTTTTGCACCTTGCTGTCCAGATGTGTGTAAGTCAATCGCTAATACCTCAGTGATTTCACCATTCACCACAATTACATCTAGCTGTGCATTTACTAAAGCAGCAGCGTTCTTATCATTTAAAATAGTCTTTGCATTTTTGCCAATTGACCATTCATGCCCTTCAATTGTTATCTTGTTGTTGTGAATGCGCTCCACTGTAACGGTTGCCCCTGCAATACCTGTATCTGTCGATGCACGCTTTATGACCTGCTCAGCTCTTCCAATGAATGAAGCAAGCTGTCCTCTTGTCACAAATTTGTTTCCACTAAAAGTAGTAGACGATGTTCCTTTTGTAATCCCATATTCAAATAGTGCTGTTACTGCCTGCTGATGTTCTGCCATCACATCTGTAAAGGGGATTGACACACTACCAGATGCGGTAAGCCCTAATGACTTCGCAATAACCATTGCCATGTCATTGCGTGTAATAGGATCATTTGGGTTTACTGTGCTATCCATAAGACCTGCTGCTTGCAAAGCTGCCCATTCTTGTTCATCACTCGCATCTAAATTAAGTATTCCTGCAATGATTTTCGCCGTTTGCTTAAATGTGACAAACTCATTTGGCTTAAATGTGCCATCTGGAAAACCATGAATAATATTACGCTGTGCTAAATCCATAATGGCTGCATAATGACTATTTGTCTCGTGTACATCTGAAAAATTGGTCGTTGCTGCCTCTACTGTAGTGCTTGTGCCTGTTATTATAGTACTTACTCCCACCGCAGTAGTTGCCGCTACAATAAATAGCTTGTTTTTTTTCATAATTTTCCTCCTAGCAAGAAAGCCATAACCCCTTAACGCATACTATTTATAATAGATGAGCGACTGTCCTGCATTTTTTTTATAAAACTCGTCATTGTATCAAAAGCCTCATTACATTTATTACTCATGCTTTGTAGACACAGCATCTCCATTTGCTGCGAGTTACTCTGGCTATCCATTTGATTTTTTAGTTCGGTGATTTGTTTATCCAGCACTGCATGGTTTTCTAAAACTTCTTTAGATAAAGCGGCTTTTTCCGTATTTAATTCTACAAATTGTGCATTTAACTCAGCGATTTGTTGATTTCTTTGTTGAACCTTATTTAATTGAGATTTAAGTTGATCCACTAATATCTGCACTCGGTGTTTGAACTGCCTGTAACGCCGATTTAAGATCCATGCCTTGAAGATTTGTGTTTGCATTGGATTGCCCTGCACCACTTAACATTAATCCCACTGTTGTTAATGCACTACTAAAAACTACCCTCTTCATCATTACCTCCTAAATTTTTTAATGTTATATACAATTGGAAAATCCTAATCATCATACATAATAAAGGTTAAAATTAGGTTAAAAAATATAAATTTTCTTAAAATGAACGCTAATAGTCCACAACTGTTTTCAGTTCGCTATACTCCTGTCGCTATTCAAAACTTCCTTACTTTAATACCATTTGAATAAAAATACTTCCTAAATGTACTATAGATAAAATGAAGACAATACTGATGAATGTTAATGATTTCAGTATTAATATTTAAAATGAGTACTCTAGCAAATAGAAAATACGAAGCTATGATTAATCAGAAAGTGCTGTGTCCATACAACCACGACCTCAAGTTGTAGTCGGTCAGCCCTTCGCTCACAATAAAAGAAAAAACTTTCATTCAAAAGTGAGATTCTTTTGAAAGAAAGTTTATTGATCCTGCTATTAATTTGATGTACGATAAAAAATTTCTTCATATATAATCGTTAAGATAAACGCATTCATAAAAGCAAACACTAAAAATAAGGGCATCCCACCCAATTGTGGCTGGGTCAGCTCCTTACTAAATACCATCACCGTGCTAATTTGTGCTAAAAAGAAAATAAAACCAATACCAACTTGCCAAATAGGACGCTTGACCTTTCTTTTTTCATACCAAAATATTCTTTTACATATTTTACGGACATCCTCAGCGATAATTAAACTTAATAAAAACAAAGTGACAAAAAATACTGGTATATGATAAACACTTTTCGTTATCCATTCAAAATCTGATAGACGGAAGAAAAGTGTAAACAACGATGCAATACTACAGGCTATGCCTAAATTTTGTAGCCAAGTGCTAATTTGAAATTTCACAGCTATTACCCCCATTTTTTCATTCTAAACATCATTATTCTATCAGATAATAGTAATCTACGATATATAAAATTATAAATTTCTATTATTTTCTTAATATACGTATTTATATTAACAAAAATTTATAAGTTTACACATTATCAAAAACAGAAAAGTCGCCACACCAAAATGGTAGGCGACTTCTTATTTTAATCCCTGCAAGGATTAGAAAATTATTTGATATAGCCAGATAATATTTTTGCATATGGTGAAGTGGATGGCAAAATAATAACCGTATCTTCACCAACAGTTTTCTTATAAGATTCTAACGTACGATAAAGTGAATAGAATTCAGGATCTTGTGAAAATGACTTATTATAGATTTTCGCTGCCTCCGCTTCTCCTTCTGCTTGAATTAATGCAGCATCTTTTTTAGCTGTTGCCAGCATTTCTTGCACTTTCCTATCTGTTTGAGCTTCAATACGACGCTTCTCTGCATCACCTTCTGATAGATATTTTTGAGCGATTGATTCACGATCTGAAATCATATTTGTAAATACGGCTTGCTCATTTTCTTTTGGCAAATCAATACGACGGATTCGAACATCTACAACCTCTATGCCATATTTATCTTGTGCAAGCAATTCATTCACACGTTCAGTAACTTGGTCATTTATACTCCCACGAGAAGAGTTTTCATCATTAATGATTTGTGTATATTCTATTCGTCCAAGTTCAGAGCGAATAACAGAATAGATAAACTCTTCCATACGAGATTCTACTTTTTCAATCGTACCTGCATTTGAAATTAATAACTTTGGATCTGTAATACGCCATACCGCATAGTTATCAATAATAATTCTCTTTTTATCCTTTGTATTAATTTCCTCTTCCGATATTTCATAAGTCATTTGGTTTTTTGGTAATCTCGTTACACTTTGAATAAATGGAACCTTCATTTTAAGACCTGGTTCACGTTCAAATTTCACTACTTCTCCAAACTGCCGAACTACAGCATACTCGGATTCTTTTACAATATAGATATTTGCAAATAATATAATAGCAATGGCAAAAACAGCTGTTAAGGTTACAACAAGGGAAATATATTTCTTTGGATTCATCGGACCTTTTTTCGACATCTTGATTACATTATCCTCTGAATCCCCTTCTTTTGGAGTAGTATTTTTGGATTTGCCTGATAAAAAATTTAGGAATTTTTCAAGATCCTTATTTTTTTGATCCATTAGTTACCGCTCCCTTCTTTTTTCTCTTCTTGTTTCTGCTCTTGCTTCTGTTCTACGGGTTGCAGTGCTTGAAGAGGTAAGTATTTCATTGTGCTACCATCATCATTCATCATGTAAATTTGTGCTTTCGGTAACACATTTTCAAGTGTTTCTAAGATTAAACGCTCACGTGTGATTTGCTGATTTCCTTTATATTGCTCATACATTTTATTAAAGACAGCTACATCCCCTTGAGCCTGCTCGATACGGGCTGTTTTTTCACCTTCTGCCTTCGAAATAATGGCGTCTTTTTCACCTTCTGCCTCATTTGTACGTTGATTTTCATATTTTTCTGCTTGATTGATTTTTGTATTTTTCATTTCACGTGCATCTGTAACTGCTGTAAAAGCTGAACGTACATCAGCATTTGGTAATTCTACATCCTGTAATTTAACACCCAAAATACTTATCCCAATATCATATTTTTCAATAAGAGAAACAAGTAATGTTCTTGTGTTTGCTTCTATGTCTGCTTTTCCCTCTGTTAACGCAGCATCGATTTTGGAGCTTCCGATAATTGATCGAATTGCACTCGACGTAGCGCTATGTAAAATCTCTTCTGGGTCTTGCGCATTAAATAGGAATTTGTTCGGTTCTGTAATCTTCCATTGAACGACAAGATCTGTTAATACAATATGTTCGTCTCCTGTAATCATTTTCGTTTCAGCATCATAAGCTTCCAATTCTCCTTTTTTATTTTGCTTATAGCCAAACTGTAAACTAAATGTTTCTTTTGATAAAACCTCAACCGATTGAACAGGCCAAGGTAATTTAAAATGTAAACCTGGTTCTGTTACTGTATCATCGGCACGACCGAATGTTATAACAACTGCTTGTTCTGATTCATCTACTGTGTACCAAGATGTAAATACAGCAATAAGTGCAACAATGCCGAAAAATCCAAGTCCCACCATCATTAGTGTCCTTTTCACACTCATGTCTGTTCCTCCCTTATGCTTAGTACTATTGTATACGGAACACTTTTTAAAAGGTTTCAAAATATTTTAATAAACTAATATTTTATTGTAGGCAGTTTGACATATACCCTATTACATCTAATATTGAGGTGAGGCTCACCAAGTGTTTCTGGTCTACACTGCCGATTTCCTTTGACTAGCTCGTTTGTCAGCATCCCCATCCTAAACAAAAAATCCTGTCACCATTTAAGGCAACAGGACATTAACAACTAGATGTTCAAATGCTGGGAACAATGTTGTGGAAAGCACGATGCTAATTAAGGCTGCTACAATCATTGCAAGGCTGGCAAAGGTACCTTCAAGCTCACCAAATTCAAAGGCTTTAGAAGTACCTGTACCGTGTGCTCCCATTCCTAACATTAAACCTCTAGATGAAGGTCTGTGAAAGCGACACACTTTTATGATTAACGGAGCAAGTAGACTTCCTAATATTCCCGTTGTCATCACAAAAACGGCAGTCAGGGTAGGTGAGCCACCTATCATATTAGAAATATCCATCGCAATTGGTGTAGTAACTGAGCGTGGTACTAGACTATGAACAAGCTCATCATTTAAGCCAACAACTAATGCCATCATAAATGAGGATATAATAGCGACGGCTGAACCGACAGCAATACTAAGAAATATTTCAAAAGCATGTTTTTTTAATAAATTAAAATTTTTATAAATTGGCACAGCAAATGCAACTGTTGCTGGTCCTAATAAATTGGATAAAATATTTGCTCCTGCATTATAGGATTGATAGGAGGTACCTGTTAATAATAATAGTAAAATTATTATTATTGGTGTGACAAGCATAGGCGTTAGCCACTCTTTTTTATATTTAACATAAAACATTTTACACACGTAAAAAATGGCAACGGTCCCTGCTAAGCTTGCTATAGCTATGAAAAAACTCATGCAGCATTACCCTTCTTTCGTTGCTCTAGCCACTGTGCTGTAAAGCCTGTTGTAAACATGACAACAATAGCACTCACGACAATCACTAGTACAACCTTCACTCCCTGTACACCGAATAGTGCCTCATAATCCATTACGCCAATTGCAGATGGAATGAAAAACAACAATAGCTCACTTAGTAATAATCCTGCTCCTAGCTCAATCCATTCAAGCTTAATCATATGAAACTGCAAAAGTAAAAACAATAAAACTAGTCCAATTATGCTCCCAGGAATCGGCAAGTGAAGTAGGCGTGCAATACTATTTCCAACAAATAATAGTATATAAAGATAGCCAATTTGCACGATACTTTTGACGATTTTCATGGTCATCCTTCTCTCAATTTTTGTCGTGCTTCTAAGGTGAATACAGCGTAAATCATACTTTATCTTTAAAAGCTGCATTCATTTCATTGTCCAATAAAAGCCCAATTATTAGGTTCAACTAACATTAATGATGTAAGATCAATTATGCCTCTGCATAATTGTGTCGGTAATCGGCTTTGTGCTTAGGCCTACGTGATGCAGGTCAGTTAGCCATTATCGCATGGATGCGATGATTTTAGGCTAACATCCTTTATTAACTCCTTTCCGATTCCGTGACATCTGGCAGAGGCTTTGGGCCAACAGATGTTTTTTGTGCGAAAGCGTAGTGCTAACGCAGCGGCAGCAACACGATGTTGGTCACTCAGGCGTTTTCACAGGATGTGAAGATCTTAGCCTGAGTTCCTACTATTTCAGCGAGTGTTTGGACACTCACTGAAAAGCAACCTAAACCCGCATTCTTCTCACCACCTATAGAGGTGGGAGACTTCTGTATCTGTCGCTGTGCTTTCGCGCAAAAAACATTTGCCGCTACGCTTTCGGTACAAAAGACATTTGCTGAAAGAAGTTAAACTTTATGCTACTATACTTTACACCTATTTTCATCAAGTGTAAAACAGAAAAGAATCTATCACCAAAAAAATTTGGCAATAGATTCTTCCTTGGCGATTGCAAAGCAGCGCCATCAAAATGTAATGAATGATACATAATTTATTTACAGACTTGTCGATTATATAGGGGGTTTCTACTAAATAAGTATAAGCTCCCTTTGTGAATGTTACATGTTGCTTTTGTAAAGAGATTGTTAATTCTTCGGAATCATGACAATCATTTTAGTTCCAACCCCAACTTCACTATCTACCTGAATACGTCCATGATGTGCCTCTACTAAATGCTTCACAATAGCAAGCCCTAAGCCTGTCCCTCCAGAGTTTCGACTTCGGGCACGATCCACACGATAAAATCGTTCAAAGACACGAGCAATTTCGTACTTTTCGATTCCAATTCCTTGATCCTCTATTTCAATTATCCCATACTTTTCATTTTCCTTTAAACGGATTGTTACAGTTGTATTTTCTGGAGAATACGTAATCGCATTGGTGATTAAATTCGTTACGATTTGGATGATACGATTGGCATCTCCCATCACTTCAACATCGCGTTCGATATCCACATGGAAGCTCATATTTTTTTCATCTAAACGAGGTCCTGTTAATTCTGCACCTCGAATAAGTACGTCCTGCAAGCCCATCGACATAATATTCACGGTAAAACCATGCTGTTCGATTTTCGATAATTCCAATAAATCCTGAATCAGCATTTGTAGACGATTACTTTCTTTATAAATAATCTCTAAAAAGGATAGTAACATCTTTTCATCCTTATAGGCACCATCCAATAAAGTTTCTGAAAATCCTTTAATCGATGTAATTGGTGTACGCAGTTCATGGGAGACGTTTGCCACAAAGTCCTTCCGAATTTGCTCTAAACGGACAAGCTCTGTAATATCATGCATGACAATAACAACACCAAGCCAGCGACCATGATCGCCAATAACAGGAGCACCATACACTTCCTTATTGTATAGCTCCTGTTGTACTTCCATTTTAATTTGCTGTCGATAAGGCATTTCTGTTAGAAAGACATGGTCGATAAATTGCTCAAGTGATTTAGGTAAGCCTATTGTACGAAAGACCTTCCCTTGAACATCGTCAATTTGCATACCAAAACGCTCTAAGAATACACGATTCACGATCGATATATTGCCTTCACGTCCAATCATCATAAGTGAGCTTCCCATGTTCTCAATTAACGTTTTTAGCCGCTCCTCTTCTACTTCACGTATCGTTGTAATGTCCTGTAAATTACGCGCTAAAATATTAATAGAATGACTTAATGGCATCATACGTTCCTGCTCGTTCTCATGGGCACGCGCACGGTAATTCCCTTTAGCCAGCTCCAGCGCTGTTTCGGTTACATTATCGATTGGCGCGGTGAAATTTCGAATCATATAACGACTGACAATTGCAATCATAATTAGTGCAATAGTAAAAAGAATAACGAGAACCACATATAATCGAGCGTGAACACTCGGTAAAATTAAATGCTGTTCCTCTGCATTTTGGACTGTATTTAAGGCCTCTCTATCTTCCTTAGAGAGTTCAATCTTTCGCTCATCCAAGACTTGATTGATTGATTCTTGCATCTGCAGTCTCGCCTGTTCATTATACTGCTCTATATAAACAGGAAAAAGCTGACCTATTACAATCATTAGGACAGCTAGTATTGTTCCGAGTAAAAGCATGAATGTCAAGAATAAGCGGTTGCTCATTGATTTCATGTTGTCTTCGGCTCCTCAAATTTATAGCCAAGACCGCGAATTGTTTTAATAAACATTGGTTTTCGGCTATTTTCCTCAATTTTATCTCGAAGGTGACTGATGTGTACATCCACAATTCGTGTATCACCAGCAAAATCATATTTCCATACAGCACTTAATAGCTGATCACGTGTTAAAACACGATTTTTATTTTCAAGCAAATAAATCAATAGCTCAAATTCCTTCGGTGTGAATTCCAATGCTTCATCTTGTAAAAATACTTCAAAACGCTCAGGAAAGACACGCAATTGTCCAAACTCATACATTTTCTCTTGAGGTTCATCTTTATCGTCTAATACAACATTTTGTGTGAAACGTCTTAACACAGCCTTCACTCGTGCCAATACCTCACGCGGGCTAAAAGGCTTCGTCATATAATCATCTGCTCCCAGCTCCAGACCAAGAACCTTATCGAATTCATCGTCCTTTGCGGTTAACATAATTATAGGTGTATTCATACGTTGTTGACGTATTTGTTTACATACCTCCATACCATCAAGCCTTGGAAGCATTAAGTCCAAGAGAATTAAATCTGGCTGCAAGTCAATTGCTTTATCCAGTCCCTCTTGACCATCTGCAGCTGTTTCTACAACATAACCTGCCTGTTCTAAATTATATTTCAATAGTGTCGCAATAGAAAATTCATCTTCTACAACTAAAATCGTTTTTGTCATGTAATAATGCCTCCGTTAGTGATTTGAAACCCCCATTTCAAATCGCAAGACGTCTATAGCGCAAGTGGTGGTGTCACCAATAAGGTTCCTTCAATCACAAGCTGTTTTTGCTCATTATAGGAATGGATTGATACAGTAATTATATTTTGGAATTTATTTATTTCCGTTACCTCTAAAAGCGTATCAAATAATTCATAATGATAGAGAGGTCCTAAATATTTTAAATGCTGCTCAATAATTCGTGCACCTGGTCCAGGAATGTACTTAGACACAGCTGACGTAATGATACCATTTAACATAATTGTTGGTACGATTGGCTTTTGAAAAGGTGTCATCGCAGCATAATCATGTTGAATATAAAGCGGATTACTATCATTCGTAAGACCTAAATAAAGCAGTAAATCCTTATCCTCTATCTTTTCAGTAATATGAATCTTCTCGCCAACTGTAATTTCATCTATTGTGAGACCAAGCTTACTGTTTTTTTGAAGCAAAGATACGCCAACCCCTTTTCTATCATACTACCTTCATAGTATCAATTTTATTCTAAAAGTACAACGAAAAGCAGAATAACCATTTTATTGATATGCATACGATGCATTAGTACAGATAAATTGAAAGGAATATGGTTTAACAAGCTATCTGTCATTTATAAACAAAAAAATCGAGTAGGAATGATTCCCACTCGATTTCATAAGCTTTTTATTAAGCTAAAATTTTCATAACATTGCGGACTGCTTCTGCCGAATTATCTAAAGCTGCTTTTTCTTTGTCTGTTAAGTCCAACTCAAAGATTTTTTCGATGCCATTTGCACCAAGTAAAGTTGGAACCCCTAAATACAAATCATTGTAGCCATATTCACCTTCTAAGTATGCAATAGAAGGTAAAATACGTTTCTGATCCCTGATAATTGCTTCAGCCATTTCAACAAGTGCTGCTGCCGGAGCATAGTATGCTGAGCCATTACCAAGCAAATTAACGATTTCTGCACCACCATTACGAGTACGTTTAACAATCTCTTCAAGACGATCAGCAGGTATTAATGTTTCTAATGGAATCCCTCCAGCAAATGAATAGCGAGTAAGTGGTACCATTGTATCACCGTGACCACCTAAAACAAAGCCAGTAATGTCTTTAACTGAGATATTAAGTTCCTCTGCAACAAACGCACAGAAGCGAGCTGTATCAAGTACGCCGGATTGACCAATAACACGATTTTTTGGGAAACCAGTTTCTTTGTAAACTGTGTAAGTCATAGCATCTACTGGGTTTGTGAGTACGATAATCGTTGCATTTGGTGAATGAGCAGCAATTTCTTTAGAAACAGCCTTCATTACACCTTGATTAATTTGAACAAGATCGTCACGACTCATCCCAGGTTTTCGAGCAACACCAGCAGTGATAAGGACTACATCAGAATCTGCTATATCTGCATAGTTAG
>Ga0213820_1001416_pt1 | contig 11080 bp, 9 predicted proteins | sample MC6MC0910MG_FD_179889 | JGI IMG/M metagenome (GOLD analysis project Ga0213820, IMG submission 179889) | Enriched soil aggregate microbial communities from Iowa State University, Ames, United States - MC6-MC0910-MG | ecosystem: Environmental > Terrestrial > Soil > Unclassified | place: USA: Iowa... | reverse complement strand
CTAACGCTTCGTAAGCAGGATTTTCTATTTACACTTATAGTAGGATTACCTGTATCATCTTTAGAATTTAGTAATAACCGAATATCATCTGGAGACATATCTATATCACTAATTACATCCATCACTTCATCTAAAATTAGCGTATAGTGTTCTGCTTCAATAAGTTTAATTAACTCGCTATCAGTCCGTTCTAATAGTTCATAAGGACATACAATATTCCTCCCTTGACGAACTAGTTCCTTCAAATGATTCTTTTTACCATTTTGACTTTCTGGATCTACAGTTGCTGGCAATGCTGCACATACTTTTTCATATGGAGTGGCTGAACGTCCTCTACCTCCTCAATTCTAAACTCGTTTAATATAAAGTCATACCATCGCTTTAAACGATAGGTACATACATCGATGTACGCTGGTTTTCTCTCTTGAATTTGCTGATTCAAACGAAAATCATCTATTAGTTCAAGAATTTCAGACACAAAAAAACCCCCTTTCATCCGCAAAAACACGAATAAAAGAGAGTTTAAATTTCGTAATAAATAGTTGTACGTTAGCAATTTATTTTACTAACTAAGAACACACGTTAAGGTATTGATATATCAACATTTCAGTATGTGTAAGACCTCAACAATTCACAAGGTCTATTCCCACTCAATAGTCGCAGGTGGCTTAGATGTAATATCATACAGCACGCGGTTAACGTGTTTTACTTCGTTTACTAGACGTACAGACACTTTCTCTAATACATCCCAAGGAATACGTGCCCAGTCAGAAGTCATACCATCGATAGATGTTACCGCACGGATACCGATTGCGTAGTCATACGTACGAGCATCGCCCATTACGCCAACTGAACGGATGTCCGGTAATACCGTGAAGTATTGCCAGATGTCACGATCAAGGCCAGCTTTGGCGATTTCCTCACGTAGGATGAAATCAGATTCGCGTACGATTTCTAGTTTTTCTTCTGTTACTTCACCAAGTACACGGATACCTAGACCAGGACCTGGGAATGGTTGACGCCAAACGATTTTTTCATCAAGACCAAGCTCTAGCCCTAATGCGCGCACTTCATCTTTAAATAATGTGTTAAGTGGCTCAATTAATTTGAATTGCATATCTTCTGGAAGACCACCAACGTTATGGTGTGATTTAATAGTTTGGGCAGTTGCTGTACCAGATTCAATGATATCTGTATAAAGCGTACCTTGTGCTAAGAAGTCCATTCCTTCAAGTTTAGCTGCTTCTTCATCAAATACGTAAATAAATTCGTTACCGATAATTTTACGTTTTTTCTCTGGATCAGAAACGCCAGCAAGCTTATCCATGAAACGTTGACGTGCATCAATTTTAATAAGATTCATATCAAAGTCTTCAGTGAATGTTCTCATTACTTGTTCAACTTCACCTTTACGGTTTAAGTTGTGGTCTACGAACATACAAGTAAGCTGATCACCAATTGCTTTATGAATTAATACGGCAACTACAGAAGAGTCAACACCGCCTGAAAGTGCACATAATACTTTTTTGTCCCCTACTATTTCGCGGATCTTCGCGATTTCAAGTTCAATGAAGTTTGCCATTGACCAGTCGCCTTTTGCTTCACAAACATCGAACACGAATTGACGTAATAAGTCATTACCGTATACAGAGTGACGTACTTCTGGGTGGAATTGTACTGCGTAAAGTTTACGTTCTACATTTGCCATCGCAGCGATTGGGCAAGCAGCACTTGTTGCGATTACCTCAAAGCCAGCAGGCACTTCTGTTACATGGTCACCGTGGCTCATCCATACGATTTGTTCTGTTGGTAACTCACCGAATAGTTTGTTTGAAGCTGTTACTTGGATCTCAGCTTTACCATATTCGCGTGTTTCAGCACCTTCTACTTTACCACCTTGTGTATGTGCCATTAATTGCATACCGTAGCAAATACCTAGGATTGGTAAGCCTAATTCGAAAATAGCTGGGTCTACATGAAAGGCCTTTTCATCATAAACAGAGTTTGGACCACCTGAAAAGATAATACCTGCTGCGTTCATATTTTTAATTTCTTCTGCTGTAATCGTATGTGGATGTAACTCACTGAATACACCAAATTCACGGATACGACGCGTAATTAATTGGTTAAATTGGCTACCGAAGTCAAGAACGACGATTTTTTCTTGCTCTTTTAATAAAGGGCTAGCTGACAATATTTCCACCTCTTCTACTATTTTTAAAGGAACTTTTCATATGTTCAAAGAAAAACGCGTATGAAAGTAAAAACTTCCTACGCGTTCATAAGCTCTTAATTTATAAAGGCGAATGCGTAGCAAAGACAAGTATTTTACTAACCTTCTCACCTATCCAAAACATTCACCTTCATAGAGAAATCATTTTTGGTGATTTCGTAGAAACATCCGAACCATATTATCGAACTTATATGAAAGCAATCCTAATCATATATAATTTTTTTTAATTTTACTCTTTGTCCCCATCAAAATCAACTGATAGTGCGATTGATTAAATATTCCCAACTTTCTTTCAGTTTTATAAAATCAACCTCTTGTTTATCCTTGCCATAAATATGTTGTTCATATACAGCGGTCAGTTTTAGCATCTGCTCTGTCTCTAACGATGCATCAACTCGTTCAGCAAATGCTCGTAATGTCTCGCCATCTTTCCGGCGTAATCCAATACGAGATAATTGCTTCGTTAAAGCATGGTAAGAAGCATCAAAGTTTGTCCAGTTCGCTTCTTTTTTACGATATGCACGTACTTGCATTTTAGGTATCCACGTTTTACGTTGCATAAACAGGTTAATGCCTGCAATGACCAGCAAAATGCCTAGAGCAATCCAAACATAAGTAAGTTTTTTGAACCATGCCCATACTGCATCTAAGCTAAACGTTGAGCTAGATGTTTCTTTCTTTGGTGCTGACTCTTCCTTCTCTGGTTGCTCTTGTTTTTTTTCTGGCTGCAATACTTGCTCTTGCTGAGGAGTGTCTTGCTTTATATCATAGTCAATATTAACATTCCCTGAAAAGCCAATCGTTGGTTCGAACTCCATCCAGCCAGTTCCAGGTACATATGCTTCTACCCACGAGTGTGCATTATCATTCGTAATTCGATATTCACGTAAACCATCTGACATCGGACCAGATTCACCAGGTGCAAAGCCTTTTACCCAGCGTGCGGGTATCCCCACGGAACGTAGGAGCACGACCATTGATGTTGAGAAATTATCACAGTAGCCAATTTTAGTATCAAATAAAAACTGGTCAACATAATCTTGATCCTCAGCCGGGATTGCTACTTCTGTTTTATCGTATCTAAAGCCATGAGTTGAAAAATATTTTTCAACTGCTTTTATTTGATCATATACCGAAGCTTTATCTTGTGTGATTTCTGTCGCTAAATCCCCTACACGTTGTGGAAGTGTATTTGGCAACTGCAAAAAACGATCAAAGGACGAATCTAATGTTCCTAACATGGACGGTTTTGACGTTTGGAGCTGCTCCATGCTATATACTGGCTCACTATAATCTATCGTATAGTTAGACAATAATTTTGACTCGCCATTTTGTTGCTCTATTGCTATTTTTTCAGTACGTCCATCCTGAATAAACAAGGGTGAATCTTGGGCAGAAACAGATAACATACCATACGTTTGAATTAAAAATGGCATTGGAGCAGCGATATCCATCTGAATCTGGCGTTCATTGTCAGGAGTTCCAACTTGTAACGAAGTTAGGATAGGGGTATTGTTCTGATAGACATTTTGTCCGAAGTTCCCATCTGAAAGAATCCAGCCCTTCGATGTATAAGTATCCTTTGTATCGATTCTCCAATAATGACGATCACGGGAAGTTGCAGTGAAAACTAGTGTATTATCACCTTGAAACGGTCCCCCTAATCGGCTATCATCCTCGCTGTAACCAACTGTTTTTTTACCTGTCCCTAAGTCCCCTTGCCCTGCAACCCCTTGAATAAAAGGCACTGGATCAGCCCAAGTCGGACCTGCCTTAGGTAAAAAGAATGCCACTGTACTAACAAGCATTACCGAAACAATCATCGGTATAGCTAGCTTCCACTTTCCTATTACATTGCCTGGTGCATCCGTTTGAAGCCATAAGCGTTTGACAAAAAGAAAGCCTGTCATCATTAATCCAAGTACAATAACTTTAACAATTGCCACCTTTCCATCATAGTCACTAAATGTATCCAGTGTGGCAATAAAGAATACCGTTAACGCAAAGAAATAGAAGATATTTTTCTTCACGGTGATCCAGTGGTGTATTAGATAGATTAACATCCAAATAAGCGCAAGGAATAGCATAGTCCTAAACGCATCTGATACTTGTCCAAAATCGCCCGAAAGAATGACTGACATATTCCATTTCCATTCATTTATCAAAAAGGGTAATGTCTGTCCAGAGAAAAAGGGATTATCACTATAAACAAACACTATAAACCAAGTAATATAGCCAAATTTCACTAATCCCGACAGAAATGGATGTACTTGAAATAAACTGAGGGTCAGTGATAGACCAATAAACACTAAAAATAAATGCAACCCACCTGTATTTGTTAGCTCCATTACAGGAATAAGCCATTCACGTAAAATTAGAAAAATAATTACGTATGCTATTGCTAATTCTATAAAATCTCCTTGTGATTTTTTCACGGCTTCATCACCTCTGTGAACAAATGGTAATAATCTGTTGGATTTACATACACAACTCGAATTTGCTTATAACGCTTTACTAGCTCTGATTGCATAGGTGGCTGCTCCGCGACTACAAAACAAATACAGCTTTTTACCCTAGTGGCAAGAGTACGAAGTAATTCATCTGATACTTCGTTCGTAACATACAGTAATGTTGCAACATGCTTAAAGACATGTTGATCTCGTAATTGGAATTTGACAGTCTCCGCAGGTTTTAAAGCAGCTAAATGATGCATTACTTGATCTAGCTGCTTATTACCTTGAATAATCGGAAACACCTTCGTTTGAGCACCAGCTGAAACAAATGAAATATCTCCACGTTCTTCAACAATTGTTTGTAACATCGATGCCACAAGCTCAATTTTTTCTTCAAATAACGGAGTCTTTTCGGCATGGAGTACCAACATTAACTCCTGTGATTGACGATCTTCAAATTCCTTAGATTGCAATGTTTGCGTTTTCGCAAATGATTTCCAGTGAATCCATGAAAAACGGTCTCCTGGAACATATTCACGTAAGCCAACAGCCATCGAAGTATCCTTAACAATCGAATAAGGTGACATCATTGTACCAACATCAAATTTTGTTTGAAGTGCGGCATACTTCATCTCTCGTACTCTCGGATAAATTAAAATGACTTGTTCCTTTTCCGCCACAACTTTCTTTTTTGCCCAGCCAAAAAAATCACAGAAAACAATAGTAACACCCAAGTAACGATGCTCGCCACGGGGCATATTTTCCAGTACGTAATTCCAACTAAATTTCTTCCTGAAGCCTACAAACTTAATGGCATTTGTTCCTTGCACTTTCGATTGAACAAGGGCTTCACTATTTACAAGTTCCTCCATCAGCATATAAACAAACGGAAAGCGCGTTTTTCGTTCTACCGTAATTGTAACCTTAGCAGATTGTCCACTCTCAATATGAGAAGGCTCAATTTTACGTTCCACAAGTAAAATTTCTTCTTTTACTAGTAAGAAAATAAATGCATATAACAAAAACGGACTAACCGTAAAAAATACAAACCAGCTGACAAACCCACCTTGGAACATGGCATAACAAAACGTTATGATCATTAACAAAGATACTAATAAGAAATGTTTACTTTTCTCTATTAAAGCTTGCAATTTCTTCATTGCTCCGCAAACCTCTTTGTCGGCACAGGTGTTTTCGCAATAATACGCTCGATAATTTCTTCTGCCGTCACGTTATCATAACGGGCATCTGGTTTTAATACTAAACGATGGCTAAAAACAAATGGCACTAAATATTGGACATCGTCAGGAGTAACATAACTACGCCCTTTTATAAATGCATAAGCTTGTGAGGCTTTCATTAAAGCAATTGTTGCCCGAGGGCTTACTCCTAAATGTACATAGCTATCTTCCCTTGTTTGAGTCGCTAGCTCGACCATATAATTTTTAACAGAGCCTTCAACATATACTCCCTGTACAAGCTCCTGTAATTCAATTAATTGTGCAACGGTTAGCACAGATTCAATTTTTTCAATCGGCTTACCATGTTCAGCTCGACGTAGAATCTCCACTTCTTGCCCTCGTGTAGGATAGCCCATTTTTATTTTTAGTAAGAAACGATCCAGCTGTGCTTCTGGTAACGGATATGTGCCTTCATGCTCTATTGGATTTTGAGTGGCCATAACGAAAAATGGCTGGTTAATGATTAAGGTTTTACCATCAACTGTGACAGATGCTTCCTCCATCCCCTCTAGCAAAGCAGATTGTGTTTTCGGAGATGTACGATTAATTTCATCCGCTAAAATGACATCTCCCATAATCGGACCAGGTCGAAACTCAAATTCCAACGTTTTCGGATTATAAATAGATACCCCTAAAACATCTGATGGCAATAAATCAGGTGTAAATTGAATTCTTTTAAACTGTGCATCAAAGGATTTTGCCAGTGCTCGCACCATCATTGTTTTGCCGACACCTGGTACGTCCTCAAGCAAGACATGTCCCCTTGCCAGCATAGCTACTATGCTTAGCTCCGCAACCTCTCTTTTGCCGATCATTACTTTTTCTATATTCTCTAATACATCTTGTATTTGTGAATTCATAAATCAAAAAACCTCCTATTTCACCCAGCAATTGTTTGAATTGCATGATAACTTTCTTAAGCATATCGAAATATGTTTTATAACACAATTATGTGAAGCGTTCCTCCATTGCTTTATCCTCATAGTTCGAGCAACCTGCAATTAATTAGTAGTAATAAAACCTTAGCATGAAAAAGAAGGCTTGTCTGAATTCTCGTTCAAACAAGCCTACCTCCTAGTATAACGCCATTCCCTCTCAGAATGTTACAGATTTAATTTTTTTAACCATAAATTCTCTAATGAAGATGAATTTTCTTGTAAAAGTATTTCCTCTAATTCACCAGAAATAAGTATGTTTCCTTCATGTAAAACTAACACATCGTCCGCTACTTCCTCCGCAAAAGCAAGCAAATGCGTGGAAAATATTACAGTACAGCCCCTTGTTTTTTCTTCTAGCATCATTTTTTTTAGCTCTGCAATCCAAAACGGATCAAGACCATTAGTCGGCTCGTCTAGAATAAGCAAAGAGCCCTCACCAAGTAAGCTTTGGGCGAGGTTAAGCCGTTGGCGCATCCCCTTTGAGAAATGTTTTACTCTTTGCTTTCGAACATCCCATAAAGCAACGCGTCTCAGGACATCTTCTTGTTCTTCTTTACCGATTTTCTTCAAAGAAGCAAGAAGTTGTAAAATTTCTGCTGCTGTTAACATGGACGGAAAATCCACATCATCAGGCATATATCGAATAGCTTGTGGCTTATGCCATATTATTTCTCCTGATTTTTGTTTTTCCTGACCGGTTAGCAGGCGAATTAAAGTACTCTTTCCTGCACCATTTCCTCCTACAAGCGCTAAAATACGCCCTGCCTGTAAAGAAAAGGAGGCTTCTTGAAGACCTCTATTATTGTCATAGATATTCGATAATTCCTTTGCTTCTAATAGCATTATCTTCTTTCCCCTTTCTATCAATTATGCCTCGGCATAATTGCGTCCTGAATCGGCTTTGTGCTTAGGCCTGCACGATGCAGGTCAGTTAGCCGTTATCGCATGGATGCGATGGTTTTAGGCTAACATCCCTTAAGAACTCCTTTCCGATTCTGTGACATCCGCCGGAGGCTTTATCTTCTTTCACCGAAAGAAGATAAAAGTAAGCTAGCGTAAGCTAATGGACATGCTATCCAAAGTAATGTCACCACCACGTACACTGCATAACCTAGTGGTGACGAATAAAATTGCGTTATATCATAAAATGCTGGGCCAAGCACACTAGCCTGATCTGTAAAAATAAAGTAGCCAAAGCGTAGCCACTCTACAGGATTAATGTGCATCGCTATAATCGTCAGTTTTTGTAGAACATGCCCCGCAACAACAGTTCCAATAGCCATTAAAGCGTAAGAGATAAGCAATAAAAAAATGGACCAAAAAACAAGTGATAACGACAGTGCATATAATCTTGTTTTCGCAAATGCTCCAACCGCAATGGCCAATGACACGAAAATGAATATACATAGCAATGTCAGGATAATGAAAATAATCGGTAAACGTACTCCACCTAAAAATCCACCAAGCGCTAGTATAACTCCAAATGCCACTACAACGACCAATAAAAAGGCCAGCACGGATGCCATATACTTTCCTGCAATATATTGCGTACGTGTCATCGGATATGTCTTTAATAAAGAAAACCACCCTGATTCCACGTCACCAGCTACGCTCATACTTCCGATGGTTAATATAAAAAGCGGTAATAAAAACAGCAATACATTTAAAAACGAGGCTGTTTGTCGTGTAAAGCCCTCTACATCTGGTAATGCCATTTGCTGAATGACAATGATAGCTGTAAAAACAAGTGTGAAAAGTATACCGACCAGTTGCATCCAACGACTTCTGAGCATTTGCTTCAATTCTAGTTTGATAAGCATACTATACATTACTCATGGATCCCCCATTTAAAATCGTGTAAATCCGTATAAGTAAGTAGCTGACCGTCCCCCTCTGTAGACATCCACTCCTGTGCTGCTTCCTTCGTATCGAATGCAACTACCCCATAATTCATCGGTGTCCAATAATCCTTGTTGTACACATATACAGCTTCAAACACGTCAATCCATTCATCTTTTGCTGCATCTTTTATATAGGCTGCTCCAACCTCATCTTCGCCATTTGCTTCTATATATTCCATAAGACAGCCGATGTCATCGAAAATTTCATAATCACCATTCTTCAACGCAATCTGACCAGCATATGCATTATGAACTATACTCATATTGCAAATTTTACAAACATCGGTTTCACTAACTATTTCACGAGGCTCATATGTTTTTTCACTACAACCTATCAACATAACGCAACATAGCATTACAATTATCATCCATTTTTTCATTCTGTTATTCCTCTTTTCCATAGCCATAAACTACTTAATATTAAGGATAAACCTAATAGCATTTGCACGATATTTATCTTATTCTTTTCTTTCGTACCCTCCATCGCCAATCTCGGAGTATGATCAACGAGCATATTCTTTTCAGTTTTGTTAATTTGCTGATCAAGTGATGTCAGCAGAATGACACTCGGAGATTCTACGAAATATTGGTAAACAGGCTGACGTACCATCCATTGACCAAAGCTTGACACTGCCACGTAAGGGACATCACCGAGACCATTGCCCTCTAAATCAATTCCCGAATAATCATCATAATAATTGCTTTCTAGTTTAAAGCCTCGCTTATCGGAGCGAGCAGTTAAAATATTACCTGTAAAGTTATTATTACTAGCTTTCGTATCGTCACTCACCTTCGTGCCCTCAAGAGCTGTTTGGTTCATCTGAAAATCATTCGTTTCAATTTGAACATTTGAACTTTTCTGCAATGCTACACCAGTTCGATTATTCTTGATGGTGTTATGCTTAATTTTTGCTTGCTGTACATCGTAGAGGAGCATACCGTAGCCATTAAAATCAACATGATTTTCTACTGTATTACTTTCAAGGTGGATGTCTGTTGTCATCATAATCATAAGACCCGTGACATTATGATGGTATGTATTCAAAAGTGCTTCAGCATCACTCGTATACATAAAATGCGTACCGTAACGACTGTTCGTAACTTTATTTCGTTGGACTACGATACGCTTTACATCCTCTACATAAATTCCATCCTGTACTTGCTCAATAGTATTGTTCTCGATCATGATGTTCTCACTCTTAAAAACAGCCAACCCATTACCTTTTTTTGAATAATGCCCCACATTACCAGTCACATTAACTTCATGTATACGTACATTTTTAGAACGTTGTATATGAACGCCGGAATGAACGTCTTTAATTTGTAATTTATGTAGCTCAAGTCCATCTACATTACTAGCAACAATCGCTTTGTTTTTTCCTGATAAATTTATATTTTCTACAGTTATATTGGCAGTATTTTCAATTCGAAGTGCCGGCTCGTTTTTTTCTGCAATTAGTTCAGTTCCCTCTTCACCTTTTAACATTATCGGTTTTGTCACGATGAAATTGCCATGGTAACGACCAGCAGGAATATGTACAACCTCTCCAGGTTTGGCTGCATCAATTGCATGCTGTACATCGAAATCTGCATACACCGTCTGGCTTATGAATAGAAAAAACAATAAGGCAAACCCTATTTTTTTCACCAATCCCTTACCTCCCAGTTCAGCACGAAAAGACTAGAGGAATTCCCCCTAGTCCATTCGATTAATGACCTTGACCATCATGATTCTTCTCTTCCATATGCATAGAGTCAGATTCACCTTTGGCTTCTTTTTCAGCTTTTTCTTTCATTTTCTTGTTACGACGCTCTAATGCATCGTCTTTAATTTTTTGTAATTCTTCTACATGTGCAGTTGAATTGTCAGCTATATATTTGTCAGCATCAGCTTTATCATTGAAATAAACATATCCCCAATTCATCGGGGATTTTAGGTCTGTTTTGACGATCGTTGCATCATCAACCTTTACCCAATCTTTTGTATTAAAATCACGTACAAATTTTTCGTTCTTTTCATTATTTGCAACCTCAGCATTTACTAAACAGCCGATGTCATCATAAAAGGCAATTGTTCCATCCTCTTTGATTGCTTGAGTAGAAAATTCACCCATCTCTTCGTCCTTCATATATACTTTCATATTACACATTTCACACATCGTATCTTCTTTCGGCTCTTGTAAACGTGAATCAGCTACAGAAGTTTCTTTTTCAGACTTATCCTTTGCTTCTGCTTCAGTCGCCGCAACATCTTGCTTAGATTCTTCTTCCTTAACTTTCTCTTTTTCTGTACCACATGCTCCGAGTAAAAGTA
>Ga0213820_1001410_pt1 | contig 11110 bp, 10 predicted proteins | sample MC6MC0910MG_FD_179889 | JGI IMG/M metagenome (GOLD analysis project Ga0213820, IMG submission 179889) | Enriched soil aggregate microbial communities from Iowa State University, Ames, United States - MC6-MC0910-MG | ecosystem: Environmental > Terrestrial > Soil > Unclassified | place: USA: Iowa... | reverse complement strand
ACCTGATCCGCGTGGAGGGCATTAAGTCCTTCGACGAACTGCTGGCGAAGCACGGCCAGGGCTACGGCTGCGAAGTCTGTAAACCGACCGTCGGCTCCCTGCTAGCCTCCTGCTGGAACGAGTACGTGCTCAAGCCCGAGCATACGCCGCTGCAGGACACCAACGACAACTTCCTGGCCAACATCCAGAAAGACGGCACCTACTCCGTTATTCCACGTTCCGCCGGTGGCGAAATCACGCCGGAAGGGCTGGTTGCCGTGGGCCGTATTGCGCGTGAATTTAATCTCTACACCAAAATCACCGGCTCCCAGCGTATCGGCCTGTTTGGCGCGCAGAAGGACGACCTGCCGGAAATCTGGCGTCAGCTGATTGAAGCCGGTTTCGAAACCGGCCACGCGTACGCCAAAGCGCTGCGCATGGCAAAAACCTGCGTGGGCAGCACCTGGTGCCGCTACGGCGTCGGCGATAGCGTGGGCTTCGGCGTGGAGCTGGAGAACCGCTACAAAGGCATCCGCACCCCGCACAAAATGAAGTTTGGCGTCTCCGGCTGTACCCGCGAATGCGCGGAAGCGCAGGGTAAAGACGTGGGTATCATCGCCACAGAGAAAGGCTGGAACCTGTACGTCTGCGGCAACGGCGGGATGAAGCCACGCCATGCGGACCTGTTGGCGGCGGATCTCGATCGCGACACGCTGATTCAGTATCTCGACCGCTTCATGATGTTCTACATCCGTACCGCCGATAAGCTGACCCGTACCGCTTCCTGGCTCGATAATCTGGAAGGCGGCATCGATTACCTGAAATCGGTGATCATCGATGACAAGCTGGGTCTGAACGAACATCTGGAAGCCGAGATGGCGCGCCTTCGCGAGGCGGTGATCTGCGAGTGGACGGAAACCGTCAACACCCCGGCGGCGCAGACGCGCTTCAAACACTTTATCAACAGCACCCAGCGCGACCCGAACGTACAGGTTGTGCCGGAGCGTGAACAGCATCGTCCGGCGACACCGTATGAGCGTATTCCGGTGACGCTGGTGGAGGAAAACGCATGAGCCAGTGGATAAACATTTGCGATATTAACGACATCACCCCCGCCACCGGCGTGTGCGCGCTGCTGGGCAAAGAACAGGTCGCGATTTTCCGCCCTCGCCACGATGAACAGGTTTTTGCCATCAGCAATATCGACCCGTTCTTCGAAGCCAGCGTACTCTCCCGCGGCTTGATTGCCGAACATCAGGGGGAGCTGTGGGTCGCCAGTCCGCTGAAAAAGCAGCGTTTCCGCTTAAGCGACGGGTATTGTATGGAAGATGAGAGCCATTCTGTGAAGCACTACGACGTCCGTGTGAAGGACGGTAAGGTGCAGCTGAAAGGCTAATCCCCCACCCTTTTAGGGATAACGGCAGGAAAGTCGTATGTTCTGTACGATCCCTGCTGTTATCCTGACGTCAATTCTTCCCCCCACCATGAATGCTGCGAGGTAACGTCGTGGATCACCTGCCGATTTTTTGTCAATTACGCAACCGCGACTGCCTGCTCGTGGGCGGCGGCGACGTGGCCGAACGCAAAGCGCGCCTGCTGTTAGAAGCTGGCGCCCGACTGACCGTCAACGCCCTCGCCTTTGCCCCACAGTTTGAGGTCTGGGCCCAGGAAGGGATGCTCACGCTGGAACAGGGAGAGTTTGATGTCTCCCTGCTGGATACCTGCTGGCTGACCATTGCCGCAACCGATGACGATGAAGTGAACCAGCGCGTTAGCGACGCCTGCGAAGCGCGCCGAATCTTCTGCAACGTGGTGGATGCGCCGAAAGAGGCCAGCTTTATCATGCCGTCGATTATCGACCGCTCGCCGCTGATGATTGCGGTATCGTCCGGCGGACGCTCGCCGGTTCTCGCCCGCCTGCTGCGGGAAAAGCTGGAGGCCTTGCTGCCCCAGCATCTTGGTCAGATTGCCCATTACGCCGGGCAGCTGCGTTCCCGCGTGAAGCAAACCTTTTCCACCGTGGGCGAGCGTCGTCGCTTCTGGGAAAAGTTCTTTGTGAACGACAGGCTGGCGCAGTCGCTGGCCAATCAGGACACCAAAGCCGTTGAAGAGACGACCGAACGGCTGCTGAGCGAGCCGCTGGACCATCGCGGTGAAGTGGTGCTGGTCGGGGCCGGGCCGGGAGATGCGGGCCTGCTGACGCTGAAAGGACTGCAGCAGATCCAGCAGGCCGATACAGTGGTTTACGACCGTCTGGTCTCCGATGACATCATGAACCTGGTGCGCCGCGACGCCGACCGCGTATTCGTCGGCAAGCGCGCGGGCTACCACTGCGTGCCGCAGGAGGAGATTAACCAGATCCTCCTGCGCGAGGCGCAGAAAGGTAAGCGCGTGGTGCGCCTTAAGGGCGGCGATCCGTTTATCTTTGGGCGCGGCGGCGAGGAGCTGGAAACCCTGTGTGACGCGGGCATTCCGTTCTCTGTCGTGCCGGGCATTACGGCGGCATCCGGGTGTTCAGCTTACTCTGGCATTCCGCTGACCCACCGCGACTACGCCCAGAGCGTGCGTCTGGTAACGGGGCACCTGAAAACCGGCAGCGAGCTGGACTGGCATAACCTGGCCGCCGAAAAGCAGACGCTGGTGTTCTATATGGGGTTGAACCAGGCCGCGACTATCCAGGCGAAGCTGCTGGAGCACGGCATGGAGGCAGATATGCCGGTCGCGCTGGTGGAAAACGGCACCGCCATTACGCAGCGCGTGGCGGATGGCGTACTGACGCAGCTCGGCGAGCTGGCGCAGCAGGTTGAAAGCCCGGCGCTGATTGTGGTGGGTCGTGTGGTTGAACTGCGCGACAAGCTGAACTGGTTCTCGAATCACTAACGCATATTCTTCCTTTCCGGAGTAGTCCTTAAGCGGACTACTCCCCTCTTACCGCTGTCGATAACATACCGCCCCGAAGTGGAACTTTTCCCTTTATTCCCTTGAGTTACATCCAATTTTCGTTTTTAAGACAAGGAATGCGTATGTTCAAACTGGCAAAAGCCGCCGTTCTGGTTGGCCTGTTATCGACCCTGACGGCCTGCACCGGTCACGTACAGAACACCAAAAATAACTGCAGCTACGATTATCTGCTGCACCCGGCGATCTCCATCTCGAAGATCATCGGCGGTTGCGGCCCGGCGGCGCAGCAGTAAGCGATTTTCAGGCGTAAAAAAACCGGGGCTTTCCCGGTTTTTTTGTTTGGGCGGTTTTTCGTCGGGTGGCGGCTCCGCCTTACCCGACCTACACGATCCCGTAGGCCGGGTAAGCGTTAGCGCCACCCGGCAAATCAGGCTTAAGGTTTACCCACAAACCCAATCGCTTCATACACCGCTTTCAGGGTTTCGGACGCGCGCGCGCTGGCTTTTTCCGCGCCCTCTTTCATCACCTTCTGCAGGAAAGCCTCGTCATTGCGATAGCGGTTATAGCGCTCCTGCAGCTCGGTCAGCATCCCGGACACGGCATCTGCCACTTCGCCCTTCAGGTGGCCGTACATCTTGCCTTCGAAGTGCTGCTCCAGCTCAGGAATGCTCTGGCCGGTCACGCCGGAGAGGATATCCAGCAGGTTGGAGACGCCCGCTTTGTTCTGCACGTCGTAGCGCACAACAGGCGGCTCGTCGGAGTCGGTGACCGCACGCTTGAGCTTTTTGACAACGGATTTCGGATCTTCCAGCAGGCCGATAACGTTGTTGCGGTTATCGTCAGACTTGGACATCTTCTTGGTCGGCTCCAGCAGCGACATCACGCGCGCGCCGGATTTTGGAATAAACGGCTCTGGCACTTTAAACACATCGCCGTAAATCGCGTTAAAGCGCTGGGCGATATCGCGGCTCAGCTCCAGATGCTGCTTCTGGTCTTCACCCACCGGCACCTGGTTGGTTTGATACAGCAGGATGTCCGCCGCCATCAGCACCGGATAGTCGAACAGACCGGCGTTGATGTTTTCAGAGTAGCGCGCGGATTTATCCTTGAACTGGGTCATGCGGCTCAGCTCGCCGAAATAGGTGTAGCAGTTCAGCGCCCAGCCCAGCTGCGCGTGCTCTGGCACGTGAGACTGAACGAAGATGGTGCTCTTCTCTGGATCGATGCCGCAGGCCAGGTACAGCGCCAGCGTATCCAGGGTGGCTTTACGCAGCTTCTCAGGATCCTGACGCGCGGTAATCGCGTGGAGATCGACGATGCAGTAAATGCAATGGTAGTCATCCTGCATGCTGACCCACTGACGTAACGCACCCATGTAGTTACCAATGGTCAATTCACCTGAGGGCTGTGCGCCACTAAAAACGATGGGCTTAGTCATTATTCAATTCCTGATGTTCACTGTGCGAAAGCCCGAGTGCGGGCAACAAATCTTTGAAGTGGTCGAAGACCACATCCGGCTCACTTAGCGTGATGGCCTCACCGTAGTTGTAGCCATAGGTTAATCCGACGGAAGGACACCCTGCCGCTCGGGCAGCCAGAATATCATTGCGCGAATCCCCGACAAAGAGCAGCTCCGCAGGCGTTAAGGATAATTTTCCTGCCACCAGCAACAGCGGTTCCGGATGCGGCTTTTTGTTCTGCACGTCATCGCCGCCCACAATCACGGAGAAGTACTTCGCGATATCCAGCGCTTCCAGCAGAGGCGCAACGAACGGGGTTGGCTTGTTGGTCACCAGCCCCAGCGGGAGGCCCTTCGCGTGCAGCGCGCTCAGCGTTTCCTGAACGCCCGGGAACAGGAAGCTGCCCTCCTCGACGGTCTCTTCGTAGAAACGATCGAACAGTTTGCGCAGAATACGCAGCTGCTCATCCTTCGGGATGTCAGCGTGGTCAACGCTCGGTTTACCCTGCGCGGAACGCTGCGACGCGCGCTCCTGGCGAGCCCACGTCAACGCACGCTCCATCAGAACATCGGCACCGTTGCCAATCCACGTCACTACGCGCTCTTCGCCCGCAACGGGCAGTTCAAGAGCGTACAACGCCTGGTCTACGGCGCTCGTTAAGCCCGGCGCGCTGTCGACCAGCGTGCCGTCGAGGTCGAATGCCACACCCCGAATTGCCTGCAATTTATCCATGACTTACCTTCGCCAGCTCACGGCGCATTTCATCAATGACTTTTTTGTAATCCGGTTGGTCGAAAATTGCCGAACCTGCAACGAACATATCCGCGCCCGCTGCCGCAATTTCACCAATGTTATTCACTTTCACCCCGCCGTCCACTTCCAGACGAATATCGTAACCTGACTCATCAATACGACGGCGCACTTCACGCAGCTTATCCAGCGTGTGGGGGATAAACGACTGACCGCCAAAGCCCGGGTTCACGGACATCAGCAGGATCACGTCCAGCTTGTCCATGACATAGTCGAGATAGCTCAGCGGCGTGGCCGGGTTAAACACCAGCCCCGCTTTACAGCCGTTCTCTTTGATCAGCTGCAGCGTGCGGTCCACGTGTTCAGAGGCTTCCGGATGGAAAGTGATGATGCTGGCACCCGCTGCGGCGAAGTCAGGCACGATGCGATCGACTGGCTTCACCATCAGGTGAACGTCGATCGGCGCGGTAATGCCATAGTTACGCAATGCCTTAAGCACCATTGGGCCAATGGTCAGATTCGGGACGTAGTGGTTGTCCATAACGTCGAAATGGACGACATCTGCGCCAGCCGCGAGAGCTTTGGCGGTGTCTTCACCCAGGCGGGCAAAATCGGCCGACAGAATTGAGGGAGCAATCAAAAACTGTTTCATCCGCTTCTCCTTGAAATGTGTTTACCGGCGGGCAAAACGGCTCAGGGGCGATAAAGAGCCAGAAGTTCGTCCACCTTTTTACGTGTGCCGCCGTTGCTGCTAATGCTACGCCGCACTTTGACCTGAAAATGCTTCGCGGCTTTGTACCATTCGCGCGTATCAGGGGTATCGTGATTCGAAATTAACACCGGAATTCTTTTGCTGACCAGCTTTTCCGCCATCTCAGCCAGACGAGCCTGTTCGGCCGGGCTGAAGCTGTTGGTGTGATAAGCGGTGAAATTCGCCGTTGCAGACAGTGGTGCGTAAGGCGGGTCACAGTAGACCACCGAGTTTACGCCTGCCAGTTCCATACACTCTTCATAGGAGAGGCAATGAAACTCTGCGTTCTGCGCTTTTTCGGCAAAGTGATACAGCTCGTCCTGCGGGAAATACGGGCGCTTATAGCGACCAAACGGCACGTTAAATTCTCCGCGCAGGTTATACCGGCACAGGCCGTTGTAACCATGCCGGTTGAGATAGAGGAACAGCAGCGCTCTGCGGAACGGATCCTGACTCTGATTAAACTCAGTGCGGAACTGGTAGTAAACGTCCGGGTGATTATTCTCCGGCGTAAACAGCTTGCGCGCCTCTGCGACATACTCTTCGGTACGCAGCTTAACGATGTTATAGAGGCTGATAAGGTCGTTGTTGATATCCGCCAGGATATAACGAGAAAAATCGGTGTTGAGGAACACCGATCCCGCACCCACGAAAGGCTCAATAAGACACTCGCCTTTAGGCAGGTGCTTTTTAATATCATCGAGCAGGGGGTATTTCCCCCCTGCCCATTTCAGAAAAGCGCGATTTTTTTTCATGCTGACTAACTGATTACACCTTCTCCGGCTGTGGAGAAAGCTCCGACAGCATCCTGCGCTTTAAACATTACTTCAGATCGGCCTGAACCTGATGAATCGGCTTAGCCCACGGGTTTTTCGCCTGAACATCCGCTGGCAGTGCCGCAACGGCACGTTTCGCTTCATCTTTGGACGTATAAACACCGCTGACCAGCACGTACCACGGTTGACCGTTACGGGTCGTCTGATAAACAACGTAGTTTTTCAGATTTGATTTCTTCGCCCAGCCGTTGAGGTTGTCATAGTTAGACGAACTGCTCAGCTGCAGCGTGTAGTTGCTGGATGGCGCAGACTTCAGCGAACCAACGTTACCTGCCGTTTTGCCTGCGGCGCTGCTGGAGGCTGTTGCCGTGGCTGCTGGAGCCGTTGCTGCAGGCGCAGCTGTGGCAGCCGGTGCCGTTGTGGTCGCCGTTGCTTTCGGCGCGGTCTGCGTGACTGGCGCTTTAGCAGGCTCGCTCACCGCAGCCGTTTCGGTGTGCTTCGGCTGTGCCGGTACGGCTTTCACTTCAGGCGCTTTGACGACTGCCTGAGGTTTGGTTTCACGCTTAGGCTCAATCACCGCCTGCTTACGTTCAGGACGGGTCGCAGTTTGCGTCTGGCGCGGTTTGGTTTCCGTCGCAGCCGTTTGCGGCTGTGCGTTACCACCGCGAATCGGAGCAACGGTTGCCGGCTCGGTTGGCAGCGTGGAGTTAACCACGACGTTATCAACCTGCTGCTGGTTCTGCGGCTGCGTCAGCGCATTGTTCAGGTCACCCTGAACTTCTACGCGCTGCTGGCCTTCAGGCGTAGCAGGTGCCTGACCCTGAGCTGGGGTTGAAGAAACGGGCGGCAGAGAAACATCCTGCGGCGCTGTGGTGTTACCTGCGGTCTGCTCTGCGGAAGTCGCACCCGGTGCAGGCTGTGCGCCATTCGCCTGATTGGTCGCATCGTTACCGGACAGGTTGATGCTCTTCTCAGCGGAAGCAGTTTGCTCGGTTGAGTTCGTTGACGGTGCTTTAAGCGCGGAGCCAATGCCGACAATCAGCAGCACAAGCACCAGAACGCCAAGGCCCATCATAATGTACTGGCGGGACGCCGGTTTAGGCGCAGCGGCTTTTTTACGTTTACGCGGGCGACGCTCTACAGGCTGTTCGTCCATTGAATCTTCTTCGGACTCATAATCCTCTTCTGCTCGCTCTTCGTGCGCGTTGCGGCTGCGCGAAGGGCGACGATCGTCTGCATCCAGATCAACATCGTCAAAGTTGATCTGCGGCTCGTTATCACGTTCTGAAGATTGACGAGAACGACCAGTGCGACGATCGCTGGGATCGGGTTTCAGCTCGTCTTCTGGTTTGAATTCATCCATTTAACACCCCACTCAAAGGCTTATGCTAACGACTTTGCATTTCACCTGAAGCTAAACGACCACCGGCGACAGTGGCCTGACCTTTCTAGTTGTTACGCCTGCTGACAATCAGCGATAGCGCCAAGAACGACATCGTGCGGCACTCCGCCGCGCACTTCACTCTTCCCTATTGCAAGCGGGAGTACAAGACGCATCTCGCCTGCCAATACTTTTTTATCGCGCATCATGTGGGGTAAATACGCTTGCGCCGACATCTCCTGCGGTCCGGTCACCGGCAAACCTGCACGCTCAAGCAGCGCAATGATGCGTGCCGTCTCTTCCGGTGTGAACTGCCCGAGACGTTCTGAAGTGCGGGCAGCCATTACCATTCCGGCCGCGACGGCTTCACCGTGCAGCCAGTTACCGTAACCCATTTCGGCTTCAATCGCGTGACCAAACGTATGCCCAAGATTCAGTAAAGCACGTAAGCCCGTTTCACGCTCGTCTGCTGCGACAACTTCTGCTTTCAGCTCACAACAACGACGGATGCAGTATGCCAGTTTAGCCTCATCCAGGCACAGTAGCGCATCCATATTCTCTTCAAGCCAGCTAAAGAACTCGCCATCCAGAATAATGCCGTATTTGATCACTTCCGCCAGACCAGAAGCCAGTTCGCGCTTCGGCAGGGTTTTCAGACAGTCGAGATCCACCACCACCGATGCGGGCTGGTAGAACGCGCCAATCATGTTTTTGCCGAGCGGATGGTTGACTGCCGTTTTGCCACCCACAGAGGAGTCGACCTGGGACAGCAACGTAGTCGGGATTTGAATAAAACGGACGCCACGTTGATAGCTTGCGGCCGCAAAGCCGGTCAGATCGCCCACAACACCGCCGCCCAGGGCAAGCAGTGTTGTATCGCGACCGTGCGGTTTTTGCAGCAATGCGGTAAAGACGGTATCCAGTACCGTCAGGCTTTTATACTGCTCGCCATCGGGGAGAATCACACTGTCGACTTTTACGCCCGCCTGCTCAAGCAGGTGGCGTACGCGGTCGAGATAAAGCGGAGCCAGCGTCTCATTGGTGACCAGCATCGCCCGATCACCCGCTTTCAGTGGTAAAAAGGAAGCTGGGTCGTTAAACAAACCAGCCGCGATGGTGATAGGGTAACTACGTTCCCCGAGAGTAACTGTAATCCTCTCCATGACGCGACATCCACCTTTAATGCTTTTACCCGCAGGCGAGTGTATATAAAGCCAGAATCAGTTGCTTTCCAGCATATGAATAATCTGGTTTGCAACCACTTTAGCGCTCTGGTCGTCAGTACGAATGGTCACATCGGCAATCTCTTCATACAGCGGATTGCGTTCATCGGCCAACGCTTCCAGAACTTCGCGTGGTGGCGTTTCAACCTGCAGCAGCGGGCGCTTTTTATCGCGCTGCGTACGTGCCAGCTGTTTCTCGATGGTCGTCTCAAGATAGACCACTACGCCACGGGCGGAGAGACGGTTGCGGGTTTCGCGAGATTTCACAGAGCCACCGCCTGTTGCCAGAACGATGCCCTGTTTTTCCGTGAGTTCGTTGATCACTTTTTCTTCTCGGTCACGGAAACCTTCTTCGCCTTCTACGTCGAAAACCCAGCCCACATCAGCTCCGGTTCGTTTCTCAATCTCTTGATCAGAATCGTAAAATTCCATATTGAGTTGTTGAGCTAACTGACGCCCAATAGTGCTTTTGCCGGCACCCATAGGCCCAACCAGAAAGATATTGCGTTTCTCTGCCATTTTATCGGTACTACTAAGACTATTCGTTAATGGTAATCCCCGCTGCGCAGACACTCAGCGTAGCAGGACATGAACTGAAACCTCATATGCAATAGAGCGAGAGTCAGACTAAAAATTATCTCAATACTCCGGCTTGTTTGGCAACTGATTAAATCACCGCGTCGGGCGCATAAGGTAATAAGACGTAAGTCCAACTCAAATCGGTACTCCTTGTATGCTAATTCATGCCCCACGTCAAACATCTGCAACAAACTGAATGCAAAATCATTGCGGGGATCGTTACCCGTCAGCGAATACCGACCAGACGTGGCGTAATAAACACCACTAGCTCGCGCCGTTCATTATCCTTCCCATTATGGCGAAAAAGCTGCCCAAGCCAGGGGATTTTTCCCAGCCCCGGCACGCTGTCACTGCCGGTTTTGTTCTTCTGCGAAAAAATTCCGCCTAACGCCAGCGTTTCTCCACTTTTTACCTCCACCTGGGTTTCTATCTCCTGTTTGTCGATCGCCAGCGTTTCGCCGTCCGCCTGCTGCAGAACCTGTCCCGGCATATTTTCGCTGATATGTAATTTCAGGCGCACGCGCCCTCCCGGTAACACCACCGGCGTGACCTCCATCCCTAATACCGCCTCCTTAAACTCAACGGAGGTGGCGCCGCTTTCACCGCTTGAGACCTGATACGGAATTTCACTCCCCTGCTTGATGCTGGCCGGCTGCATATGCGAGGCCAGCAGCCGCGGGCTGGCAATGATATCGACCTGCTGCTTTTGCTCCAGCGCAGAGAGCTCCAGATCCAGCAGCCGGCCATTGATCCGCCCGATGTTAAAACCCACGTGGCTGGTGGCGCTTGCGACGGAAAGATCGCTGCCAAGCGTGGTGAGCTGACCAACCTTGCCCGCGTCGGTGGCGTCGGCGAGATTCCACTTCACTCCCAGCTCACGCAGGCTTTTTTCATTCATGGTCACAATGTGCGCCGCCAGCTCGACCTGTTCGACGGGAATATCCATCTGAGCGGCCCAGCGCTGCAGCATATCCACCACCGTCTGGTTATCCCGAATCAGCAGGCGGTTGGTGCGTTTGTCGACAGATAAACTCCCCTTTGGGCTCAGGAGTTTTTCCGCGGCTTTTTGCAGCTCTCCGGCATCGGCATAGGAAAAAGCGATACTGTGCGACACCAGCGGCGCATCAAGCTGTCGACGCGCCCGCTCCTGCTCTGAGCGTTCCTGCTGTTCACGCTGCCAGGCCGCGGTGTGCACGTAAAAAATGCCGCCTTCCTCTCGCAAAACGAGGCCAGCGCTGGTGACAACCGTCTGTAATGCCTGCCGCCAGGGAACGCGCGTCAGGTTAAGCGAAAGCGTGCCGCCGACATCG
>Ga0213820_1001409_pt1 | contig 11113 bp, 14 predicted proteins | sample MC6MC0910MG_FD_179889 | JGI IMG/M metagenome (GOLD analysis project Ga0213820, IMG submission 179889) | Enriched soil aggregate microbial communities from Iowa State University, Ames, United States - MC6-MC0910-MG | ecosystem: Environmental > Terrestrial > Soil > Unclassified | place: USA: Iowa... | reverse complement strand
GCTTTCACCGTCAAAGAACTGGCGTTGATCGCCGACAGGTCGGAGGCCAGCGCCAGCAGCGCAGACGGCTTCACTTCGGCCAGCGCGGAGAAAAGGATCACGTCGTTAATGAGATCGATTTTGGCATCGAAAATGCCGTCGAAATTCTGCATATGAGGCAGATGCAGCGCCTGGCAGGAATCGCATTCGAAGAACGTAATTCCGGCATCATCAAGCCATTGACGTAACGTATCCAGTGTAGGAACGACCTGTAAATCCATCGCTGTGCAGCCTCTTCAATAAAAACTTCGCATAGATTACGCAAAAAGTGCGTTCAATACCATTTAACCGCCCGTTTTCAGACAGTAACCCGGCGTGGCATGACGCTCGATCCATGAGATCATTTTACCCGCAATATCGACACCTGTGGTTTTTTCCACGCCTTCCAGCCCCGGCGAGGCGTTCACCTCCATGACCAGCGGCCCGCGCGTCGCCCGCAGAAGATCTACGCCCGCTACGTCCAGCCCCAGAGTTTGCGCCGCTTTGACGGCAATTTCCCGTTCGCGATCGCTGATATCAGCGATTCTTGCAATGCCGCCCCGGTGAAGGTTAGAGCGGAAATCGCCCTCTTTCGCCTGGCGCTCAATGGCCGCCACCACCTCATTGCCGACCACGAAGCAGCGAATATCGCGCCCTTTCGCCTCTTCGATGTACTCCTGCACCAGAATGTGGGCATTCAGTCCCCGAAAGGCGTCAATCACGCTCTCCGCCGCCTGGCGCGTCTCCGCCAGCACCACGCCAATGCCCTGCGTACCTTCCACCAGCTTGATGACCAGCGGCGCACCGCCCACCATGTCGATAAGATCGCTGGTGTCGTCAGGTGAATGGGCAATACCCGTGACGGGGAGATCGATCCCCTGACGGGCGAGCAGCTGCAGCGAGCGCAGCTTGTCGCGGGCGCGGGATATGGCGACGGATTCGTTGAGCGGATAGCTGCCCAGCATCTCGAACTGGCGCAGCGCGGCGGTGCCGTAATAGGTTATCTGGGAGCCGATGCGCGGGATCACGGCATCAAAGTGCGGCAGCTTGCGGCCTTTGTAGTGAATCGACGAGGCGGCCGGGTCGATGTTCATATAGCAGGACATCGGGTCGAGGATCTCAACCTGATGCCCGCGTTTCGCCGCCGCCTCACGCAGGCGTTTACATGAATAGAGCGTTCCATCCCGGGACAATATGGCAATTTTCACCCTGCACCTCTCTGAAGACATGGAAAAAGCCTGCGTATCATATACGCAGGCAAGCGCAGGAGGAATGGACTATCGCGTCGCCCATCCCTGTTTGTGGAGGTAATCAAGAATAAACGGGCGATTTTCTTTAATGATGGTGCGACGAATATGGTCAGTCCAGGTATCACGGCGGTTATTGCTGCCGCGCGTCATGTAGTAGTTCGCCAGCTCTTCATCATATTGATTCAGGACGTCCTGATCGACCGGCTGGTAGTGGTTTTCGTGCACCAGCATCGCCGCAGGAATACGCGGCTTCAGGTCCGGGTTATCCGCAGGCCAGCCGAGGCACAGGCCGAACAGCGGCAGCACGTGTTTTGGCAGCTTCAGCAGCTCGGTCACGCTTTCGATGTTGTTACGCAGGCCGCCGATGTAGACACCGCCTAACCCCAGCGACTCCGCCGCCGTGAAGGCGTTTTGCGCCATCAGCGCGGTATCCACCACGCCCAGCAGCAGCTGCTCGGCCAGCCCCAGCTCGGCCTCCGGGCAGATCTGCAGGTGGCGGTTAAAGTCGGCGCAGAACACCCAGAACTCCGCCGCCTGAGCCACATGCTTCTGCCCGCCGGTCAGCGTGACCAGCTGCTCGCGCATGGCCGGGTCGGTGATGCGGATAATGGAACTGCACTGCAGAAAGCTGGAGCTGGAGGTCGCCCTGGCGCTGTCGATAATCGCGGCACGCTGCGCCTCGGTAATCGGCTCATCGGTGAAGTGGCGAATGGAACGGTGGGAACGGAGCAGGTCAATCGTTGGTGTCATCTTGTCTCTCTTTGTCTTGCTTAAACCTTATGCCAGCCAGTATAGGCAATGATTTACGTGATGTAATTGGCGAAACATAGCCTGACTGTATCAAAGCGACAGGCGAAACCTTCTTTGAATGGCGGCAGGTTATCGGGCACTATATGTCCTATTCGCCGTCAGGCTTGTTTTTTGAGGAGAGAGAAATGTTTGCAGTAATTTTTGGTCGTCCAGGGTGCCCTTACTGTGTGCGCGCGAAAGAGCTGGCTGAGAAACTGACCGAAGAGCGCGATGACTTCAACTTCCGCTACGTGGATATCCACGCGGAAGGCATCACCAAAGCGGACCTCGAAAAAACCGTCGGCAAGCCGGTTGAAACCGTACCGCAGATCTTCCTCGATCAGAAACACATCGGCGGCTGCACTGACTTTGAAGCTTACGCCAAAGAACATCTGGGCCTGTTTGCCGCTCAGTAATGCTAAGACGCCCTCACCCTGAGGGCGTTTTTAATTGTGGTGCCGTCGATGCTTAATCAGACTGCACACAAACAAATAGCACAGCGCGCCAAGGGCGCACCAGAAGACGCCGCTCAGCAACCACGCCAGCTCCTGCCAGAAACTTCTCGTCGACACATACAGCAAGCGCATCAGCAGCAGACATAGCGGTGCGGCCAGTATGGCGCCCAGCAGCGGTTTCGCCACCTCCCCTTTACGGGAGAGAAAACTGGCCGCGGCACCCGGCAGCGTAAAAAAGAGCAGCCCCAGCTCCGGATGGCCCGACGCCCTGAATGCCCCTTTCACATTAAAAGCGAGCGACATGCACACGACGGTGAACAGCAAAAAGCAGCTGATCACCCCCGCCCAGTTTCGTTTAATGTTCAAACTATCCTCCTGACTTATCTCTATCAAATATACCTTCGTCGGGTAGACGCCCAGTCAGATAAAGCAGTGCGGCAATCCTTGCCAAAGTACGCACAGGGTGATGCGATAATCAGTAGCTGTCAGTAGCTAATGCGATTAAACTACACGCCAGCTAATGTTTTAGGGAATAAAGCAGGAAACAGGGAGCGTTAACGCCTTTCCCTGACCCAGAAAACAGTAGCCCAAAAAGTCCTTTCATTCAACAACTTACTGGTAAACAAGAAGTTAGCCTCCGTGAATATAAACGTCGCAGACTTGTTAAATGGGAATTACATCCTGTTATTATTTGTGGTACTGGCGCTGGGCCTTTGCCTGGGTAAATTGCGCCTGGGTTCAGTTCAACTTGGTAATTCCATTGGCGTTTTAGTCGTCTCCTTATTATTAGGCCAGCAGCACTTCAGCATTAACACGGACGCGCTCAACTTAGGTTTTATGCTGTTTATTTTTTGTGTTGGCGTGGAAGCAGGACCGAACTTTTTTTCAATTTTCTTCCGCGACGGCAAAAATTATCTGATGCTGGCGCTGGTGATGGTCGGCAGCGCGCTGCTGATCGCCTTAGGGCTGGGTAAACTGTTTGGCTGGGATATCGGGTTAACGGCCGGTATGCTGGCAGGCTCCATGACCTCTACCCCCGTGCTGGTGGGTGCCGGTGATACCCTTCGCCATTCCGGCATGGCCGGCGCGCAGCTCTCTACCGCGCTCGACCACCTGAGCCTGGGCTATGCCCTGACCTATCTGATTGGTCTGGTGAGCCTGATTGTCGGCGCACGCTACCTGCCAAAACTGCAGCACCAGGATCTGCAGACCAGCGCCCAGCAAATCGCCCGCGAGCGCGGTCTCGATACCGATTCCAAACGTAAAGTCTATCTCCCGGTGATCCGCGCCTATCGCGTCGGGCCAGAGCTGGTGGCATGGGCAGACGGAAAAAACCTGCGCGAGCTGGGGATTTACCGCCAGACGGGCTGCTATATCGAACGTATCCGCCGTAACGGCATTCTGGCGAACCCGGACGGCGACGCGGTGCTGCAGATGGGCGACGACATCGCGCTGGTGGGTTACCCGGACGCCCACGCCCGTCTCGACCCGAGCTTCCGTAACGGCAAAGAGGTGTTTGACCGCGACCTGCTCGACATGCGTATCGTCACCGAAGAGATCGTGGTGAAAAACCATAACGCCGTGGGCCGCCGTCTGGCGCAGCTGAAGCTGACCGACCACGGCTGCTTCCTCAACCGCGTGATCCGCAGCCAGATTGAGATGCCTATCGACGATAACGTCGTGCTCAACAAAGGCGACGTTCTGCAGGTCAGCGGCGACGCGCGTCGCGTGAAAACCGTTGCCGACCGCATCGGCTTTATCTCCATTCACAGCCAGGTCACCGATCTGCTGGCCTTCTGCGCCTTCTTTATTGTTGGCCTGATGATCGGGATGATCACCTTCCAGTTCAGCAACTTTAGCTTCGGCATCGGTAACGCCGCCGGGCTGCTGTTTGCCGGGATCATGCTGGGCTTCCTGCGAGCGAACCACCCTACCTTCGGCTACATTCCGCAGGGCGCGCTGAACATGGTGAAAGAGTTCGGTCTGATGGTCTTTATGGCGGGCGTAGGCTTAAGCGCGGGCAGCGGTATCGGCCACAGCCTGGGCGCCGTCGGCTGGCAGATGCTGGTTTCCGGACTTATCGTTAGCCTGGTGCCGGTGGTGATCTGCTTCCTGTTCGGCGCCTACGTGCTGCGCATGAACCGCGCCCTGCTCTTCGGGGCAATGATGGGCGCGCGTACCTGTGCGCCTGCGATGGAAATCATCAGCGATACCGCGCGCAGCAACATCCCGGCGCTGGGGTATGCGGGCACATACGCTATCGCGAACGTACTGCTCACGCTGGCGGGTACGCTAATCATCATCATCTGGCCGGGACTCGGATAACTCCTAAGTTTGCGCGTAGTTGAAAAAATTTTCGTTACGCGCAGAACTTTTTTATCAGGGGGCAGTCATAACTAGTGCCACTGCTTTTCTTTGATGTCCCCAATTTGTGGAGCCCATCAACCCCGCCGTTTTGGTTCAAGGTTGATGGGTTTTTTGTTGCCTGAAAACTACCACTCTTTGAATCAATGGCTTAAGCCAGCACTTCCCTTACATGGCGACATCGTCGCGGTAGAACTTTTTATGTGGTCATAACCAGTAATAAAAACCTGCCTGCGGTGCGTCAGTATTCAGTAAGCTAATTCTTCCTGCATTCCTTTCGGATTCTGGAACAAGCCATTCAATATCGAACTCTTCTATTTTCACCTCGAACACCAGATAGATTGTATTTAGGTTAAAAAATATCAGGTCATTGTCTTAAAAAGCCTCTGCTTGTCATAAACATGATCGGCTTTGAACTTCCATACTAGCGACGGGCATACGCTGGAGCGGATAGAAACACGCTAAGGAGGGAACAGGAATGAAGTTTTCACGGGCAGTAATGGCAATTGAACTCATCGTACAGGGCTTAGTGCATGCAGCAAAAAATCGCTCTATTGAGCTGAAGAGCGAGGCCAGTAAACATGTACCATTCTGAAGAGATCATCCGCCAGCTTCAGAGCCAAAAGATACTGGCAATGAAGCTGGACCGGGCGGTACGTGATGTAGGCGAAGAGGTAAAGAGCCAGTTGAATAATATAGGTGCCGGTGCGCAACGCCTTCTGTACTACACCTCCTGCTTTACTGATGAATATTATGATGTATGTACCCGACAAAACCTGGAGGACGCTCGCTTCCGAAAGGGCATATTTCATCTCGTTTCTCGCTGGAACATCGTCTTTGACCTAATCAACACGTACGTTGAGGAGCTGATTAAGGATTATTCCCCGGCAGATTTATCAGCGATACAGCATGCTCTGATGCGCGCTAACGTTTATATATCCACCAGCACGCTAACCTCGTATTCATTCTCTGCAGGCGTCGCATCGACTGTTTGCCTCTATGTGAGCCTTACACCTTCAGGGTTAAAGATCGTTTCAGGTTTGACGGGCGCGGCTGTTGGCGGGCTGGGGATATACGGGGTTGTGCAAAAGGCTGCTGACAGCGCTCACCGCCTGCAAGTGATGCATCCGGCATACTATCAAGCGTTATACCTGCGAGAGCTGGAGATGATGTATTTCCTGGTGGAGCCTGCGTTTATGCGCCCGGGGGTGCTAACCCAACAGTGGACGGATGGACAAAGTCCTTATGATGTTGCAGACACGATCCTGAAGCTAATGGGTAGACACTGATGGGCTTTATAAGACGCTGGCTCAAATCTCAGGCTCAGTTTTTCTTCTGGACCTATGTCCCGATCATCCTCACGTTCATTTTTGGCTTTGTCCTTGACGTTTACTTCCCTGAGGTTAACCAGGGATTCATCCTCCTGTTTTACCTGGTAACACTGGGACTGGCTTACTGGATATGGCATTGAGGAACATCAATGCGTTACGCTTACTAATAAGGAAATGACATGTCTACACCCGCACACCTATGGCTAGAAGACGAGAACGGTTCGCCAATTATCGGTAGCTGCATGATGCCCACGCGTTCTGGTTCCATAGAGCTAAAATCGTTCTCCCACGGTGTAACCATTCCGGTTGATCCAAGCTGGGGTAAACTCACCGGCACGCGCGTCCATCGCCCTATTGCGATAGTTAAAGAATTTGATCAGACTACCCCGCTTCTTTACCGCGCCGTGTGCGAAGGGCGAATTATGAAGAAGGGGATCATTAAGATGTACCGCATTCTGGCGTCCGGGATCGAGGCCGAATATTTCAATATTGTGATGGAAAACGTTAAGTTTACGACTGTGGCACCCTTCCTGACCCCTAACGGGATGAGCAGCACCCATCTTGAAACGCTCGAATTGCGTTACGAAGCAATCTCATGGAAGTACACGGAGGGGAATATCATTTACCGTGACACCTGGAACGATCGCTGCTGCGCCTGAGCACAGAAGAGCGTTGAAAGTGAGCTGATAAAAAGAAACCGTCCCAAGGGGACGGTTTCTTTCCCATGACGATCAGGTGTAGTCCGGGCAAGCCATAAAGACTGTTTTGATCTTCAACGAGTCCTCCAGGCGCTTTTTCTATCCTTCCTGTTATCCCCCTCTTTTCTCGCTCACCACAAACATATATGATTTAATGAATATGATAAAAGACATTCAGGATGACAGAATGCTCCATCCCCTCCAGCTCTTCAACACCCTCTCCGACGAAACGCGGCTCGCCATCGTCATGCTGCTCCGCGAAGCCGGCGAACTGTGCGTCTGCGATCTCTGCGCCGCCACCAACGAGCCTCAGCCGAAAGTCTCCCGCCACATGGCGCTGCTGCGCGAGTCCGGGCTGGTTATCGATCGTCGCGAGGGCAAATGGGTCCATTACCGTCTCTCTCCCAACATGCCTGCGTGGGCGGCAACCGTTATCGACAACAGCTGGAACTGCCTGCGGGAAGAGACGCGCATGAAGCTTAAAAACCGACTTTCAGGCTCGTGCTGATCGCCAACACATTCACAAAAACAGATATAACGGAGTAGGCGATGTTTCTGGCAGGGGCTATTTTTCTGTTTACGCTGGTACTGGTCATCTGGCAGCCCAGGGGGCTCAGTATCGGCTGGAGCGCCAGCATCGGCGCCGTGCTGGCGCTGGCCAGCGGCGTGATTCACATTAACGATATTCCGGTCGTGTGGGATATCGTCTGGAACGCCACGGCAACCTTTATTGCCGTCATCATCATCAGCCTGCTGCTGGATGAGTCCGGCTTTTTCGAGTGGGCGGCGCTGCATGTTGCCCGCTGGGGGAACGGTCGTGGGCGATTGCTGTTTACGTATATCGTGCTGCTGGGCGCAGCCGTGGCGGCGCTATTTGCCAATGACGGCGCGGCGCTGATCCTGACCCCTATCGTTATCGCCATGCTGCTGGCGCTGGGGTTCAGCAAGCAGGCCACGCTGGCGTTTGTGACGGCAGCAGGTTTTATCGCCGATACCGCCAGCCTGCCGCTGATTGTGTCCAACCTGGTCAACATCGTGTCGGCAGACTTCTTTAAGCTGGGGTTCAGCGAATACGCCTCGGTGATGATCCCGGTAGATATCGCCGCGATTGCCGCAACGCTGGTGATGCTGCATCTCTTCTTCCGCAAGGAAATTCCTCCGGAATATGACCTGACAAAACTCCGCGAGCCCGCGCGGGCCATTCACGACCTCCCGACGTTCAGAACGGGCTGGATCGTCCTGCTTCTGCTTCTCGTCGGTTTCTTCGTGCTTGAACCTCTCGGCATTCCGGTCAGCGCCATTGCAACCGTCGGCGCGCTGATTTTATTCGCTGTCGCAAAACGCGGACATGCGATAAATACCGGAAAAGTGCTGCGCGGCGCGCCGTGGCAGATCGTTATCTTCTCGCTGGGGATGTATCTGGTTGTGTACGGCCTGCGCAATGCCGGGCTGACGGAATATCTCTCAAGCGTACTGAACAGCCTGGCCGGACACGGGCTGTGGACCACCACGCTGGGTACCGGGTTCATCACCGCGTTTCTGTCATCCATAATGAACAATATGCCCACGGTGCTGATTGGCGCGCTCTCCATTGATGGCAGTACGGCGACGGGACTGATCAAGGAAGCGATGATCTACGCTAACGTGATTGGCTGCGACCTAGGGCCGAAAATCACGCCTATCGGCAGCCTCGCCACCCTTCTCTGGCTCCACGTGCTGGCGCAGAAAAACATGACGATCACATGGGGCTACTATTTCCGGACGGGCATCATTATGACGCTGCCGGTCCTGTTTGTGACGCTCGCCGCGCTGGCGCTACGTCTCTCCTTCACACTGTAATGAGCCACTGATATGAGCCACATCACCATTTATCACAATCCCGCCTGCGGAACCTCGCGCAACACGCTGGAGATGATCCGCAACAGCGGCACGGAGCCAGAGATTATCCTCTATCTGGAAACCCCGCCGTCGCGCGATAAGCTGACCACCATGATTGCCGATATGGGCATTTCGGTGCGGGGCCTGCTGCGTAAAAACGTGGAGCCCTATGAACAGCTCGGCCTTGCCGACGATAGCTTCACCGACGACCAGCTTATCGATTTTATGCTGCAGCACCCGATCCTGATTAACCGTCCGATCGTGGTGACGGCGCTGGGTACCCGTCTGTGCCGCCCTTCTGAAGTCGTCCTCGACATCCTGCCGGACGCGCAAAAAGGGGCGTTTACGAAAGAGGATGGCGAAGCCGTCGTTGACGCCAGCGGGAAAAAAATCTCGCCAAAGTAACCCATTGATAATGGCGCTGTAAGGCCTGCCAGCCGCATACCCCACCCGCCGGACAGGTTGCATCAGCCGAAACCCGGCACATACTTTTGAGGGTTGATCCTGGTGAGGGTATGCAGGTATGGGCTTTAAAAACAAAACCGCCGTCATCTTCGGCGGCAGCGGCGCCATCGGCAGTTCAGCGGCGCACGCTCTGGCGCGTGAGGGGGCGGATGTGTACCTCGCCGCGCGCGACCACGCAAGGCTGGAGCAGGTCGCCAGCCGTATTCGCGCCTCCGGAGGGTCTGCCAGCACGTTTGTGTTCGATGCGCTCGACGACTCCTCGCAGCTCCCGGACCTTGCCCGCATAGATATTGTCGTCAACGCCACGGGCTTTATGCACGATCAGGGTAAACGCCTTGAGGCGTTAACGCTCGGCGAGTTCAGGCAAGGTTTCGACCCCTTCCTGGCCGCGTACTTTAACATTGCGAAAGCCGCGTCGCCCCGCATGGGCGGCGAGCATGGCGGGACCATAATTACCGTCGTCGCCCCCGCCGCCACTATGACAATGGCGGGACACCTCGGGCATATCGTCGGCTGCGCGGGAACGGAGGCCTTGACCCGGGCGCTGGCGGCTGAGCTGGGGACACACAATATTCGCGTGCTGTGCGTGCGTTCACACGCGATAGCCGACGCGGTGCAGGCGGGTTCGTATGTGGGGACCATTTTCGCCGCCAAGGCGCAGGCGATGGGGATCACGGTTGAGCAGTTTCTCGGCGGTGCCGCGCAAAGTACCCTGACGCATAGCCTGCCTACGCTGGCACAGGTGGCAGACACGATTACGTTTCTGGCCTCAGATGCGGCAGGCGCCATCACGGGAACCACCGTCAATATGACCGCGGGCGCAACCTAGCGGCCGCTCTCGCCCGCAATCCTGCCCACCATCGCCCGGATCTCTTCGCGGGTTAACGGCGCCCGGTCGGTGACATAGTGCAGCGTCATCCCTTCGATAAACGCGTCCAGGGCGCGGGTGGTGACCGGGTCGAACCACTGTTCGAGCGTGGTCTGGCTCATCTTCATCCAGTCCTGCATCACCGTTTTGAGCGCCGCGCTGCGGTGCATAAAGGCGTAGAGCTGATACATCAGCGCCATGTTGTGCGGCGTGGTCACCTGGGAGCTGTGGATCAGCGTGGTGATAGATTCGCACGCCATTTCCGGCCCGGTGACGCCGGCAAAGAAATCCCGGTACTGCTGCGACATCTGCCGGGTAAACCACGTGAAGGCCTCCTCCAGCAGCGGCTCCATGCCGTCGAAATAGTAGGTCATCGACCCCAGCGGCACGCCCGCGCAGGTGGCGATTTTACGGTGCGTGACGGCGTGAATACCGTGCTCGGCAATGGTATCGAGCGTTGCCTGCAGGATCTTCTCCCGTCGATGCGGATCGTTCGGTGGTCTGCTCATAAATTCCTCACGTGGTTTGTGTACAAATGTACACAAACTTGCTAGTGTTGTCGCTATTGTTGTACTTCTGGTGCTACCCCAATGACGCTGACCTCACCCCGTAAAGCCCTGCAGCGACGCCTGTGGGCGCTGTTTATGTTCTTCTTTATTCCCGGCCTGCTGATGGCCTCCTGGGCCACGCGCACCCCCGCCATTCGCGATATTTTGTCCGTTTCTACCGCTGAAATGGGCATCGTGCTGTTCGGCCTGTCGATAGGCTCCATGAGCGGCATTCTCTGCTCCGCGTGGTTGGTTAAGCGTTTCGGTACTCGGGTGGTGATCCGCACCACCATGTGCTTTGCCGTGTTCGGAATGGGGATACTGAGCGTGGCGCTGTGGTTTGCCTCGCCGGTGCTGTTCGCCCTGGGCCTGACGGTATTTGGCGGCAGCTTCGGTTCGGCTGAAGTTGCCATCAACGTTGAAGGGGCGGCAGTTGAACGTGAGATGAA
>Ga0213820_1001404_pt1 | contig 11140 bp, 9 predicted proteins | sample MC6MC0910MG_FD_179889 | JGI IMG/M metagenome (GOLD analysis project Ga0213820, IMG submission 179889) | Enriched soil aggregate microbial communities from Iowa State University, Ames, United States - MC6-MC0910-MG | ecosystem: Environmental > Terrestrial > Soil > Unclassified | place: USA: Iowa... | reverse complement strand
ACGTCTCCCACCATAAAGAGATTTCCATCTAGTTCTTCACCTGTTTTCACAAGCTGTAAAATTGTTTCTTGCAGCATATTTGATATGGATAGGTAAACCTTTGAAGTTAACTCCAGCTTTTCCCCCCATTCACACCGTACGTGAGAGTTTCCCCTCATACGGCGTTCTATCAGTTAATTGCTCTTCATCCTATCTATTTCATTTCTCTTAGTCCTACTAGAACCTGAAAATCATGAAAAATAGTCTTGAGTGTTCAATTAACCAACTAATGGCTATCCCTCCACCGCTTATTATCACGGCTTCACTGGTACTGCGCCATCACTTTCACCGAACTTAAAATGAGGTTATACTTACGCTTTCCCTCATACCGCTTCATCGAGTGCAATCTCTCCACGTAGCCAGCTTCCCACGTTCCAAGAATCCTATCTGTTCATACAAAATCGTTAGGTCATTCCTCTAGCCCTGTTAGCTGGATGATGCCTGTAACATCATAAGGTGTTTCATAAAGACAAATTTTACTCCACCTCACTAACCCATACATGACGGACCACCCTTTCGAATGGCTATACCTCTAGAGCCGTACATTCGGAATTTCGTCAGCGAGTAGTTATTTTACTCACATGCTAACCATAGATTTTCTTATAGAACCCCAGCCTATCTACCACACAGAATACCTCTATTCCGCTTTCCTTCTTTCGATTAGGGTGATATTCAGCTGACTTCACCGAGCTTATAACCCCATTTTGATTGCCCAAAATGACGCAATTCGGAGGATTAGGTAGAGCCTTTCTGAGCGTTACCTCTTCATTCGACTCTTTAGATTCTTAGTTCTCCTAACAATATTGCTAGTGGCTAAACTTTTCAATTAGCAACGTGTCACACTATCTTGATATTCATCCACAAGTACTTCTTTAAAGCGCTTTTTTAAATCCAATGCAACAGGTGATGACTGTAAATCTCCATTTACTTCCTCCGTTAAAATTTGGAGTGCAAAATGCTCTAAATCTGAGAAATCTATAATTCCTCGTTCTAATTTTGCTAGACGAAACTGTTCACTAAACACATTTGTCAGTCCAACTAATGTGCCAATTGTTGGAGCCATTAGACGAATTTCCTCTAACAGGCGAGCGGGCGTTCTAACAAAATAGGTTTCTTTTATTTTATTAACAATTTTTTTGGCGGCCTCTCTTTTTTTCTTCGCAAGCTCCTGTAACTCCACATCCACTAAAGCATCCTTGGACACTCGCTTTAACGTTGACCATTTGACGGTGGCAAAATAATTAAAGAGCTCCTGCCATGCTCCCTCTCGACTAATACGTATGCCTTCTTGAACCATCGCAAAATCAATTTCTGCCGTTTCAGCATAGGGTGCTGGTCCTGTTGGCTGTAACGTTATTGCTCGCATTTCCGAAATTAACACAAATGCTTCTTCGAGACTATGCTTTACTGTTAATTTCACATATTTCGACAAATCTAAATCATCAATGGTCACATCGTCCGCTAACTCATATGTTTTAGGAAGGCTGTCCAACCATTTTTTCGGCTCTGCATGAACACGAGATGTATCATAAAGCTTGCTAATTAACGTTTCAATGGCTTGATCATCACGATCCGACGTAAAACTATCAACTAAACGAAAGATTGCTTGAACTTGTTCCTCATCCTCAGAATCATAAGCAGTTTCAAGTACATCTGATAAAATATCATCTCTTAACAAGGCAACCTCTGCCTCATTAGCAATACGAAAGCCTGGATCAATGTCTAATAGATAGGCATACTGTTTTACAATGGCTAGGCAGAACGAATGTAATGTTGAAATTTGCGCTTTATTAACTAGGCTTAGCTGACGTCTTAAATGATTGGAAGTAGGGTTTTCTGCAATTGCTTTTTCAAGCGCCTCAGCCATTCGATGACGCATCTCAGCTGCAGAAGCATTAGTAAAGGTTACAACTAGCAGCTCATCTACGTTTATCGGATTCTCTGTGGCTATGACCTTTTCAATCATACGATTAATCAGTACGGCTGTTTTCCCAGAACCCGCAGCTGCAGACACAAGTGTATCCTGACCACTTGCATAGATAGCCTTCCATTGGTCATCAGTCCATGTAACATTCGTTGGTTTTTCAGGTATTGCTTGTACCATTCACTTCATCTCCTTCTGTATTTTTCCAACAATTTCATTTGGCTTCGCTTGCATTAATTGTCGATAGCTTTGCTTGCCATCAGAGGGATCAAACTGACAAACAGCAGAAAATTGACAATAATCACAGGCTGTTTTTGATTTTAATTTATACGGACTAATAGACGTATCTCCAGATAAAATACCATTGCCAGCCTCTTGATGCTTTCGCCGCACAAAATGCTGCAAATTTTTCATATCGTTAACAGGTACTATCCGTGACTGAGATTCTGACGGTGTCCCATCCTTTTTCATATACACAGGAATAATTTTCGAATGGCCGCTTGATTCTTCCAACTGCTCATCCATCGATAAAATGGCTTCTGCATTCTCTGATAGCAGTCCCTTCATTTTATATTGCTTTAAACGATCTTCTTCAATTTCACTATCACTTAAATCCTTGTCAAGCTTTAGCATTGGGTTATGAACATGTACATACAGTACCCCTGCTGGCTCTGTTTCGCCCGGTAGCCAATAAGAGCTATTTTCCATTGCCACATCTAAGTAAGTAAGGACCTGTAAAGATAGTCCATAGTAGACTTCATTTAAATCTAAATCACGAGCTGAAGATTTATAATCGACGATACGTAAATATGATCGATCATCAATAGACGCGCTATCCACCCGATCAATACGACCACGCATAAACATTTTCTTTCCGCCATTTAAATCGATTTCAAGAGGCGGGAGCTGTTCATGTTGACCTGGTCCAAATGATGCCTCAATAGCAATTGGCTTAAAGTGTGAAACATTGGCATGCTGGGTCAATGCCGTCATTGTTCGTTCAACAATACGGATAAGCTTACGTTGAATATAACGATAGCGCGCACTGGATAGTAAGATTTGATGGGAAAAGACTGGCACAATTTGCTCCACAGCTTGTCGTGCCAACTGTTTAATCTGCTGTTTCGTTAAACGTACCCATGACAGCTGTTGACGATGCGTTTCCTCTGTAATCCATTTTAGTGCTTCATGAAATAAATCACCCATTGCAAAGGTTTCTAATCTATACTCTGCACGTTCCTCTAAACGGAGCCCATATGTTGTAAAATGCGAAAACGGACATCTAAAATATTTCTCAATTCGAGAAACACTGGATGTTAGTTTTTGACCGTATAACTCCTGCGTAATATATGTTTCAAGTGGTTGTGCTTCATTTTTATGTGTAATAGGTTGGAGGACCCGTTCAAAAATCAGTGCCCAATAAGGATCCTGCTCATAAAATTTTTGTAATGCCAGCCATTCTGGTGCAAGCTCACGACTATGCTCAGCTTGGCGTAGCTGCATCATTAGATGGGCTAAAGCTGTGCGTGGATGACGTAAATACGGTAGAGGATTATCTTCTAGTAATTCAATTGGATCCATAACAACCCGCTCAATAGCTATTCCACTTAATAGACCTGGCGTATTTTCATTGCCGATTATTTTCTTTATATAAAGTGAAGATAATAACGCCTTCCCTTCTTCATCTGCTGTAGGATACGACAAGTACAATTTATTGGACGGCGTCGTTAAAGCTCGATATACTAAGAAATTTTCTTGGAGTAAACGATTTTTAGATGTCGGTGCAAGCTCATACCCAATTTCATTAAACCATTCACGTTCAACATCTGATAATAATCCCTCATATTCCATACGTGTTGGATAGACTCCATCATTGATGCCTAAAACAAAAGCGACTTTTATATTCGATAAACGAGCTAAATCAACTGTCGCTACCATCACTTCATCTAAGGTAGGTGGAATTCGGGAAAATTCTAAAGTATCAAAGCCCTCATCTAGAATTTTTGCTGCTTCCTCTACAGTCATCCGTTGCTCCCCAAACATATAAACAAACTGATCGAGCACAGCGATCCATTCTTTCCATGCTTGGTCGTGCTCGCTAGCTGCTAAGGCATCACCTCGATCCAATTCACGGTCTTTCATAGCTTGCAACTTATCATAGACCTTTAAATCCTCAATCATCTCAAATAATGCAGTCGCTACATTTCTACCTGTTGTCGCGACTTCTAGCTTGTCTTGTAACGATTTTAATGGTTGTCGAATTTCATCTCGAATAGCCTCGATTTCCGCCTGCATAGCCCGTTCCTCATCTGTTTGCACCTTAGAGTGGAATTCAAGACCTCGATATTTTTTGAAAAACCATCGAGATTCCTCAAACCACCGCTCACCATATATACCCTGTGCTAAGCAATAGTTCTCTAAACGATCTGCACGCTCACGCCAAACATTTAGCTCAGCGTGTAATGGGAAAAATAAATCCGTTTTGACACTTCGGAAAATTGGCTCATACTTCCAATTTGAAGTGACTACTTCTAAAACAGAACGACTAAGCTCTATTAATGGGTGATGGAGCATGGTCTTTTTTGAATTTGTAAAAGTAGGAATTTCATACTGCTGAAAAATTGTTGAAATAAGTGGATCATAAACATCCGCTTGTCTATAAAGGAGTACAATATCTTGATAACGATATCCATCTTCCTTTGTCAGCTTTGTTATTTCCCGGGCAATGGCATGTATCTCAGCACGTCGATTGGATGCTTCAAACACCTTAACATCACCAGAAGTTTCTATAGATTGGGGTAACATTTCCGAAAATTCTTTTTCCACATGCTGTAAATCTTTTGATTGAAAACGATACGTATTGTAAAAATGTAATGGTGCATCAACATCAATGCTCTCTTCATTTGCAATATCGTGTAAACGTTGATTCGTTAACGCAGCTTCATGAAATAAAGACTGCTCATCATAAGCCTCATCAATATGATCAAAGGGCAGAACAACTGTAACTTGTTTCGTCACCTTTAATAACTCTTTGACTAACTCCAACTCTCGCACAGTAAAAGCTGTAAATCCATCTATATAAATAGTTGCTTGCTTCATCGTCTCAGAGTATTTCAAATGCTCGGTTAAGATTGGATAATAGCCCTCACTATCGACATATGTCGTCCCAAGTCGAGCCTCCAAAGCTTGTAAAACTACTTGTAAGTCATTGGTTTTAGCTTGTAATGTATGTGGAGCATCAATGGTCTTTAAAGATGAGGTTACTTCTGCTAGCACTGAGCTATTGACACTATAGCGACTAAACTCGCGTAAGAGTGTCTCAATTTCCTCTGTAAAGCCTCTTTTTCCAGCAGCTTGGCGGAATAATGAAAATTCATCTTTTTGTTCCTCTAACAGTTTACGAATAAGCATTCGATAGCCATAACCATTTACTTCTTTTCGTGCAATACCGCCAGTTTCCTGTAATACAAGCCATGCTAATCGTTTAAATGTCATAACCTGTGCACGGATTAAGCCTTGTAAGCCATGCTTATTCGTTAGCTCATACTCTGTTGAATAAGACATTTGGTCAGGTACAATCACAAAAATCGGATGACCTAATGGCTCTGATTTTAATTGCTCAACAATCTCTTGATGGATAAATGTTGATTTACCAGTACCGGATCGTCCTGAAACAATACGTAATGTCATATACGGTTCCCCTCCTATATCTATAATATTTTTGATAAACCTGTATTTTGAACGTTTCATGTCAGGTAAACCTGAGCGGTTCCGACATATGAATCGGAGCACTTTTCTCTTCAACCCGAGTACTTCTCACATGGATCGGAGCACTTTTCTCTTCAACCCGAGCACTTTTTGCTTGTACCGGAGCTCTTTTCCATTCTACCCGAGCACTTCTCACATGGATCAGAGCACTTTTCTCTTCAACCCGAGCACTTTCTAATAAATCGGAGCACTTTTCCATTCTACCTGATCACTTTCCACATGGATCGGAACACTTTTCTCTTCAACCAGATCACTTTCCACATGGATCAGAGCTCTTTTTCATTCTACCTGAGCACTTTCAGCTTGTACCAGAGCACTTTTCCATTCTATCTGAGCATTGACTTCCTTTCCTAAGAACAAGTTAAAAACCCCTTCTCTCATTTTACATGATACAAGGGGCTAGATGTGTATATTCAACTTTCATACTTAATGATGCTTCGTCAATTTTCGCACTTGCTTTAGATCTCTTTCCACACGTGCGTTTAAACGCTTCTCTATAAGCTTGCCGATCCACCATAGTAAGACAATGGCAATTGCTGCAATAATTAGTCTTACAGGGCTTGTCAGTAACGATTTTAAATCATAACCAAGCACGCTCATTCCTAAAATCATGACAAACTTACCTGCCAACAACACCACTAAATAAAATTTTTTATGAATATGGGAGAGCCCGGCTACTATGTTGACAATTACAGAAGGTGTAAAAGGAAAACAAAGTAACACAAATAGTGGGCTAATACCATTCATATCTACCCATTTAATTAGCTTCTTGACCTTGCTACTCCTCGTTACAAATCGCAGCTTCGGGTGCTTGCCAAAATGTCGAACTAGTAAAAACACTGCATATGACCCCGCTACAGAGCCTAGCCATGATAGTAAGAAACCAAACCATAATCCAAAAGCGCTGGCATTGGCCACAACGAAGACAACCAAAGGTAAAAATGGTAAAAATGCTTCTATAAAAGGTAATAGCAATCCAATGACTGGGCCAAGCGTTCGATATTGTGCTGCCACATGTTCAATATTTTCTACAGTAAACCATTCATTCAAAATCGACACCTCTATTTATACTGCAAAATTAAATGTAAAATCGTTAACGTTTCCGAAGTATTTTTATATTCATGGGGCTGATGACCTGAGAATACCAATGTATCCCCTTCCTTAATCAATTCATGCATATCGCCAGCAGAAATAACAGCTTGTCCCTGTATAACAATTACAGTTTCTTCTACCCCTTCTGTATGTGCTTCACTCCTACTGAAGGCACCTGGCTCCATTTCGATCTTGTAAAACTCCCAACCACGCTCCGGATTATAAGGAATAATCGAATATACGCGATAGCGCCCCTCATCTTCATCTACATGTGGTGCATCATCACTGTTATATTTCATGAAATGAGCTGTTGGTGGCTGTAATAAAGAGGAAAAAGAAATGCGCATCCCGGCAGCAATTTTCCAAATGGTTGATACAGTTGGATTCGCTTCTCCCTTTTCAATCTGTGCAAGTTGCGCCTTACTTACACCTGTAGCTTTAGAAACATCGTCTAAGCTTAAATGACGCTGCTGTCGAATCTTCTTTAATTGAAATGCTAAATTTCGGCTCATTTGTTCCATTATTATTCACCATTTTCTATTGTTTATTTTATCAGACATATGTATACTTTAATAAACATCAAGAACTATCAAACTATTCCATCATTAGTATACATGGAAATTTTTCAGAAGGGATGACCTATTTATGACAAGTACAACAGAGCTTCGAAATGAAGCAACTCACTCACCAAATGACAGCTTTCTACAAGGCGTAAAAGATTGTATCCCGACATTACTCGGTTATATTAGTATAGGACTTGCTTTCGGTGTTGTAGGTTCCGCTTCTGGCTTATCAGTACTCGAAATTGCACTTTTAACAATTTTGATTTATGCAGGCTCTGCACAATTTATCTTTTGTGCACTCCTTTTAACAAATAGCCCAGCTTCTGCTATCATTGTAACCATTTTCGTCGTAAATTTACGTCATTTATTAATGAGTTTAACAATAGCTCCACATTTTACGCGCTATTCCATGCTCCGTAATGTTGGTTTTGGTACATTGCTAACAGATGAAACTTTTGGTGTAGCTGTTACAAAGCAAATGCAGACAGGCAAGTTGTATGGAAAATGGATGGACGGGTTAAACATCACTGCCTATTTGTTCTGGATTCTCTCCTGTGTTGCTGGTGCATTTTTAGGCAAATGGGTGGCAAATCCAGAGAAATGGGGTTTAGATTTTGCCTTGATAGCTATGTTCGTTGCATTGCTTGTCCTTCAGCTTAGCAGTGTTGGGAAAAATAAAATCATGCATTATCTTATGTTGATCGGCTATATGATTGTCATTATGTATGGTCTTTCTTATTTTGTCCCTTCACATGTGGCTGTTCTTCTTGCAACAGTTATAGTAGCAACAATTGGGGTGGTGACGGATAAATGACAACAACTGCTTATATGGTATGGCTAATCATTGGCTGCGCACTTGTAACTTGGTTACCACGTGTTATTCCATTTATTTTTGTCCGCAATGTAAAGCTTCCAGAAGTTGTGCTAAAATGGCTAAGTTTTATTCCCGTTTGTATTTTGAGTGCTCTTGTTATTGAAAATTTATTGGATACAAACAGTGGGAAAATTGTTACACTGGATTGGCCAGTATTTCTTACATTTGTGCCAACTCTAATCATTGCACTTCTTACAAAAAGCTTATCCATTACAGTTGTAGCAGGCGTCATTATTATGGCAGCTGTACGATTTTTCATGTAAAAAGGTCAGTCCGAAGCGATATCACTTTGGACTGACCTTTTATTGAATTAAGGTTTAAATGGATTCTTTTTTATGCTTCATTTTACTGGCTAACCAAAAACCCGCAGTTAACGAAAATGCATCAATCACAAAGATAAGAGGTGGAGAAGTATACCCTGCATAGACAGATGCCGCAATAAGTGCAATCGCCAAAATCAAAGCAACATAGCGATTAAATGTAATTCTAGTAAACAATAATACCAGTAATGCAGGTACAAATAACGCTAACACCATTTTCCCGAAAACATCCATTAGATATCCCTCTGCTCAGCTAGCAATAATCCGATTCGGTAATGGTCATTGCTATAGATTACATGCTGTGTTAGGCGTATTTCGTTATTACGGTCTAATACCTCTAAACGACAATGCGCTGCGTTTAATTGCAATGCTTCATATAATTCAGCCTCAGTAAAAATGGGGCGTCCATTTACTTTACGAATACACTCTCCTACAAGTAGACCCATTTTTTCAGCAGGCGAATTCGGTAGTACTGCTGCAATAATGGCCCCTTTCGTACTTTGTGCAACTGCATAAATATCAGTTTTATCTTGCATTGCATAAAAAATGGAAATAATGACACGGATCACTGCACCTACTGCTAAGGTTATAAAACCGATTAATGGCTCCAAGTATGCTGCCAGTCCACCGATTAAAATAAGCTGTCCTAGTATAAGCACTGATTTCCCTATTTTAGGTAGCTTCAAGACTGGTAACTCTTTTCTTGCAAGCTTTGAAAATCCTATGACTATTGGAAATAGGACAAGTGCAAAATGATTGTCACCTAATGTGAATTGTGGCCAATAGGGCAATGCTGATGGAATAATATCTCCAGGCATTACAAAGAAAATTGGTAATATCCAAACATTTCTTGAACGATATACAATGGCTTGCATACCACGTTTCGTTTTTTCAACACAAGGCGTTGTTACCCTTATAGCTGTTCGACGAATTAATATACCCTCAGCAATTACACATAGACCTGCTAAAATAGTAATGGTTACAATAGAACCGTCTAATAAATTTACACCTTCTACTGAAATCTTCCACCATGAAAAAGTCCAATGATAATGAAACATTCCCCATATCGCGAAAGCAGTAAGCCCCATCGTATAAATAGGAGAAAGTGCGTTTATGAAAAACAGTATCAATGCTAATGTTGAAATAGCTATCAGCAATAATAAAAAATCTTTAGGTACTGTTAAACCTGCACCAACACTTAATAGTGAAATAATCAGGGCATATAGCCAACCATGCTTCCATTGCCCAACTAGTTCTGTCCATCCCCAAACAATGCGTCTATTAAAAAATTTACGTTCCTGCTTTACGCGATGATACCCTAAAAAAATTGCAAAAATAATAGCAATATAAAGTAATGGGTTGAGTAAAAAGCGGCCAATCGCTGTTACAATTTCTATTAATATATCACTAACCATACGAACACCCGCCATTTCTGTCTTAAATACTATGAATTTATTGTATCAAACGACTACACACTTGCGTAGTACAAACTAAAGATATTGTCATTACTTAACTATATTCAGCGGATGTCATTTTTACAAATCAAATTTCTATTATCTACTGTTCTATATTGTGCAATAAAAAGCTTGTCGCCATTTGGAACTGTAAATCATTTTGACGATCCAGTTTATACTGCTTCAATGTGTCATTTAGGCTATTAAAGAATGTAGAATCTAGATAAATATTATCTTCTGCCTGCTTTAATTTTTTCTCGTCTCGGTACTGCATAACTGCCTCCTCTGTCTTTTCATCCAGATAACCGTCCAAGCGATCAATTTTATACCCTAGCTTTTTTAAAGCATTTTGCGTATATGAAATTTCCTCGCTCATATCACCGACCTTAAACTTGCCAGACAATGGATGCATTTGGAAGGCGAATAATTCATTTTGCTCAATCACTAAATTCGCTTCTATTCCTTGTCCATGAATCCATTCACGCTTTGGTGTCAGCCATTTATTTGTCGAAAGTTTTAGTTCTCCACCATTTGATAGAGCCCAGGATTCCTGTACAGTACCTTTACCAAAGCTCTTAACACCAACGATGGATGCACGCCCCCATCCTTTTAATGCACCACTAAGTACCTCACTAGCCGATGCACTGCCTTCATTTTGTAAGATTACAATCGGAATTTTATACATCGTTTGTAAATATTTCTCGTCAAAGCTTTTTGCTTCTGTTTTTAATGGTTCCATAGCACCTTCAGCATTTTGCATATATGCAAACACTTTGCCATTTTCTAATACTGTGCTCAGTAGCGCTGCGACGCTATGTAAATACCCACCTGGATTATCCCGTACATCAATAACAAGTCCCTCGATGTCTTTTCTCAGTAGTTTACTCGTTTCAGCAACCCATTCATTTGCTGTTTTTTCACCAAAGATAGAAATTTCCACATAGCCGATTGACGTATCTTCTACCTTGATTATTTCACTTGATACCGTTTTATTCGATATTGCAGCTCGTTCCATTGTCATTTTTATATGCTTATCCTCACTAGGTCGATAAACGACAATGGTAACTTTCGTGCCCTTTTCCCCTTGAATTAATTGCATTAACTCA
>Ga0213820_1001386_pt1 | contig 11302 bp, 9 predicted proteins | sample MC6MC0910MG_FD_179889 | JGI IMG/M metagenome (GOLD analysis project Ga0213820, IMG submission 179889) | Enriched soil aggregate microbial communities from Iowa State University, Ames, United States - MC6-MC0910-MG | ecosystem: Environmental > Terrestrial > Soil > Unclassified | place: USA: Iowa... | reverse complement strand
TGCTGTCGGCCGAAAGCGCCTCGGGCCAGTATCCGGTCGAAACCGTGCAGGCCATGGCGCGCGTGTGCCTGGGCGCCGAAAAGCACCCCACCTCGACCAAGTCGCATCACCGCATGGGCGAGACCTTCACGCGCTGCGACGAGACCATCGCGCTGGCGGCCATGTACGCGGCCAACCATTTCCCCGGCGTGAAGGCCATCATCGCGCTGACCGAAAGCGGCCACACGCCGCTCATCATGTCGCGCATCCGCTCGGGCGTGCCGATCTACTGCTACAGCCCGCACAGCGTGACGCAGAACCGCGTGACGATGTTCCGCGGCGTGTACACGATTCCGTTTTCGCCGTCGGACTACGATCCCGCGGACCTGTCCAACGCCGCCATCGACGAACTGCGCAAACGAAATCTGGTGCAGACGGGCGACTGGGTCATCCTGACCAAGGGCGATTTCTACCGCGACAGCGGCGGCACCAACGGGATGAAGATCCTGCTGGTGGACTGAGCCAGTCTTGAATCGGGGCGCGGCCGGGCGCCAGACGCCGGCCGGCGCGCCCTGCGATCAGCCGAAGAACCAGTAGCAGACGCCGATCGCGGCCAGCACGCCGGCCAGGTCGGCGATCAGCGCGCATCCGACCGCATGGCGGGCGCGCAGGATCCCCACCGATCCGAAATACACCGCCAGCACGTAGAACGTGGTCTCGGTGCTGCCTTGCACCACAGCAGCCAGCAGCGCCGGGAAACTGTCGACCCCAAAGTGCGTCATGGTTTCCAGCATCATCGCGCGCGCCGCGCTGCCCGAGAACGGCTTGACCAGCGCGGTGGGCAGCGCGTCCACGAACCGCGTGTCCCAGTTGGCCTGCGCGGCCACCCAGCGGATACCGTCCAATAGAAAATCCAGCGCGCCGGACGCGCGCAGCACGCCCACGGCGCACAGCATCGCCACCAGGTAGGGCAGCAAGCTCTTGGCGATGTCGAACCCTTCCTTCGCGCCTTCGATGAAGGCCTCGTACACCGGTACCTTCTTCCAGGCGCCCACGATCAGAAACGCCAGCAGGATGCCGAACAGCGTCAGGTTTCCCAGTAGCGAGGACAGCGACGCGATAGCGGCCGCCGACATGCTGGCCAAGAGCGCCATGAAGCCCCCCAGCACAAGCGCCGCGCCGCCCAGCCACAGCATGATGACGGGGTCGGCCAGGCGCAGGCGCTGGCACAGCGCCACCGCCAGAAAGCCCGCCAGCGTGGACGCGCTGGTGGCCAGCAGGATGGGCAGAAAGACGAGGGTGGGATCCGGCGCGCCCTGTTGCGCGCGGAACATGAACAGCGTGACGGGCAGCAGCGTCAGCGACGACGCATTGAGCACCAGGAACAGAATCTGCGCGTTGGTCGCGGTGTCGGGCTTGGGATTGAGCGATTGCAGCTCGCGCATGGCACGCAGGCCGATCGGCGTGGCGGCGTTGTCCAGCCCGAGACCGTTGGCTGCAAAGTTCAGCGTGATCAGGCCGATGGCCGGATGATTGCGCGGCACCTCGGGCATCAGGCGCGCAAACAGCGGTCCCAGCAACCGCGCCAGCTTTTCGACGAGGCCCGCGCCTTCGGCGATGCGCAGGAAGCCGAGCCACAGCGTCAGCGTGCCAAAAAGCAGCACCATCACTTCCACGGACACGCGCGCCATGTCGAACAGGCTGGCGACCATCAGGCGAAAGACTTCGGGATCTCCGATGAGCAGCCAGCGGTACAGCGCGGCTGCGGCAGCGGTAAGGAAGAAGCCAAGCCAGAGTTTGTTCAGCATGCGGAAGTGCCCGGACAGCGGTTGATTGCGCATCTGCGCGGCGACGCTCATTGTCGCAGAGTCGGTAAGCCGCAGCTTGGCCGCGCGGCGCCAATTCTGGTACTTTGCCCCGATACGTCTTGTAGCGAACAACAGGGGGACCCATGGATTTCAACGCCTGGCGCCGGCGCCGCATTTCGGAACCCGCATACCGCTGGGCCCGCAATGCCATGCCGGCCATGTCGGCCACCGAACGCGAAGCCATCGAAGCCGGCGACAGTTGGTGGGACGCCGACCTGTTCACGGGCAACCCCGATTGGCGCAAGCTCCTGGCCGTGCCGCCCGCCACGCTGACGCCCGACGAGCAACGGTTCCTCGACGGCCCCGTGCGCGAACTCTGCGGCATGCTGGACGAATGGGACATCTCCTGGAACCGCCGCGACCTGCCGCCGCAGGTCTGGGAGTTCCTGAAGGCGCGGCGCTTCTTCGGCATGATCATTCCGCGGCGCCATGGCGGCCTGGGCTTTTCGCCTTACGCACACTCCGAGGTGGTGCGCCGCATTTCCGCCTATTCCATCACCGCCGGCGTCACGGTCATGGTGCCGAATTCGCTGGGGCCGGGCGAGCTGCTGATGCAGTTCGGCACGCAGGCGCAACGCGATTACTGGCTGCCGCGGCTGGCCGATGGCCGTGAAGTCCCGTGCTTCGGCCTGACCAGTCCCGAAGCCGGATCGGACGCGGCTTCGATGGTCGACACCGGCATCGTGTGCCGCCAGGTCGTCGACGGCCGCGAGCTCATCGGCATCCGGCTCAATTGGCACAAGCGCTACATCACGCTGGGGCCGGTGGCCACGGTGCTGGGGCTGGCGTTCAAGATGTCCGACCCCGACGGCATCCTGGGCGGCGCCAAGGACATCGGCATCTCCGTGGCGCTGGTTCCCACGGATGCGCCCGGCGTCGAGATCGGCCGCCGCCACCTGCCTGCGATGCAGGTCTTTCAGAACGGCCCCAACTCGGGCCGTGACGTTTTCGTGCCGTTGGATGCGCTGATCGGCGGCGTGGAGCGCGCCGGGCAGGGCTGGCAGATGCTGATGAGCGCGCTGGCCGCCGGGCGCGGCATTTCGCTGCCGTCGCTGTCGGCCGCCGCAGCGGCGATGTGCGCGCACACCACCGGCATGTACGCGCGGGTGCGCGAACAGTTCGGCATTCCGATCGGCAAATTTGAGGGCGTGCAGGAGCGGCTGGCCAGCCTGGCCGGCAACGCGTATCTGGTCGAGGCCGCGCGCCGCCTGACCTGCGCCGCGCTCAACCAGGGCGTCAAGCCCGCGGTCGTGTCCGGCATCATGAAATACCACGCCACCGAGCGCATGCGCACGTCGGTGAACGACGCGATGGACGTGCATGCGGGCCGCGCCGTCATGGACGGGCCCAGCAATTACCTCGGCTCGCTGTATCGCGCCGTGCCCATCGCCATCACGGTCGAGGGCGCCAACATCCTCACGCGCAATCTGATCATCTTCGGGCAGGGCGCCATCCGCGCGCATCCCTACCTGATGCCTGAGATCCTGGCGCTGGGCAATCCGGACGAGGAACGCGGCATCGAGGTTTTTCACGATGTCTTCTGGCGCCACCTGCGCCACGCCGGCATGAACACGCTGCGCGCGATCGGCCGCGCCTGGACGGGCGGCATGCTGGCGCCCGCGCCGGCATCGGGGCCCGTGGCCGGCCATTACCGCCGGTTGAGCCGCTATTCGTCAGGCTTTGCGCTGCTGGCGGACGCCACGCTGGCCCAACTGGGCGGCGGCCTGAAGCGGCGCGAGATGATCTCCGCGCGGCTGGGCGACATTCTGTCCGAACTCTATCTGCTGTCCGCGGTGCTCAAGCGCTGGGAAGACGAAGGCCGCAAACACGACGACCTGCCGCTGGTGCATTGGTGCATGGCGCAGGGTTGCGCCACCATCGAGAAAAGCATGGACCAGGTGCTGCGCAACCTGCCGGTCAAGGCGCTGTCATGGGGCTTGCGGGCGGCCATCCTGCCGTTGCGGCTGGCCAAGGGGCCGGACGATGCGCTCACGCGCGAATGCGCCGAGCTGCTGCTCAAGCCGTCGCCCACGCACGTGCGCCTGGCGGCCGATCTGCAGCGCGAGCCCGGCGAGGACCCGCTGGGCCTGTTGACCCGCGCCTTTGCGCTGGCCGACTCGGTGCAGCCGATCCGCGACCGGCTGCGCCAGTCCAACGTGCGCGACTGGCGCGAGGCCCATCGGCGCGGCGCGATCACGGACGCGCAGGCGGCGCAGCTCGAAGCCGCCGAAGCGACGGTGCTGAAGGTATTGCAGGTGGATGATTTTGCGCCGGAGGCGCTGACGCCGCGGGGCGAAGGGGCGCCTGTCCGGGGGCAGGAGCAGGAGCTGCAGCCGGAACCGCCGCAGCAACCGCAACAGCAGGAGGACGAGCCCCCCGCTGCGGCAAAACCCGCCGAAACGCCCTAGTCGTCCTGGTTCGGGTCCATGCCCGGGAACAGGATTTCAGTGAAGCCGAACTTCGTGAAATCCTGGATCCGGGACGGATACAGTCGCCCGATCAGGTGGTCGCACTCGTGCTGGACGACGCGCGCGTGAAAACCCTCGGCTTCCCGTTCGATCAGCTGGCCGTACGGATCGCGGCCGCTGTAGCGGATGTGGCGGTAGCGCGGCACCAGGCCGCGCAGGCCTGGCACCGACAGGCAGCCTTCCCAGCCGTCTTCCATTTCGTCCGACAGCGGCGTGATGACCGGATTGCACAGGATCGTCTGCGGCACCGGCGGCGCGTCCGGATAGCGGTCGTTGCGATCGAAACCGAAGATCACCAGTTGCAGGTCCACGCCGATCTGCGGCGCGGCCAGGCCCACGCCCTGCGCGGCCGCCATGGTCTCGAACATGTCGTCGATCAGGGCGTGCAGTTCAGGGGTGTCGAAACGATCGACCGGCGGCGCCACGCGCAGCAGCCGCGGGTCGCCCATTTTCAGGATGGGATGGATCATGGCTGGCGTCCGGATCAGTCCTGGCGGTCTTTCTTCTGGATGAACTCGATCTTGTAGCCGTCGGGATCTTCCACGAAGGCGATGACCGTCTTGCCGTGCTTCATGGGGCCGGCTTCGCGGGTGACCTTGCCGCCGCGTTCCTTGACCTTGTCACAGGCTTCGTAGGCGTTGTCGACTTCCAGGGCGATGTGGCCATAGCCGTTGCCCAGGTCGTACTTGTCGGTGTCCCAGTTGTGGGTCAGTTCGATGACGGCGCCGTCAACCTCGTCCTGGTAGCCCACGAAGGCCAGCGTGAACTTGCCGTCCGGGTAGTCGTTGCGGCGCAAGAGGCGCATGCCCAGCACGTTGGTGTAGAAGTCGATGGACTTGTCGAGGTTGCCGACGCGCAGCATGGTGTGGAGCAGACGCATGGGAGATTTCCTTAAGCGATGAGGGGTTGGGGGAACAGCCGGGCATTGCCGGCGTGGTCCCGGGAGATTCCGATGTCGCGCAGCGCGGCGCCCATGGCGTCGACCGCCTGCCGCATCTGGCCGGCGCCAAAGGCGCCGATGCAGCCGACCCGGAACGTGGGTTCTTCGGTGTTGGTGAAGTTGCTGATCACATACCCGCGCTGCTTGAGCGCGTCCACGAAGAGCTGCAGGTGCCAGGTCGGGGCATCCGGCGCGCGGACGTTGACGACGATGGGGCCTTGCAGCTCGGGCGGCAGGTACGGGGTCAAGCCAAGATCGATCACGCCATCATAGAGCGTGCGCATGTTGGCGGTGTAACGCGCCAACCGGGCCTCGCGGCCTTCCTGGCGAAAAAGCTCCAGCGCCACGGCCAGCGCGGCAAGCGTGGGCGCGGCCGGCGTGAAACGGGGGCCGGCGTTGGGCGCCAGCGTGTGCTGGTAGATGTCCGCCAGGTCGAGCGACCAGCTTCCGGCGTTGCCGCGCGCGGCATCCAGGCTGTCGCGGCGCGCGACGACGAAGGCCGCGCCGGGCAGGCCTTCCAGGCATTTGTTGGCGGTCAGCACCACGGCATCGACTGCGGGCAGGGCGCGCAATTCAAGCGGCAGGGCGCCAAAGGCGGACACCGCGTCCACGATCACGCGGCGTCCCAGCGCATGGGCGATGCGCGCCAGATGCGGCACGTCGTGGCAGATGCCGCTGCCGGTTTCGCTGTAGACCAGCGCCAGGTGCGTGATCGTCGGGTCGCGTTCCAGCGCATCGGCAACCGCTTGCGGATCCACGCGCTCGGTCGTGCCCACCGCGAGCGGCACGGCGACGCGGCCAGCCTCGCCGGCCAGCTTCTGCAGTCGGGCCGCATAGGCGCCGGTGGACGGCGCCAGCACGCGGCCGCCGGGCGGCACGAAAGTGCGGATTGCGGCTTCGACGGCAAAATGGCCGCAGCCGGGCAGGGCGAGGGCCACGTGCTCGTCCGCGCCGGCCTGCGCGATGGCCAGCACGCCGTCGCAGACCTGCCGGTACAGGGTTCGGAAATCGTTGTCCCAGGGCGCGTAGTCCTGCGCGATGGCGGCCTTCACCCGCGCATCGGTCGTGACCGGGCCCGGAATCAGCAGCAGCATTTCGATTCTCCTTGGGATCGCTGAGACGCTGGTGTGCTTCGGCGCCTCAGAACTGAGGCAGCGAAGCGGGATCGTGACGCCGCAGGATGTTCTTGGCGTCTTCGAAGTCCGGCAGGATCTGGCCCACTTCACGCCAGAAGTCCTGACTGTGGTTCATCTCGCGCAAATGGGCAAGCTCGTGCGCGATGACGTAATCGATGATGGCCGGGGCGAAATGGATCAGGCGCCAGTTCAGCATGATGTTGCCGTCGCTGGTGCAGGAACCCCAGCGGGTCGCGGCCGACGACAGCCGCCAGCGGCTGATCTTCAGTCCGCTGATCTGCAGGAAGTGCGCCAGCCGGGTGCCGAACCAGGCGCCCGCGCGCTGTTGCAGCCAGGCTTGCGCCGCATCGCGGATGCGGCTCTGGTCGGCGTTGGACGGCAGCGCCAGCCAAAGCGTGTCGCCATCCTGCGGGGCGTCGGCGTCGCCGGACAGGTTGGCCTGGCGGCTGTCGCCACCCACGCCGATGAGGATGCGCCGGCCCAGATACGGGAGTTCGCCGCCCGCCTGCCAGCGCGTGTGCGCCATGGCAAGCTGCTGCTTGCGGGCGTGCCATTCACGCAGCTTGGTCAGGATCCAGCGGGATTTTTCGCGCACCGCGTCGTCGATCTGCGTCAGCGTCACCCAGTTGGGCGCGGTGACGCGCAGGCCGTCGTCGGTGATGACGAAGCCGATGCTGCGCCGCCGTGAACGCAGCAGCACGAAGCCGATGGGTTGCTGTTCGGTGGGCACCTCGCGCCAGCGCGCGCCGGGCGGCAACGGGTCAGGGCAGGGCGTGGGCACGCGCGAGGCCGCGTTGGGCGACAGCGTCAGCAGCGGCTCGCCGGCGGCGGGCGCCTTGGCGGCGTCGGGAAACAGGTTGGCGGGCGTGACGGGCTGGGGGGTGTCGGGACGGTGAAGGTCGGGACTTTGAGTCTGGGGTCCGGCGGACGGCGCCCGGGGGGCGGCCGTCGGCGTCGGCACGCCAATCAGCGGCGACGCACCCGCGGGCGCGTCGTCTTCCTGCGTACCGAACAGGAGTTCTAGCTGATCAGTGCTGGGCATACCTTTCAGGGTTGAGACGCCGCATTTCCCCTTCGATCCATGCTTGAACCTTCTGGTTCAGTTCTTCGGGGGTAAGACCCTTGGATTCTATCGCGGGACCGATCGACAGGGTGACCATGCCGGGATACTTGACGAAGGCGTTGCGGCGCCAGCATTCGCCGGCGTTGTGCGCCACGGGAATGACCACGGCGCCGGTGCGCGACGCGAGCAGCGCGCCGCCCATCTTGAAGCGTCCGGCCTGACCGGGCGGCACGCGCGTGCCTTCGGGAAACAGCAGCGGCCAGCGGCCTTCGTTCAAACGGGTCTGGCCTTGTTTGACCACTTGTTCGAACGCGTCGCGGCCCTTGGCGCGGTCAATGGCGATCATGCGCAGGAGCGCCAGGCCCCAGCCGAAGAACGGCACCATGTGCAGCTCTTTCTTGTAGACGAAGCAGACCTCGCGCGGCATGTAGGCCGGGAAGAACAGGGTTTCCCAGGCAGACTGGTGCTTGGACAGCAGCACCGCCGGGCCGTCGGGCAGGTTTTCCCAACCCTTGACCTGCCATCGGATGCCGCAGAAGACCTTGGCGCCCCAGATCGCCAGCCGAGGCCAGCCGACCGTCAGCTTGTAGCGCCAGTGCAGCGGCAGCGGCGCCCACAGGACGCAGGCGAAGGCGTACGGAATGACCGTGACGGCCAGGAATACGAAATACAGGAAGGAACGAAGGCGGGCCATCGGGTCACGCGTCCTGCAGCAGGGCGTCGGCCACGGCCGACAGGTCGTTGCAGACGCGCGTGTTGTCCGGCAGTCCACCCTTGGCCTGGGTCTTGGCGCCATTGCCCGTCAGCACCAGCCAGGGCGAGCACCCGGCGGCCGAAGACGCCTGCAGGTCGCGCAGCGAATCGCCCACCGCCGGCACGCCGGTCAGATCGATGTCGTAGCGGTGTCCAATCTGCTCGAACATGCCGGGACGCGGCTTGCGGCAGCTGCAATCGTCGTCGGGGCCGTGCGGGCACATGAAGATCGCGTCGACGCTGCCGCCCACGGCGGCGAGCTCGCGCCGCATCTTGGTGTGGATGGCCGTCAGCGTGTCCATGTCGAACAGGCCGCGTGCGAGACCGGACTGATTGGTGGCAACCACCACTTTCCAGCCGGCCTGCGTGAGGCGCGCGATCGCCTGCAGGCTGCCCGGCAGCGCGATCCATTCGTCGGGCGTCTTGACGAAGGCGTCGCTGTCCTGATTGATGACGCCGTCGCGGTCGAGAATGATGAGCTTCACTGGGCGAGCCTGGAGATGTCGGCGACCTGGTTCATCAGGCCATGCAACTGGGCCAGCAGGGCCAGCCGGTTGGCGCGCACGGCCGGGTCTTCGGCCATGACCATGACGTCCGCAAAGAACGCGTCGACCGGTTCGCGGGCCTGGGCCAGCGTGGACAGGCTGCCGGCGAAGTCACCGGCGGCAAGCTGCGCCTCGGCCTTGGGACGCAAGGCGGCCACGGCGGTGGCCAGGGCCTTTTCGGCCGGTTCCACCAGCGCGGCGTCGTTCACCGCGCCGATCTCGCCCTCGGCCTTTTTGAGCAGGTTGCCGATGCGCTTGTTGGCGGCGGCCAGGCTGGCGGCCTCGGGCAGCTGCGCGAACGCGGCGGCGGCGCGCACGCGCTCGGCCACCTGGTGCAGCGGCGGGGTCAGCGCGATCACGGCCTCGACGGCGTTGCGGTCGAAGTCGTTGATGAGCTGGTTGCGATAGCGCTCAAAAATGAAGGTGCGGACCTCGGCCAGCGTGTCGCCCGGAATCTTGCCCGCCGGGAACGTGCCGGCGGCCAGTTCCAGCAGGCCATCCAGCGTCAGCGGACCGTTCTGGCTGATCTTCAGCCAGCCGCCCGCAGCCAGTTGTTCGAAGGCGCTGATCAGGCCCAGCGCGGCGCGGCGCAGGCCGAAGGGGTCGCGTTCGCCGGTGGGGGCCAGGCCGATCGCCCAGATGCCGACCAGCGTTTCGACGCGTTCGGCGATGAACAGCGTGGCGGCGGTCAGGGTGTCCTGCGTGACCGGCGCGTCGTAGCGGTTGCGGTACTGCGTGCGCAGGGCTTCGACGACACTGGCGGGCTCGCCGTCGCCGGCGGCGTAGTACGCGCCCATGATGCCTTGCAGCTCGGGGAATTCACCGACCATGTTCGAACCGAGGTCGGCCTTGGCCAGCATGGCGGCGCGGTCGGCGGCGGACACGTCGCCGCCCAGTTCGCCGGCGATGCCGCGGGCGATGGCTCGCACGCGTTCCACGCGTTCGAGCTGGGTGCCCAGCTTGTTGTGGTAGACGATGGAGCCCAGTTGCTCGACACGCGCGGCCAGCGGCGTCTTGCGGTCGGTTTCAAAGAAGAACTGCGCGTCGGCCAGGCGCGGACGCACCACGCGCTGGTTGCCTTCGACGATGTTCACCGGGTTGTCCGTGCGCATGTTGCTCACGATCAGGAAGCGGTGCGTGAGACGGCCGGTGGCCGGGTCGAACAGCGGGAAGTATTTCTGGTTCAGCCGCATTGTCAGGATCAGGCATTCCTGCGGAACCTGCAGGAATTGCTCTTCGAACTGGCCCACGTAGACGGTGGGGTGTTCGACCAGCGCGGTCACTTCGTCCAGCAATGCGGCCACTTCGGGGTCATCGCCCAGCGTGGCGGACAGGCGGGTCGCCTCGTCCTGCAACTGGCGCTGGATTTCGTCGCGGCGCGCCTCGAACGACGCCACGACATGGCCCTTTTCCGCCAGTGCGGCAACGTACGCGTCGGCATCGGCGATGACAACGGCGCCTTCGCTCATGAAGCGGTGGCCGAGTGTTTCGCGGCCGGCGGCCAGACCCAGCGCCGACACCGGCACCACGTCAGCGCCGAACAGCGCGATCAGGCCATGCGCCGGGCGCACGAACTTGACGGTGGAGACGCCGTCGGCCAATTGGTAGCGCATGACCTTGGGGATGGGCAGGCCGTCGATGGCGGTTTCGATGCCTTCCTGCAGGCCGGCGGCCAGTTGCGCACCCGCGGCCGTGCCGCGCGCCACCAGGTAGTCCTGCTTGCCGTCGGATTCACGGTCCAGCGTGGCGAGGTCGATGTTTTCAAGGCCCTTGGCGGCCAGCTTCTTTTGCAGTGCAGGCGTGGCCTTGCCGTCTTCGGTCAGGCCGATCTTCACGGGCATCAGCTTTTCGGCATAGGCCTGGTCGGGCGCCTGCGCCAGCACGGCGGACAGGTGGACGGCCAGGCGGCGCGGCGTCGAATACGGCGTGACGGCGCAGCCTTCGGCCAGCAGGCCATGGCGGTCCAGCGTGGCGCGCACGCCTTCGGCAAAGGCCTGGCCCAGTTTCTGCAGGGCCTTGGGCGGGAGTTCTTCGGTCAGCAGTTCGACCAGCAGCGGGCGGATGTTCGTCGTCATTTATGCAGCCTCCCCGGCGGCCTTGTCGCGGCCCAGCATGGGAAAGCCCAGTCGTTCGCGGGAATCGTAGTAGGCCTGCGCGACCGTGCGCGACAGGTTGCGGATGCGGCCGATGTAGGCGGCGCGTTCGGTCACGCTGATCGCGCCGCGCGCGTCCAGCATGTTGAAGGTGTGCGCGGCTTTCAGCGCGGCCTCGTAGGCCGGCAGCGCCAGCGGCACGTCCATCAGGCGCTTGGCTTCGGCTTCGTAGTCGTTGAAATGCGCAAACAGCATCTCGGCCGACGAGTGTTCGAAGTTGTAGGTGGATTGCTCGACTTCGTTCTGGTGGAACACGTCGCGGTACAGAACGCGATTGCCGTTGGCGCCTTCCGTCCAGACCAGGTCGTACACGCTTTGCACGTCCTGCAGGTACATGGCCAGGCGTTCCAGGCCGTAGGTGATTTCACCGGTGGTGGGCGTGCAGTCCAGGCCGCCG
>Ga0213820_1001381_pt1 | contig 11349 bp, 11 predicted proteins | sample MC6MC0910MG_FD_179889 | JGI IMG/M metagenome (GOLD analysis project Ga0213820, IMG submission 179889) | Enriched soil aggregate microbial communities from Iowa State University, Ames, United States - MC6-MC0910-MG | ecosystem: Environmental > Terrestrial > Soil > Unclassified | place: USA: Iowa... | reverse complement strand
TGCGGACCAGATCCGCGCGTTCGTGCCGATGTCGTACACGGTGCTGGGTACTGATGGCTTCGGCCGTTCGGATACGCGTGCGAACCTGCGCCGGTTCTTTGAAGTGGACCGGTACTACATCGCGCATGCCGCGATTGCGGCGCTGGCGAAGGACGGGAAGATGACGGCCAAGGATGTGGCCCGGGCGATCAAGCAGTACAAGATTGATCCGGAGAAGGCTAATCCTGTTGGGGTTTGATTGATTGCCAGCTTGGAATAGAGTGGGCGATCTTCTATCGCCCACTCTATGACTATGACCGGCGTGCTTAGTGACAAGCCCACTATATGTGACAAGCTAGACAGAGAAGAAATGGTCCAAGGTATCGCGTGGCGTGTACGTAATTGCACGCCACCCTTTACATTTGGAATCCATGGGGATTGGGGTGCAGGGAAGACTAGCTTCCTCAAGCAGTTGCGATTTGCGCTGGATGGCAGTCGCGATCCCGATGATGAGACTCCTAGCTTGACTTTGCGCGGCAGGAACCCACCCAAAAACGTCGTGACGGTGTGGTTCGAAGCCTGGCGATATCAGAATGAGCCAGTTCCGGTTGTTGCGCTGATTCATGAGATCCGAAAGCAAATAGGTCGGTGGGCTGCGCTAAATAAGCAAGCGGAAAAGCTGACAAACGTCACTGCAAGGGCCGTGCTAGGGAGCATCGACGATATATCGAAGTTGCTCCGGCTTGAAGCTATTCCATTTAGTCCTTCTCGTATCCAAGAAATTGGTGAAAAGTATGAGAAGGAGAATCTTCAAGAGAAACTTGGATCAAATTCGATCCAGGAGCATCTAGATGATGCGGTTTCAAGCGTCCTTAAAAACCTGGCCGGGAACAGTGCCCGGCTTGTTGTGTTCATCGACGACCTGGACCGCTGTAGTCCAGAGTCTGCTTTTCGTCTGCTTGAAGGGCTGAAGATCTATTTAGGTCTTAGTCGTTGCGTCTTTGTTATAGGTATGAACCAGCAGTTAGTAGTTGATTCTATCGGGGCATGCATACCTGCGTCCTCTTACCCTGACGAGACTACAAGCAAGTCTGCCTTCGCTAAAGTTAGAGCTGAGGCTTACCTTGAGAAAATATGCACTTCAATTGAGCGTCTAGTTCCGATTGTTCCCTCAGCGTCGCTTATGCGCGCATGGATCCAGGACGCACGGCTTAGGGAAGAATTGGAGGCGATTTCCGAGCAAAGGCTTAATGACGCCTGGTATCTGCCGCCTAATCCGCGAAGGCTGAAGGCTCTCGTGAATCAAATTGAGCAAGCATTTAAAGTCGTCGTGCGCAAGGATGAAAAATTCGGTAGTGGTGTGTACGTGCGCTCACTGCTAATTATTGTCTATGTTTATCAATTTCATTCAGAATTGTTTCAACGATGGCAATTCAATCCGTCATTCTTTACACATCTTCGCGAGTGGGTTGGATCTTCGGATTCCGGGCCGCAGGTTTGGCCCAGTTATCTTAAATGCCTCGAGTTGCCAGTGAGGCAAGTTCGCATGGACACGCAGGATGGCTCAGTTCGTTTTCGATCTGAGAAAAAATTTCCAGATCCATATTCGTCTTCGGTCTTTTGGGTTGCACCACTTTTGATTGACAATGACATTAACGAGCAGGTCGTAACTGAGGTTATGAAAGCCCTCTTCGGTTCCAGGGTAAGGTAATGAAAGAGCTAAATGAGCTGGTTCCTCGGCTGTCTGCCTATTATGCTGACGTAATTGCGTGGCATGGATATGTGCGATTTCTTGGACTTTCTACTTTTCAGGAAAATCCGGATCTAAGTCTTGGTGATCTCTATGTCCCTCATTACGTGTCGGAGCAGCTTGTATCTCCAGACTCTGATCCCTCGACTTGGACGACTCAAGATCCTGTTGCGTTCATTGCCAAGAACAAAAAAGTAGTTGTATTAGGCGACCCTGGTTCTGGCAAATCTACGCTCTTGAACTGGCTGTCTTGGTACATGGCATCTGGTTTTGAGCGCCGCATGCCTGCGCCGCTTGATGCTCTGCTCCCTATACCGATCGTTCTGCGTGATCTGCCGAAGGGGCCCCTGGGATCAATTGAGAGGTTGATTGAGCTCTTCCTGGAGATGCCGGTTGCCGAGAGCTTGGTTCCATACCGATCGGAGCTTTTCGGCCTTCTGCATGGCGGACGTCTAATGCTACTCATAGACGGATTGGACGAGGTGCCCCCGGAGGTTGGTGCTGCTGTGCACCGCGCAGTCGCTGAAGATCCCTGGTCAAACTTTAGCGTGATCACTTCCAGAATAATTGGATATTCTGAATATCATAAGTTCCAACTAAACAGATCTGAGGGTCAAGCGCAAATCTCTGATTCTTCTGGGAGGCGGATGTCATCATCACTCTCGGTTTGCTATGTGTCACCATTCAATGATGAGCAAATATCCGGGTTCTCAAAAAATTGGTACCGGGAACAAGATGTAAGAGGTTCTGGCGTCGATCGTGCGAGCGACGAGTTCGTGGCGGCAATTAAGTCTGATCCCGCGAGCCTTCGGCTGGCTCGCACGCCCAACCTTCTTACGATCATGGCGCTGATTTATCGAAAGCTGGTGAAACTCCCGAATGGAAGGGCGTTACTCTACGACGAAATCTCAAGGGCCTACCTTGAGTCGATAGACACTGCGCGGAAATTAAAGGATGAATTTCCATGGAATGTGAAAAGGCGGTGGCTGTCACGCATTGGATTTGAGATGCAGATGGCGAGAACGGTGGCCGGCGAGTCGTCTCATGATGGCGGTCGCGAACTCGTAGCAGATAGGGCGGAGGTGCTCGCCTGGCTTGATGATGCGATATCAAAATCTGACATTGACCAAAGTCCCGGCTACGCTGAGCGTTACTTGGACTGGATAACTCGGCGAAGCGGGCTGCTGCTTCCTCGGGGCGAGGGAAAGTATGCGTTTCTTCACCTTTCGTTCCAGGAATACTTTGCTGCCAGATACTTGAAGGGGCAAATCGAGTATCCCTCCTGGCCGCGCGGCGAAGGCTTGGACAATAGGATATCCAGGCCCAAGTTGAAGAGATGGTTTAATACTAGCTCCTGGAGCCAGGTATTTATTTTTCTGTTTGAGCTCTTCTCAGGGAAGCCGGGCTGGACTGAGCGGCTGCTGAGTTTTTGCCCGATGCAGGCATTGCCGGAGGCTGAAGCAAGCTCATTTGGTTTGGCAACCGCCTCGCCTTCAGTCACCTTAATGGCTGAGTTAATCAGTAATCCACATGCTGGCTTCAACTTCAAGATGAGGCGGCAGTGGTTTGGGAAAATGCTGCCATACATTGAGAAGGAGCTTGATTTAGTTGGTGAGCAGCTTTCGATTGACAATATTGGTAAGGTGGACTTCAGGACGGTATTCGATAGACTTCTCTCGAATGGCGCGACCGGAGCTATTGCTTTGGATTGGCTACGTTCCGTCTCGGCGGAGCGAGAGGCGATACTCGTAAGCGGTTTACCTAGAAGCGTCTTTAGTGAAATCTCAGAGATCGCAAGGGGCGTGCCTAGTCTGAAGATCTTTGCTGCTCACAACTGTGACGCGATATACGCTGATTTTTTGCAAGATAAGGCTCATCTAGAAGTGGTGAGCTTTGTTGGCTGTGCTATTACGGATATATCATGCCTATCACGGGCATCTTCCATGCGGAAGCTATGTCTTAGCGATACACGCGTCAGCGACATTGGCATCGCTTCAATGTTTGGAGAATTGAGGTCTATTGACCTCGAGAATTCTCCGATTAAAGATATCTCGTCACTTTCGACTTGCGAAAGTTTAAGATACTTAGATGTCGCGTCTACCCAAGTCCTGGATCTGTCCCCGCTGTGCAATTTAAAGAAGATAGAGACTGTTTCTATTCAGCGCACTGCAATTTCGGATATTTCCGGTATTTGGGCTGAGAGTCTGGAATTCCTCAATGCGTCCTGGACGGAAGTTGCAGATATTGATGTATTGAAATCTGCTTCAAAGTTGTTCATGTTGTTTATTACGGGTTCTAAAGTAAAAGATGTTTCGGCGCTGACCGGCTGCCTTTCTCTAGAGTTCTTTGCAGCCGGCTCTATATCAATGGCCGATATCTCTCCGATTTCGAATCTAAGCCGATTGCGGTGGCTCATAATGGACAGGACGTTGGTTTCCGATATTTCTTCGCTCGCGGGTCTTTCTGCACTGGTTCTTCTTGACATGGACCATTGTCCAGTTAGTGATCTCAGCCCTTTGGTCAATTTGAAGCGGTTGGATAGCTTGTCTGTGGTTGGTTGTCCGATTTCTGGTATGCCAAAATTCCAACGGAAAATTAATATAGAAATTTGATTGCGTAGTTAATTTGGCTGCGGAGAGTCGCGGCCCAAAACGGACGCCCTTTCTGTCTGTGCGAATTCTCGTTTGCGTTCGCGAAGGAGGGGCTTCTTCTTCTGTGGCAGATGTCGGGCTAAACTTCCAAGAGTGCGGAGTGCGGAGTGCGGGCTTTATGGAGGCTGAGGCCCCATTGATGATCCTGGTCGTCAGTTCGGCTTTGTCAATCCAAAGGTGCTATTTTTTTATTGTGCAAGCGCTATAACTTTTCGAAATGGAGGATGCTATGGAGTGATAGGGTGCCAGTCGATTGATGCGCTCAGGGTAAGTTTCCTATTGAAATTCACGTAACCCTAGATCCGAACCCTCGTCGAATATAGCCCCATTTTCTAGCGCGGATTTTTGCCTCGCGTTCGACATCGAGGGCGATGTTCAATCGAATAGGATTTTGTGCCGGCGCCATCTCTACAGCGCTAGGGCAGCTCGTGTTCGGTTTCCCCTCGTGTTCGGTTTCCCCTTCTGCCCCTGCGGGCCAGCTAGACCCGTAACCATTTAACGCGAGCTCTGGCGCGTTACTAGCTGCATTCGACAGAACCGTGCTGATTGCGACATCGAGAGGTACAATCCTGCCTGTGAGGCCTATAGGCCACATCAATCGCGTGAGGCAGGGGAAACAAGGATGGCGTACTGGTGGGTGAACCAGAAGCAGACGTTTGATCGGGCTGTTAAGGCGGGTTACCTGTGGTCACCGAAGACCAACGTGAAGGGCGACGCGAACCCCTTCTATGAGCACATGACTCAAGTACAGCCAGGTGATGTGGTCTTTGCATTTGCCAACACCCGCATCCAGGCCATCGCGATCGTCAACGGCGCGCATTACGCGAAAGATCGCCCTGAGGACTTCAAGGCGACGAACAACAAGTGGCGCAACGATGGTTGGGCCGTTCCTGTGGACTATCACCTAGTGGATGCGCCACTGAAGGTGAGCGACCACATGGAACAGATTGGGCCGTACCTTCCCGGGAAGTACTCACCACTAAAAGCAGACGGCAAGGCCAATCAGGCCTATCTGTTCCCTGTGCCCGAAGCAATGGCTGCGGCACTGCTGGGGCTACTCAATGTCGATCTCGATGACCTCGGTGACTGGAAAGACGAGGTGCCGCTCAAGGAGCTCAAAGAAGATAAGAACATTGGCGAGACCGAGAAGGCACAGCTAATCAAGGCGAGGAAGGGCCAAGGCATCTACCGAAAGAGGGTGAGCGATATTGAGAAGGCTTGCCGCGTTACGGGTACGAGCGACGCCAAGTTCTTGATCGCTAGCCATATCAAGCCATGGGCGAAGAGCGAGAACATTGAGCGCCTCGACGGCAACAATGGACTGCTGTTGGCTCCCCACATCGATCGACTTTTCGACCGTGGCTACATCTCCTTTGATGACGATGGCGGACTTATTTTGAGTAGGCAATTGCCAGAGGCAGTACGATTGAAGTGGGATGTCACTCAGAAGATTCCGCGAGTGCCGTTCTCGGTGGCGCAGGTCCAGTACCTCAACTACCATCGGGCCGAGCTGCTGCGTAAGTAGGCACGAGTCGCCGACGGCAGGCGTCCTCGTGATCGAGGATGCCTCGCCGATCCATGCTCGAATGCGGTTTGGCAAGAGCGGCCAGCTACGGGCAGGTCGGGTTCTCAAAATGAGGGTCAGGGGACAAGCCAGGGATCAATCAATCCCGCGCTTCGTAACGTCGCATCAGTTCGCGAGTGGTCGCCTCCAACCGCCGCCAGTCGACGAGATCACCCGCGCGTAGCTCACCTCTACGGCTAAGCCATTCGTCGCATTCACCATGGAATGCCGGCACATCGACACCCGATCCCCACTAGACCGTACAAGTCCCCCGCCCCCCATCAGCACTCCATCCGGCATGTACTCCCAAGGGTCACAGCTGATGAGCGTGCTCACCCGCCCATCCCCATCCCGCACTACATACCAATCCGGCGCCACCTCCCGCACATCGGGAGCCGCCCGCGAACGATCCACCGCAGCCGTACTCACCTTCGCGATGGGCGCGCTCGTTCTGCCACAGTCCGCCCACTCCAATGCGACATCAGCGGTACAACGCACGGAACATCAATCCACCTCTCCGCAAACAGCACAATCACAAGCCCCTCCAACGAGTTGTCCACCAGCATTACCGGCTTGCCGTCGCAACTGACCTCGAAGTACCTATCCCCTGGGTAACGCGCGCCCTGCACCACGCCCCCGCGTACCAGCCGCACGGCATCCTCGCGCATGACGGCGAACTCGGCATCAGACACCTTTCGAAGGTTCCACAGGTTCAGCCCAAGCTTGGGCACGTGCCAGTTGGCGATCGCCGCACACAGTATCGTCAGCAGTACAACGCCATAAATCAGAGGCCTCATTGGGGTCTCGACAGATAGGTGATGGACGACAAGGCGAGCGGGGCGCGACAACGCGTCAGCAGCCCGCAGCTTGGCGACAGAGGGCCGAGCCCAACCGGGCTACTCCCGCACTTGCAGTCGCTCAGCCACCTGCGCAGTCAACCCCACGCACGCCATCATCAGCCCTTCCATCACCCGGTCTCCCAGGTACTCCTCCGGCGCTCCGTTCTGCCGCGTGCGCTCTGCTGCCAGCAACACCTCTTGCACCACACGCAGGCCAGCCAGAGCGCAGTCCGCGTCCGCCAGCTCCAGACAACGCCCAGGCAGCTGATGCCGCTCCGGCCAAGGCTGGCCATCTGAACCTGCACCGGTCCCAATGCGCCGCAGCGTGGCGACGAAGGCGTTGGGATCGGCGGACAGTTCGTGCTCTGGCTCGGCGTTGGCCGGATCGTACTGCGCGTGCAGGGAACGGAATTCCGATGCGTTCATGGCAATGCTCCGTACAGGACAGACAGCAGCGCCACCAATAAGGGTGGCGGACGATGCGTGGCTCGAAAACCGGTCTGTAGCGAAGCCGGTGGGTCCGAAGACCCCCACGCACCGCCCGCCATGGAACGCGAACGGATTGCCAGCCGGCGCCACACAAAGGTGACGCCGGCTGGCAAGCATAAACACATCGCTACAGAACGGGTTTTCGACACCCGCGCCACCCTTTTTCGGTGGCACGCCAAGGTGTACCCGCACAGATGCCAAATGCCAAGAAGTCGCAGGCTAATGAGGCTGCAAATGCTGACGCTTACGGCATTGTCGCATAGCGGCACATCTCCTGCGGCGCAGGGCTTTCGAGCGATGTTAAGCCGTCACGCGTATGGGCATCACGCTGCACGGTTTCGGTATGGTGCTGTCCCAATTGCGACAGCTCGCTATCGGGGCTGCGATGCAAAGAGTGGTGAATACGTCACCGCTCGATCTGAGGCGCCAATCCCGGCCGTGGCCACAGCGCATCGTCGCGCTCCAGGTCGTAGTCGTTGCCGAACGCCAGTGCCGCTTCGCGCGGCGGCAGGTCTGCGTAGCAGCCCAGCAGGTACTCATTCATGCCGGCATCGCGATGGTCGATGGCGAACAGGTGGAGGAGCTCCTTGTCGAAGTCTTCCAGCCATTCGGGGTCGATCTTGGTCATGGTCATCCTCCGGCAGGAAGGGCAGGAGGGGAAGGATGGCTGCGGTGGGTCTCATAGAACGGGACGCGTTGTCGGCGTTGATCAATTGCTGGAACTTCACGGCGGCCAGCCGCTAACCCCGCTGCATCAAAGGCGAAGGAGCCCGCTGCCGCCACCTTCCATCTGTGGTCCCGCCATGGCTTGCTCGCACGATTGGTATCGTTCAATCGCCGCCACCAGCCCCATGCTCTGCTGAACGGCTTCTGTTGTCACCATCTGCGCGCGTAGTGCTGCTCGTCGCAGTAGCGACCGTTGGCTATTCCCAAGCACCTGGACCGCGGGCCTGGCGGCCAAAGCCACGCCGGTGAAACCCGAACGCCAAGAAGGCCCTCCACTGAGGAAGGGCGGGCCATTGATCAGTCTGATCATTCAAGCCCAAGCACGGAGATGGCTCTCCAAGGCATCGCCACAAGGCTTTTACATTGTCCCTTTATTGGCGAGTCAGAGTTGGCTTTTGCGACAATTCCGTATCCACTGTTTCCTTGGAAAATGGCAGCTCCACTGTCGCCTTCTCCGCATGCCAACTGAGAGCCAGTGATTCTTATCCAGGCAGCGGCACATGGAAGATTCTCGCCAGGGCCACAAGCGATTCCGGGATTGTATGTGTTTTCCTCAACTACGCCGCAACTGTACCCGCTCCTTACTCCGCGGAAGCAGATATCCTGGCCCACCTTCGCAGTCCCCCACATGAGCGTGATCGCTCGCCTACTGGAATCGACCGTGGATGTGCCGTAGACCTCTCTCAACGGTGTGTGGGAGCCTACTGTGTGCCACTGCAGGTCGTGACTGGCATCCTCAATGCCATCCACGTAAGTGAGAGGCAGGGTGTACTTGCCCGCACCGGTGGCGTAGTTCCCATAAATGAGATCGTTGGGGCAGTGTCCAGCGGTGATGATGCCTCTTCGACCTGTAGCCGTGTGCTTCACGGAAAAGCCGCTCGTGCACCAGGAGTTGTTGCTTTGAAGTACTGCACCGCCCACTACATAGGCGGCATTGCGTGCCTTGGGACTATTGGGCTCAATGTCGATCTTGAGACCAGTGGCCCGCTCCAGCTTTCGCAGATGGATCTTGAGGCTGCTCGCGAATTCCGCATTGCCTTCGATCCGGATGAGCACGCGATTGTCACCTGGGAAGCCTGAGATTCCCGTAACGCCGGGAATCAAGCTGTAGATGAGGGGGGTGTTTCGCTCAAGTATCTGGAAAAAATCCTTTTCCGTGTGTGCGTTTCCAACCTCGAACACCACCCGGGTGGTTCCGCTTTCCGTCTTTACGACCCGATTCGCTACCGGGTCCATACCCGTCAGCTCTACAAAAATGTGCTGATCGGGCGCATGCCTCAGTGAAATGGCGGACAGGCGGTCCGCAAACTCCTTGCTCAGGTCGTCCATGGCTGGGTTAAGCTCACCTTGAACGGCTAGCCGAGTAATTGCTGCATCGACTGAGACGCCGGCGTGCCGACTCATGTAGCTATGGACAAGGGTCTCCATTTCCTTCTCTGCATCCGAATCGGCTGGAGGCATCTGGGCCTGGACAGTTCCGTAGAAGATGAAGAACGCGGCGGCGGAAGCCAGCTGTTTCCATTGCATATCAAACTCCTTGAGATGGTGATTGCCTTCGTGCGACGTAGATCCTTGATTGAGAGCCGAGCATATCCGCATGCGCTTGCTCCAGCTGTGCTCGAGTTCTCATAGCGGCTTCTGATTGCGCACCCGGTCTTGGTAACACAGTTCAAGGAGCAGCAGTTGGAGGGCCAGCGCGTGCAGCAGGGCATTCAGATTCTTGCGGCCATTATGGGGAGATGCCTGCTGGCCGCAGGCGAATGACTTCAGGATGGACCGCAGGCCGAGGTGGTCATGAAGCGCCTGCAGGCAAACGGTGCGGCAGGCGTGCCGCTGAAGCAGGTGGAGATGCTGCCCGGTGGCGGCGGCAGCCATGTACTCCTTCCTGCCGATGGCTGGGTTTCCGGCGGCTGGGTGGGTGACGCAGACACTCTGTCACAGGAGGCCGCAGGACTTGAGGCCCGTGGTGATCGATGCGCGCAACTGGCGTTTGCCGCAGCGCGTGATCTGCCGCCTGGCCGTTACCAGGTGAGCGAGCGGCTGCTTGCACCGCTGCCGGAATTGAAGCCCTATCGGCCGGAGTTGTTGGTGGCGTACTCGCGCAGGCCAAGGTAGTCCCGAAGCACGTGTCCCCGCGGCCGCCCCAGACCTCCTCCGCCTGCCCCGAAGCAGCGCGGAGGAGTGGATGGCTCAGGTCTCAGCCATGGGGTGCTGCGTGCGCGGCAGCTCGGGCGGGCGGCTGCCATGGTTCATCACCTCGCGCACTTGGTGCTCCTGTGCGTAGAACTGGTTGGCGCAGTCCTGCGCTTCGCGCGCGTAGTCCTGCATCACGCCAATCACTGCATTGCTGGCATCGTGCTGCAGATCCACCGCGGTCAGATGCCGCATGCCACCGTGCATGAACGCCACGGAGGTCACTTGGGCCACGCATACCTCCACCCGGGTCGGCCCGAAGCGCACCGCGCCTTCGGCCAGCGTGCCGTTGCCTGCGTACGCATTGCCCGCTACGCGTTGGCCGCGATGATAGGTGCCGACGTAGCGGATGCGGTACAGCGTGGATTGGAAATCGACGCGATTCCACAGTTTGTGTGCAGATGCCATCGCAAACTGTGCAGAGGCCACGAAGGCCAGTGACACCAGGCCGACCATCGCGTTGCCGCTGCTGCGCGCATACACAAAGGCCAGCACCACCCCGACAACGCCCAGCAGCAGGCCGAACAGCCCCAGCGCCAGCAGTGGTTGCTGGCTGGGCGACTGCCATGCAGCACGGAATGCCTCGATCAGCCCCGACGCGCTCTGGTCTGCACGTACGCTCGGTTCTTCTTCCACCAGCAGTTCGCCATCGAAGGTGTCCTTGCTGACGTTGTGCTCATGCACATAGCGATGGTGCGGCTGCGGAATGCGGCTGGAAAGCCGCAGCAGGAGGCCGCCGCTGAGGTCTGCCATCTGCATCTTCTCATCCACGATATGCCGTGCTGCCGACGCGCTGTAGCTGCCCGTCTGGGAGATCAGTGCGACCGTGAACAGCGCGCTGGCAATGAGGCCACTACCGAGCACGGCGAGGGTGGGCAGCACGACCGTGGAAACCGCGAACGGCGGGACGGGCACATGCACCGGCGAAAGCGTGATGGCAAGCGGCCCGGCGATGGAGATCAGCAGCAGCGTGACGATGGCCGGCCAGCGCGGTGCGGGAACGTTGTTGCTGGCCGCATCCAAGGCGCCCTTGCGAATGGCCGACAATGTCGCGAACGGGCGCAGCAGCATGACCGAGACAATGAAATAGAAGCCCGCCATCCACGCGAAGGCGGTTGGCTGCGCAAAGACCCACGCCAAGCCGAAGCTGACCAGCAC